>Ga0075435_100003447_pt1 | contig 10731 bp, 8 predicted proteins | sample RhiMethybrSRZTD4_FD_75302 | JGI IMG/M metagenome (GOLD analysis project Ga0075435, IMG submission 75302) | Populus rhizosphere microbial communities from Tennessee, USA - Rhizosphere MetaG P. TD hybrid SRZTD4 | ecosystem: Host-associated > Plants > Roots > Rhizosphere > Soil | place: USA... | reverse complement strand
GCGAAGAGCAATACGACGGTGCTGATCCGCGGCGAAACGGGCACCGGCAAGGAGCTGATCGCCGGCGCCACGCACCACAACTCGCTCCGCAATTCGCGCAACTTCGTCAAGGTCAATTGCGCGGCGCTGCAGGAGAACCTCCTCGAGTCGGAACTCTTCGGCCACGAGAAGGGGGCGTTCACCGGCGCCGACAAGCAGCGGATCGGCCGCTTCGAGCAGGCGGACGGCGGCACGCTGTTCCTCGACGAAATCGGCGACATGAGCCCGAGCACGCAGGCCAAGATCCTCCGCGTCCTGCAGGAGCACGAGTTCGAACGTCTCGGCGGCACCCGTACGCTGCGCGTCGACGTGCGGCTGATCGCCGCGACCAACCGCGATCTGCCGGCGATGGTCCAGGCCGGCCAGTTCCGCGAAGACCTCTACTACCGGCTGAACGTCGTCTCGATCGAGATGCCGCCGCTGCGTGAGCGCAAGGACGACATCGTCCCGCTGGCGCAGTCGTTCATTCGCAAGTTCGCAGGCGAGCTGAAGAAGAAGGTCGAAGGGCTCGAGCCGGACGCGCAGAAGCTGTTGATGCGCTACAACTGGCCGGGCAACATCCGCGAACTCGAGAACACCATCGAGCGTGCGATCCTGCTGGCCGAGGGCCGCGCGATTGCGTCAGGCGATCTGCGTCTCGGCGAAGTGGCGACGGCGGGCGGCACGCGCGAACACGCGCCGGTCGTCAAGATCCCGCCGACTGGCATCCCGCTCGAGGACATCGAGCGGCACGCGCTGGTCGAAGCGTTGAAGATGTCCAACTGGGTGCAGAAGGACGCCGCGGAGCTGCTGTCGATCAGCCCGCGCGTGATGAACTACAAAATCAAGACGCTCGGTATCGAGTTCCCCCGCGGCCGGCGGGCGCAGCCGCTCGTAGCGGCGGCGTCGTAACAACGTGGCAAGCGCGACGCGAACAGAGGCAGGGGCCAGCGGCCTCTGCCTCTTTCTTCGTACGCCGTGTCGTCGCGTCCGGCGTGAGGCGGGCGTGTACGCTTCAAAATCGACCTAGGGCCGATTTCCAAAACCTCCTGTTAGTCCTCCGCCGGCTCGACGTCGATGAACCCGAACATCACGAACTGCCCGGTCGCGGCATCGAAGAAATGCGGCAGCACGCCGCAGATCACGAGGTATCGTCCCGGCGTGGTCAGCGAGACGACTTCGACCCGGTCCTGCGAGATCCCGACCGGCAAGAGCGTCGGCGATGTCGGCGTCACGACGGTCGGCGAAATGTTGCGCGGGTCGGCACCGCGGAACACGCGATTGCGGGCATCGGCGATGATCGGCGGCGCAGTCGGAAAGGCGGGATTCGGCGGCGCGAGCACGGCCCTGTCGATGTCCTGGGGTTGAGTACCGGGTCCGAAGATCTGCGGATTGTGGAAACCCGAGATGATGAAGCTGATCGAATCGCCGGCGTGCACCTTGACCGGGTTGGGGATGATCTGGTGATCGTTGCGCGTCCGATCGTTCCCGTTCGTGAACCGATCGAACGTACCTGTCGGCACCGCCGGCGTGTCTTGCGGGCCCCAGTGACCGAAGCTGACGGCGACGTTGCGCAGCTTCTTGCCGGCTTCACCGCCATTTCCATGGCCGCCGTGCTCGCTTTGCGCTTCCTCCCCTTTCTTGTCCGAGAATCCGCTGACGATCGGTGCTGCGAGCCCGGCGGTGACGACAGACGTGACGAAGTCTCTACGCTTCATAGGCACTTCCCTCCAGGTGCGGCGCGCACGAGGCGCCCCGCTGCGGCATTGGAAGTAAGTAACCTACTGCAGCCGCAGAGCGCAAAGACAGACAATTCCGCGCAAAGACGCGAAAAAGATCGTGACAGGATGTTGCAGTGAAGTGCGGAGACGCACCGGTTCTCGTCAACCGTCGCTAAGGCGTTCACCAGTACAGACAACCATCGTCGAAGTTAGGGAGAGGCCTGACCGTCAGCGAAAAACGGACAGGGCCGACCCCTGTCCGTTTTTTTGCGTCGCGATGACTGCTACTGGTCGTCGCCGTCGGAGCCGACGACGTCGATGAACGCGAACATCCAGTCGTTGAACGAATGCGCGCGGTTCATGCAGATCGCGAGATAGCGGCCCTTCTTCGGGAACGCAACCCGGATCTGTTCGGCAACCGGTCGCGCCGGCGTCACACCCGGAGCTGTCGTGCCCTGGTGGAAGGTGCCAGCGGCAAACGTCGGGTTGCCGGCTGCGTCTACGCCGTTCTGAATCAGCGCAGCCGCGCCCATCATGATGTGATCCGGATCGTCGACGCGCGCGAACGGCGGGTTGGTGCCGATTTCGAGCAGCACGTTGCCTTCGCTGTCGGTGATCGTGTGCGCCGAATTCAGGAAGTCCGCGGCGCAACCCGACCGCGTCGGGCACATGGCCGCGAGGATGTTGTCACGGGTCGTGTCGCGGGTCACCGGATAGACGCTGACGCCGTGGCCGCCGCCGTTGACGCGGAACGTCACCGTGCCGCCCCGGAAGATCGTCGTGGTGCCGTCGGGCTGTCCGCCGACCGGCTGCAGGAAGTGCGTCGCGGCTGCGGGCGTGCCCTGCGGCTGCGGCTGGCCAAAGTCGACCACTGCATCCATCACCGCCGCCGCCTTATTGTCCTTGTCGCCATCCTTCGCGCGCACGGCCGTGCCGATCGACACGGATACCAGCATTACGGCCGCGGCTGTGAGCACTCCTCGGAATCTCATGTTGCCTCCCCTGATTGGACCTGCCGGCGCATGGCGCGCCAATGCACAGGTTGGGAGGCTAGTTCAGCCGTACAGTTTCGAAACCGTAAGTTGCCGGATTTTTTTCCGTGAGCGTCGAGCAAACTCACAGAATTTGGATCGATATCCTGATTGATGTACGGGGCTTTTGCCGGAGTCGACCGACAGTACCCGTGATGACTCTGTGCGTTACGGCGTCATGAGACAGGAAGGTCGTAGTGACGCCCACAACACCCGTTGTGAGCCTCTGTATGCCTGCAGTTAAACGCCGACGACCGCCGCCGGCGGTGCGTAGCCGGATGCCGCCGCCTTTTTCATCGCCTCGATACCTTCCGCGATCGTCATCAACGCGTCGTCTTGATCGATTTGATCGATCCGCCCGCGGTCGCCGCGAGCGCGAACGCTGCGGCTTCGACGTGCGACGGCAGGTTCATGATGCCGACGACGTCGTAGTCGCCGAACGCCAGGTACGAGACTTCGATGTCGCCACCCAGTTTCTGCAGCACCGGCCGGACGATCTCGATGCGATCGTGCGGGTTCTTGATCGGCGTGGCCCAGGCCTCGTGACCTCGTTGGAAGCGGGCCCGCGTGTGCGGACGCCTGGTTGCCGGAGTGCGAGCGCGATTGTATGCCGGTTCGATCAGTGGCGCGCGCGCGGGTGCGCCTTGCGATAGACCTCGAGCAACTGCGCGGCGTTGACGTGCGTGTAGCGCTGCGTGGTGCTCAGGTTCGCGTGCCCGAGGAGTTCCTGGATGACGCGGAGATCGGCGCCGCGCTGCAGCAGATGCGTGGCGAATGAATGACGGAGCGCGTGCGGGCTGATGCCGGCTCGAGTGCCGCTCGCGGCGACGTACTTGCGCACAATCCGATCGATGCTGCGCGTAGTCAACCGTGTGCCGCGGTAATTGACGAACAGAGGATCCCGGGCGCGGGCATGGGACCGCGCGCCGCGCCGCCGCGTGTCCTGTCCGCCCCGCCCGACCTGCTCGACGATCGCCGCACGATCCTTCAGGTACTCCCGCAGCGCGCGCTGCGTGCTGCCGTTGAACGGCACCAGCCGCTCCTTCGATCCCTTGCCGAGCACCCGCACGCGCTTCGATCCGATGTCGACGTTGTCCATGTCGAGGCCGGCAACTTCGCTCAGGCGCAGCCCCGACGCGTAGAACAGCTCGAGGATCGCGCGATCGCGCCGCGACAGCGCGGTGTCCGCCGCCGGGGCGTCGACGAGCGCCGTCATCTCCGCTTCCGACAGATGCGCGGGCATGCGGATGTCGCGCTTCGGCGTCGCTACCAGCGCGCCCGGGTCGTCGTCGATGATCGCTTCGCGCCGCAAGTAGCGCAGAAAGGTGCGCACTGCGGCGAGCTTGCGCGCCGCGGTCGCCCGCGAGTGACCCTGCTTGTGGAGGTCGGCGAGAAAACCGCGCAGCGCCGCTCGATCGAGCTGCGACGGATCGAGATCGCGCTTCTTGACGTCGGCCTGCGCGGCCGCGAACCCGATGAACTGCGTCAGATCGCTCTCGTAGGCGCGGACCGTATGCGCCGAGAGATTGCGATTAAGCGCGAGAAAGCGCAGGAACGTCTTGAGGTGCTCGATCATCGATCCACGTCTGCAGGTCGGCGAGGGCGCGCGCCGACAGCGCTTCGTTCCGCAGCTTCTTGCCTTTCAGGCGCGTGGCGAGCGGCGGCATGATCCCAAAGGTGATGTTCGACGGCTGATAGTGTGACGGCTCGGCGTGCGACACGTAATACGCAAGCGCGCCGATAGCGGTCGTCCGCGGTGCCGCTGCGGGCGCTTCGCCCTTCGCGATCGCTGCCGCGTTGAGGCCGGCAACGAGCCCCGATGCGGCGGATTCGACGTAACCCTCGACGCCCGACATCTGGCCCGCGAACAACAGCGTCGGACGCGACCGCACCTGCCACGTGGCGTCGAGCACGGTGGGACCGTTGACGTACGTGTTGCGGTGGACCATCCCGAAGCGGACGAATTCAGCCTGCTCGAGTCCGGGAATCAACCGCAGCACGCGCGCCTGCTCGCCCCATTTGATCTGCGTCTGGAAGCCGACCAGGCTGAAGTGATCGCCGGCGAGATTGTCCTGGCGCAACTGCACGCACGCGTAGGGTTCGCGTTGGGTGCGCGGATCGGTGAGGCCGACCGGCTTCATCGGCCCGAAGCGCAGCGTGTCGCGGCCGCGATGCGCCATCACTTCAATCGGCAGGCAGCCTTCGAAGAACTTCTCCTTGTCGAAATCGTGGACCGTCGCCGATTCAGCGGTGACGAGCGCGTCGTAGAAGCGGTCGTAATCCTGGCGCGTCAGCGGGCAGTTCAGATAATCACCCTGTCCATCGTCGACGCCGCAAGTGAGGGGGGCGGGCACCGTTTTCGAAGGGAGGGCGGGAACCGTTTTCTCACCAGTCACTCCAGAAAACACTTCCCGACCCCCGTGACCTCTCAGCGACCGATCCCACCGCGAGGCGCGGAACACCTTCGACCGATCGATCGTCTGGGCGAGGACGATGGGGCTGATGGCGTCGTAGAAATACAGATGATCGCTGCCGACCAGCCGCGCGAGGTCGGCGGACAGCGCAGCGGAGGTCAGCGGGCCGGTGGCGACGATCACCGGTTCGCGATCGGTCGACTCGGGAATGGCCACCACTTCGTCGCGCACGACCGTGATAAGCGGATGCTGCTGCAGCGTCGACGTGATCGTTTCAGAAAAACGCTCGCGGTCGACTGCGAGCGCGGCGCCGGCCGGCACGCGGCTGGCGTCGGCGGCTCGGATGACGAGCGATCCGAGCCGCCGCATTTCTTCTTTCAGCAGACCGACGGCGTTATCGAGCTTGTCGCCGCGGAACGAGTTGCTGCAGACGAGTTCGGCGAGCTTGTCGGTCTTGTGGACCGCGGTGGCACGGACCGGCCGCATCTCGTGCAGCGTGACCGGCACGCCGTGCGACGCGGCCTGCCACGCGGCCTCCGAGCCGGCGAGGCCGCCGCCAACGATTCGGACGCGCATCAGTGGACGGATTTTGCCGCCGCGGGTTTCCGGGCCGCGCCCTTGACCAGGCGCGGCGGCTTCAGCGCCGCTGCGGGTTTCGCGGCCGCAGGCGATTTCGCCGCTGCGGCGGTCTTCGTGGCCTTCCCGCGAGCCGGCACCTTGACGACCGGCACGGCAGCGGCCGCGGCCACTTTGCCGGGACGGCGCCTCGCCGCCGCACGGCCACCGCGTTTCTCGCGCGGCGGAGCGCCGCGCCGCGCCTCGAGCAGCGCCCGCGCCTCGTCGAGCGACAGCGTCGCCGGATCGTTCCCCTTCGGGATCGACGCGTTGGTCTCGCCGTCGGTGACGTACGGACCGTAGCGGCCTTCCAGCACTTGAATGGGCGTCGCGCCGCTGCCGGCGTCGATCTGGCGGATGACGCGCTTGGCCATCGTGCGCCGTCCGCCGCGCTTCGGCTCGGCGAACAACGCCAGCGCCCGTGTGAGATCGACCGTGAACAGATCGTCGTCCGCGGTCAGCGATCGGTAGTCGTCGCCGTGTTTCACGTACGGGCCGAAGCGGCCCAGTCCTGCGACCACCGTCTGGCCTGACTCGGGATGCTGCCCGAGATCGCGCGGCAGTTCGAGGAGTTTCAGTGCTTCGTCGAGAGTGACGGTCGATTCGGTCTGTCCGCCGGTAAGCGAGGAGCGCTTCGGTTTCTCCTTCGATCCCTTCTCCGGTGTTTCGCCGAGCTGCACGTAGGCGCCGAACCGGCCGTGGATCGCGTAGACGTTCATGCCGCTCTTCGGATCGACGCCGAGCAGCCGCGGGCCTTCCGCCTTCGCGCGGATCAGCGTCGTCGCCTTTTCGACCGACAGATCGGCAGGCGCGACGTTGGGCGGCAGCGACGCCGTCTTGCCCGGCCCGCCTTCGCCCTGCTGGAGAAATGGCCCGTAGCGGCCGATGCGCACGCGAATCGTCTCGCCCGACTCGGCATCGACGCCGACGTCGATCAGCGGATAGTCGGCTCGCTCTTCCGCCTGCTTGACTGCGTCCTCGAGCCCGCGATGGTGCCGATCGCCGCGATAGAACTGCTTGATGAAGTCGAGCCACTCGCGCTCGCCGCGCGAGATCTGGTCGAGGTCTTCCTCCATCTCCGCGGTGAACGCGAGGTCGATCAGGTCGCCGAAGTGGCCGCGCAGCAGGCGCGTGACGGCAAAGGCGGTGAAGCTCGGAACGAGCGCCTTGCCCTGGCGGAAGATGTAGCCGCGGCGTTCGATGGTGCCGATCGTCGCTGCGTAAGTCGACGGACGGCCGATGCCCTGGCGCTCGAGCTCCTTGATCAGCGACGCTTCGGTGTAGCGCGCCGGCGGCAGCGTCTCGTGGCGCTTGGCGTCGAGCGTGATCGCCTGGACGCGCGCCGCGGCGCCGCTGCCCGTCCGTTCGACGCGCTCGCCGACGGTGAGCTTCGGCAGCACCGTTTCCTGTTCCTCGAGCTCCGCCGCCGGATCGTCGCTGCCTTCGACATAGGCGCGGCGGAAGCCGGCAAACTCGATCGCTTTGCCCGACGCGGTAAACACCGCATCCTGTCCGTTGGTGCCGCGGCCCGTGATTTCCACCGTCGTACGCAGCACCCGCGCGTCGACCATCTGCGACGCCATCGTGCGTTTCCAGATCAGCTCGTAGACGCGCGCATCATCGCGATCGAGGCCGATCGTCGACGGCGTCGCCGCGAAGTTCGCCGGGCGGATTGCCTCGTGCGCTTCCTGCGCGTTCTTCACTTTCGTCGCGTAGCGCCGCGGGCCGGCGTAGTAGTCGTCGCCGAACATGCCGCGAATCGCGGCCGCCGATTCACCGAGCGCTTTGTCGCTCAGCGTCGTGGAGTCGGTGCGGTGATACGAGATGTGGCCGTCCTGGAACAGGCGCTGCGCCGACTGCATGGTGCGCTCGGTCGAGAATCCGAGCTTGCGGCTGGCTTCCTGGGTCAGCGTGGACGTGGTGAACGGCGGCGCCGGCCGCTCGACGCCCGGTTTCTCGTCGACGGCGGTGACCGTCCATGGAATGTTCGCCCAGAGCGCCTCGACCAGCCCGCGGCTGTCGGCTTCGCTGAGGACGCGCGCGTTCTTTCCAGTGAGCGCGCCCTTCTCGTCGAAATCCTTGCCGGTGGCGACGCGGTCGGTGCCGACGCGTGCGAGCGTTGCCGTGAACTCGCGCCCTTCGCCCGACAGCTTCGCTTCGAGATCCCAGTAGGTCGCGGCGCGAAACGCGAGCCGCTCTTCTTCGCGATCGACGATCAGCCGCACCGCGACGCTCTGGACACGCCCGGCGCTGAGCCCGGTCTGGACCTTCTTCCACAGTACCGGGGAAATCGTGTAGCCGTAGAGCCGATCGAGAATCCGGCGGCTCTCCTGCGCGCGGACGAGGTTCTCGTCGACATCCTGCGCGTCCTTGACCGCCTGCTTGATCGCTTCTTCGGTGATCTCGTGGAAGACGATCCGCTTCACCGGGACTTTCGGCTTGAGGATCTCTTTGAGGTGCCAGCTGATCGACTCGCCTTCGCGATCCGGGTCGGTCGCCAGGTAGACCTGAGTCGCACCTTTCAGCGCCGCCTTCAGCGCCTGGACGTACTTCCGCTTGTCGTTGGGGACGACGTAGTAGGGCGTGAAGTCGCCCTCGGTGTCGACGCCGAGCCGTCCCCACTTCTTCTTGCGAATCTCGTCGGGGATTTCGTCGGCAGACTCCGGCAGGTCGCGCACGTGGCCGTAGCTGGCGCGCACTTCGTAGCCATCCTTGAGAATCCGCTCGATCGTCCGCGCCTTGGCCGGCGACTCGACGATCACCAATGTCTTGGCCATCCCGTTTCACCCTAGCACGGTTCAGGCAACGCGAACGAATCGGCCGCCGCCCACGCGCGCGATCGCACCCTGCAACTCGAGTTCGAACAGCCGCGGTAGCAGCGTGGTCGGACCGAGGCCGGAGCGCTCGGCGATCGCATCGAGATCGCACGGTTCGCCGAGCGTCAGGCAGGCGAGCACCGGGTCGCCGCACGCAGCCGGCGTGCGCAATTCTGCGGGATTCTGCGCGCACAATCCCAGCTCCTCCAGAATATCGTCCGCCGACTCGACGATCTTTGCACCGTCGCGCAACAGCGCGTGCGCGCCGCGGTTGCGCCCCGTGAGCACGTTGCCGGGGACCGCCAGCACATCGCGTCCCTGATCGAGCGCACACCGCGCCGTAATCAGCGAACCGCTCTTCTGGTTCGCCTCGACGACAACCACGGCGCGCGCCAGGCCGCTGATGATCCGGTTGCGGAGCGGAAAGAAGCAGGGCGTCGGCGGCGTGCCGGGAACGAGCTCGCTGATCACCGCACCGCGCCGGTCGATCTCCTCGGCGAGCGCAGTGTGCTCGCGCGGGTAGATCACGTCGGCGCCCGATCCGAGCACGCCGACGGTGATGCCGGCGGCGGCCAGCGCGCCGCGGTGCGCCGCCGAATCGACGCCGCGCGCCAGCCCGCTGACGACGACGACGCCGCGCGCCGCGAGATCGCCGGCCAGTTGCACCGCGACCGACAACGCATAGGGCGTCGCGGCGCGCGAACCGACGATCGCCACGCTGAGCGCGCTCAACGCGGCGCCGCGGCCCCGCGTCCAGAGAACGGGCGGCGGATCGGGAATGGTCGTCAGCGCTTCCGGGTACGCCGGGTCGCCCCACGCGATCGCCGTGAGCGCCCGCGCCTGTGCGCGGTCGATCGCGGCAGCTGCCTCGCCGCGCAGCGTGGCGAGGCGCGAGGCTGCGTCGGGCCACCGGCCGATAACGAGATCCGAGAGCACGCGTGCGGGGCGGTGATCCTGGCGGAGCGCGTCGGCCGCAAGCCGCCACATGCGCGACGGCAGCAGCGACAACGCGACGAGATCGAGGAGTTCGGTCATGGCGCGCACCTCACGGCTGGCACGGCGCGCCTGACGTACAAAAAGGTCGCACCCGCCGCGCGTTTCGACGCAGGGGCTCGACCTCCTCAGCCGGAAATTATAGGACAGGGTGACGGTGTTTCGTAAACCCGTGGCGACGAGATCGTGCAAAACAGGCCGGTTTTCCTGTTACACCCGTGGCATATCGCTTGCTCAGTTCCGCCGGAAGGTACGGTATAGTGGCCGTGAACTCCCTATGAATACGCGGCTCGTCGCGATCGTCGCATCCGCCGCGGTGCTGGCCGCTGCGCCGTCGTTTGCCGACGCGAAGAAGGACGCCAAGTCCCAGGTGGAGTTCGGCATCAGCGTCGCCCAACGAGGTCTGTGGCGCGAAGCGATCTACCGCTGGGAAAAAGCGACGCAGATCGATCCGAGCTACGCGGCCGCCTACAACGATCTGGCCATCGGCTACGAGCACGAAGGACAACTCGACAAAGCGCGCAAGGCTTACGAGAAGGCGCTGGAGCTCGACCCGAACAATTCGCAGGTCCGCCAGAACTACGAGCTCTTCAAGGAAATCAATGATCGGACCGCACAGAAAGACAAGTAGGGCGCTGCCCCGGTTCGTCCTGGCCTGCATCGCGGCAACGCTCGCCGCGCTGGTCGCCGCGTGCGGCACCGATTATTTCGAGATCCCGATCGAGACGCCGATTCAGCCCAAGCTCGACGTGTCGCCGTTCCAGCGCGTGCTGGTGATCGGCTTCGTTGCCGGCGGCACCGACGACGTCGACGCGAACCAGGAAACGGTGCGGCTGCTGCGAAGTCAACTGCGCACCAAGTCCTCGCTCAAGGTCATCGACGCCGACATCCTGCCGCTTATCGAAGTCGCGCGCGATCAGAGTCAGCAGGCACCAGCAGACGACTCGAACGGGCCGCGCGGCGAAGGCAGCGCACCGCCGCGTCCCGCGAACGGAAACGGCAATGGTGTCGGCGAACGCATCCAGGGCGTGTCGCTCCCTTCCAACATCAAGGATGAAAAAGATCTCGAGCCGTACGAGCGGCTCTTCGCCAACACCGCCTACTGGAAGCGCATCGGCGAGGA
>Ga0075435_100003445_pt1 | contig 10731 bp, 7 predicted proteins | sample RhiMethybrSRZTD4_FD_75302 | JGI IMG/M metagenome (GOLD analysis project Ga0075435, IMG submission 75302) | Populus rhizosphere microbial communities from Tennessee, USA - Rhizosphere MetaG P. TD hybrid SRZTD4 | ecosystem: Host-associated > Plants > Roots > Rhizosphere > Soil | place: USA... | reverse complement strand
CGATCAGCCGGGCCGCCGTCGCCGAGTCGCCCGCGGCGAAGGCAAGCTCGATCGCCTCCGTCGGACGGCCCTGGTCCTGGTACCACTGCGATGCCCGACGCAGGATCGGCAGGTGCGCGGCCGGGGTGCTGCGCCGCAACTCGGCCGACAACATCTCCGCGAACAGCCGGTCATAGCGATACCACCCGCTGTGCTGGCTCTCCATCCTGAGACAGAGGCCTTGAGCAGCGGCCTGCTCCAGCCGGGCGGCCGAGCCGGTGGTGGCCAGGGCAGCGTCGCACAGGGGACCTGACACGGTCCCGAGGACGGCGGACTGCATCAGGAACCGAACCATCGCCGCGGGTCGACCACGCAGCACCTCATGACGGAAGTACTCCGCGAACACCTGCGTATCGCCGGACAGGCTCCGTAGGGCGCCGACGGGATCGTCGCTGCCGTCCGCCATGCGCGCGGCCAACTGCAGCCCGAGCGGCCAGCCGTCGGTCCGCCGGACCAGGTCCTCGACCGCGTCCGTGGGCAGCCGCAGACCGATCTCCCGGGCCAGAGCGTCGGCCTCGTCCCGGTCGAACGCCAGGTCGTCCACGCCCAGCTCCCGGTACCGACCCTCGGCCCTCAACCAGGACACCCGCCAGCGAGGCCGCTCGTCGGCCAGCGCGACCACCCGCGAGCCGGGTGGAAGCTGCTCGGCCAGGCTGACGACGAGCTCCAGCGCGGGACCGCTCCGGACGTGGTGCAGGTCGTCCAGCACCAGCACGACCGGCCGGCCCACCCGGCGGACGGCCGCCAGCACCCGCGAGGCAGCGGAGTCCTCCGGCCGGTCCGCCACCACGCCGAGCCGGCGCCCGCCGGCGGTCCCGGACTCCGGGGAGGTCACAGTCCTGGTCAGGTCCTCGGTCAACCGCGCCGGATCACCTTGCACGGCTGTCGCGGACAGCCAGTGCACCGCGTCCCGGGTGCCATCCGTCCATTGGCGCACGGTTGTCGTCTTCCCGTACCCGCGCGGTGCCACGAAGGCGACGAGCTGCACGTCGACCGGCAGGGCCCGGAGCCGGCGGAGCAGCCGCTCCCGGCGCACTTCGACCCCGGCCACGGGCGGGGGTAGATCGGGCAGCACGGTCAGCGGCTTCGGTGCCGGCCCGCCCGAAGCGACGTCCATGGCACCGCGCGTGCCGCGCGGGTCGGTCGGACGCGTCGGCACGCTCTACCGAACGGGCTGCATGGTTGGAGGATTCCTCTCGTCCCGCGGACTCGGTGGCGGAGCGATGATCCCCGATATCGGACCATCGCGCCCCTCGGCCGTGCTGCCGCCTGCTCCTCTCCGCCGGGGCGGCGACCGACAGTCCTGCGATTGGGCCGCAGCGGCCGGCCTCCGGACCGCCAAGGGACGCTACCGGTCCCGCATCAGGGGTGCAGCGAGCGATGAATGCCCCGTGTTGCCAGGGTGGGTGGGATCGGTTATGAGTGTCGTTGTGCCCACGATGCGAGCGGCGCCGCACGGTCCCGCCCGGATCTATCTGGGCAACCTGGCGGAGTGGTACGACTTCGCCACCTTCGGCGCCTCCGCGGCCTTGCTCGGTGTCGTGGTCACCGCCGGCCGGGGCGGGTTGACGTCGGTGCTCGTGGTCTTGGCCGGGGCGTTGCTGATCCGTCCCGTCGGTTCGGTGTTGGTCGGCCACTTCTCCGACCGGGTCGGTCGTCGCCTGCCGTTCCTGGTCATGACGCTGTCCACGTGCGCGGCGACGGCCGCGGTCGGGCTGTTGCCCTCGGCAGCGAACGCGGGACTCTTTGCCGTCGCGGCCCTGGCCGCCCTGCGGATCGTCCAAGCCTTCGGCACCGGCGGAGAGACAAGCACATCGGTGTCGTACCTGTTCGAGGAGGCGGCGCCGGAGCGTCGGGGTCTCTACGGCGGGCTGTACCTGTCCAGCGCGGCGGCAGGAATGGCCGGGGGCTTCGCTGTGGTGCTGCTCGTCCAGCTCGTGCTGACCCGGGCGCAGCTGCTGCAGTGGGGCTGGCGGCTGCCGTTCCTCGCTGCGGTTCCGCTGGCTCTGGCGGTGTTCTGGCTGCGCCGCCGCCTGGAGGAGAGTCCCGAGTTCGGTCCGGCCCGACGTGGTCCCGGATCGGGCGTGGATGGACCGGTCGGTCGCGCGCGAAGCGTGCCAGCTGTGGCCCTGTCCGACGTCGTCGGGCTGGTCCGGCGCCAGCGCTCGACCGTCGTGTCCGGTGCTCTGCTCACCGGGGCGTTCGCCGCCACGGTGAACGTGTGGTTCGTCATCCTGCCGGCCTATCTCCTGGCGACCGGGCGAGCGACGGCGGCGGCCGCGCTCGGTCCGACCGTCCTCGGCCTGGCCGCCTGCGCGGTCCTGGCTCCGGCGGCCGGCCACCTGAGCGACCGGCTGGGCCGCGTACGGGTGCTCTTCGGTGCCTGTGCCTCGCTCTGTCTCCTGTGGCCGATCACCTTTCCGCGGGTGTTGGCCGGAGCAGGCTGGCCGTTCTTCACGGTCGCCAGTCTCGCCCTGGGCGTCGCGTTGTCGGCGTTCGTCCTCCCCGCATACCTGTCCCAGGCCTTCGCCGCGGAGGACCGCGCCCTCGGGTTGGGCTTGACCCTCGGCGTCGGCAGTGGGGTCTTCGGCGGTCTCGCTACCCTTGTGGCCACCTCCCTCGCGGCGGATCACCACACGGACGCGATCGTCGTGCTTCCGCCGCTGTTCGCGATCTTGGCCGCCGCAGCCCTGGCGCTGGCCACCCGCCGGCCCCCGGCGGGTCCTCTCCCGGCGGAGGAGGCTGACGAGGTCGGCCCGGGGCGAGATGTCGGTCGCGGTCAGCAGAATTGGTGACGGTGATCGGGCCCGTGCCTCGCCGGCGATTCTGCCGCTGATCCTCATCGGCTTGTCCGCAGGTAAGGGGTGAGGTGCGCCCGGCAGGAATCGAACCAGCGACCAAGTGCTTAGAAGCCCTCCAGCGCGCGGCGCCATGCTGGCGAGGCTCTCCGCAGGTCATCGCTGAGCGAAACGGACATAGGTATCTGCTCGCTTATCGATCTTCGTCAGCTTGCTTCGAGGTAGCGGTTGATGGCATCGCGGACCACGTCACTCACCTTGCGATGGTCTTGGTCGGCGATCCGCTGGATCGCCTCATAGGTCGCATCGTCGACGCGGAGGTCCACCCGCTTGGAGTGCCCGGCCCGTCCGGACAACGAAGGCCGGCCGGCGTGCCGCCGGGTCAGGGTGGACGGATCGAAGCCGGCCTCTGCGTCGGCGGTCAGTCGCCGCTCATAGTCTGCGTCGAGGCGCGTCCCCGCCTTCGTGACCGCGGTCTCCTTGCCCGTCCGCTTCACTGTCGCCACTTCTTCGCCTCCTCGTAGAGGTCCTGGTATCCGGTCCGCATGGGCATGGCGTGGATGACCCGCAGTCGTCCGTCCGCCAACTCGACGCCGACCACCTCCAGCTGCGCGCCGGCTTCGTCGTCACCCAGGAACCGCACCGCTTCGTCCGGCCGGGTGGCGCGGCCGGTTGGACGAAGAACAGTCCGGCATGGTCGATCACGTACCGCACTTGGGCGCGCGACACCCGGTGCTTCCGCGCACCGGCCGTCCACGACAGCCCGCCGTACTCCACTTGACCATTGTGTCGGACAAAACTGGTTCGGTCCACTCTTGACTCTGGTCGTTCGCCACCCACGCCCTCTCTTGTGCTGCAAAGATGCCCATCGCGCAGGTGGACGGTGCGGTGGTGTGTGGCGCCGGCCCACATCAGAGCCGCGGAGCGACGAGGCGTACGTGTGGGCCGCCTGGTGCCGAGCCCCAGAACAAACATGATCGTAACGCCGTAGCCGTTGTCTGCCGAGGAATTCCGGTCGGGTATCTGCCTCGTGCGGACGCCTCACGTTATGCCGCTCGGATCGGCGAGCTTGCCGGAAGGGGCCTCGCGCTCCACGTCCGCGCCCGCGTTTGGCTGGGACGGCGACCGTATGGAACGACGCCTCCGGCGACTACTCGACCAGGCCGAACGCAAGTGCGACTGGCGCTTCCTGAAGCCCATCTGCTCGGCCCTGTTAACGCGCCGCCGACGGAACCGTATGCGATCCTGCCCTACGGCTCCGCTATTCAGGTGAATGGCGAGGAGAACCATCGCGAGGCGATCGCCCCGTTCCTGGCCCGAGACGGTGACTGCTGGGTGATAGCGACGCTACACAGATCGGAACGGGATGGTACGAGAGCAGTCAAGAGCCTCGCCGAGGTGCGGATCGACGGCGCGAAGGTCGGCGTATTGACGCCGAAGATGAGCTCAGAGAACCTGCCGGCAGTTGACTTTCTTGCAGAACAGGGAGCAGTAGCGGCGGTTCGGGCGAGGGTCAAGGGAAATCGGATCAAGGCCGAGGTCGTCCTATATTGTTGCCGCGCCCACGAGATATCAGAAGATTGGTTCAGTCGTCCTGTCTGCGCGCCGAACGACTGGTCGCCATTCCGAGCCGAAGAGGACGCGCGGGAAGGTGCTAATGGGCGTCGCCTGCCGTCCGTCAGGAACCGCAGCGTCGAGCGCCCGGAGAGGACACCGGTCAGGCTCCGCCAATCCATGCCGCTCCGGCACCGCTGCCCCCGCCAGACTGGTACCCCGACCCGAGCGTCGCGGGTCAGTGGCCGTACTGGAACGGAGCGTCGTGGACGGTGGGTGCGCCCGGCAGGAATCGAACCTGCGACCAAGTGCTTAGAAGGCACCTGCTCTATCCGCTGAGCTACGGGCGCGGGTGAACCGTGGCAGGTTACCGTGGACGGTCCTTACCGGGGACGCAGGGGCGCCGGGACCGCTCACAGGTGGTACCCAGGGAGCGCACAGGGGCGTCCCATTCGGGTGCGGGAGAGTCGTTGCCATGACCGAGACGCCCCGCGACTCCCGCGACGCCGTGCAGACCGACAGTCCTTCCTCGCCGCAGGCTGAGCGGCCTCCGTACGCCGGGTCGGAGTGGCGGCGTCCGGATGCTCCGAGCACTCCGCCGCAGACCGGCGCGGTGCCGCAGACGGGGCACGGTGTTGCGCCCGAGTTCGGCTCAGCCGGGGATCCCGCGCAGGATGCCGGGGCTCCGGCACCGGAGGCGCACGCGAACAGGTTCGGTGCGCCGGCGAACGGGACGAACGGTGCGCCGCACACGCCCTGGGCCCAGCACGGCCCTGCTCCGGCCGGACAGTTCGCCGGTCCGCAGCAGGCCGGTCCGCAGGCCGGGCCGCAGCAGGCCGGTCCGCAGGCGGGGCCGCCGCGGTATGACACCCACCCGGGCTACGGGTACGGCACGCCGGCCGGCGGGACGACACCGCCGACCAGCGGCGGCACCTGGCCGTACGCGGCGCCCGAGCCGAAGAAGCCCCGCCCGGGCGGCCGGCTCGTCGCGGTCGGCCTGCTGACCGCGGTGCTCGGCGGTCTCGCCGGCGGCGGTCTCGTCGCGGCGCTCGACCACAACAACCAGACGGTTGCCGGCGGCATCACGGTGCAGGGTTCTAGCGCGCCGGCAGCGGCCAACCAGTCCGGTACGGCCGAGGCCGCCGCCGCGACCGCGATGAAGAGCGTGGTCACCCTGTCCGTTCGCGGGCAGCAGCAGGCAGGCACCGGCTCCGGTGTGGTGATCCGTTCCGACGGCTACATCCTCACGAACGAGCACGTCACCGCCGTGGCCACCGACGGCGGCTCGATCACCGTCGCGTTCTCCGACGGCCGGACCGCGCCGGCCAAGCTCATCGGCGCGGACAAGGCGACCGACCTCGCCGTGGTCAAGGTGAACCTCACCGGTCTCACCGCTGCCACCTTCGCCGACTCCGGCACCGTCAAGGTCGGCCAGACCGTCGTGGCGGTGGGCTCCCCGCTCGGCCTCAACGGCACCGTCACCGAGGGCATCGTCAGCGCCCTGCACCGTCCGACCAGCGGTGCGTCGGACAACAGCGCGGTGATCGACGCGATCCAGACCGACGCGGCGATCAACCCGGGCAACTCCGGTGGTGCGCTGGTCGACCTGGCCGGCCGGGTCGTCGGGATCAACCAGTCGATCGCGACCGCCGGGTCGAACTCCGGCCCGTTCGGTCAGCAGGGTGGTGAGCCGGGCAACATCGGCATCGGCTTCGCGATCCCGTCCGACACCGCGGTCCGGATCTCCCAGGAGCTGATCGCGTCCGGCAAGGCCACCCACGCGCTGCTCGGCGTGGAGACCCAGACCGCGACCTCGAACGACCAGCAGACCGCGATCGGCGCGACGATCGCGTCGGTCACCCCGGGTTCGGCTGCCGACAAGGCCGGCATCAAGGCCGGCGACGTGGTGACCAAGGTCAACGACCGGGTGATCGGCCAGTCCGAGGACCTGGCCGCGACGGTCCGCTCGTTCGCGCCGGGGACGAAGGTGACGCTCACGATCCAGCGCGGCAACGACACCCGCACGGTCAACGTGACGCTCGGCTCGGACGCCGGGCGCTGACACCTCCGGTAGAGAGGTGGCGGGGGGCGACTCCCTGATCCCGCGTCGTGCCCCCGCCACCTCGCCCACGAACGAGCCGGCCCAGTCCCCCTGGACCGGCTCCTTGGTGTCTGGGGCCGGGTGCCGGGTCAGCCGGCGCCAGGTGGCGGCGGCTCGGTCGTCGCAGACGCGGTCGGCGTCGGCGTGGGGCTGGCGGTCGGGGACGGCGACGCCGTCGGGCTCGGGGTGCGTGTCGGCGACGTCGGCGCGGGCCGCCGGCTCGTCGGACTGCTCGACGGCTGCTCCTTCGGCTCGCAGGCCACGCCGTCGCCGTCCCGGTCGAGCTCGGTCCGGTAGCCCGGCCGCCCGCGCGAGATCGGCGCCACGCCGGCTGCCTCGGCGGCCGGACAGTCAGGGTAGAAGGCCGTGGCGGTCTGCGTCGGGACCGGCGGCCTCGGCAGCGCCGCCGGGCCGGACGGGTACGCCATCCCGGGGTACTGCGGCCGTTCCTGCTCCGGCGTACTCGACGGCTCCGGCGCCGCCGACGACCCGGTGCCGCGCTCGAGCCCGTCCGAGAGGCTGTGCGCGCCGACCGGGACCGTCGCCGGACTCCTGGTCACCGCGCCGAGCGCCGCGAAGAGCACGAACACCGCGCCGGCGGTAGCCCAGACCTGCCAGGGCCTGGCCCGTAGCCAGCGCAGCCACTGTTCCAGCTGGACCCGGTTCGGGCTGCGCACTGGCTTCCCCCGCGAGACGGTGTGTGATCGAAACGCGGCGGACAATAGAGGGTCCGGCGCCGGCGCGGTAGCCGCGGATCAGGACTCGCAGGCCACGGCGTCGTGATCCCGGTCGACGCCGGCTCGGTATCCGGGCTCGCCGGCAGGCAACGGCGCGGCGCCGGCTGCCCTCGCCGCCGCGCAGTAGACGCGGCCAGGTGGGCTGGCAGCGCGGGTCTCGTCGCGGGCGACTTCGGCTTCGGCGGGGGAGTCGGGGACGGGGTGGGCGACGTCGCGGTTCAGGCGAGCAGGTTCTCGACCTGCCGGACGATCTCGAGGTCCTCCCGGGCGGTGACGACCGCCACGCCGGTCGGGGCGCCGGGTGCGGAGACGTTCGCGTCGCCGCGGGCGGCCTCGTTCTGGCCCGGGTTCACGGCTATCCCGAGGTACTCGAGCCCGGCCACCGCGCCCTCCCGCACCGCCGCCGACGCCTCGCCCACGCCGCCGGTGAAGCTCACCGCGTCCACCCCGGACATCGCCGCCGACATCGCCGCGATCCCGCTACGGACCCGGTATGTGTACACGGCGAAGGCGAGCTTCGCGGTCTCGTCGCCGCGGCCGGTCCGGGCCAGCACCTCGCGCATGTCCGCGGTACCGGTCAGCCCGAGCAGGCCGGAGCGCGACTCCAGGCCGTCGAAGACCTCGTCCGCGCTCAGCCCGTGCTGGCGCTGCAGCCAGAGCACGAGACCGGGGTCGACCGAGCCGGACCGGGTCGCCATCACCAGCCCCTCCAGCGGGGTGAACCCCATCGTGGTGTCCACCGACCGTCCGGACTGGACGGCGCACAGCGAGGCGCCGGCGCCGAGGTGGCAGTTCACCAGTCGCAGGCCGTCGCTCGGCAGTTCGAGGATCTCCGCCGCCCGCCGGGCCGCGTACGCATGCGACAGCCCATGGAACCCGTACCGCCGGATCCCGAGCTCGCGCCACTGTTCCGGCAGCGCGTACGTGGCCGCCTCGGCCGGGATGGTGGCGTGGAAGGCGGTGTCGAAGCAGGCGACCGACGGCACCGACGGCAGTGCGGCGCGCACCGCGTCCAGCCCGGCCAGCGACGCCGGCAGGTGCAGTGGCGCGAGATCGACGACGTCTTCCAGCTCGGCCCGTACCTTGTCGTCGACGACGACCGCCGAGGTGAACGACGGGCCGCCGTGCACGACCCGGTGCCCGGCGGCGTCCACACCGGACTCGCCGGCCAGGGCGGCGACCGCGTCGCCGACCTCGTCGGGGTCCAGTGTGGAGGGTGCACCGAGGTCGGTGGAACCGGTCAGTTCGCCGCCGTCGAGCAGCCGCAGCTTGACCGAGCTCGAACCGGTGTTGACGACGAGGATCCTCATCCGGACGCCGCCATCGCGTCCTCGCCGCCGGCCGACTGGTTGTCGTCACCGGTGTCCTCGACCACGCCGGTGGCGGCACCGATCCGGTTGCCGGCCGCGTCGTACGGCCAGGACCACCCGCTGATGTCCGGCTGGTCCTCGCCGTGCTCCCGGGTCCAGGCCCGGGCGGCAAGCCGCGCGTCGGCCATCCGCTGCCGCAACCCGGCCTGCCGGACCGCCAGCCCCGGCACCCGGTCGATGATGTCGATGACCAACCGGAACCGGTCAAGGTCGTTGAGCATCACCATGTCGAACGGCGTCGTGGTGGTGCCCTCCTCCTTGAACCCGCGTACGTGCAGGTTGTCGTGGTTGGTCCGCCGGTAGGTCAGCCGGTGGATGAGGCTCGGGTAGCCGTGGTAGGCGAAGATGACCGGCCGGTCGGTCGTGAACAGCGTGTCGAAGTCGCGGTCGCTCATCCCGTGCGGGTGCTCGCTCTCCGGCTGCAGCCGCATCAGGTCGACGACGTTGACCACCCTGACCTTCAGCTCCGGCAGGTGCTGGCGGACCAGGTCGACCGCGGCCAAGGTCTCCAGCGTCGGGATGTCGCCGGCGCAGGCCATCACGACGTCCGGCAGGTCACCGTCGTCATTGGACGCCCACTCCCAGATGCCGGCGCCGCGGGTGCAGTGCGCGATCGCCGCCTCCATGTCCAGGTATTGCAGCTGCGGCTGCTTGCCGGCCACCACGACGTTGACGTAGTTCCGGCTGCGCAGGCAATGGTCGTAGGTGGACAGCAGGCAGTTCGCGTCCGGCGGCAGGTAGACCCTGACCACCGAGGCCTTCTTGTTCACCACGACGTCGATGAAGCCGGGGTCCTGGTGCGAGAAGCCGTTATGGTCCTGCCGCCAGACGTGGCTGGACAGCAGGTAGTTCAGCGACGCGACCGGCCGCCGCCACGGGATGTCCGATGTGGACTCCAGCCACTTGGCGTGCTGGTTGAACATCGAGTCGACGATGTGGATGAACGCCTCGTAGCAGTTGAACATCCCGTGCCGGCCGGTCAGCAGGTAACCCTCCAGCCAGCCCTGGCACAGGTGCTCCGACAGCACCTCCATGACCCGCCCGCGCGGCGCAAGGTGGTCGTCGCCGGGCACCCGCTCGCCCGCGAAGACCCGGTCGGTCGCCTCGAACACCGGGGTCAGCCGGTTGGACACGGTCTCGTCCGGACCCATCAGCCGGAACGTCGTCGGGTTGTTCCGGATCACGTCGCGCAGCCAGGTGCCGAGCACCTTGGTGCTCTCCTCCTGGGAGCGGCCCGGCTCGACCACGTCGACCGCGTAGTCGCGGAAGTCGGGCAACCGCAGGTCGCGCAGCAGGATCCCGCCGTTGGCGTGCGGGTTGTCGCTCATCCGCCGCTGCCCGGTCGGCGCGGTCGCGCGGATCTCCGGCCGTAGCGTGCCGGCGTCGTCGAACAGCTCCTCCGGCCGGTACGAGCGCAGCCAGCGCTCGAGCTCGGCCAGGTGCTCGGGGTTGTTCCGCATGCCGGCCAGCGGCACCTGGTGCGACCGGAACGTCCCCTCGACCTGCACGCCGTCGACCATCCGCGGTCCCGTCCAGCCCTTCGGCGAGCGGAACACCAGCATCGGCCACTGTGGACGGTCGGTGTTCCCGGTCCCGGCCGCGCGCTTGATCGCGGCGATCCGATCGAGGATCTCGTCCATTGTGGACGCCATCCGCGCGTGCACGTCGAGGTGGTCGTCGTCGAGCCCGACCTCCAGCACGAACGGCTGGTAGCCGTACCCGCGCATCAGGTCGAGCAGCTCCGGCTCCGGGATCCGGGCCAGCACGGTCGGGTTGGCGATCTTGTATCCGTTGAGATGCAGGATCGGCAGCACCACGCCGTCGCCGACCGGGTCGAGGAACTTGTTCGAGTGCCACGACGCCGCCAGCGGCCCGGTCTCCGCCTCACCGTCCCCGATCACGCAGGCGACCAGCAGGTCAGGGTTGTCGAAGGCGGCGCCATACGCGTGCATCAGCGAGTAGCCGAGCTCGCCACCTTCGTTGATCGAGCCGGGCGTCTCCGGCGCGGCGTGGCTCGGGATACCGCCGGGATAGGAGAACTGCCGGAACAGCTGCCGCATGCCCTCCTCGTCCTCGGTGACCGTCGAGTAGAGCTCGGAGTACGTGCCTTCCAGGTAGGCGGCGGCGACGAC
>Ga0075435_100003441_pt1 | contig 10738 bp, 11 predicted proteins | sample RhiMethybrSRZTD4_FD_75302 | JGI IMG/M metagenome (GOLD analysis project Ga0075435, IMG submission 75302) | Populus rhizosphere microbial communities from Tennessee, USA - Rhizosphere MetaG P. TD hybrid SRZTD4 | ecosystem: Host-associated > Plants > Roots > Rhizosphere > Soil | place: USA... | reverse complement strand
TCGAAGAACTCGTTGAACATCTCGCCGCCGAGCGTGCCGACCGCAAACAGCTCCTCGCGGGCCGGGTCGAATTCCAGCAGGATGGCGGCCAGCGGCTGTGGCGCCGGGCCGGCGACCACGCGCGCGCCCTGCGCCGGATCGTACTGGCTGTGCTCCGAGCAGCAGTGGATCACGCTGCCGAACTTGTTGCGCGCGCTTTTCTCGGGACGGTAGCTGATGAAGCTGATGTCGCGCGTCGGGTAGCTCAGCTTGTGGGCGCAGATGGCCGAGTAGGCGACGATGGCGCCCGACGGCCCGACGCCGCCATTCCATTCATAGGCGCGGTTGTCCGAGGTCCTGAGCTGCGTCGGCCGCACCGGCCGGCCGAGATTCAGCAGGAAGCAGGGGGTAGCGGCGTAGGGATAGTGAAAAATGAGGTTGCGGTTTACCGGCACGTCGCCGGGGCGCAGCGGCACGCCCTGCTCGGTGACCAGCCGCGCGCGCGCGTAGTACTGCGGGCGCGAATCGCCAGCTAGCGCCGGGGCGCCGGCGCTGGCGGCCGTCGCCGCGCAGAACCTGATGAAGTCACGCCGCTCCACGCCTCATAGGGTATAGCCTTTTTCGTTGTGCAGCGCGGTGTCGAGGCCCTCGCTCTCATCCTCGGCTGTGACGCGCATGCCGGTGACGGCGTTGCACAGCATCAGGATCAGGAAGGTGAGCACGCCCGACCAGGCCGCCGTGGCCAGCACGCCGTAGAGCTGGACCAGCAGCTGCTGGCCCATGGTGACCTTCTCGGGAAAGCCGATGCCGCCGAAACTGGCGGAGACGAACACCCCGGTGAGCAGCGTGCCGAGGATGCCGCCCACGCCATGCACCGGGAACACGTCGAGCGAATCGTCGATCTTGAACACGCGCTTCAGGGTGCTGGTGGCGACGAAGCACAGCACGCCCGCCGCCGCGCCGATCACCAGTGCGCCGATCGGGCCGACGAAGCCCGATGCCGGCGTGATGGTGCCCAGGCCCGCCACCATGCCGGTGACGATGCCAAGCACGGATGGCTTGCCGTAACGCAGCCATTCGCAGACCAGCCAGGCAAAGGCGCCCGTGGCCGCGCCGATGTGGGTCACCAGCATCGCCATGCCGGCGGCGCCGTCCGCGGCGAGGGCGCTGCCGGCATTGAAGCCGAACCAGCCGACCCAGAGCATCGCGGCGCCGGTGACGGTCATCGTCATGTTGTGCGGCGGCATCGCCGTTTCGGGAAAGCCGTGGCGCTTGCCGAGCACCAGCGCGCACACCAGCGCCGCCATGCCGGCATTGAGGTGCACCACCGTGCCGCCGGCGAAATCCATCAGGCCCATCTTGCCGAGCCAGCCGTCGCCCCAGACCCAGTGCGCGATCGGGCAATAGACCAGCAGCAGCCACAGCAGGCTGAACAGGAGCATGCCGGAGAACTTGACCCGCTCGGCGAAGGCGCCGATCACCAGCGCCGGGGTGATGATGGCGAAGGTCATCTGGTACATCGCGAACACCGTCTCGGGAATGCTGCCCTTGACGGTCTTCACGTCGATGCCCGCCAGGAAGGACTTGGCGAATCCCCCGGTCCAGGCGTTGTCGGCGCCGCCGTCGCCGAAGGCGACGCTGTAGCCCACCGCCACCCAGGCGAGGGTCACCACGCAGGTAATGGCGAAGCATTGCATCAGCACCGAAAGGACGTTCTTGGCCCGGGTCAGGCCGGCATAGAACAGCGCCAGGCCGGGCAGCGTCATGAACAGCACCAGCACCGACGCGGTCAGCATCCAGGCGGTGTTGGCCGCGTCGAGCTTGGGCGGATCCGCGGCCCAGACGGCGGGCGCGTGCACCAACATGAGCAGGAACGGAACAATGCTGTGCGCTGGCTTTCTCATTCTTATCCTCCCCGTTATGGTGCGTCTGGCGCACCGGGAGAAAGCATACCTTAACGGGCGGCGAGATCTTCCGTGTGAAATGCGGCGGTACCGGCCCTGCGATCGGCGAACCAGTACTTGAGGGCGAGGCCGACCGTGCGAAAGGCAATGTCCTTCCACGGGATGCGTGCTTCGTCGTAGAGGGCGACTTCGAGCGTCTCCTCGCCAGGCTTGAATTCCAGGCTGAGCAACCGCGCCCGGTAGAACAAGTGCACCTGGTTGACGTAGGGGACGGAGATCATGGCGCAGGGGGCGCCGAGCTCGATCTGCGCCCCCGATTCCTCGAGCGTCTCGCGCAGCGCCGCCTGCCCGACGGTCTCGCCGTTCTCCATGAAGCCCGCCGGCAGCGTCCAGTAGCCGTAGCGCGGCTCGATCGCCCGGCGGCAGAGCAGCAGCCGGCCCTCGTGCTCGGGAAGGGTGCCGACCACCAGCCGGGGATTCTGGTAGTGGATCTCGCCGCAGGCGTCGCAGACCCAGCGCGGCAGGTTGTCGCCCGGCGGCACGCGCAGCACCACCGGCGCGGCGCAGTTAGCGCAGAATTTCAGGCAGGTCCCCCAGGGTCCTGAGCACGCCGTCGGGTTCGAAGCCGAGGCGATCCAGCGGCGCGTCGCCGCGATTGATCCAGTACACGCCGAAGCCGAAGGACTTGGCGCCGAGCGCATCCCAGCAATTGGACGAGACGAAGCCAATTTTGTTTTTTTTCGTTTTGAGTTTCCTGACTGCAAGTTCATAGACCTCGGGCGCGGGTTTGAACACCTTCGCCTCGTCGACGCTGATCACGGCGTCTAAGGAGAGCTTGCTGTGCGCGACCAGCGGCAACAGCATGTCGGGCGAGCCGTTGGAAAGGATCGCCTTTTTCCCCTTGAGGGCGGCGAGGGCGGCCGGAACGTCCGGGAATGCGGCGAGGCGCCGGTATTCGCCCATCAGCTCCTCGATCCTGCTTTCGTCCAGGGAAAGACCGAGCGAGGCGCAGGCCCAGGCCAGCGCATCGCGCGTCACCTGGGAAAATGGAACGTAGCGCCGCATCAGGCTGCGCAGCCACGTGTACTCGAGCTGCCTGGCGCGCCAGGCCTGCGACAGCGCCGCGCCGCGCCCGGGCCACAATGCATCGCAACGCCGCGCGACGGAATGCACGTCGTACAGCGTGCCGTAGGCGTCGAACACCAATGCGTCGAGCGGCATTTTCGCGATGTTAAACTGATTGCCTCCATGGTCGACCGTTACGACGAGCTCTACAAGAGTTTCCGTTGGGACGTTCCCGCGCGTCTGAACATTGCGCAGGCCTGCTGCGGGCGGTGGGCCGCCGACCGCACGCGCTTCGCGCTCTACTGGGAGGACGAGTCGGGCGCGACGGCGGCGTATTCGTTCTGGGACATCCAGGCCGCCGCCAACCGCCTGTCGAACGCGCTGGCGGCGCTCGGCGTGCGCCGCGGCGACCGCGTGGCGCTCATCCTGCCGCAGCGCCCGGAAACGGCGATCGCCTACATGGCGATCTTCCAGATGGGCGCCATCGCGCTGCCCCTGTCGCACCTGTTCGGCCCGGACGCGCTCGAATACCGGATGAACAATGCCGGCGCGAGCGTCGCCATCGTCGAGCCGACGACCATCGCCAATCTTTGGGCGGTCAAGGATCGCCTGCCGCAGCTGCAGCATGTCATCGGCGTCGCGGGCGCAAGGGAGGCGGGAGTCCACGATTTTGAAAGGCTGGTTCAACAATCAAGTTCGAATTTCAGCTGTGCGGACACTGCTGCCGATGATCCCGCGCTGATCATCTATACCAGCGGCACGACCGGAGCGCCGAAGGGCGCGCTCGAGGCGCATCGCCTGATCATCGGCAACATGTCCGGCTTCGAGCATTCGCACGATTTCTTCCCGCAGCCGGGCGACCTGTTCTGGTCGCCGGCGGACTGGGCCTGGGCGGGAGGGTTGTTCGATGCGCTGCTGCCGAGCTGGTACCACGGCATCCCGATCCTCGGCTACCGCGGCCGCTTCGACGCGGAGCGCGCGTACTACCTGCTGGAGAAATACGGCGTGCGGAATTCCTTCCTGTTTCCGACGGCCTTGAAGCTGATGATGAAAGCCGTTCCTTGCCCGCGGGAAAAATTTTCCCTGAACCTGAGAAGCATCATGAGCGCAGGCGAATCGGTCGGCGTCACCGTCATCGAGTGGGCGCGCGAGCAGCTCGGCGTGACCATCAACGAGATGTTCGGGCAGACCGAGATCAACTACGTGGTCGGCAACTGCCAGGCCGCCTGGCCGGTGAAGCCCGGGTCGATCGGCCGCCCGTACCCGGGACACCGGGTGGCGGTGATCGACGAGCAGGGCAACGAGCTGCCGCGCGGCGAGCTGGGGGAAATCGCGGTGAAGAAGGACCACGACCCGGTGTTCTTCCTCGAGTACTGGAAGAACGAGAAGGCGACGCGCGAGAAATTCGTCGGCGACTGGGGCTGCACCGGCGACCAGGGGCGCATGGACGAGGACGGCTACCTCTGGTACCAGGGGCGCTCGGACGACGTCATCAAGAGCGCGGGCTATCGCATCGGGCCGGCCGAGATCGAGAGCTGCCTGGTCAAGCACCCTGCCGTGGCCAACGCCGCGGTCATCGGCAAGCCCGACGAGACGCGCGGCTCGATCGTCAAGGCCTTTATTGTCCTTCAGCCCGGACATTCCCCTTCCGATGTTCTGGTGGAACAGATACAGACCCACGTGCGGGGCCGCCTCGCTCCCTATGAATACCCGCGCGAAATCGAGTTCATCGACGCGCTGCCGATGACGACCACCGGCAAGGTGCAGCGCAAGGAATTGCGCAAGCGCGAGGAACAGAAGCTCGCCCGGCGGTGAAGGATCTCCTGCTGGTCGGGGCGGGCCACGCGCACCTCGCGCTTCTGGCGCCGCTGGCGGCGGAACCGCTCTACGGCGCGCGCATCAGGCTGGTGTCGCCGCACCGCGAACAGCTCTATTCCGGAATGCTGCCCGGCGTGATCGCCGGTCACTACGACGCGCGCGAGGCGCGCATCGACGTCGCGCGGCTCGCCGAGCGGGCCTACGTCGAATTCGTCGAGGGCAGCGTCGCCTCGCTCGATCTCAAGGCGCGCCGCGCCCGGCTGCGGGACGGGCGCGAGCTGCACTACGCCATCGCGTCGATCAACGCCGGGTCGCTGGTCGACGCGACGATTCCCGGCGCCGCGCGCCACGCGGTCGCGGTGCGCCCTTACGAGTCGCTGCTGCAGCGGCTTTCGGTCTCGGCGATCCGCGAAGTGGCGGTGATCGGCGGCGGGGCGTCGGGAGCGGAGCTCGCCATGGCCATCCGCCACCGCGGGCCGGGCGTCACGCTGTATTCGGACCGGGACGCCTTTGCGCCGGCGCTCGCGGCGCGCGTCGCGGCGGCGCTGCGGCGCACGGGCGTCGATTACCGCCAGGGCATGGCGGTGGACGCCATCGAGCCGGGGCCGGTGGTCCTGGCCGGGGCCTCGCGCCAGGCCTTCGACCTCGCGCTGCTCGCCGCCAGCGCCGCGCCGCTCAATTGGCCGCGGGACAACGGCCTCGCCGTCGACGAGCGCGGCTTCATCCTGGTGGACGCGATGCTGCGCAGCGTCTCGCATCCCGAGGTGTTTGCCGCCGGCGACTGCGCGACGCTGCGCGACGCGCCGCACGCGAAGTCCGGGGTGTACTCGGTGCGCCACGGCGAGGCACTGCTCGGCAATCTGCGGCGCCTGCTGAAGGGCGAAGCGCTGGCCCGGTACCGCCCGCAGTCGAAGGCGCTGATGCTGCTCAGCACCGGGAATCGTTCGGCGATCGCCGCGCGCGGCGGCTGGACCGCCCAGGGGCGGTGGGTCTGGCGCTGGAAGGACTGGATCGACCGGCGCTGGGTCAGGCGCCTCGCGGACGGGCGCTGACCAGGATCTTGCCGTCGGCCTCGATCACCGTTTCGCCGCGCTGGTTGGTCGCGGCGCCGCGCAGCACGCAGATGCCGCCGCGGTGCTTGGGCTTGTCGAGCTTCTCGAGCACCGTCCACTCGGTGGCGAGCGTGTCGCCGGGGAGCACCGCCGCCTTGAAGCGGCAGGCGTGCTCGAGGTACGCAATGGCGGTGCCCGAGAAATGCATGCCCACGGGCGCGGAAACCAGCGCGGAGGTGAACGGGCCGTGCAGGATGCGCGTGCCGAAGCGCGAGCGCCTGGCGAATTCCTCGTCGACATGCAGCGGATTGAAGTCGCCGAACAGGCCGGCGCCGAGCACCAGGTGCGCCTCGGTGACGGTCAGGCGCGTGCCAAAGCGGTCGCCGACGGCGACCTCGTCGTACCACTTGCCGGGAAACATGCCCCGATTCTAGGGGCGGGGGACGGGCGCGGGCTAGTTGACGCTGATGCTGGCGACGCGCAGCAGCTCGTCGATCGACGGCGCCGCCGCCATCGCCGCGCGCGCGCTCGTCGGCTGCACGAAGACCACCGTCAGCCCGCGGTTGTTGGAATTCGTGCCGCGGCTGCGCAGGTCGACGAAGCGGTTGCCGATCGCCTTGCCGTTCAGGTCGCGCAGGATGCTGCCGCCGCGCACCACTTCCTCGTAGCCGACCAATCGGCCGGCGTCGTAGCGCGGGACGTAGAGCGACAGGCGCGCCAGGCGCTCGCCGGTGCGGCAATCGCACAGCACTTCCTTCTGTCCGATGACGTGGCCCTGCGCGTTGTGCAGCTCCTCGACCGCGACGGGCTGGAATTGCGTGGTGGAACAGCCGGCGGAGAGCGCCGCGGCGGCCGACAGCAACAGCATTTTTGTCATTGTTTTCATCGCATTCCTTTTACTCCTCGCCGGCGACTCTACGCCTCAGGCGAGTTGGACGCAAAGGCACTAGTTTCCGAGGCAGGGGGCCGGTCGGGATGAGAAATCCTGCACGTCGCGACGTCCGGCCTGCGCTAGACTTGCCTAAGCTATTGAAAACGTTGGCGCCCCAGACACGAATCGAACGTGCGACCTGCCCCTTAGGAGGGGGCTGCTCTATCCACTGAGCTACCGGGGCCCGTACCAAATTTTACCGCCTTGATCCGTAAACTGATTTTGACTTTTCTGGCCGCCGCGGCACCCGCCTGCGCGCAGCCTCAATCCTGGGCCTGGGACGACGGCACGGTGCCCTACGTCGTCACGCCGATGGAGATCGTCGAGCGCATGTTGCGCATGGCCGAGGTCGGCAAGGACGACTTCGTCATCGACCTCGGCTCGGGCGACGGACGCATCGTCATCGAGGCGGCGCGGCGCGGCGCGCGCGGCCTGGGCGTGGATCTCGACCCGGGCCTGGTGAAGGCGGCGACTGAAAACGCGCGCCGCGCGGGCGTCGCCGAGCGCGCGCGCTTCGAGACCATGGACATCTTCGACGCCAACCTGGCGCCGGCGACGGTGGTGACGATGTACCTGCTGCCGGACTTCAACGCCAAGCTGCTGCCGCGCCTGCTGCGCCTCAGGCCCGGCACGCGCATCGTGTCGCACGACGGCGGCATCGGCGACTGGCCGGCCGACGAGACGCTCGAGATGCGCGTGCCGGAAAAACCGGTGGGCGTCGGCGGACTGTCGAAGGTCGAGCTGTGGGTGGTGCCGGCGAGCGTGGCCGGGCAGTGGACCAGCGAGATCGGCGAGCATGGCGGCACCTGGCGCTTCCGCATCGCGCAGAAATACCAGGCGCTCGACATCGACGCCGCGGTGGGCGGCGAGACCCTGATGATCCGCAACAGCCGGCTGCGCGGCGACGAGATCAAGATGGTGCTGACCGGCAAGGTGCGCGGCCGCTACTGGCAGCAATTCTTCGCCGGCATCGTGCGCGGCGAGCGCATCGAAGGGCAGATGACGGCGTCGGACGGCAACCAGCAGCGCGTGTTCCCCTGGACCGCGACGCGCGGCCGATGAGCGCACCGAAGCCGCTGTTGTCGGTCGCCGACGGAGTGCTGCTGACCGCCGGCATGATCATCGGCGCGCTGATCTTCAAGGCGCCGTCGACGGTGGCCGGCGCTACCGGCGGCAGCGGCGCGTTTCTCTTCGCCTGGCTGCTCGGCGGCGTGGTGTCCCTGTGCGGCGCGCTGGTGTACGCCGAGCTCGCGTCGCGGCACGCCGATACCGGCGGGGAATACGTGTTCCTGGTGCACGGCTGGGGGCGGGGCGTTGCGTTCCTGTTTGCCTGGTCGCGCCTGACGGTGATCCAGACCGGCGCCATCGCGGCGGTGGCCTTCGTCTTCGGCGACTATGCCTCCGAGATCCTGCGGCTTGGCGCGCACAGCTCGGCGGTCTGGGCGGCGCTCGCGGTGGCGGCGCTGACGGCGCTCAACGTCGCCGGCACGCTGCAGTCGAAGCTGCTGCAGAAGGTGATGGAGATCGCGCTGATCGCCGGCCTGGTCGCTTTCTCGTTCGCCGCGCTGCTGAAGGGCGGCGCGCCGGCCGCGACCCCGACGGACGGCGGCGGCGCCGGCGCCTTCGGCTTCGCCATGATCTTCGTGCTGCTGGCGTACGGCGGCTGGAACGAGGCGGCCTATCTCGCGGGCGAGGTGAAGGACGCCCGTCGCAACATGGTGCGCATCCTGGTGCTTGGCGTGCTCGGCGTGACGGTGCTGTACCTCCTGGTCAACCTCGCCTATCTGGCGGTACTCGGCCACGGCGGCATCAAGGCCTCGAAGGCCGTGGCCGCCGACGTGATGCGCGCCATCGCCGGCGACAAGGGCGCGGTGCTGATCGCGCTGATCGTCTGCGTGTCCGTCCTCACCACGATCAATGCCGCCATCTTCACCGGCGCGCGCACCAATTACGCGCTGGGCAGGGATTTCCACTTCCTGCGCGGGCTGGGGCGCTGGCGCGAGCGCGGCAGCACGCCGGCGAACGCGCTGCTGCTGCAGGGCGCCATCACGCTGCTCCTCGTCGGCGCGGGCGCGCGCACGCCCGACGGGTTCAACGCGATGGTGGCCTACACCTCGCCCGTCTTCTGGACGTTTTTCCTGCTGACCGGTCTGACCATCTTCATCTTCAGGATGAAAGGAAAGGAGCGTCCGCCGTTCGCGGTGCCGCTGTACCCCGTGGTGCCTGCCGCGTTCGTGCTGATGTGCGCCTACATGCTCTATTCGAGCATCGACTACGTGCGCAATCCGGACTACGGCCCGAAATTCGGCTTCGCCGTGGTCGCCGGCCTGCTGGTGATGGTGGCCGGGGTGCCTTTGTACTTCATCTCGAAAAAGCAAAAATAAGATTCCGGCATGACACTGACTGAACTACGGTACATCGTCGCCGTGGCGCGCGAGCGCCATTTCGGCCGCGCCGCCGAGGCCTGCTTCGTCTCGCAGCCGACACTGTCGGTGGCGGTGAAGAAGCTCGAGGAGGAACTCGGCGTCACGCTGTTCGAGCGCGGGCCGGGCGAGGTGAGCGTCACCGCGCCGGGGCGGAAGGTGGTCGAGCAGGCGCAGCGCGTGCTGGAGGAGGCGACGCGCGTGCGCGAGGCCGCGGCTTCCGGGCGCGACCCGCTCGCCGGCCCGCTGCGCGTTGGCGCCATCTACACCATCGGCCCGTACCTGCTGCCGCGCCTGATCCCGATCCTGCGGCGCGCGGCGCCGGACATGCCGCTGCATATCCAGGAAAACTTCACCCACCGCCTGGCCGAGGCGCTGAAGAACGGCGAGACCGACGTGATCCTGGTGGCGCTGCCTTTCGACGAGTCCGGCGTGGAGACGCGCGCGGTCTACGACGAGCCGTTCATGGTCGCGGTGCCGAAGGGGCACCCGTGGGAGACGCGCAAGCGCATCAGCGCCGAGGAGCTGACGCGCGAAAGCCTGCTGCTGCTCGGCGAAGGCCACTGCTTCCGCGACCAGGTGCTCGACATCTGCCACGCGGTGCGCGCGCGGGAGAAGGGCGTCGCCTCGCGCATCGTCGAGGGCGGTTCGCTCGAGACCATCCGCCAGATGGTGGCAAGCGGCGTCGGCGTCTCGGTGCTGCCCGCCACGGCGACCGCGACCCAGAGCGGCGCCGGCGACCTGATCCGCCTGCTGCCCTTCACCCAGCCGACGCCGACGCGGCGGGTCGGCCTCGCCTGGCGGCGCAGCTTCCCGCGACCCGAGGCGATCGAGGCGCTGCGCAAGAGCATCCTTGCGTGTAACCTTCCGCAGGTCACCAAGCTGGGCAGGGATTGATGCAGAACGAAAAGATCAAGGTACGCGTCACCGAGACCGGCCAGGTGGTCGAGGTGGTGATTTTCAGCAAGCGCGCCGGCGCGATCGAGGTGGTGGTGGGCGAGGGCGTGCACAACATGAAGTGCACCCTGACGCCGACGCGCAACGGCCTCGCCTATGCCGGCAACCTGCGCGGGCGCGAACTGGTGTACGAGCGCAGCCAGAAGGACGTCGAGGCGGAGCTCGGCCTGATCAACCAGGCCTACGGCAAGGCCCGTCCGCGCTGACGCAGGAGGTGGCCATGGCACCGGAAACGCAGGGATTCCTGAAGAACTGCTGGTACGTCGCCGCCTGGGACCACGAGTTGGCCGACGGCAAGCTCCTCGACCGCACGATCCTCGAGCAGCCTCTGGTGCTCTACAAGGGCGGGAGCGGGAAGCCGGTGGCGCTCGACAACCGCTGCGCGCATCGCGGCGCGCGGCTGTCGAACGGACGCCTGGAAGGCGATTGCGTGCGCTGCATGTACCACGGCCTCAAATTCGATGCCTCCGGCAAATGCGTGCAGATCCCCGGGCAGGACAACATCCCGCCCAAGCTCGGCGTGAAGAGCTACCCGGTCGTCGAGCGCGACCACCTGCTCTGGATCTGGATGGGCAATCCGGCGCTTGCCGACCCGGCGAAGATCCTCGA
>Ga0075435_100003438_pt1 | contig 10742 bp, 10 predicted proteins | sample RhiMethybrSRZTD4_FD_75302 | JGI IMG/M metagenome (GOLD analysis project Ga0075435, IMG submission 75302) | Populus rhizosphere microbial communities from Tennessee, USA - Rhizosphere MetaG P. TD hybrid SRZTD4 | ecosystem: Host-associated > Plants > Roots > Rhizosphere > Soil | place: USA... | reverse complement strand
TGCACAACACCTCGCTCCTGAATGATGCGCCCGTGTATTCCGGTTCGCGCCGGGCGCATCGGAAAGATGTGCTGCATAACCTCGGCGCCCTCAGTGGTAACATGTGAGTGCGCCGCCAAATGTATCAGCTCGCCGTCATACCGAGAGACTACCCCCATCGCGGCATCGCACAAGCGCATGGCGCTTCCTGCAATGGTATCGAACACCGGCTGTGTGTCGGTCGGCGACTCGCTGATGACGCGCAGAATCTCGCTTGTCGCAGTCTGCTGCTCGAAAGCTTCGGTGAACTGACGCTTCCAATTCTGCAACTCTTCGGCCGTTGCTTTTTCACGCTGCAAACACTCCGCGAGTTGCTGGCGCAGTTCCGCATTGGCCTGGGCTTGTTCAGCCACAGACGTTTTCATCTTCAGACGCTGTTTCGTCTTCCTGGTCTTGCTGCCTTTTTTGGTGGTAATTGCCATAAAACAAAAAAGACCGAAACGGAGCTGTTGATCGCGGGAGAAACTGGCGTGATTGGGATACGCTATGGTGTCAATCTCCCCCCAGCGGCTGAGCTGACTTTTACTTCAGACGGGTTTGCTTCGTCAACGAAAGAACACCGGGGGGAAATTGGATCGCCTGAAGTGAACTGCACTCCCCATGCGCCGATGAAGCGATTGAACACCGCCCATCGCGCTCCTTGCCGCCATTCTCGCTCCGTTACCGGCTATTGCCTGGAACATCCCCGGCCACATGCTGAGCGGCACAATTGCATATCAAATCCTGCAACGGGAGAATCCCAGCGACCATTCCGGCCGTTCGATTAGTTCTGGAGAAAAATTCCTGGTATGACAGCCACTGGAGACCACAACTGGAGAAACTGCCAGACACCGAACGCGATGAAATGCTCTTCATGCTCGCAGCGCGTTGGGCCGATGACATCCGCACGCGGGATAAAGCCGAGAACCGTCTGCCGTGGCACTACGTGGACTTCCCGTTCAAACCAGAAGGCGAGCCAGTGAGCATCCAGGTCATTCAGCCGCCCGAAGAGAATATCCTCACAGCCATAGCAGTGAATGAGCGGATTCTGCGAAGCGGGAGCGACCCGGCGAAGCGAGGGATCGCTCTGAGTTGGCTGTTCCACCTGATAGGAGACATCCACCCGCCGTTCATGTCGTAACGTTGTTCTCGCGGGAATATCCCAAGGGCGATGAGGGTGGAACGGAGACCTGTGTTCGCGTCGCTCAGGGCCGTGCGGCGTTGTCGCTGACCAGTTGTGGGATGAACTGCTGACGTCGAGCAATAACACACGGACCCTAAGAAACATGGCAATTGACCTTAGAAGCAGATTTCCAAAGAGCCGGTCTAACCGAATTGGGCACTGAACTAATCCGTCTCAACTGTGACATTATTTACACCATCGGGAATGAAGCCAGCGCTGGCCGCCAAAAACGCAACCAAAAAAATACCCATCATCATAAGTAACACTAGCGATGCGGTTAGAAGCGGATTCGTCGCGAGTTTAGCGTGGCCAGGCGGGAACATCACCGGCCTGACTAGTATTGGCGGCGAATTGGTGGGTCAACGGCTTGACCTGCTCAAGGAAGTTATACCCACACTCTCACGGGTAGGCTTTCTCTGGAGTCCAACCAGTCCGACCACGTCCTTTAACTTGAAAGAGACGGAGGCTGTAGCTCGGTCTCTAGGGGTGAGTATTCAATCATTGGAGGTGAAAGATTCGGATGAGATCGAAAGAGCCTTTGAAACCGCTAGCAGTAAACGCAGCGAGGCGCTTCTGCTAGATGCCGGGGGCTTTTTCGCGGCTAATCAAAACCGGATCATAGATCTGGCGCTAAAGCACCGGCTTCCTGCCTCATATAGCAACGCACGATATGTTGAAGCAGGCGGACTGTTGACTTACGGACCTGACCGTTGGGCGCAATACCGGCGCGCCGCCGACTACGCGGACAAAATTCTAAAAGGCGCAAAACCCGCTGACCTGCCCGTCGAGCGGCCCCAAAAATTCGAGCTGGTCATTAATCTCAAAACCGCCAAACAAATCGGCCTCATCATTCCGCCCAATGTACTGGCAAGGGCGGACAAGGTGATTCGGTGAATATTTCTTGGGTCCATGGTTTTCGGCATTGTCGTTGCGCTTTGATTGTCTGTTGCGGCGCGGCACTCCAAGAAAAAAGCACTGCCGTAGAAAGCGGCGCCGATTATTTCCGGAGCGTTTCGCGACGCCGCTTCTCAATCTCGACATCGACTTGACGCGCCTTCTCGTTAGCGTTTCTGAGCTTCTCTTTTTCGGCTGCCAATGCTTCACGCTCTTTGATTAGCAAACGTTTCTCCTCTGAGACTTTATGATACTCGCCAAGGACTTGAATCCAAGTCTTAGCCGGTTCAACTAGTTGACTATTTGGATAATCTTTCGCAAGCATCCGAAAATATGAAAGTGCGCGAGGGTAGTTTTTCTTTGGATTGGCTGAATAAGCCGAAACCATCCCGAGGTTGAACAGGGCAAGATCAGGATCCACACTGCCGTCCTGCAGTGCTCTCTGACATTCGTCGTACGCAACTTCGTATTGCCCCTGCGACAACAACGCTTGAGTTCGGGCTAAAGCGAGGCCTCGCTTGTCCACCGCCGTATCGGACTTGTCAGTCAGTGATGAACAACCTGAGATGAAAGTGAATGCGATTGCTATAACAGACAGAAAACATCTTTTCATTTGAATATCCCCAGCGCTTTCCAGCGCATAAAAGAACGCAAATTCAAAATAGTTGGGAGGATCTGAGACCTTACTGCATCAACCCATTTATTGCCGGGGACGCTCGCCAGCCAATAGGCCAAAATGAGGCTTAAGCTAGCCAGGAACAGAGTCGCCCATAGCGTAAATTTCTGGTTTTCTCTTGCAGCCTCTTCGATGGAGCTTATTCTTTGTTGCAAACTGTTTTGGAGATTACTTTTGAAGGCTTCGTGCTCCCTCAATAAATAATCGACGATATGGTTTTTTTCCTCCGCATATCGGCTTTCCGCATATGGTTGTTTCGTTCTGATGTATGCGACTTCTCTTTCAAATAGCTCGCCATACTGGACATGATACTTTCCGGCTTGAGACAAATGTTGGAGTTGATCGTCGGATGTCGCCAACAGTTTTAATCGTTGAAGACAACGCTCAAAGTCTTCTTTGAATTGCTTATACTGCTCATAATTTACGGTTGCTTGGGTCGCAGTAAATTTGCCAGCGTACCTGACCTCCGATAAAAACGCGTCGGCTAACACATCCGATTGATCGATCATCTTTTGATCAATCCTGACTGCGGTGTGCGCCAAAGAGCTTAGCCTACCCAGTTGAAACACCGCATAGCCGGAGACTGCTAGCATCAGGCTGAGCATTACCGCATGGGCGATTAAAAACCGCCGCACAATTGGCCTGGACATTAGAGTTTCCCTTCCGTGTAAGGCGGCGCTATATACTCGATATGAGTCTCGCCTGAGCGAATATGATCATCAGAAAATGCCGTAGTTTCGCCAACCGGGATGCGCACGGTGAAAGTTGTGCCTTCTTTGACTTGGCTCTGTACGGCTACTGTTCCGCCCAAAACGTCGACGAAGCTTTTAACGACGTAAAGGCCAAGCCCGGCCCCGGAATGATGCCGTGTGGTGCTGCTGTCGATTTGACGAAATTTTTCAAAAATCTGCGGCAGGAACTCTTCAGCAATACCGATTCCAGTGTCTCTGACGTAGAACTCAATATAGTTCTGCTCTACCGACCGAAAGCAAATATCTACAGATCCCTGGTCGGTAAATTTGATCGCGTTGTCGACCAAGTTAATCAGAATCTGACGAAGCTTCATCCGGTCACTGAAAATCTGTGGCAAATCGACTGCAACCTTCCAGTTTACCGACATATTTTTTTCTCTGGAAACCATGCCGTAATCGGATTCCAGTTCTGCTGCGAGTTGATGAATATCGATTCTCTCTTTATTGGCTGTGACCACCCCTGTCTCGATCTTGGTAATCTCTAGAATTTCATTGATGAGGGACAGAAGGTGACTTGATTGTGTTCTGATTTTTTCATGTATTTTTTCTTGCTCTGGGCTAGACTGGCCGAACACGCCCATATTCAACGCTTCAGCGCAATTCATGATGACGTTAATCGGCGTGCGCAATTCGTGGGACATGACGCCAAGAAACTCATCTTTGATTCGGTTGGATCTCTCCAACTCGATTGCCTGATGTTTCGTTTGCTCGTAGAGGTGCGAGTTATAGAGTGCAATGGCAGCTTGGTGCGTCAGATTCGTAAGAAAACCTTCCTCATCGGCCGTGAGGTCAACCTCTTCTTTTGAATAAAATGACAGGACGCCCAGAACGGTACCTCTGACGATCATTGGCAATCCGAGGTATGTTATGAAGCCTTGCCTACGCAATGAATCGGGATCAGCAGTTCGAGAATCACTCTGCACACACGGGATCAATAACGGAGAACCCAGTTTAAAAACCTTTTGAGCCAGGCCCCGTTCGTTGTCCATAAAATGTTTGTCGCGGCCATCAGGAAAATGGATCGGCTCAAGAGTTCCGTTTTCATTGCGCCAGCTGAGTGAAATGTACGACGAAGGGAACAAACTGCTGACGCCTTGAACGAGCGCGTTTAAAACATTCGCAAGATCAAGGCTTGAGGTCATTGCTGCACTGATCTCATGAATTGCAGTTTGTCGAAGATTTTGTTTTTGAATTTCCGTCTCGGCTAACTTGGCATCCGCCGCCCGCTGCTCCAGAGTTTTGGCGAGGTCATCGAATGTTTTGGCCAAATGACCAAGTTCACTTTCGCCGTAAGGTAGACCCGTACGGGCTTGGAGATTACCAGCCGCTAATTGCTTCGTGGCGCTCATAAGATCGCGCACCCGCCTGAGAACAAAGAGATCAGCGCCGAACCACGCAGCGATCAGGGTCAAAACGCTCAGGACCCCCAGGATCATTAAGTTTTCTCTCAATGTGCGCTCGGCTTCGGCAAACGCGGTCCGAGCCGGAACTTGAATTCCCGCATAGATGACTTTCCCGGCTAGCCGATGATCAAGTTGCCGATACGTAATGAGACGGCTGATCTGGTCACTACCGGAAGATGTTAAATTTCCTTCCACTCCATGTATGAGCTTAGAATGACTTCGCCCGTTGATAACGATTGGTGTGTCTGTCTCTTTGTTATCCGGGTACCGGAGAAATACCTTGCCGCTTTCATCAAACAGTGAGAATGACGCATCGGAAGGGAGATGATTTTCCGCGGTCGTCCGAACGATCCATGAATAGTCGAGAACAACGAATGCGATACCCTGCAAAGCGCCAGAACTAGCGATGATCGGAAGTCCCATCTGAAGGATTGCCTTACCATCAGCACTGTCTTTCTGAACTTCACCTATGGAAAACTCCCGGGTGTCACCGGCATGGAGAATAGCTGTATTCCTCAAAGGTAGGCTGCGTAGAGTATTTGCACCACGCGCACTACACCGTAAATTGCCATTGCCATCGAGCACACCCAGATCGAAATAAAGGGGTTCCAGTAATCCGGCAAGAATCTTCTGGCATCCGACACTGTTGTGCTCTCGAATTTGTGGCAAATGCGCCAGCGTGATGAGAAGCTGGTGCGCATTCTCAAAAATGTGCCGCTGCTCAGCAACCATTATACGGGCAGATCCTAGTGCATTTTTCTGTACTTGTGCACCAATGGAAGTCCGATATCTTTGATCGGTAAATAAAATGACAGCGAAGGCCGGAATGACAGCCAAGAGAACGAAAGCAATCGAACGGGCCCGTAAGCTGGAGGTAAACCGGATCATCTCTGTACCTAAGCTTGGCTGATGGAATACAAATGATGCGCCACGGAATCCCGTGCCAGCCAAGTAAGATTCGGAATAGCCAAGCCTCGGAAGATTATTTAGACGCCGCAAGAATAACAAAAATCGGCATAGCGATGGCGGGAACCGGCAGGCCATCGTGAAACGGCAGACACTTGTCTTTTACGCGGCGCGTGAGTTTTGGGTGCAATTCGGCGGACGTAAGACGTGGCGGCTCACTGCTGCGAGAAGGAGTTTTAGCTCTGTTGGTTTAAAAAGTATCTCCGCAGCGCCAGCCGCAATAGCGCGCTTGACGGCAGGGTTGTTTGGAGGGCAAGCCGTGTTAACAATTGCGGGGATAGCCGCAGTCCGGTAATCGGCTTTGATGCAGGCAATGAGTTCATCACCGCCAAAACCTGGTAGCCCGAGATCCACGATAATGAGGTCAGGGTAGAGCGATCCCGCCTGCTCGGTCCCCTGCAAGCCGTCTCCTGCTTCGAATACCTCGTAGCCAGACCGCCGGAGTACAACTGCCATCAATTCTCGGACGGCCGAATTGTCTTCGACAATTAGAATTTTGCCGACCGTGGAATCCATTCACCTTGTTTCGACGCATTTACCGTACCAACACGCGTTTGCTTACTCCAACACCGGCACGGGTGGAACTCCTAGTAATAAGAAGAACGTTTGTCAGCCAAAAATACGAGATAGCAACCTGCCAAGATTTGTCATAATTTAAAGAGCGCGGCGAGAAATTAGGAGATTGGAACTAAGCGTCGCCCCGCACCTGCCGCATTAAATCCTTGATTCCATATTCGATTACTAGCCTTTTGCGCCGACGCTTTGCCCTAGCAGCCCGTGGTGAAAATGGTTTCGCTTAAACACCTGGAGTTAGCGACAGATGACAGCCGGCGTGAGAATTAATATGGCCTGACGAGTCGTGGACGCACACCATCGCGACAAGTATAGATTGGTAAGTCGCCGCCAGAGGATCAATATGCGTGAAAACGAGGCCCAAAACCGGCCTTGAAGACTCCGTGGCGTGCCCACGCCGACAAGCACACGCATCAGTAGACCGAGATTCAGCGCGGCGAAATGAATCAGCACACGCTTAAGGATATTAACGCGGCCGCGCAGGTACACCCGACGAAGTCCTCCCGTTTCATACCCATAGGCGAAAGGACGCTCCAAACATTCACCGCGCTGACGCAGCAGCCGGCGGCCTCGGCTTGCCCGAATCCGGCGTCGATTCGCGTTACACAGCGTCACGGGCGTCAGAGTCATCGCGCCAATTCCTACGGCCGCGCGCCCGGCTCGGAAATGTAAGTTCGAATCCCCAGTACCCGCAGATCCTTAAGCAACTCGTTACTGTAATAGCCCTTATCGGCGACCAACTCTCGAACCACCTCACTGGCGGGCTTCACGGTCTCGAGGTTTTCCGCCGCTGTTGTAAGCGTCTTTTTGATTGTTTCGGTGTCGCCTTGATCTGCGGCCTGGATGGTCACTGCGACTACGGCCCCCGTCTTAAGATCCACCGTAGGCTCGGCCTTATGAGCCAGATGCGTGCGGCCATTTTTCATCTTGGTAAGGCGTGCATCGGGATCGTGCGGATGGGTCCAGTCATCATTCGACCCTTTGTTCGGCCGTTTGCGGTCCAAGCGGGCGAGATCTTCTCGGGTTGGCGTTGCGATCCCGGAAGCCTGCGCCAGCCACATGAGAAATGCCTCGTAAGTCTCACCGGTGTCGCGCCGCACGATACTACGCAGCGCCGCATTCGCTTCAAGCGTCGTAGCGTCCACTCCCACGGTCTCGCCGTTGACCAACCCAGCTTGAGAAAGTCGCTCCAAAATCCAGGTGAACACCGCTCGATGCGTTTCAAGGTCGATCAGCCGACGGGTTCTCGAAATCGTCGAATGATCAGGTGGCGCCTCCTCCAATTCCAATCCTAAAAACGCCCGCACGCTCAGCGAATCCGCCGCGCGCCAGGCAATCCCCCGTTCCGATTCGATCTCTTCAAAGTACCCCAGCATCAGCAGTCGGAAATAGCGTCCCGGCGCCAAACTCGGACGTCCCTTGGTCGGTGCGTAGAATGGCGAACACTGCTCTTCAACGTAGTCGTCGAACCTGTTTTGCTCCAAGATCCGATTCAACCGTGCGTAAAAAGGATGTGCGGCGCTTCTCGGCAGATCTTGTGTGGCAATCCACATCGATGGCTGACGATCTTTTCGTTTCCGTTACCCATGGCCATGCGCGTACTTTACGTGAACATGGACAAGTTAGTCGAGAAAAAATTATTAGAGCGACTTTTACCACGGGCTGCTAGCACGTGGCCGCCACCGGCTATAGCGTTTCGGCCAGTATTTGTGTAGATCTTTGGCCGATTGCCGATGCTCCCGAGCTAGACTCATAACTCACTGACTGCCATTTTTCATGGGTGGCTGCTGAAACATGGTTACGCTCCACTCGCGCAAACTCGGTACAATACTGCCTTCGTGCACAGCTCGTTCCATTAGTGCGTCTCGCTCGGATGATCATTGGCTGGCTGAAGACCATCGCGCTCCTGAAGAAGGTGCGCCATCGTGGGGTGTGCAAAGTGCACCGGATTTTTTCTCTTGCCTGCGCCGCCTACAATCTGGTGCGCATGCGAAATATCACGGCTGCAATTCCGACCGTGTAAGTCGATGCCGCAGTGTCTTGAGGGCCACAAACTTCGATCCCGAGGCCGCAAAAATACCGTCAAACACTCTCTCTGAGAGCATCATCGATGAGAAATAAGAAAAAACACAACGCACAAGTCACTTTTTCAGCAGCCGGCTAGGGGTTCCAAATTGCCGCGAGCACAAAAAAAGCCCATCCACCGGTTGTGGATGGGCACTCCTCAAGGCTTTTCAAAAGCCGTTCCTCTAACTGCTGCGGGTACTTTATCTCGCAGCTCGCTTAACTCGATGTTTCGCCCACACGGCTAGACCAATGAGACTAACACCAACAAAAAGCATGATTGAAGGATCCGGTAGCTGGAGGCCTGAATTATTTTTGCTGATCACTTCAGCGTAGCTAATCATCCGTTCGCCAGCCTTTGAATTAAGATTCGCACTCGATGCTTGTATACGAGTATCACTGTGCAATACCGTTTCGCGAATTCCTTCCGCAGGCGGTAAAAACAGCGAAAACACGAACGCAAGCACAGCCAATAATTTAGCAGCGAGAAACAGCTTCGACTGCATGATGCCTCCGAGAGTACACGGAACAGCAAGAACTCGAGCAACGGCTATGCCGATTTGCTAGTCACTCGATTTCAGAACAAAATTAACCGCGGACTTATTTCTTTATCTGTAAGTATTTTTTACGATTCTAAAGCTACTGGCGGGATGTTTTGTAAGACCCGAATTTTGAAGAGAAGTTTTTCTATCACAGTTGTAAACTTTGGTTTCAATTTGGACGATTGAGAGTGGCTGGCGGCAAAAAATTTGCTCGGCTGTTAATCACGAACGCGGCGCGTAACCGTAACAAATGAAGGCGCGTGCGCATTTCTGAGATTTTCTCAACGGAATGCTTCGATTGTAAGCCTAAGTCCTTCGTTCAACATAACTTTAGGCTCAAATCCAAGGACGTGACGTGCTTGGGCGATATCCGCTAACGAGTGCCGTACGTCTCCAGCTTTTGGCTTCGCATACACCACCTCTGCTTTGACTCCGATATTCTCTTCGAGCAAACCGATAAGAGTATTCAAGCTAACGCGCGCGCCGCAACCTATATTATAGACATTTCCCGCTGCTGCAGAGCTTGCAACAGCCGCAAGCAGATTCGCTTCAACGATGTTTTCCACATAGGTGAAGTCACGTGATTGCTCACCGTCGCCGTAAACTGTAATCGGCTTTTTGGCTAGGACCGCGGTAATGAATTTTGGAATGACTGCGGAATATTCGGAGTGAGGATCTTGTGCCGGGCCAAAGACATTAAAATACCTCAAGCTGATTGTCTCCAATCGATAGAGCCTGTGATACAGCTTGCAGTAATATTCCCCAACCCACTTTTGTAATGCGTACGGAGAAAGTGGATTTACTGGCATACTCTCGACTTTCGGCAGGACCTCTACGTCTCCGTAAGCAGAAGATGACGCCGCGTAGACGAAACGCCGAACATTCGCCTGGCGACACGACTCAAGTAGATTCAGAGTCCCCGTCACATTAGCTCTATTTGTGCCGATAGGATTATTGATTGATCTTTGAACCGACGGAATAGCGGCTTGGTGGAGCACGCAATCGATTCCTCGTACAGCCGCTTTGCTTACTTCCTCATCGGCCAAATCTCCCTGGAGGAAATCGATTGACTGACATACATCATCCAACCGGGAAGTTGTGCCGGTCGATAAGTTATCCACTACGCGGACGTGTTGCCCATCAGATACCAGCCGTCTCACAATATGCGAGCCGATGAATCCGGCCCCGCCAGTAACCAAATAGAATTTAGACATGCTTCCTCAGAAGCTGAAAATCGCGGACCATCGCAGGCCTCACGCAAATATCCTGAACATTAAAATATAACGATTGACATATTTGTACCACATTCTGCTATAACTTGCGCCCGCGCTGAAATCCGATTTCATTTTGAAAATGTTTTAATGGGACGGTGAGCTCACCAAAAATAACGCATCATATAAATTCTCTAGGGAATCGCAAATGGACCATAAGCCACGGTCGTTTTCTTGCATACGGCAAGTGTTGTAACAGGTAAAATGGGAATATCGGAATAGGCTCATAACCGGAGGAAATATATGTTAAATAGAATCTACACTCGATCTGAGGAGGCCATCTGGAAACAAAAGGGACTCCTCAGGCCAGCAAGGTCTCACCGTCAGGGCGTTTTAGCTATCGCGGCGAAAGATTATATCGAGAGGCTTAGTTGCTATTCGGAAGTCCGCCGGCGTCTCG
>Ga0075435_100003437_pt1 | contig 10744 bp, 10 predicted proteins | sample RhiMethybrSRZTD4_FD_75302 | JGI IMG/M metagenome (GOLD analysis project Ga0075435, IMG submission 75302) | Populus rhizosphere microbial communities from Tennessee, USA - Rhizosphere MetaG P. TD hybrid SRZTD4 | ecosystem: Host-associated > Plants > Roots > Rhizosphere > Soil | place: USA... | reverse complement strand
TAGTTAACTACAACACAGCATCTGATGTCAAGAGGCGATCGCGGCGTGTTTGAATTGCCTCGTGCCCAGAGTCAGCGTCTTTGTCGGCGTATCGATCGACGGCTTCATCGCTCGTACCGACGGCAGCTTCGATTTCCTCAAGCCGTTCGAGGGAGAGGAGCACGGCTACACGGAGTTCATCCGCAGCGTCGACGCGCTCGTGATCGGCCGTGCGACGTATGAGCTCGTGCTGAGCTTCGAGAAGTGGATGTACGGAAAGCGGCGCGTCGTCGTGCTCACGCATCGTCCGATCGACGCGAAGCATGGCGAAACGACGCACGAAGGCACGCTCGCACCGCTTTTCGCGCGCCTCGGCGACGACGGCATCAAGCATGTTTATCTCGACGGCGGACGCGCCATCCGCCAAGGGCTCGATGAGGATCTCGTCGACGACATGACGATCTCCACGGTGCCGGTCACGATCGGCGCCGGCATTCCGCTCTTCGGTGGCGCGCCTTGCACGACGCGGTGGACGCTCACGTCATCGCGCGTGTATCCGAGTGGACTGGTGTCCTCGCACTACGAGCGCTCGAGGGACTCGCGAAAGACATAGCGCGGATAGCTTTCCCTCGCCTTCGCAACGTTTTTCAGTTCGATGTCCCGCGTCGCGAACGGTTCGGCAGCGGACGTGACCGCGAGGACTTCGCCGTCGGGATCGATGATCCAACCGCCACCGCCGCATGCACCCGTCGCGTCCACACGATTCGACGAAAGGCTGAACGCGCCCGAGCGCACGGCGGCGACGACTCCCAAGGCCAGCCACTTCGGCGTCGTGGCCAGTGCCGTCGCGCGGGGAGACAGCAAGAGATCGACACCACGCGCGGCGTAAGCCGCATAGGTCTCGAGCGCCCACAGCTCCGTGCAGATGTTGACGGCAAACGAAAACGTACCGGCTCGAAAGACGCCGAACTCCGCATCGCCTTTGTGAAACCACGTTGCTTCCCAGCTTCCCGCTTCCTGCGGCAGGAAGTACTTGCTGCGCAACGGCTGGACGTCCACATTCGCAGACCAGAGAAATGCCTCGTTCAGACGACGCGCATGAATCCGGGCCGGCCGCGTGCCGACGACGTATTCGGCGCGCAACTCGGGCAGACGACGAATGTGCATCGCGCCGAGGACTTCGGCGCGACTCCATCGCGCTGCGTTGAAGCTCTCCGACTCCCACAGCGGTTCCAACATGGCGAATTCCGGGAGCAACACGAGCTCCGAGGCGTTCGCGATCGTGTGCTCGCACAACGCCGCCCAGGCGTCGGTGAACGCGTTCGTCTCGTGCGGAAGCTCGCATACGGTGACGCGCATGACGCTCCTACCAAATGTGTACGCGCGCGCCCGGCTCGACGTACAACCGCTGTGCGGGCGTGACGTCGAACGCGTCGTACCACGCGTCGAGATTGCGCACGCTGTTCATCCGAAACCTCTCCGGCGCGTGGTCATTCGCGAGCTGCGCCCGCATCGCTTTCTCATTCATCTTCGTGCGGAAGCTCTGCGCGAACGCGATGAAGAACTCGCGGTCGTGTGCGCGCACGTAGTCTTTGTCCGCCGACCTTGCGCCGAGCGATTTCCGATAGGCATCGAATGCAGCGGTGAGGCCGGCGAGATCGGCGACGTTCTCCGTTCGCGTCAGACGTCCGTCGACGTGAAGACCGGGGAGCGGCTCGTACGCGGAGAACTGCCGCACGATCGGCTCCGACGCGGTCTCGAACTTCGCCGCGTCATCGGCGGTCCACCAGCGATGCATGCTGCCGCTTGCGTCGTAGTCGGCACCGAGAACATCGACGAAGTGACTCATGTCGTGACCGATGATGGCGCCGATTGCGCCGTAGGTCGCGGCATCGGATGCGCCGGAGTCGTATTTCGGCGGCTGCAGCAGTGCGGCCGCAAACTCGTAAGCGTTCTGCTGAAAGATGAGAACTGCGCCGGCGGTTTGCGGCGTCAATACCCACTCGTGCGGGTCGTACGGCGCGGAGAGTCGCGCCAGTGCTTTGCGCCGATTGCGATCCGCGACGCGTTGCAAGTTCCCGAACGCGTCATTCGGATCGACTCGCAGGTCGCTCCACTCCTCTCGCGTTTCCGGATATCCGATGCCGACGTAAAGCGCGTCGACTTTCTTCAACGCGATTTTTCTGCTGTCCGGCGAGAGCCACGCCGCATGTGCGACGTGCTCGCGGAATGCCGTGGCAACGTTCGCGATCACGCTGCGGACGCGCGCCTTCTGCTCCGGCGGAAAATAGCGCGCCGCGTAAAGCTCGCCGATCGCGCCGGCCATCGCCGACTGCGTCATCGCGAGCGCGCGCTCGTCAGTCGTGCGGCGATCGCCGTGCATTTCGGCGGACGCTTCCGCGAATGCGCGCGGCAGGGCGACTGCGTACTCGTCGATCGCGTGATAGCGCAGATAGTCCTTCCACGCATCGAGCGGTTGCGAAGCGACGAGCGACGCGACGCCTTTCACGGCCGAGGGCTGCCAGGCAACGATCTCGTGTTGTTTGGCGAGTCCCGCTGCGTCGAAAAACGCCGGCCAGTCCATGCCCGGCGCCTCGCGAGCAAAGTCCGCCTGCGACCATTGATTGTCCGCGTTGCGATCGACGGCCGACGCTTCATTCGTCGCGTGAGTTTGGGCGATCGCGGTTTCGAGTGCATGCACGGAATCGGCGCGTTGATCGGCGCGATCGAATCCCGCGAGCGCCAGCATGCGCGCGATGGACTTCTGATCGCCGGCTCCCACACCGCCCTGCAGGAGGAACGCGGTGTAGGTGTTCTCGCCATGAATGCTGTGCTCGACGGAAAGACCGAGAATCGACGACGAGTCGTAAACACCGAAGTTCAGCGGATCGACGTCGGCGTGCATCGTGCTGCCGATGAATCGCGCGAGCGCGGGCTTGTCGGAGATGCCGTCGATGCGCGCGAGGATCGGCGCGAGTGACGCGAGTCCTCTCTCTTCGATCGCCGATTGGTTCAGGAGCGCGGAGCGGAAGTCGGCGACTTTGCGCGCGAGCGTACCGGGGCTCGCTGTTCTTGCGTCGTCGAGAATCGCGGCGATCTGGCGACGCGTCCGCTCGTTGATCTCGTCGCGCGCCGACCAGCGATCGCGTCCGGGAGGAATCACCGCTCCTTTCAACCAGGCGCCGTTCGCGTACGCGAAGAAGTCGTCGCCGGGCTTGACCACCGGATCGACCGTCGTTTCGATGTCCGAAAACGGCCACAATGAGAGCGAAAGCAACGCTATGCTGAGCAGAGTGCGCATGTCATTCACGAAGCTAATGACGCTGCGACTCGTTGTCGCACCAAGGATCGACAGGGATCGATCACTTTCGGACAAATGAGCAGACCCGACGCTCTCATCGACGTTCTCTTCGTGATCGTGCCGCATTCATTGCTGCTCGACATCGCGGGACCGGCTGAGGCTTTTCGTCTGGCGAATCAACATCGCGGGCGGCGCGGATTGCCGCCGCGGTTTCGATTGCGTTTTGCCGCGCCGGACGAGCGATTGGAAACGTCGGTCGGACTCTCGATCGACAAGCTCGAGCCGTTGCCGGACGAGTTGCGCGCGACGACGTGGGTGGTCGTCGTCGGCCAACCCACCGAGCACCTGAGCAACGTCACGCCCACCGTCACGACGACCGCGCGCTGGCTGAAGAAGCTCCTCGGCGATTCGCTGCGCGGCATCTCCGGAAAGCATCGACTGGTCACGATCTGCTCCGGCACGCTCCTCGCCGCTCGCACCGGTCTCCTCGGCAGCCGCCGCTGCACGACGCATCACGAGTTGCTCGATACGTTGCGACGACTTGCACCGCAGGCGAACGTGATCGAGAACCGAGTGTTTGTCGTGGACGGCCCGCTGGCATCGAGCGCGGGAATCACCGCCGGGATCGACGTCGCGCTGCAGCTCATCGCCGAAGAGTGCGGCGACGCGCTGGCCGCGAGCGTCGCCGAGGACATGGTCGTCTATCTCAGACGTTCGGATCGCGATCCGGAGCAGTCGCCGTTTCGCGCGCATCGCGGGCATCTGCACACGACGGTGCATCGCGTACAGGACGCGATCATCAGCGAGCCGGACCGCGATTGGAACATGGCGGCGCTCGCAAAAGCGGGCCATACGACCGAGCGCCACCTGCTCCGGCTCTTCATCGAGCATGCGCACGTATCGCCGCTTCAATATCTCCACGCCATCCGTCTCGAACGTGCGCGGCAGGCGCTCGAATACGGCGCCAGCGTGACGCGCGCGGCGGAGTTTGCCGGATTCCGTTCCGCGCTTCAGATGCGGCGAGCGTGGAGCAGGCAGTGGGGCGGATCGCCGAGGGACGTGCGACGGGTCGTCAACTCGCCGCTGTAATCACGATCGGCGCTCGAGCGCGTCGCGATCCCACTTGCCGAGATCGGCCGCGGCGTCGTAGGTCGTGTGGCAGAAGTCGAGAAGCGTCTGCTCGCGATCGTTCGCAGCGAGAAGATCGTCGTAGTGCAGATAGAAGCCGCCGAGGGATTCGTTGTAGTACGCGGCGTTCGGTGAGACAGGCGCGCTGCGGAATCCGCCTGGCTCCGGCGCGGCGTAGCTGTAGAACGTCGCGCGTCCGAGGCGGTCGTCGCCGAACCAGAGTCCGACGCTGCTCACTTCATGCGAGTACGCCTCGCGCGTCATCGCGTCGGCATCGGGACGCTCGGGCGCGCGGCGACCCGAGAAGCGCGTCACCGACATGTCGAATCCTCCCCACCAGAAGTGCACGGGACTGCATTTGCCGATGAACTCCGCGCGGAACTTCGCGAAGACGGCATGCGTCATCGCCAGCGCGGTCCAGAAACGCTGCGCGTATTCGGCGTCGTACGAGCGGTGCTCTTCATCGCGATCGAGCGGGATGCGGTTCTCGCACTCGACCGGCACCGGCCAGATACTGCATCGGATGTTCATCGATCGCAGCACGTCGAAGACTTCGTCATGAAAGTCGGCGACGGTGCGCGGCGCGAGCTCGATGTCGCGCTCCACGCCGTCGTTCGTGCGGATGTGCAGCGCGTGCGCGATGAAGTCGAATTCCATGTCGAGCCAGCGGTCGCCGAGCGGGATCACGGAGGTCGTCAATCCGCGCGCGGTGACGTAGAGCGGCACATTCCACCAATGATTCACGAGGGGCGTGAGCTCCATCCGAATCTTGCCGACGATCTGCGTCCAGCGATGCAGCGTGTCGCGCGTGTCGCGCCATTCGTCGAGCGGAAGCGCCGGCCAGTTGCTCATCGTCGTTTCGCCTTCTGCGGCTCGTCCCACTTATGCGCCCACTCGGCCACGGCGTCGATCGCGGTGGCGAGCGCGCGTCCCTTCTTCGTCAGCGCATATTCGACGCGCACCGGCGTCTCGGGGATCACTTTGCGCTCGACGACGCCGCGCTCCTCGAGCTCCTGCAGCCGCTCGCTCAGCATGCGGTCGGTGATGTCCGGGATGGCGTTGCGCAACGCGGCGAATCGCGCCGGCGACTTCAGCAGGAGAAAGATGATCGCACCCGTCCAGCGGCGGCCGATCAGCTCGATGGCGCCGTGAAACGTCGGGCAGACGGCCGGGAGCACTTCCGCACTCTTTTTCACGCACTGATGAGAATACCGCTCTTGCCTTGGGAATTTCGAGTCGCTATATTTAGTATAGTAGCTACTCGAAAGGAATTGAAGATATGAATGAAGGACTTCTTCTCGCCCGTCTCGTCTTCGGACTCATCATGGCCGCTCACGGCAGCCAGAAACTCCTCGGATGGTTCGGCGGCTACGGCTTGAACGGCACCGCAGGCTTTCTGGAGTCGATCGGCTTCCGCCCCGGACGCTTCTTCGCCGCCGCCGCATCCCTCGGCGAAATCGTCAGCGGCCTCCTCGTCGCCGCCGGCTTCCTCGGGCCGGTCGGCCCCGCGCTCATGCTCGCGGTGATGATCGTCGCCGCCGGCAGCGTGCATTGGTCGCACGGCCTGTTCGCGCAGAACAACGGCATCGAAGTGCCGCTGCTCTACGGCGCCGGCGCGATCGCGCTCGGACTGACGGGGTTCGGGCGGCTGTCGGTTGATGCGTTGCTGGGACTGACTTCGACGCCGTTGATCGCGTCGGTGGTGCTGGTGGTCGGCGCGGTTGGCGGATTCGCGAATCTCGCGCTGCGACGACGTGCGGCGGTTACGGCGTGATGTCGGCTGAGCGCGCGCGGCTCGACGCCGCGCGTTGGCGGACGAGGCGTCCGCCGCTCCGAGTGACTCAGCAAACGGACTGACGGTGTGTTTCGTCGTCGATGCGGGGCGCTCGACGTTTACGCCGCAAGACGTACACCGTTCGCGCGAGAAAACATTCACTGCACAACAGGACGTCGTCGTCTTCGACGATCACGGCAACACGGGGACAGCGATCGCAGATGTACGTACGGTTCATAGGGTCTCCAGTGGAGGATAGGCGCCCTCGCCTGTCCTTCGCGGCGAAAAGGGACAGGCGAGGGCGCCTATCCTCCACAAAAACTGCGAGCGGCGGCGGGACGCGCGCCGCCGCTCGCGGAGCAGGAGGTTAAGGTCCCCGTCTAGTTCAAGCTTTGCGTCCAGAGAATCGATCCGTCATTCCCGACGGCGGTGAGTGTGCGGGTCGGCGTTCCGCCACTCGTCGCCGGCGGGGTGACGGTCACCGCGTAGGTGCCGTTGCTGAAGGGACGCAGCTCGGCGATGTGGCCGCCGAGGGAGCGCGTCCATGCGGCAGCGCCGGTGGAGGCGCTGATCGCGTTGATCGTCGACGTCACCGTGCCGTCGGCGGCTTCGGTGTGCGTGACGTAGAGAAGATTGCCGTCGGATATGAGCGGACGGACGGCGCCGGTAACGGTCGCGGTCCAAGCCGTGGTGCCCGTCGCGCGAATCGCTTTGATCGTCGTCGACGCGGTGTTGTTCGACACCGTCGTCGACGTCACGTAAACGGTGCCGTCGGAACCGACTACGAGTCCGCCACCAGGACCACCAGGACCGTGATCACCACCCGGACCAAACGGAGGAGGCGGAGCGCCGTGACCCATCTGGGCGACTGCGGCGCCGGCAATCATCAATGTGACGGTGAAGAAGACTGCGAAGACTTTTTTCATGACTCGGTTTCTCCTTAATGACGGGGCCGATGAATGACAAACGAGATGCCACGTCATTCCCCGGAGAAACCGAGAGACTGCGCGTCACGATGACGCGATTTCGCGAGTCGGAACGACTCAGTGATGCGGCGGATGCGGAGGAGGCGACGACGGCACGGCGCCCGGTGGCGGCTGTCCCGGACCTCGCCCACCCTGCTGCGGCGGCGTGCGCGGAACGTTGTTCGGTGGCTGTCCTTCGCCGCGCGGCTTCTGCGTAGGATCGTTGCCGCGTCGCGCATCCGGAATCGGATGCGGCGGAGGCGGCGGCGCGTTCCGTCCGAACTGCGACTCTTCGCCCGCGTGAATGAAGCGCGGCTCGCGAAGCTGCGGCGACGTCAGCTCGACCGTTCCTTCCCAAACATCGAGCGTCGTGTTGCCGCTGTTGTCGACTTCGACGTCGTACTGCGTTCCGCGCACCGCGAGCAGCGCGCCGGGCGTCTGCACGATGCGCGGCTCACTGCCGGTGATCTTGTCGAAGACCGCGCGCAGCTTCCCGCGCTCCAGCGACAGGATCACGCCCGGCGTCTCCGACGCGAGCTGCACCTTCGTCGAGCTGAAGATCTCGAACTTCGCGTGATAGTTCTCGGACGAGATCAGCGCGTACGAGAAGTAGCCGGTGTTGACTTTGTCGCCGCCGTGCGCGGTCGCGCCTTTGTCGACTTTTCTTTCTTGAGCGCCGGACGTGAGCGTGACCCTGCGGCGGACGTCGTCGAAGCGATAGTCGACGGTCACCGGAGCGACGCCGGTCGCGGCAAATGCGAGGAAGCACGCGACGAAGGTTTTCATGATGGCCTCATTCTTTGTCGATCTCGATCGAGAGCCGCTTCATTTTTCGCGCGAGCGTTTTTCGCTCGATGCCGAGGATGAACGCGGCTTGTGTTTGATTGCCGGCAGTCGCTTTCAGGACCGCAACGATGTGCCGGCGCTCTGCTTCATCAAGAGAAATGAGATCGTCGGAGGAAGATTCCTCCGGCTCAATCTGCGCCGCCGGGGGCGGCGGCGCCACATTCAAATCGCGAATCGCGCGTTCCACCGCCTTCGAATCCGTCAACCCTCCTGAGTCGATCGTCGCTCGGCGCACGACTTGTTCGAGCTCGCGTACGTTGCCCGGCCAGTCGTGTGCGCTCATCACGTCCAACACCGACTGTGACGGCGCGCCGCCGAGGTTTGCGATGAGAAGCGGAATGTCCGACTTGCGCTCGCGCAGCGGCGGGACGCGAATCTCGTACGCCGCCAATCGATAGTAGAGGTCTTCGCGAAACCTTCCATCGGCGATCAGCTGCTTGAGATTGCGATGCGTCGCCGCGATGACGCGCACGTTGACGCGATGACTCTTGTCGGAGCCGAGCGGCGTCACCATGCCGTCCTGCAGAAACCGCAGCAGCTTCACTTGAAACGCGGGTGAGATGTCGCCGATCTCGTCGAGGAAAAGCGTTCCGCCGTCCGCCCGCGACAACGCCCCGCGACGATCCTGACGCGAGTCGGTGTACGCGCCGCGCGTCGATCCGAACAGCTCGTTCTCCAGCAGTGTGTCGGGAATCGCGCCGCAGTTGATGGCCACGAACGGCGCGTCCGCGCGATCGCTCAATTCATGAATCGACTGCGCGACGAGCTCTTTGCCGCTGCCGCTTTCGCCGAGGATGAGAACGGGAATCGGCTGTGCGGCGACGCGCGTGATGGCCTTGTACATCTGCACCATCGACGGATGCGCGCCGATCATGCGCGACGGCGGCGACGGCTCGATCTCGACCGGCTTCTCCTGCTGCGGCATCACCGCGGCACTCACGCGGCTGATCAACTGCGACAGATCGAACGGCTTGGCCAGGTAATCGAATGCTCCGATGCGCGCGGCCAGCGCCGCGGTCTCGATCGTGCCGCGCGCGGTCATCAGAATCACGCGCGGCGGATCCTTGCGCGTGCTGATCGATTGCAGCAGCGCGAGGCCGTCTTCGCCGGGCATGTAGATGTCGCTCACGACGACGTCGACGCGATGCTCGCGCATCGTCTGCAGCGCGCTCGTCGCATCGCTCGCCTGAAACGTGCGATGTCCCGCTTTCTCGAGCGCCATCACGGCACTCTCGCGGATGCCGGTGTCGTCGTCGACTACGAGGACGCGCGCCATTGTTGTTGATCCGGTTGTGCGATCGGGAGCGACACGCGAAAGCGCGCACCGCCACCGTCGGCGTCGTCGACGCTCACGGAGCCGCCGTGCCACCGCGCCACTTCAGCGACGAGCGAAAGTCCCAGTCCCAAACCCTCCGTCCCCTTTGCGGCCGTTCCGCGCGCGAAGCGGCGAAAAATCCGCTCGCGCTCGTCCGCCGGAATGCCGAGACCTCGGTCTTCTACTTCCAATACGGCTGTCGACGCCAATTGTCGAACAGAAATCGACACCGGCGCATGCGGCGGCGAGTACTTGAACGCGTTTCCGGCGAGATTGTCGATGACGCGCTCGAGCAGCGCGGCGTCGGCGCGGACGAATAGACGATCGTGAATCGAGACGTTCAACGTGCGATCGGTGCTCGCGCGCAGGAACTCCGCGCGCGCGGCAACGAGGTCTCCGAGGTTTACGACGGATGAGGAAGTGATGAAGTCGCGGAGGGGAAGGCGCTCGAGATCGAGGAGGCCGTGCACCATCGACTCGAGCTTGCCCGCTTCGGTGGCGAGGAGCGTGGCGACGCGTTTGCGCTCGGCGTCGGTGAGATCGAAGCCGCTGAGGAGCTGCGTGAGTCCGCGCATCGATGCCAGCGGCGTCTTCAATTCGTGCGCGAGCACGCGCTTCGACTCCGCTTCCTGCGCCTGCATCTCGGCGATCTTCGTCGCAATCTCCTGCAGTTGCGTTTCGCTGCGGCGCAGCGCCTGCGCCTCGATGCCGATCGTGACGAGGATGATCGTCAACAGCCACGTGATGTACGGAACGGCGATGCCGGCGATCATTCCGATCACGGCGGACGCAACGACGACGATCGCGAGCACGCCTGCGACAATGCGCCGGCGCTTGCGCAATAGGACGACGAGTCCCGCGGCGATTCCGGCGATGACTCCGGCGACGATCGGCGGCGTGTCGCGAATCGTCTCGCCGCGAATGAGCGCTTCCGTCGCCGCGGCGTGAACGGTGACGCCGGGATCCATGACGCGGCGCGACACCGGAGTCTTGACGCGATCGCTGAGCGCGTACGCAGTCGGCCCGATGAAGACGAGCTTTCCGGCGAGATCGGGTGCGCGTTTCAGGAACGCGATCGCGCTGATCTGCGGCACCGACTCCGGCGGCGTGCGGAACGCCGGAGCGATGGACTGCCCGACCGGCACCGGTGCGGACGTAATCATCGAGGCTGCTTCGAGCGGCAAGGCGGCAAGCGAGCGATCGCGACTCTGTTTTGTCGACGCGAACCGCCGCAACACGCCGTCGCTCGGATCGAGCTCGAAGCTTCCGTGCGCGGGAATCACGGCGCCGCGCAGTGCCGGAGTCGGAAGCAGCCACTCATGATGCTCGTCGAGCACGGCGACGGCGATCGTCGGCACGCGCCGCATCGCCTGCGCGAGGCGCTCGTCACCTTCGCGCGCTTCGGGCAGCAGAACGTCGAAGATGACGGCGCGCGC
>Ga0075435_100003430_pt1 | contig 10750 bp, 10 predicted proteins | sample RhiMethybrSRZTD4_FD_75302 | JGI IMG/M metagenome (GOLD analysis project Ga0075435, IMG submission 75302) | Populus rhizosphere microbial communities from Tennessee, USA - Rhizosphere MetaG P. TD hybrid SRZTD4 | ecosystem: Host-associated > Plants > Roots > Rhizosphere > Soil | place: USA... | reverse complement strand
GTGACGAGCCTGGTGGGCGGGCCGCTGGACCTGAACGCACCCTCGATGGTCGCGACCAACGGCCGCATCCACGAGGAGATGCTGGCCGTGCTGCGGGAGATCCGGAAGATTTGAGCGGCGGCTCGCCGCTGCTCAGTCGGTCTTGCGGGGACGAACTTCGAGGCCGTCGAACACGTCCGGGACGGACCGCCGCGTGTCTTCCGCGTGGCGCATCGTCCGTTCGACAGTGCCCTGATCGCTGTGCTTCCGTCGACGAAATGTCGACGATCTCGGAGAATATGGTGGGCGCGCACAAAGCGGTGAAACCGAAGCGTTTTCAACAGTCCGATGACAGATTCGCAGGGCGTATTGTCTTCATATGAGATCAGGTGACACTCCTCGCCAGACTCACGTCCGTCCGTGGCGCGTGAGAGTCTACTATCACAGCTAGTTACGGCGCTCTGGCTCGAATCAGCCCACCTTGGCACCTTCCGTGCAAAAAAATCTCTGCACAGGGAAGACCCTTTCTCGAGAACGGCAAACCCGTCGTGAGACGGGGGCGCAAAGCCACGGGTCAGACAACCGGGTCTGATAGCCGGGCTACCGAAAGAGGGGTAGTGATCGCCCTCCGGGACATGGCGGTCTTCCTCAAGGGGAGATCACGCGCATGTTCAACCGGCGGTGGATCCTGGCTTTCGGTCTGGCTCTGGTTGGAATTTTCATCGAGGCCAATCCGTCGGCCGCCGGAGTGCTGGACGCGTCGTGGACCGCTCCCACCACGAACACCGACGGGAGCCAGCTCACCGATCTGGCGGCCTACCGTGTCTACTTCGGAGCCTCGGCCACACCGTGCCCCACCGGATCCTTCGTCACGGTCCCTACTCCCAGCGCGACGCCCCCGGCCGGTCAGACGGTCGGCACGCGGCTCACCGGCCTGGCCAACAACACCGTCTATAACATCTCGGTCGCCGCCGTGGATACGAGTGGTAACCCCAGCGCATGCTCCGGCGTGGCCAGCGCCACCGCCATGCCGGACATCACCGCCACGCCGACGACCACGGTGGCCTTCGGCAACGTCAACGTCGGAAGCTTCGCGGATCAGAGCTTCACGGTCCAGAGCAATCGCGCCGGCGTGATGGGCACGGCGTCCGTGGCCCCGCCATTCACCATCGTGTCCGGCAGCCCCTTCAACCTCAGCACCGCCGGCGCGACCCAGACCGTGACCGTCCGCTTCACCCCGACCAACTTGACGACTCAGAGCGTGAACGTCAGCTTCACGGCCGACGGCGACTCGGTCTCGCGGCTGGTGACGGGTACCGGCGTACGGGTCGGCTCGACACTGATGGTCACCAAGTCGGGCGCCGGCACCGGAACCGTCACGAGCAGTTCTACCGGCATCAACTGCGGCACGGCGTGCGCGGCCTCGTACGCGACCGGTGCCCAGGTCACGTTGACCGCCACGCCCGCGGCCGGCTCCACCTTCACCGGCTGGAGCGGCAGCGGCTGTACCGGCACGGGCACCTGCGTCGTGACGATGACCGCCGATACGACGGTCACCGCTGGCTTCGTCGTCCAGTCCTTCCCCCTCACCGTGAACACGTCCGGCACGGGTACCGGTACCGTGACCAGCGCGCCGACCGGCATCAACTGTGGCTCGACCTGCTCGACCTCGTTGAGCGTCAACATTGGGGTCACCCTGAGCGCGACCGCCGCGACCGGCTCGATCTTCACTGGCTGGAGTGGCGCGTGCACAGGCACCGGGTCCTGCGTGGTGACGATGAGCGCCGCCAAGACTGTCACCGCCAACTTCACGGTACCGACTTTCGTCCTCACCGTGAACAAGGTCGGCGGCGGTGGCGGCACCGTGACAAGCACCCCGGCCGGGATCAACTGCGGCGGGACCTGCTCGTTCTCGTTCAACAACACCACCATGGTCACCTTGACCGCGACGCCCGCTGCCGGCTCCGCCTTCACGAGCTGGACCGGCGCCTGCACGGGCAGCGACGGCTGCACCGTGACGATGAGCGCGGCCCGGACCGTCACGGCGATGTTCAGTGTCTCCACCGTGACCTTGACCGACGCACCGCTGGTCCCCCAGACCACCATCAAAATCGCCCACGTCGGGGAGCTCCGAGCCGCGATCGCGAAGGCGCGGGCGCGGAACGGCGTTGCCGCCTTCACCTGGGGCGATACACTGACCGCGAAGACGACCGCGATCAAGGCGGCTCACATCGCCGAGATGCGGACGGCGATCAACCAGATCTACAAGAAGCTCGGAAGAAGGCTACCGACGTACACCGACCCAACCCTGGTGCCCGGCCGGACCGTGGTTAAGTCCGCCCACATCCAGGAGCTGCGGAACGCAGTCAGCGCCCTGCCGTAATCGCGCGATAGCGGGCCGGGCGAATCCCGATTCTTGACTCGCTCGGCCTGAGGGAGCTAGCGTGAAACTCTGACGATGCGCAGCTTCCTCTACTACCTCTACGCACGGCTCCTGCTCCGACAAGTGCGCGACCGCGCCGTTCCCCGGCATCTCGGCATCATCCTCGACGGCAACCGCCGCTTCGCCCTCGAGCGGGGCGTGTCCGACCTTCGCGAGGCGTACGCGCTCGGCGCCGAGAAGCTCGACGACGTCCTCGAGTGGTGCGCCGAGGTCGGCATTCCGGCCGTCAGCCTCTGGGTGTTCTCGACGAACAACTTCAGGCGCCCGGCGACCGAGATATCCGGAATCCTGGCCGCCGTCGAATCGAAGCTCACCGCGCTCGCCCGGCATGCGAAGTTCCAGCGCCTCGGCCTCCGCATCCGCGCCGTCGGCAAGCTCGACCTGCTGCCCGACTCCACGATCGCGGCCATCCGGGCCGCCGAGCAGGCGACGGCCGGCAATCGCAATATGGTGCTCACGTTCGCGGTCGCCTACGGGGGCCGCCAGGAGATCATCGACGCCGTGCAGGCCATGCTCCGCGAGCGGAGCAAGCAGGGCGAAGACCTTCAGACCATCATCGACGGCGTCACCGAGGAGACGATCGGTCAGTACCTCTACGCGCCGGACCTGCCAGATCCGGATCTCATCATCCGCACCAGCGGCGAGATCCGGCTGTCGGGCTTCCTCCTGTGGCAGAGCGCCTACAGCGAGTTCTACTTCTGCGACGCGCATTGGCCGGCCTTCCGCAAGGTCGACTTCCTGCGTGCAGTTCGTGCCTATCAGCAACGCGAGCGGCGCTTCGGCGGCTGAGCCGGTTTCCCGGCCGTTGCCCGACGCTCGAGCGAGGCGACCATGAGACTCGCCGGGAAGGTCGCGCTGATCAGCGGCGGTGCGCGCGGCATGGGTGCCGCCGAGGCGCGCCTGTTCGCGCGCGAAGGCGCGCGCGTGGTCATCGGCGACATCCTCGTGGTCGAGGGCCAGACGGTCGAGGCCGACATCAAGACCAAGGGCGGTGAGGCCGCGTTCGTGCGGCTCGATGTCACCAGCGAAGCCGACTGGCAGGCCGCCGTCGGTCTCGCCACTACCCGCTTCGGCGCCCTCAACGTCCTGGTCAACAACGCGGGCATCGGCGGCTGGAGCCGGATCGAGGACACGACCGTCGAGGACTGGACCCGCACGATGGACATCAACGCCAAGGGCGTGTTCCTCGGCACGAAGGCTGCCATCCCGGCGATGCGCCGGGCCGGTGGCGGGTCGATCATCAACATCTCGTCTCAGCTCGGGCTGGTCGGGACCGACAACAGCAGCCCGCAGTATCAGGCCTCCAAGGGCGCCGTCCGTCTCCTGACGAAGGCGACGGCCATCCAGTACGCGCGCGAGGGTATCCGCGCCAACTCGGTACACCCCGGACCCATCGTGACACCGATGACCGAGCGACGCCGCGCCGATCCAGCCGTGCGCCAGTTGATGGTCTCCCGGATCCCGCTCGGGCGGTACGGCGAGCCCGACGAGGTCGCGTACGGGGTCCTCTATCTCGCCTCCGACGAGTCGGCCTACGTGACCGGCAGCGAGCTCGTTATCGACGGCGGATGGACCGCACAGTAGCGCCTGGGCCACGGAGCTCACGGAGGGCCGAATGGAAACCACGATGAGCCGACGGTCTTTTCTGGGCGGCGCCGCCGCGATAAGCCTGGCGGCCGGCGCAGGCCAGGCCACCGCCGTGGAGTCGCGAGGGACGTTCAAGCTCCCTAACCGCGGGGAGTTCGTCATCCGCAGCGCCTACGTGATGACGATGGATCCGACCCTCGGCGACATCCCCCGCGGCGACGTGCACGTGAAGAACGGCGCCATCGTCGCCGTCGGCCCCGGCCTCAAGCCGGGCGGCGCGGAGGCGATCGACGGGCGCGACATGATCGTGCTGCCGGGCTTCGTCGACACCCACTGGCACATGTGGAATACGCTGCTTCGGAGCATGGCGGGCGACAAGCGGGAGCTCGGCTATTTCCCGACCGTGGCGACCCTGGGCAAGGTGTTCACGCCCGAGGACATGTACCAGGGAACCCGTCTGGCTGCCGTGGAGGCGCTGTTCAGCGGGTTCACGTTCGTCCACGACTGGTGTCACAACATCCGCCGCCCCGAGTTTGCCGCCGCCAACTTGAAAGCGCTCAGGGAATCCGGGCTGCGCGGTCGCTTCTCATATGGGACGCCACAGGCGCATCCGCCGACCGAGACGATCGATCTCGCTGACCTCGAGCGGCTCCAGCGCGACTGGAAGAGCCTCTCGGGTGAGGGCCTGCTCGACCTCGGGCTGGCGTGGCGCGGCATGGGCGCGGCGCCAGCGGTAGTTCCGTCCGAGGTCTACCGTAAGGAGCTCGACACGGCGCGCGCGGCGGGCATCCCGATCTCCGTCCACGTCGCCAACCTGCGCTCCCGGGCCGGCGCGGTCGACGCGCTGGCGAAGGCGAACCTGCTCGGCAAAGACGTCCAGCTCATCCACGCGATCTGGATCACGCCGCAGGAAATTCAGGCCATCGCCGCGGCCGGGTCGTGCGTGAGCGTGTCGCCTTACACCGAGCTGCGCATCGGCTTCGGCTTTCCGCAGACCGGCGAGCTCCTGGCGGCCGGCGTCACACTCGGCCTGTCGGTGGACACGACGGTGCTGTCGGGCAATGCCGACATGTTCGCCATCATGAAGGCCATTCAGAACGTCGAGAACAGCCGGACCGAGAACGAGTTCAAGCTGCCGGCGCGCCGCGTGCTCGAGCTGGCCACCATCGAGGGCGCGCGCTCCATGGGGGTCGACGACCGGGTGGGCTCGCTGAAGCCCGGCAAGCGCGCCGACCTCATCATGGTCTCGACCCGCGACGTCAACATCGGCGTGTTCACCGATCCGGCGCACATGCTGGTGGAAGCCGCGCAGCCCTCGAACGTCGACACCGTCATCGTGGACGGGCGCATCCTCAAGCGACGGGGCAAGCTCATGACCTATGACACCCGCCAGGTCGTCGGCCAGGCGTCCGCGGCGCTCGCCGGCGTGCGCAAGCGCGGGAATTGGTGGTAACAGGGCGATGAGCTCAATCGAAAAGACCGTGCTCGTGGTGGACGATGAGCCCACGGTGCTGAGCACCGTGCGCGACGGCCTCACCGCTCACGGTTACCGCGTTCTCGAGGCCCTGGACGGCGAGACAGCGCTGGCGACTGCCGAATCTCACCAGGGGCCGATCGCGCTGCTCTTGGTGGACGTGGTCATGCCCGGTCTGAGCGGGCCCGAGGTCGTCGCGCGCCTTCATGCGACGCGGCCGGACACCAAGGTCCTTTACATGTCGGGGTTCTCGACCGAGGTCACCGTGGTCCATGGCGTTTCCGCCAGCGATCCGCTCCTCGTCAAGCCCTTCAGCCTGGAAACCCTCGGACGCAAGGTCAAAGAGCTCGTAGAGCACCGCTCGCCGTTCTCTCGACCCCCGCAGCCGCCGGGGCGTTAGTCCGACCGCCGCGACCCCGCTCGTTAGGCCCGGCCGCCTTCGGGCGCCGGCGGAGCACCGAGCCCCTCACGCCAACGCTTCCAGACGGTCTCGATCTTGTAGGCGCCCCGGAACGGGATCACCCCGAAATAGAAGATGGCGAGCGCCCACAGCGGCAGGCCGGGGAGCGTGTAGTAGCCGGCTGGGAACGATCGGAGACCGAAGCTCCCCACGAAGCGTTCGACGAGGGCGCGGTGAGCCCGCACTCGCCCGAAGGTCAGGTGGGCGATCAAGGGTTCCTGTCCGGGTCTGTAGAACGCCTCGAGCTCGAGGCTCCGGTCGATCTCGTAGACCGTCATGTAGTTGTGGCCCGGGTTCGCGGCCTCCACCTCCCGCCATGCGCTCTTGAACTTGTCGCGGTCGTGCGCGCTCCGAATCCACTCGGCCTCGCGGTCCATGTACTCACGCCACTTCGCGAGCGCCCGGGCCGATCGGGTTCGGTGGGCGATGAAGAAGCCGCCGTGAATGTCGCTGGCTGGAGTGAATACGCCGGGGTGTTCCGGGTCGGGCTTCTGGTAGCGGAACTTCATCCCCTCCTTGCCCTCCCAATCTCGGGCGAACCGAAGAAGATCCGCCATCTTGTCGTGCCGGGTGAAGATCGCGTCGCAGTCAGCGTAGATCAGCACCTCGATCCGATCGTCCGGCACCAGCTCGAACACTCGGGCCTTGATCGCCTTCGAGCGGCTGCGGGTTCGGGGTGGAATCAGCGCCAGGACCGGCAGTCTCATGTTGCCGGACACTCGTTTCCAATCGAGGGTCGAGCGGCTGCGTTTCCAATCGACGGTCACCGGCAAGTCGAAGCCGTGCGTGAACGAGGGGACTGGGGTGATCGTGATGTTCGGGTTGCCGGAGATCCGGCGCATCGTCTCCGGATCGAAGCACTGCGGCGAGTCGGTGATGAGGTACACGGCGCCGTCCCAGCGGGCGATCCGGCACAGTGATTCGATACACGTCTCCGCGCGGAACGTGTGAGCGTAGGGGCCGCAGCTGATGAAGACGAAGCCGATGCGATCGTCGCTGACGGGCGCCACCGGTCCGGTTCAGTCGGGAAGCGACCCGACCGACACGACGAGGGCGAGCGACTGGCCCCCGAGCCCCTGGCACATCGACAGGACGTGCCGACCGCCGACGCGGCGAGGCGCCGTCGCGACGTCGACGCCCTCGAGGCCGGCTTCGACTGCCCGGAAGTTCGGCGTGGCCGGCGCCAGGCCGTGATCGAGCGCCATGAGCGAGAGCGCGACCTCGGCGAGGTCGCTCGCCGCTCCCATGTGTCCGGTATAGGGCTTGAGCCCCGAGATCGGCACCGCCGCGCGGTCACCGTCGAGCAGCTCCGCGATCGCCGAGAGCTCGACCCGATCGCCGATGCGCGTGCCGCTTCCGTGCGGCGAGATGAAGGCGAGCTCCTTCGGCCGGATCCTCGCCCCGTCCATCGCGGCGGCCATCGCCCGCCGTACCGTCTCCGTGGAGACCGCCAGGCTGCCGCCGGCCCCGCCGTCGGTGAAGCTGGCCAGGCCGCGGATGCATCCGCGGACGCGCGCTGTCCGCGCGCGCGCCCGCTCCAGGGGCTCCAGGACGAGCGCGGCGGCGCCGTCGCCGGCGATGAAGCCGTCGCGCCGCGCGTCGAAGGGCCGAAAGGACGCCGGCCCTTCGCGGCATTGGGACAGGAGCCCGAGCTCGTCCAGGTCGAACAGCGAGACCAGCGGGCTCCAGACGCACGTGCCCACCACAATGGCGACGTCGGCCTGGTCCTGGACGAGGCTGCGGACGGCCAGCTCCAGCGCCTGGGCGCCGCAGGGCGAATGGCTGGCAAGCGTCGTGTTGGGCCCCTGCAGCTGATAGCGGCGCGAGACAAACGCCACCAGGTTGTTCGTGAGGCTGACGAGGAGGAAGAAGGGATCGACGGTGTGGAGCGTCGCTCGGTTGATACGCTCCGCATCGAGGGCGCCGCCGGCGGTGACTCCGCCTTCGCGACACGCCGCATAGAAGTCATGATACGCGCCCTTACTGTAGTCGGCGGCGCCGATATAGAGCGCGCGGCGCGATGGATCGATCTGGGACAGGTCGAGACCCGAGCTGCGCATGGCCTCGCCGACGGCCTGGAGCCCGTACCGTGAGCTCGGGCTGATGAGGCGGCCCTGCTTGAGCACCTCGGGCGGGGTGTCGGCCGGCAGCGCGACCTCCTCCAGCCGGCCAGCGTACCGGAGCGCCGGCGGAGCGCTCTCCCCGCCAACCTGGCGGATACCGGTCGCGCCTTCGAGCAGTCGCTGCCAGTGGCCGTCGAGCGACGGCGCCAGCGACGAGATCACGCCCATACCGGTGATCGCGACAACGGGCTCGCTCATCGGCCCGATCCAGCCGGATTCGCGGCGAGCGAGAAGCCGGCGGTATTGGTGAGCACCTCGAACAGCTGGCGCTGGCTCGCGGGCGCCTCGAGGTCGGCGAGCGGGATCACCTGCCCGTCGAACTCGGCGACCACGCGCCGCTTGCCGCCGACGCTGCCCATTCCGCGGTAGCGCCGGCGCGAAGGCTCACTCACGGGGACGACGTCGAGCAGGATCTCGACCTGGTCGCCGGGTCCGGTCAGGTCGTAGAACTTGCAGCTCGTGACGTGCTCGAGCAGGAACCAGCGCTCGAACTCGGAGCTGGCCGCCTCCAGCCACCCGGCGAGCTGGGTCATCGACTCGAGGAGGAGAACGCCCGGCATCGTCGGCCTTCGGGGAAAGTGATACTGGAGGAAGTCCTCGGTCATCGAGACGTTCTTCACGCCGCGGATGCGCTTGTCGGCCTCCCACTCCGAGATGCGGTCGATCAGGTAGTAGCGCACGGCCGCCTCAGGAAGCGCTGAGACCGCCATCGATGGCGATGGCCTGTCCCACCACGTAGTCGGATGCGTCCGAGACGAGGAACGCCACCAGATCGGCGACCTCCTCGGCCCGTCCGAAGCGCCGGGCCGGAATGCGCTCGAGCAGCTTGGCGGAGCCCCGCTGACGCACCTGAAGGCTCATGTCGGTCTCGATGATGCCGGGGAGCACCGCGTTGATGCGAATACCCTTGCGGGCGAGCTCGACCGCCCCCGCCCGGCTGAACGCCACGAGTCCGCCCTTGGCAGCTGCGTAGTTGGTCTGGCCTCGCCCGCCGACGTCGACGCTGGCCGAGGCGATGTTGACGATCTTGCCGCCGCCCTGCCGCAGCATCATCTCCACGGCGTGCCGCGTGCAGAGGAACGCGCCGGTGAGGTTCGTCGCGTGGACCGAGGTCCAGTCCTGAAGCGTCATCGAGAGCAGGAGCGTGTCCTGCACGACCCCGGCATTGTTCACCAGAATGTCGAGACGGCGATATTCCTGCTGGATGAAGCGGAACATCGCGTCGACCGCGTCCGGGTCCGACACGTCCGCCTGGTACGCCCGCCCGCCGCCGCCGGCGCCCACGATGTCCTTCTCGAGCGTCTCGGCAGCGTCGCGCGAGAATCGGTAGTTGATGATCACGGTGGCGCCCAGGCGCGCGAGCGCCACGCAGCAGGCCCGCCCGATCCCGCGACCGCCCCCGGTGACCAGCGCGATCTTGCCGGCGAGGTCCGATTTCATGCGAGCCGTTCGAGCGCCGTCAGATCGTCGACGCCGCCGTAATACAGGAAGAACTCGCGCGCCGTCTCGCCCGCCGGAAGCGGAACGTGGTGAAGGATCAGCCGGTTCACGCGGGCGACGATCCGCCCGTCGACGGTGGCAGTGGCCGCGCCGAGCGAATCCCGGTCGCTCGTGGTCAGGAGCCGGCCGTCGATCTCCACGCGGGCGCCGGCCCTCAGGGCCGCCGGCACCGTCACGTCGGAGATCAGGGCCAGCACGGACACGCAACGGAAATCGTACGTGTAGCTCGCCAGCCACCCGAGAAGCTGCGCCATCGCCTCGATGAGGAGCGCGCCCGGCACCAGCGCCGCACGAGCGAAGTGCCCTTCCAGGAACGGCTCGGTGGCCGCGAAAGACTTCACCCCCGTGATCCGGCGTCCCCGTTCCACGCTGGTGATGCGATCGATGAACAGGAAGCGCATCAGCCGTCCTCGTGCGCGGCGAGGCAGACCGAGGCGTTGTGCCCTCCGAAGCCGAAGGAGTTGCTGAGGGCGATCCGGTGGGGGAAGGCGCGCGCTACGTTCGGCACGTAGTCCAGGTCGCAGCGCGGATCCGGCGTTTCGTAGTTGATGGTGGGCAGCAGCACCGATCGGCGGATGCCCTCGAGCGTCAAGATCGCCTCGATGGCGCCGGCCGCGCCGATGGTGTGCCCCAGCATCGACTTGTTCGAGCTGAGCGGGACGGACGCCGCGCGCTCCCCGAATACGCGCTTGACGGCCAGGGTCTCGAGGGCGTCGTTCTGTACGGTCGAGGTGCCATGCGCGTTGATGTAACCGACCTGGTCGCGATCGATCGCGGCATCCTCGATGGCACGGCTCATCGCGAGCATCGCGCCGTCAGCCTGCGGATGAATGTCGGTGATGCGATAGGCGTCGGTCGAGTCGCCGTAGCCGAGCACCTCGCCCACGATCGGAGCGCCGCGCTTGCGGGCGTGGTCGAGATCCTCGAGCACGAGCGCGCCCGCCCCCTCGGAGATCACGAAGCCGCTACGCTTGCGGTCGAACGGACGCGACGCTGTCGGCGGTGACGTGTACCGCTCGGTGAGGGCCTTGAGCAGAATGAACCCGGAGAGGCCGACGTAGGTCAGTGATGCCTCGCACCCCCCGGCGATCGCCGCGTCGGCGCGTCCCGATCGGATGAGCCTGTAGGCCTCGCCGATCGCCTGGCCGCCGGCGGCGCAGGCCGAGGCGATACCAAGGCTGGGC
>Ga0075435_100003426_pt1 | contig 10756 bp, 10 predicted proteins | sample RhiMethybrSRZTD4_FD_75302 | JGI IMG/M metagenome (GOLD analysis project Ga0075435, IMG submission 75302) | Populus rhizosphere microbial communities from Tennessee, USA - Rhizosphere MetaG P. TD hybrid SRZTD4 | ecosystem: Host-associated > Plants > Roots > Rhizosphere > Soil | place: USA... | reverse complement strand
CCGCGCTGGCGCTGAGTGTCGATCTCATCGCCCAGGCGTTCGCCAGGGAATTCGGCGTGACGCTCACCAGCCCGGAATTCGCGCAACCGCCGCCCGTGCAGAACCCCGCCGGAGAGATTCCGATCGGCTGGATTGTCACCGCCATCGTTCTGCTGATCATTTTCAGTCGCGGCCGGATCTTGCTGCTGCCGTTCTGGCTCAGCGGCATGGGGCGGGGAGGTGGAGGGGGAGGCTGGGGAAGCGGTAGGGGCTGGGGTGGAGGTGGGGGCGGGGGCTTCGGCGGATTTGGGGGTGGCGGTGGCTTCTCAGGCGGTGGCGCGGGGGGGAGATTCTGATATGGCGCGAATGTCGGTCGATCGATTCGCGGAACAGCTGGGCGCTGCGCTCGGCGATCGGCTGGTGACGCTGCTCTTGTACGGCTCGGCCGTGAGGGAGCAGGCAGCGGAGCGCGGGGCGCCGGCGATGAATACCTTGCTGATCGTCTCGAGCGTCGACAGCGAGCTGTTCACGCGCCTGGTTCCGCCGGTCCGGGACTGGGTGAACGCCAAACACCCCGCCCCACTGGTGATGACCGAACAGGAGTGGCGCGATTCCGCCGACGCCTTTCCCATCGAGTACGAAGACATCCGCGCCCACCATCGCGTGCTCGCAGGGAGAGATCCCTGGAATGGCATCCGCGTGAACCGGGAGCATGTACGCCGCCAGCTGGAGCACGAGCTGATGGGGAAGTTGATGCACCTGCGACAGGCCTATGCAGCCGAGTGGGGGAACCCGAAGCGCCTGGCTGACGTGGTGCGTGGCACGTGGGCGGGTTTCCTGACGATGTTGCGCGGGGTACTGCGCCTAGCCGGCCGCTCGGCGCCCGCATCGACCGAGGCATTGACGCGCGACGCCGCGGCGCTGATCGGGTTTGCGCCGCAGGGTTTGACCGAGCCGGCAGCCTATCTCGACGCGGTGACGCGCACTGCGCAATATGTCAACCGCATGGAAAGGAACTCTCTGTGAACGCGCACACCCGCCGCACCGCTCTCGCGTTGTCCCTGCCGCTCGTCCTGAGCCTGGTCGCGGGCTGCGGCTACAACACGATTCAAACGCTCGACGAGAAGGTCAACGCGGCCGAGTCGCAGATCAAAGTGCAGCTGCAGCGGCGCGCGGATCTCATTCCGAATCTGGTCGAGACCGTCAAGGCATACGCGAAGCAAGAGCAAACGGTTTTTCTCGGCGTCGCCGAAGCGCGTGCCAGGCTGGCCGGCGCGGTGCAAAGCGGCAACCTCGACTCGATGGCCGTCGCGAATCAAGCTCTCAACGCGCCCCTCGGTCGTCTGCTCGCGATCGCCGAGAATTATCCGCAGCTCAAGTCGAACGAAAACTTCCGCGCGCTCCAGGACCAGCTCGAAGGGACGGAAAATCGCATTGCCGTCGCGCGACAGGATTACAACGAAACGGTCAACTCGTACAACGCGTACATTCGCCGCTTTCCGCAAGTGCTCACGGCGAAGATACTCGGAAAAAAACCGCGGAGCTATTTCGAATTGCAGACACCCGGAGCAGCCGAGGCGCCGCGCGTCGACTTCTCGAAGTAAGGCTGAGCGGGCGTCCCTAGGGGCTTACGGGGAGGGGTTGGCCGACCACCCACTTTATGATGCGCCCGGGCTCGAGGGGGGTGCTTGCTTCAACCTGGTTGATCAGCGCGAGCGTCGCCACGGGAACGGGCGAGGGACGCTGCCGCGCGAGCTCGGTGATGGTCGTGCGCCGGTCGAGGGTGAATAGTCTGATGCGCTGTGGCTGCACATTGAGCAGCGCCGGATCGGTGAGCGGTCCAAAGCTGCTCAGCGCGCGCTGCGCGGCCTCCTGATGGTTGGCCCACGTCGCCTCGGTGCCGTAGGCGAGTAACCGGTACACATTGTTGTCGTACTCGACGAACACGGCATTGCCGCGCAGCGTGCCTTGCTCAGTAGCCGCCGCGAATGGTGCCGACGCGGCCGTGAGTCCGTTGACCTTCGCGCCCGTGAGCGTGCCGGCCTCCACGCCCTGTTGCGACAGGAACGCGCGCGCGGCCGCGTCGGCGCTCGATCCCGATGCCAGCTTCAGCTCGATGATCGCGTCCTGCTGTGGGCTTTGCGCCCCGACGGTTTGTTTGGTGTTTGCCGTCTGCCAGCCGCTGGGGAAGGCGATGCGAAACTTGAGATCGGGTTGGTAGAACTCGGTGCCCTTGAAGAATCCTTCGCGCGGATTCATGCCGAAGATGAGGCCGTCGATGCGCCGCTCGTAGCCCTCGCGGTTCACGGTCCCGTGAGAGAAGTCGGTCTGCGTCCCTGCGAGGATCGCGTTGATGTGCTCGATGCGGTTGGCCGGGGCCGGATGCGTCGCGAGCCATTCGGGCAGCTTGCCGCCACTCTCGGTCTCGATCTTGTCGAGCATCTGCATCACATGAATCATCTCGCGCGAGTCGTAATTGGCGCGGCTCGAGTAGCGAATGCCGAGCTGGTCGGCCTGGCTTTCGTCGTCACGCGAGAACTTGAGGAACAGGACCTGGAGCGCCTGACTGGCTTGACCGGCATACTGCGCGATCCGAGAGCTGGCAATGGTGCCGATCGCGAGGCCCAGGCCCGCGAGCTGCTGCTGGGTCATCTGCTGCGCCGTGTGGCGTGCCGTGACGTGGCCGATTTCGTGGCCCATCACCGTCGCGAGCTCCGCTTCATTCGTGATATGCGCGAGAATGCCGCGCGTCACGTAGACGTGCCCGCCGGGAATGGCGAAGGCGTTGACGCTAGGGTCATCGACCACGCGGAAGGTCCACGCGAGGTTGGGCCGCTCGGACGTCGCCGCGAGCTTTCTGCCGAGGTCCGCAACGTAGGTTTGCAACGCGGGATCGGGGTACACACCGATCGACGTGACGACTTGGCTGTCGTACTGCGCGCCCATCTGAATTTCCTGGCCTTCGCTGACGAGCATCAGCTGGCGCTTGCCAGTCGCGGGATTGACCGCGCATGCGGTGAACAGCCACAACCCCACGGCGAAAATCGGGGCAATGCTTTTCATTTGCCCTCCAGGCGTCGCTGGAGATTACTCCCTTGCGTTGGACGTTCCAAGGGTACTTCCGGGGCGGCCCGGCGCGGGGGGGGGGGAAGGGGGGCGCGACGCCAGCTAGCGGACGAACTTGCGCCGGTCGCCTTTGGGCGGCGTCTTCTTGTGCGCGTGCGCGGCAATCTGCAGCCGGCTATGCAGCGCCAGTTTTTCCAAAATGTTATGGACGTGGCTCTTCACCGTGTACGTCGCGATGTTGAGCCGCTGCGCGATTTCCTTGTTGCTCAATCCTTCCGCGATCAAATCGGTGATCTGTTGCTCCCGTTTGGTCATGCGCACCGAGGCCATCATCGGCGTGTTGCGCAGCACCGAGGCCTGCTTGGCGATATGGGAGAGCAGGGTGCCGGTGAGTGCCGGCGGGACGACGTCGCCGCCATTCGCCACCTGGCGGATCGTGTTGGCCAGGTCCTCGAGCGTCGCATCCTTGGCGATGAAGCCGTTGGCGCCGCGCTTGATGAAGTCGATGACGTCTTCTTCCTCGGGCTGCATGTCCATCATGATGATGCGGGAATGGGGGGCGGCCTCCTTGATGTTTTCCACGAGACGCTGGCTGCGGTTACGGCCGAGTGCGGCATCCACCAGGATGACGTTGGGCTTGTGCTCCTGGAGCCGCTGCAGCGCCGCGGAGGCGCCCTCCGCGGAGGCGACGATCTTGAACTCGGTTTGCGACTCGAGGAGCGCCGCGAGGCCATCGCGCAGCAGCCGGTTGTCCTCGATTACCAGGATGTGAATTCTTTTCGTGGTCATTGGCCTGACGGCCCTCGTTCGCGACGAGGCGTACGGCGGGGTGGAGGTGTGTCCAAATTCACCGGTATTAGTCAAACCTGCCGAGAAGGTTCCCGTCTCATCCTTTGGGATGAGATGATAAAATTAGCGTCTAACCCTGGGAACGCCAGACCGGGCCCGAAAACGAACGCGGCGCTCGTGCGGAGCGCCGTGTCGCTGCGTGCCGTGAGCGGTTACAGCTTCACGACGTTCTGGGCCGCGGGGCCTTTCTGGGCCTGCACGATCTCGAACTCGACGCGCTGGCCTTCGGTCAGCGACTTGAACCCTTCCCCCTGAATCGCGGTGTGATGCACGAAGCAGTCCTTGCCGCCGTTCTCCGGCGTGATGAATCCAAACCCCTTTGCGTCATTGAACCACTTCACGGTACCGGTGATGCGTGCCATCTGTTCGTTACTCCTAGCTAGATGCGTTTCCGGCGGCGAGCAGCCTTGCTCTTGCGCCGCCGTTGAACGGCGGGACTCTCGTAAAAGCGTTTCCGCTTCATGTCCTGAAACAGCCCCGCCTTTGTGACGTCGCGACGGAATCGTTTCAGCACGACTTCCAGTCGATCGGTCTCGTTCAGCGTCACTTCCATGGGCCCTTCCAGGGTGAGAGCGCTCACCAGAATCGAAACGAGGACCGCAGGCGATAGCCCAGGTCCTCGGATCAGTCCACTGGTGTCCAGCACACGGCACCGTGCCGCGGCCCCTTCGCTCGCCCGAAGCATTACTAGAGCGCGGAGCGAAGTCAACTGGTTGTAAGAATGGGTGCCGCGTTGCAATTTAGTCGCCCATGCGCCCCTTCCTTATTGTGGCTGCGCTCCTGGGCGCTGCGTGTCGCAACCCGCATCCGGGAACTGCAACGCCCGTCCGTACGACCCGCGACACGTCCCGAGTGGTTCGGGATACGGCGCTGGAATCCCGCGCCGCGCGTCTCGAGTTGAAAGTTCTGGAGCAGGGGGCACAGGTCGAGGAGCTGCAGACTCGGCTCGACGACGCGCGGCGTGACGTGGTGCGCGCGATGGCGAAGCTGCAATCGCTCGCCACCCGCGCGGAGGCCGCGTCCGGAATGGCGGAGGCAGAGATCGCGTTACAGTCGCTGCGCACCGGTACCGGTGGGGGAATCGCACCGGCGCCGCCTGAGCTGAGCCAGGGGACCCAGCTGCTGCAGCTCGCGACCGTCGAATTCAATCGGCAGAATTACGGCGGCGCGCTGTATCTCGCGAACGAAGCCAAGAACGCCGCCGCCGCGGGGCAGGGGCGACTCGTGAGCGACGACCGGGTCAAGCCACGCGCCGGCGAGGTGCCGTTCGCACTGCCGCTGCACCTCCAGGCGACGGGGCGCGCCAATGTGCGCGAAGGGCCGGGCCCGAATTTCCGCGTGTCGTACACACTCGATGTCGGTGCAGAGCTCACGGCGTACTCGTACGTCGATCAGTGGGTCCGTGTCAACGATCAGATGAACAGGCCCGGCTGGATCCACCAGAACCTGATCGGGCGGCGGCGCTAGGGCGTTTTCGGGGCGGACACGCGCTGGCGACGCGCGACCATCACGCGATTGCCGCCCGCGTGCTTCGCTTCGTACAACGCGGCGTCGGCGGCGGCGATGAGCGCTTCGGCGGCGTCGCCGTTGCCGGGGAAGGCGGCGACGCCGATACTGACCGTGATCGATCCCGTGGCCAGCTGCTCATTCTCGAGCTTCGTGCGAATGCGCTGCGCCACCGCGACCGCGCCCTCGGTTTCGGTCTCGGGCATCATCAGCAGGAACTCTTCGCCGCCGTAGCGCGCGACGAAGTCCACATCGCGACTTGCTTCCCGCATGATCGCGCCGATGCGTCCGAGCACGACATCGCCGGCGGGATGCCCGTGCGCGTCGTTGTACTGCTTGAAGTGATCGAGATCCGCCATGAGCACCGCAAAGGGGTGGCGGAGCCGGCGGGAGCGGCGCACCTCGTTCTCCAGCACTTCCATCATGCGCAGCCGGTTGTACAGCCCGGTCAGCGGATCGGTGACCGACAGCCGCTCGAGCTCGACCCGGCTCTCGCGCAGCCGTACCACCATGTTGTTGAACACCTGCGTCAAGTAGCCGACCTCGCCGCCCCCGGTCACCGGCAGGCCGATGTCGAGGTCGCCGCCCGCGACGCGACTCGCCGCCTGCGTGAGGCGATCGAGCGGGCGCACGATGAGGAGACCGAGCAGATACGCCAGCGCGCCGACGACCGCGAGCAGCACTGTGACGATGCCCAGCGTCACGTTGCGCAGCCGCGTCACCTGGCGGAACGCTTCGACGGAGGGGATTTCGGACACGACGAGCCAGTCGAGCGCCGGGACGAGGCGCACACTGCCGACGACGCGCTCGTCCGTAAAGCTCGTGAACTGCACCGCGCGATCCATCCGGGCGAGCAGCCAGCGGGTGGACTCGGGTTTGTAGTGCTGCTGCATCAGCGCTGCCGAGTTGCCGCGCGAGCTGAGGAGCAGCGCGCCGTCGCGCGTCATGAGGTAGATCTGGCCCGACTCCCCCGGCGCAAAGCGGCGCAGCATATCGGCGACGGTGCGCATACTGACCCGCGCCGCGAACGCGCCCAGCACCTGGCCTCCGCCCCCCCCCCCTCCCCCCCTCATGCCGGCGCGACCGCCCCCGGCGCCCGTTTGAATCGGCACGGCGAGGAGCATCGTGGCCTGCGCGGAGCTGGAATCCCAGTACGGCGGGCTGTGCGTCCAGCCGCTGCTGCGCAGCTCGCTGGCCCAGTCCTTGGGGAGCGTGACGTCCCGGCGCCGGGCGGCGCTGGACGCCACGACATGCCCGTGTGGATCGAGCACGAGCAGCTCCCTGTAGTCGCGAAACTTGTCGCGCACCGAATTCAGATAATCCGTCAACCGCTGGTGGTAGATGCCCGACTGGGCCGGCTCCCCCCCCACCAGCGGCAGGCGCTCGAGGTTTTCCGAGACCTCGTAGGAGCTCGAAAAGACGCGCAGATCGTAGCGCAGCTCCTTGGTCCAGAGATCGACTTCCCGAACCGCCTGCGCGCTCACGCCCAGCAGCTCCTCGGACGCTTTTCCGGTCAGCGCGCGTTTGTTTTCGACGTAGGAAATCCACACGGTCGTTAGCGACGGCAGCAGCGTCGCGACGACCGCGAACATCAGCATCTTGGCACGGATGCTGGACAGGCGGGAAAATCGGAGCAAGCTCAGGGCGAGTCCCCTCCCCAGGATGCCACAAGATTCATGCGGGAGATTTTACCGCAAGTCTCGCCTTGCAACCGTGCGGGGAATCACGCGATCTGGCGCTGTCTGCCTCACGGAATCACACTACGTGACCCACACCGGAGCCCTTCATGACGGACAGTCTGAGTCGGCGGTCTTTCCTTAGATACGGGGCAGGTGCAGTTGCGGGATCGATGATACCGAAGCGCCCAGCGTCCGTCCCTGGCTCCCTCGCCGACTTCGATCTCGAGGAGGTGACCATCGCGCAGCTGCAGGACGCCATGCGCTCGGGTACGCGCACATCGCGCTCGATTTGCGCGGCGTATCTCGCGCGCATCGCCGAGCTCGATCCGAAGCTGCATGCCGTCCTCGAAACGAATCCCGACGCGCTCACCGCAGCCGACCGGCTCGACGGCGAGCGGAAGTCCGGCCGCGTGCGCGGGCCGCTGCACGGCATCCCCGTGCTCGTGAAAGACAACATCGCCACCACCGACAAGATGATGACCACGGCCGGGTCCCTGGCCCTGGTGGGCGCGACGCCGCCACAGGATGCCCCGCTCGTCGCCAGGCTCCGTGCCGCGGGCGCGGTCATCCTCGGGAAGACGAATCTCTCCGAGTGGGCGAACATCCGCTCCACGCAGTCGTCCAGCGGGTGGAGCGGGCGGGGCGGCCAGTGCGCCAACCCCTATGCGCTCGATCGTAACCCGTGCGGCTCGAGCTCGGGCACAGGCGCCGCCATCTCGGCCAACTTCGCTGCGGTCGGGATCGGCACGGAGACGGACGGCTCGATCGTGTGCCCCTCCAGCGCCTGCTCGCTCGTCGGTGTGAAGCCGACGCTGGGACTCATCGATGGCGCGGGCATCATTCCGATCGCGCACAGTCAGGACACGGCCGGCCCGATGGCTCGCACCGTCGCCGACGCGACTGCGCTGCTCGGCGCGCTTGCGGGACGCGATTACCGCGCGAGTCTCGCTGTGAACGGCTTGAAGGGCGCGCGCATCGGCGTCGCGCGCAAGAAAGTCTTCGGTTACAGCCCCGAAGCCGATGCGTTGGTGGAGGCAGCGATCGCCGTGCTGAAGCAGCAAGGGGCGGTGATCGTGGACCCGGCGGACATCCCGCACGTCGGCGAGTACGACGATTCCGAGCTGATCGTCCTGCTCTACGAATTGAAAGCCGACCTCGCGGCGTATCTCGCGGCGTGGGCACCAAACGCCGGCGTCAAGATGCTGGCCGATGTGATCGCATTCAACGACACGCACAAGTCCACCGAGATGCCGTACTTCGGACAGGAGCTGTTCCTGCAGGCGCAGGAGAAGGGACCACTCACCGACCAGGCCTATAAGGACGCCCTGGCGAAGGACCAGCGGCTGTCGCGCACCGAGGGTCTCGACGTCGTGGTCGCCCAAAACAATCTTGACGCGATCGTCGCGCCGACGGGCAGCCCGCCGTGGCCGACGGATCTCGTGAACGGCGATCACTTCTTGGGGGCGAGCTCGACGCCCGCGGCGGTCGCCGGCTATCCGAGTGTCACGGTGCCGGTCGGGTATTCGTTCGGGTTGCCGGTGGGGATGTCGTTCATCGGGAAAGCGAACAGCGAGGCTACGCTCCTGCGCCTCGCCTACGCGTATGAGCAGGCCGCGAGGCCAAGGAAGCCGCCGCGGTTCCTGGCGACTGCCGACCTCAGCAAACCGTAGCTCAGCGGAGCGGCGCGCCGGCCCCAATCCAGCGCGCCAGCAATTCACGCTCCTGGTCGGTCATGCCGGTCTTGTTGGCGAGTGGCATGGTCTTCGTTTCGACCGCCCGCACGCGGATCCGCTCGGCAAACCGCGCGATGCTCTCGGGGGTGTCGAACGTGACGCCGCCAGGCGCGGGGCCGAACGTGCGATCGCTCTGGTATTGCGAGTGACAGGGCTGGCACCGTTGCGAAACGACCGATCGCACGGCGGCGAACGGCGGCGCGGTGTCGCTTGTCGCGCCCGTCTGGCCCGTCACGCCGGTCTTCGGCGTGGAGAGAAACATTGCGCCCGCGAGGGCCAGTGCCGCCGGCACGAGCGCCCAGCGGCTCGACCGCCCGCGGCCGATCATGGCGTGTCGAACCGCAGCCCCGGCAATGAAGAGGAACGATAGGATCAGCCAGTTGAGCGGACCGGAGTAGGTTGCCGGGTAATGATTCGACAACATGATGAAGAGCAGAGGGAACGTCATGTAGCTGTTGTGCACGGAGCGCTGTTTGGCGCGCTCGCCCAGGGTGAAATCGGCAGGTTGGCCCGCGCGAGTCGCACCCAGCATGTGGTGCTGGGCCGGCAGGATCCGCAGCCACACATTCGCCACCATGATCGTGCCGAGCAACGAGCCGACGTGCATGAATGCCGCGCGACCCGACAAGACGCGACACAGCAGGAAGGTGACTGCGGCCAGCGCGCTGAGTGAGATCGTGGCCGCGACGCCGCGCCACGCGACCACGGGGGAGCGCCACAGCAGATCGTATAAGAACCAGCCGGCGATGAGCAGCGCGATGCCGAGCGCCGTCGCGGTGCCGCGGCCGATCCGCGACACGCTTGGATCGAGGAGATAGGCGCCGCTCAGGTAATAGACGAGCACGAGCAGCGATATCCCCGTGATCCATGTCAGCAGCGCTTCCCACTTGAACCAGTGCAGCACGGGTGGGACCTCGCCAGGGCCGGGACGGCGCTTCTCGACCTGATAGAAGCCGCCGCTGTGCACCATCCAGAGGTCGCCTTCGACGCCGGGCCGCGGTACCGCGGGTGCCGCGAGCGCGCGATCCAGCCAGATGAAATAGAAGGAGCTGCCGATCCACGCGATGCCGGCGATGAAGTGCGCCCAGCGCAGCAACAGATTTGCCCAATCGGCGAGCCAGCTCGTCATGGGGATGGTAATCTTGCGCTGGACGTGTATCCGGCCAGTCCTCTAGAATTAGGGGCCATGCTTGCCCTCGTTCTTTCCATCCTGATTCTGCCGTCGGACAGCATGACAGGCCGGGTGGTTGACGCTGCCGGCCAGCCCATCGCCGCGGCCATCGTCGAAGTCACACAGCTCGGCAGAAGCGTCTCGACCGCGTCCGATGGGACATTCCGGCTCGCGATCCCTCCCGGCCGTTACACCGTCGCCGTCCGCGCGCACGGATACGCGCCGGTGGTCCGGGAGATTTCCGTTGGGACAGGACCGACGCCCCTCGAGATCGCGCTCAAGCCGAGTCCGTTTCGCCTGGAGCCGATCACGGTGACTGCGACGCGACAGCCACTAGCGACCGAGGGCTCGTCGCTGCCCGCCGCGGCACTGGCCGGTGACGAGCTGCGGCGCGCCCAAAGCGTCTCGTTGGCCCACGAGGTCGATGTCCTTCCCGGAGTCGCGGCGATCACGACCGGCGCGCAAATCGGCAAGCCCGTGATCCGCGGGTTCGCGGGTCCGCGGGTGCTCGTGCTCGAGAACGGCAGCCGGCTCGAGGATTACTCGTGGAGTGACGAAGACGGCCCGTCGGTGGAAACCGCATTCGTGCGGCGTGTCGAGCTCATCCGGGGCCCGGCCAGTGTGTTGTACGGATCCGACGCGTTGGGCGGCGTCCTGAACGTGATCCCGATGCAGCTTCCCGACGCGGCCGGCACGGGCGGGTTCACGCGCACCGGTTTCACCCTGTCAGGCGCAACCAATAACACCGAGGTGAGCGCGGGCGCTCAGGTGGA
>Ga0075435_100003425_pt1 | contig 10756 bp, 5 predicted proteins | sample RhiMethybrSRZTD4_FD_75302 | JGI IMG/M metagenome (GOLD analysis project Ga0075435, IMG submission 75302) | Populus rhizosphere microbial communities from Tennessee, USA - Rhizosphere MetaG P. TD hybrid SRZTD4 | ecosystem: Host-associated > Plants > Roots > Rhizosphere > Soil | place: USA... | reverse complement strand
CGCTCTTGTACTGGCCGCTGAGGTTGAAGTGCACCTTGCCGCGGGCGGCGCGGTCGCCGGACGCGGAAGGCTCGATCCAGCCGGCGCCGGTCACCGAGCCCCCGGCGGGATCGTAGACCGCCGTGAATGCGCTGGTGGCCGAGCCGACGCCGCCGTCCTCGTCCTCGACGCGCACTCGGACCTGGTACAGCCCGGGCGCCGCGTAGACGTGGGTGCCGGACGCCGTGCCCGAGGTGTTGGATCCGCTGATGACGGCCGGCGTCACCGGGCTGGCGTCGCCCCAGCGGATGGTCGCCGTGTGGTCGTCCCCGATCCCGGGGTCGGTGTACGTGGCGGACGCCGCCACGGTCTTCCCGACGGCCACCGGGCTCGGCGCGACCGTGACCGCTCCCACCGCGGGCGGGACGTTCAGGACGGTGACTGTCGTCGTGTCGCGGTCGCTCCCGCCCCGGGCGTCGTCCGCGAACACGTTCACGGTGAAAGTGCCCTCGTCGACGTAGACGTGTTCGCTGGTGAAGGAGGCGTCGGGGTCGGCGCTGAAGGAGACGGGGAAGCCCAGCGCGCCTCCGTCTCCGAAGTCGACGAGCACGCTGTAGTGCTCGTCGTGGGAGCCGTTGTTGGGGTCGGTGTACGACCCCTCCAGCGTGAAGGTGGAGCCCTCGTTCACCGTCGCCGCCGGGCCCGCCTTCACGACGGGCGGGAGGTTCATGTGGCGGGCGCTGTCCATCGTCCACAGCCCGCGGCCCATGGTGGCGACGGCCAGCCTGTCGCTGCCCCTGTCGTAGGAGAGCTGATAGGCCACGACGTTGGGCAGCGCAGAGGCGACCTTGGACCAGTGCTTGGGGTGCGTGGAGTTGCTGACGTAGACGCCGTCCCGCGCGCCCACCGCGACGATCGAGGCCGTGGACCCCGGAACGAACGCGACGCTGCGGAGGATCGCGGCCCCCGCGTCCGCGATGTCGCCGGTGACGTCCTCCCAGGTGTCGCCCGCGTCCGTGCTGTGTCGCACGGTCGTGGTGTCCACCGCCCACACGGACTTCCAGTCGGAGGAGTCGACGGCCACCGCCAGCGGCACGCCGGGGTAGGTGGTCTTGCTCAGCTTCGTCTCCGACGGCCGGCGCAGGAAGAGCCCGTTCGCGCTGCCCGCGTAGAGCACGTTGGGGTGGTCGTCGCTGTCCTTGAACCCGCCGTAGGCCAGGGCGCCGGTGGCCAGGCCGAAGGCGGCCGCGCCTCCCGACACGTCCACGATGTCGAGCGTGTCGCCCTGGTCGAGCGACTCGTAGACGGTCGTGGAGGCGATCACCAGACGCTGCCAGTCCGCGGCGTTGGCGGCGATCGGCGTCGCGAAGGGCAGGTCCGGGTCGAACGTGTCGTCGAGCGACTTGCCGCCGCTGCCCGAGACCTTCAGGTCCGGCGAGCTGGTGGTGCACGAGCTGGCATCGCACTTGTCGCGCGCGAAGCCGCCGAGGTTCTGGGAGCTGAAGTAGCGCACCGACTTGGAGTCCGAGGAGTTGTAGGCCACGGCCACGTTGCCGCCGTCGCAACAGCCGATGTTGTCCCACACCGTCGACCCCGAGCGCTGTTCCGCGGTGCCGTTGTCCTGGGCCCCGCAGATGGCGCGCCCCGTGACGTGGTCGAGGGCGCAGGAGTGCGTCTCCGTGATCGAGACGTGGCCGTTCATCGAGGCCCAGTCCCCGTCGTGGCTGCGCGGGGACGTGCGCCGGTAGATCCCGCCGTCGTCCCCGTTGAGGAGGTCGCGGTTGGCGTCGAAGCGCAGGGTGCGGGAGTCCGGGTGCGGTCCCGTGAAGTGGCCGGTGTGGGCGCCGGTGATCGACGCGCACTGCTCTCCCGCCGGGTCGCTCCCGTTGCAGCGCACGAGGCGCCCGCTGGGCGGGGAGTCGGCCGTGTTGCAGTCGCCGTCCGGCCCGGCCTCGTTCTCCGTGCCGTCACCGCCCAGGAACACGACGTCCACGTCCCGGGGATGGACGGCGATCGAGAGGTCCTCGATCTGGGGGTTGCGTTTGATGCCCTCGAACCCCTTGCATTCCTGCGAGCCCGGCGGGTCGAGCTCCTTCCAGGTGCCGCTCCGGTAGCGGAAGAGACGGACCTCTTCGCCGCTCTGGGCCTGGATGGCCGCGTAGAGCGTGCTCTTGCCCGTGTCGTCGTCGTGGCCGACGGCCAGTTTCATGTTGGATGCCGTGTCGAGCTTGGCTCCGAAGCCGCCGCCGGCGAGGGCGAGGGCCGTCCAGGCCCCGGATCCCTTGGTGTCGGTGAAGAAGATGTCCGCGTCGCTGCCGCCGATCGCCGCGTACAGCTTGCTCGTGTCGCTCGGGTCCCCCACGAGGTCGTAGGCCTTGCCCGAAGGCAGCATCGAGGTCGCGTCGCCGGACAGCCGCTTGAAGTTGAGCCCGGTGTCGGTGCTCCGGAAGACGCCGCCGAGATCGGAGCCGCTGCCGCCCTTGGAGGCCACGAGGATCACGCTCCCGCGGGGGGCCACGGCGTCGATGTTCTGGCCGGATAGGCCGGCGCTCCCCGTCTCCAGCCAGAGCGTTCCACCGTTCGTGCTGCGGAGGATTCCGAACAGGTCCCCGCTCACCTTCTGCCCGGAGGAGTCGGTGGGGAAGGCGGTGGCCTTGCCCAGGCCGGCCACGATCACGTCGTGGGACGAGTCCGTCGGGTCCATCTCCATCGCGCCGATGGAGAGGCTCCGGACGTGATCGGTCATGGCCGTCCATTGCGGCGAGGAGCTGGTCGCGTTCGTCGTCTTCCAGATGCCGCCGTTGACGGACCCGATCCACACGATGTCGGGATCGGTCGGATGGGCGACGATCGCGCGCACCGCGCCCGCGAAGGGCGCGATCCCAGTCGTGTCGCCGCTCTTCTGGATGGCGGCCGGGCCCTGGCTCACCATCGTCACGAATACGCTGCCCGACGCGCGCACGATGCCGGCGCTGGCCAGGGCGAGGAGGGCCCCGAAGAGGAATCGTTTCATGGCAGACCTCGAAGCTCGCGGGGAGCCTACGGGGCGCGGGCCGGCCCGGCAATCCTCCGTTCAGGTGGCTTCGCCGCCCCCGGCCCCGGCGCGGACCTACCTGAACTGGGGATCGCACCCGTGGGCGGCTGCGCTAGGCTGTGCGCCGAGGAGGTGTGGATGAAGCGGTTGTGCCTGTCGATCCTTTGCCTGCTGGCGGGGGCCGGCGTCTCGGGGGCCCAGACCATGGGCACCCTGACCGAGAACGGCGTGTCGATGGACGTCAAGGCGGCGGTGGCCGTGCTCGCGGACGGGCCCGCGCTCACCGTCTACCTCCTTCCGTTCCAGCCCACGCCGGAGGAGACGGCCCAGCTGCAGGCCGGCGAGACCATGTGGCTGCTGCGCAAGGCCTCGCCCGACGTCAAGAAGTGGAAGAACGGGACGCCCTTCGGACACTTCAAGCTCGGCTGGGGGATGCACCCGGAGGCCGCGGGCGACACGAAGAAGGCCACCGTGTTCGTCTACAGCTACAGCGTCGGGACGGAAGGCAGCAACCTCAACGCGAACAAGTTCGGCTCCGACGTGCCCGTGACGCTCACGGGAGCGCTCAAGGAAGGGCAGGAGGTCGGAGTCACCAGCAAGGGCTCGGAGAGCTTCAGCAAGAGCACGCTGGCCTGGGACCTCAAGCTCAAGTCCAAGGTCCTGGCCTCGAAGAAGAAGTAGCGTTGGACGAAGCGGCGCGGGGGCCTAGCGGACGAGGCCCTCGCGCAGCGCCTTGGCCACCGCCTCCGACTTGGAGTGGACCTCCAGCTTGCGATAGATGCTGCGCATGTGGAAGGCGATGGTGTTGACGCTGCTGCCCAGCTCGGCCGCGGCCGTCTTGTAGCTGTGCCCTTCCGCCAGCATCCGGACGAGCCGCAGCTCGTGGGGGGTGAGGCTGTAGTCGCCGGCGGCGGGCGGCTGGAACTGGCGGAACAGGGTGAGCACCCGGGCCGCCACGTCGGGTGACATGGCCGCCCCGCCCGCCATCACGTCGTCCAGCGCCTCCAGCAGGCGCGCGGGCGGCGTCTTCTTCAGGAGGTAGCCGGAGGCGCCCGCGCACAGGGCCTGGAAGATGCGCTCGTCCTCTTCGTAGACGCTGAGGACGAGGAAGCGCAGCTCGGGGCGCCGCCCCTTCAGCAGGCGGATGCCCTCGATGCCGGAGAGGCCAGGCAGGCCGATGTCCATGAGGACGACGTCGGCCTCGCCGAGGCCGCCGAGGGCCGCCTCCACCGAGGCGAACGTGCCCACGCACGCGTAGCCCTTCGTCGACCCGATGAGGAAGCCGAGGCCTTCCCGGATGGAGGCCTGGTCCTCGACGATCGCCACCCGGACGGCTTCAGGCACTCGCTCTCCTCGGTCGCTGCCGTTGGCGCGGCGAGCATAGGCTCGCCGCGCCTTCCGCGACAATCACCTGTTCAGGTGGGCACGTGAGGGGACGCCGCGGTTCCGCGCCGCGGCCGCGACTTCAAGGGCACGCGGAGGACCACCGTGGTGCCGCCGCGGGAGACGATCTGCAGCGTTCCCCCCAGGCCCTCGGCCCGGCGGCGCATGCTCTGCAGGCCGTGTCCGTCGCCCGCGCGCGCGGCCTCCAGGCCCCGGCCGTCATCTTTCACGGTCAGGGTCAGCCAGCTGCGCTCGAGGTGCATCTCGATCACGGCCTGCGTGCATCCGGAATGGCGCATCAGGTTGTGGAGCGCCTCCTTGTAGACGAGGAAGACTTCGCGCCGCAGGTCCGCCCCCAGGCGCGGGTCGCGGCCGGGCTCCTCGGCCCGGAACGCGAATGCGATCCCGCGTCCGGGGAGCAGGTCGCTGGCCAGCCTCCGCATGCGGTGGGCGAGGTCGGGGAACCGGTCGCGCGCGGGGTTGATGGCCCACACGATGTCGCCCATGGCGTCGACGGCCTCGCGCGAGAGCGTGCCGATCTGGGCCAGCGGCTCCGTGACCTCGGGATGGTCGCCGTCGAGCCGCGTGCGCGCCACCTCGCCCAGCACGGCGATCTGGCTGAGGGAGGCCCCGATGTCGTCATGGAGGTCGCTGGCGATCCGCGTGCGCACGCGCTCCAGCTCGAGGAGCATGGCCACGCGGTACCGCACGAAGGCCAGCGCGCCCAGCACGCCCAGCGCGGCGACGAGGGCGATGAACGCGGGCCGCCGCCACAGCGGGGGGACGACGCGGAAGCGAACGGAGGCCGGCCGGTCGCTCACCAGGCCCTCGGCGCTCACCGCGCGGACCAGGAAGCGGTACGCGCCGCCGCCCAGGCTGGCGAAGTGGACCGACCGGTCGTCGACGAACGGTCCCCAATCGGAGTCCGCCCCCTCGAGCCGGTACTGGTAGCGGATCCCGCGCCCGGGCCGGAAGCCCACGCTGGCGAACTCGATCTGGAGCTGGCCGGGGAACGGCAGCTCCAGCCCGTCGACGTCCGTCTCTCCGGACCAGGAGACCGGCCGCGCGACGCCGGCGACCTGCACCGCCTCGATGAAGACGGCCGGCGGCTCCGCCTTGGGCTCCGGGGCGGGCCGGAAGCTCGACAGGCCGCGCGCCGTCCCGAACCACAGCCGCCCCGCGGCCCGCGTACAGACTTCGACCTCGCCGCGGGCCAGGCCATCGTCGCTGGCGAAACGGCGGACGAGCCCGCTGGTGGGCTCGAGGCGGTCGACTCCGAGCTGCGTGCCCGCGTAGATGCGGCCGGACTCGTCTTCGGTCACGCAACGCACGTTGTCGCTGGCCAGGCCGTCCTGCTTGGTGTAGAGCCTCACCGTCGGATGTTCGGCTCCGGGGTCGTCGATGCGGCCCAGGCCCTCCTGTTCCGCCGCGAACCACAACCGTCCCTGCGCGTCCAGGTGAAGGGCGCGGATATGCGGGGTCATGCCCGGGTGCCGGCGCGCGTTGGCGACGGCCTCGATGCGGCCCCCGCGATAGCGCGCGATCCCGCCTTCGAAGAACCCGATCCAGATCGTCCCGCGCGCGTCTTCGGCGAAGGACTCCGGTACGCGGCCGGGTCCCCAGCTCTCGGGGGTGGGGATCCATTCGAAGCTTCCGTTCCCGCCGTCGCGGCGGACCACCGTGTTCCGGCCGGCGTCCCAGACCCCGACCCAGAGGTCGCCGCGGGAGTCGGCGAAGACGCGCGACGTGCGCGGGGCGGGCAGGCCGCTGCCCTTCGTGAAAAGGCGCGGCCGCGCCTGGAGCGCCATCACGGGGTCCCCGACGGGGAAGGAGTAGAGCCCGTCCGGCGCCCGCACCCACCACGCGCCTCGCCGATCGCGCGCGAAGAGCTGGTTGTAGCCGATGTGCGCGACGGGCGCCGCGATGGGGAGGCGCAACCCGCGCCATCGGCCCTCGTGGAGGCACTGCACGAGGTCACCCGAGCCCATGGCGCAGACGCCGTCGCCGCCATCTTCGGCTAGAGCCACCACGTGCGGGTCCTCGAGGCCATCGCCGGGGCCATACGTGACGAAGCCGCTGCGCTGCAGGCGCATCACGCCGCTGGCGGCGCCCGCCCAGACGTTCCCGTCGCGGTCCTCGAAGAGGGCGGTGAGGGAGTCGTCGATCAGCCGGTCGGCGGTGGTGTATTGCCGCACGCCCTGGGGCCCGACGTTGAGCAGGCCGTGCCGGGCGGTGGCGACCCAGAGCGTGCCGTCCCGCGCCTCGAGCAGGGCAGTCACCTCGTAACGTCCGCCTCCGGCGGGGTGATAACGACAGGCTTCGCCGGGGACCGACGGCGGCCGGACCTTCGTACCCGCGCTCAAGACGACCTCGCACGCCGACGCCGTCCGCCGGTGTCCCTCGCCCTTGCCCTCGGGCTCGCCCTCGCTCTCGGCCGGGGGCATGAGGGACCAGAGGCCGCTGACACCTCCTCCCCAGAGGCGTCCCTCGGCGTCCACGAGGAGCGGAGCCCAGGCCGGCCCGGGGATCCCGATGCGCTCGCCCGCGCTCTCCTCCACCTCCCGGCCGTCACGCCAGCGCATCAGGCCCTCGTTGGTGCCGATCCAGATCGCGCCCTGACGGTCCTCCGCGAACGACCACACCCAGACCTCTCCCGAGCCGTAGACGGGTTTGAGGGAGCCGCGCACGGCCATCTCGAACTCCCCGCCCGCGGAGCGCAGGACGTACGCGCCGAACTGCGTGCCCGCCCAGAGCCGGCCTTCACGGTCGCGGAACAGGGACATCACGCGGTTCGAGCCGGGCCGTTGCCCGATCGCGTAGACGCGCCGCACCCGGCCCGCGGCGTCGAATCGGGCGACTCCGCCGCCGCGCGTGGCGATCCAGCGGCCACCGTCCTGGTCGTCGAGGATGCCCGTCACGTAGGGGTTCGGGAGGCCTTCGGCGGTGCCCATCGTGCTGAACCGATACCCGTCGAAGCGGCTCAAGCCTTCGGTGGTGCCGAACCAGAGGAATCCCCGCCGGTCCTGGGCGATCACACGCACGGTATCGTGGGCCAGGCCGTCGGCGGTGGTGTAGCTCTTGACGGCGAGCCACTGCGCGCCCGCGGGCACAGCCAGGGCGAGCCACACGATGGTGAGGGCGAGCCGCGACGGAGGCGAGAACGACCCCCAGCGGCCCGTGGGCGCGCGTGTCGTGGCGGCCGGCGGCACGGGGTGGTGCATTCGAGCGGGCGCACGCCGGAAAGTCAAGGCGACGGGGGGGCTACTCCGATCGAAGCGCCTGCAATACGTCGACACGCGACGCCCGCGCCGCCGGTATGAGCGACGCGATCACGGCCGCCGCCCCCAGCACCGCGGCCGCGGCGACCGCGGGCAGGACGCGGGGCGTGTGCGCGGCTGCCAGGTACGTGGATGCCACGCGGGCCAGCACGTAGCTGGCCGCGGCGCCCGCCGTGATGCCGGCGGTGACGATGGCCGCGCCCTCCCGGAGGACCCGCGTCAGCAGCTGCGACGGCGTCGACCCCACGGCCAGGCGTACTCCGAACTCACGCGTGCGCGCGCTCACCGAGAACGCCAGGACGCCGGCGACGCCGACGACCGCGATGAGCAGCGCGATGCCGCCGAAGGCCGAAAACACGAACGCGTTCAACCGCTCCGGCGTGAGCACCTCGGCGCGCACGTCCTCGAGCGTCGTCGGTCGCTCGACTCCCTGATCGGCGGAGATCGCGCGGATGGTGCGCGTCAGGGCCGGGACGAGCGCGTAGGGGTCTCCGGCGGCGCGGACGAACAGGCGGCTGGGCAGGCCCATCTGCCGAAGCGGGTAGTACACCGTCAGCGACGGTTCCTGCACGACGTTTTCGTCATCCACGTCCGCCACGATGCCGACGATGCGGCGGGGCCGCGGCTTTCCACGACTGGCGAACCACAGATGCCGGTTGACGGCGTCGCCGCTCGGGAACAGGCGCTGGGCCAGGCTCTGGTTGACGATGGCCACGAGCTCGGTGTCGTCACGGTCCCCGTCCGTGAAGTCCCGGCCGGCGAGGGTCGGGACACCGAGCACGGCGAAGAACCGGGGCGAGACGGGCCGGAACCGGCACGTCGGGTCTTCTTCACCATCCGCGGGCTGGTACCCCTCGAAGGCAAACTGGAACTTCAATCCCGCGCTGGGGTCGCGCCAGGGCACGATCATTCCGGCCGCGACGCCCTCCACGCCCGGCAGCGCGCCGATGCGCCGGACGGCTTCCTGGAAGAAGTCGAGCGTGGCTGCGCTGCCGACGCCCGTCGCCGACGGAGGGACGTCGATCGCCAATACGTGTCGCATGTCGTAGCCGGTGTGCGCCGTCTGCAGTGCATTGAGCGTGGCCACCAGCATGCCCGCGCCCGCGAGCAGCACGAAGGAACACGCGATCTGGGTCATGGCAAAGATCTGCAGGCGGCGGTTCGTGCCGGGGGTCATCCGCAGGCTGCCGCCCGCCAGCCCCAGACCGCCCGATCGATCCGATGTCGGGAGCCGTGGAACGTAGGCGAGCAGCACGGCCGCCACCAGGGCCAGCCCCGCGCCCAGCCAGAGCACGCTCGCGTCCACCGTGGCTTCCAGCGCGCGAACGGAAAAGCGCGCGGCATAGCGGCCGGCCACGGCGGTGAGCGGCTGGGCCAGGACGAGGCCGAGCACGGCCCCCGCCGCGCAGAGGACGAGGCTTTCGGCGAGCAGGGTGCGTCGGAGCGCGCCCGGGCCCGCACCCAGCGCCGCACGCAGGACCAGCTCTGCTTCACGGCGCACGGACCGGCCCAGGATCAGGTTGGCGACATTCGAGCACGCGATGACGAAGACGACGGCCGCCGCCGCCAGGAGGAGGAGGAGGATCGTCCGCGCGGGGGACGCGATTTGATCGGGGAAGGTCGTCACCTGCAGTTGGACCTGGGCCCGCGCGGAGTACGCCTCCGGATGCGCGCGCATCATCGAGGCGTGCACGCTGGCCAGCTCGGCGCGTGCCGCTTCCAGGGTGGCGCCGGCGGCCAGACGGCCGAACAGCTCCGTCATGCGGTGCGTGCGGTCGGTCACCATCGTCGCCCCGAGGTGGTGCGGGCTCGTCACCACGTTCGCGATGATCTGGGTCTCGGCCGGATAGGGCACGGACGGTTCGAGCACGCCGACCACGGTCGCCATGCCGGGACCGAGACGGATCGTCTTGCCGACCACGGCGGGATCGCGGTCGAGCACCGTCGTCCAGAAACGGTGCGTCAGGACGGCCACCCCTGCCGCCTTGGGGCCATCGTCGCCGGCGTTCAACAGGCGGCCGAGCACCGGGCGAAGCCCCATGACCTCGAAGAACGACCCGTTGACGACCCCCGCCGTCACGACGCGCGGCTCCCGGCCGAACCCGATCAGCGTGAAGTCGACGGTGGAAAAGTCGCCGAACGTGCTGATGGTGGTGACGCGCGACTCGAGGTCGCCGATCTCCGGCATGGAGAAGGTGAGGTTCTCGGTCCCGATGCCCCGTGCGGTCTGCCGGATGTAGAGGAGCCGATCCGCGTCCCGGTTGACGAGCGGACGCAGGAGCACGCTCCGCACGACACTGAAGATCGCCGCGTTGGCGCCGATGCCAAGGGCGAGCGTCACCACGACGGTGCTGGTGAGGCCCTTGGCCCGAACGAGGGAGCGCAAGGCGATCCGGATGTCCCGTGCGAGGGCTTCCGCGGCGTCGTACCCGCGGCCGTACCAGACGCGCCGCATGGAGTCGTGGATGGCCCCCACGTAGCCGAACTCCTCGAGCGCGGCCAGGCGAGCCGCCCGGGGATCCTCCCCTCGATCGACCCGCTCCTTGATGGCGAGGGCCAGGTGGCCTTCGATCTCATCGTCGAGATCGCGTTCGTGGGGCGGCATGGCTACTCCTCCTTGCTCGCCGGCGCCGGGTTCATGATGCGGCCGATCGCGTGCACCAGCTGCGACCAGCGGTCCTGCTCGCGCAGCAGCTGCGCCTTTCCGGCCGCGGTCAGGCGGTAGTACTTCGCCCGCTGGTTCGCCTCGCTGATTCCCCAATCCGCTTTCAGCCATCCGCGCTTCTCGAGGCGGTGCAGCGCGGGGTACAGGGAGCCCGTCTCGACCTTGAGCAGGTCGTCCGACTGCGCCCGGATGGCCTGGCCGATTCCGTGGCCGTGCTGCGGGCCCCACTGCAGGGTCCGGAGGATGAGCATGTCGAGGGTGCCTTGGAGGAGGTCGAGACGGCGGTCGTCAGCGGTCTTGGTCATGGCTGTAGACAATCTACAGCCTTAGACGTAGGACGTCTACTACTAGTTCCAGATGATTGCGACGGACATCGACACCGGGACGCCCTTCAGCGGTCTCCGGGCCAATTATCGA
>Ga0075435_100003422_pt1 | contig 10760 bp, 7 predicted proteins | sample RhiMethybrSRZTD4_FD_75302 | JGI IMG/M metagenome (GOLD analysis project Ga0075435, IMG submission 75302) | Populus rhizosphere microbial communities from Tennessee, USA - Rhizosphere MetaG P. TD hybrid SRZTD4 | ecosystem: Host-associated > Plants > Roots > Rhizosphere > Soil | place: USA... | reverse complement strand
TCGTCGCCGACCTGCCGCTGCCCGTCGAGCGCCATCGTCTCGCGATCGGGCGTCTGCGGCTCGAGCCGTCCGGCGTACGCGATCGTGATCGTCAGCTCGCTGTCGCGGCTGACGGCCGTCGGCAGGTTGATGACGAGCGTGTTCTGGTGCTTCACGCGGATGCCGAAGAGTCGCCCGTACTCGTAGCTGACGATCGACTGGACGACGAGGGGATCGGCGAGGCGCAGCGTGAGCGTGCCGAGCACGAACGATCGCACCTTCAGCCGCAGCGTCGTCTTGCCGTCGATCCACTGGCGATCGGGCGACGCGGCGACGTCGATGTCGTAGTGCAGGACGTCGTAGTCGACGAGGTCGTCTTCGTTGTAGAAGCGGCCGCGGGTCGCGAGCTTCTGCTTCGAGGCGTAGAGCGCGATGTTGTGGTGGCGCTTGCGATCGAAGAGCGTGATGTCTTCGGCTTCAGCGCTGGAGCGGGCGTAGGTGAGCGTGTCGTATTTCCGCGTCCGCATCTCGGCGACGAAGTCGCCTGCTCCCGGCAGCAGCGACCACGCATCGCGGCTCAAGTCGCCGAGATCGATGACGAACGACTTCTGCGCTTCGTCGCGGAAAATCTCCTGCGCGCGGCGCATCTCGCGGCCGTCGATCGCCCGCGGCTGCAGTGCCGTGGAGTTGATCATCACCTCGAAGTCGGCGGGGTTGAGGCGGATGAACGCGGCGTCGAACGCCGTGTTCAGCGTCTCGTTGCCGCAGAAGATCTTCACCTGCCCTCGCTCGGTGGCCGACGCGGGATGGAAATCGAGGGTGCCGCGGCCGATCAGCACGAGCGCGGTGACGCCGAGATCGATGTCGGCGACGAAGACCGCGCCGTCGGGCAGCGTGAGCTCGAGATCCTCCGCGGCGATCTTGAGATTGCGCGCCGTGAACGCCTTCGCGGCGTTCAGGGTGACCCGATACAGGTTGTCGACGGTCGACAGCCGTTCTTCATCGGCAATCGTCCACTCGCCGTCGGTTCCCGGTTCGCCGGTTCGCTTGACGTCGAGCCGCCACGCCGCGGCGCGCGCCCGCGTGCCGTAGTCGGCGAAGGCGTCGACGATGAGCCGGTAACCGTTGCCGGGCAGCGTGCCGGCGAGCCCCTGGCGATCGCGCTCCTGGATGACCGCGCGCTTCGCGCCGGGGAGCAGTTCGCTGCCGATGAAGTCGCGGGCGCGATTGCGATCGGCCGACGCGGCGAGCGCGCCCATGAATGCCTGGCCGTCGCCCGCCTGGAGGATGCGTTCCATCCGCGCCAGCAGCAGACGAACGCCGTCTTCCTGCGCATGCGGGAAGGCGCCGCCGCTGAGCGTGAGCGCCAGGAGCGCAATCACCCCACGTAATGTCATGACTGAACCGCCCTCTAGTTTAGAGCGGCGTTCCCGGTTCGGCGAAGCAACAGAATCGTCAAGTCGTCGGCGAAGCGTTTCTCGTCGGTGTGGCGCTCGACGGCCCGGACGACGCCGCTGCCAATCTCGGACAGGGTGTTGCCCGTCTGCTCGCGGAGCGCGGTTTCGAGCCCGATCTCGTCGAACGGCCGGCCCTGCGGGTTCTCCGCCTCGGTAATGCCGTCGCTGTAGACGGCGACGAGATCGTCCGGTTGCAGCATGACGCGCCCGGTCGTGTAGGTGGAGTGTTCGAACATGCCGAGCGCAATCCCACCATCGGACAGTCGCTCGCACGAGCCGTCGCGGCGCATCACGAGCGGCGGCATGTGGCCGGCGCTGACGTAGGTCAGCAGTCCGTTCGCCGGCTCGTACACCGCGTAGAACAGCGTGATGAACCGCGAGCCGGGCGCGTGCCGGCAGACCTGGACGTTGAGACGCTGGGTGAGGTCCGCCGGCTCCAGCCCTTCGTCGACCAGCGTGCGCAGGATCGCGAGCAGCAAAGCCATCAGCAGCGCGGCCGGACTGCCCTTGCCGGCGACGTCGCCGACGGCGACGACGAGGCGACCGTCGGGCAGCGGCAGGATGTCGTAGAAGTCGCCGCCCACGGTGTTCGCAGGACGGCTCATCCCGACCGTCTCGACTCCGGGGCCCGTGTACAACCCGCTTGGCAGCATCGCCTGCTGGATGTCGCGCGCGATCTCGAGGTCGTTCTTCAGCGACAGCCGATCGGCCACCTCGAGCAGCACCAGCAGGTTCATCAGCGCGAACGCGATCAGCAGCGACCACGTCCCGCGCGCGAACGCTGGACCGGGAACCCCGATCGAGACAAACGGCAGCCGTCCGATCTCGATGATCCCGAATCCCCGGAACAGGTTGACGAGGCCGACCGCCGCGAGCAGCAGCGCGCCGCCGAACACGACGCGGCGGGCTGGCGACAGCTTCATCGAAAAAGCGATGAAGAGCAGCCGCACCTCGGTTGCGAACCGGCGGTGCCGCGGCATGCGCTTGAGCGCCTCGGCGTCGACGCCGCGCGTGAAGAACCTGTAGGCGTCGCGCGTGTCGCGCGTGAAGAGCCGCTGGAGATCCTCTGCGGTGAGGTCCTTCGTGTAGCTGTCGAAGAAGTCGCTCAGCCGTGACGTTCGAGAGGACACATCAGCCTCGAGCCGCAAGCGTCAAGTCGAGCCCCAAGCCATCGCCGCAAGCCACGGCTAGCCCCGAGCCCCCAGCCCCGACTCTTTCAGGATGCCGAGCTCGCCGCCGACCTTTGCGAACACGTCGAGCGCGAACTGCAGTTCGTCGCGCGTGTGCGTGGCGGTGACGATTGTGCGGACGCGCGCCTTGTCGCGGGCGACGGTCGGAAAGGCGATGCCCTGCGCGAAGACGCCTTCCGCGAACAGCCGATCGGAGAGCTTCATTGCCAGCGCGCCCTCGCCGACAATCACCGGCGTAATCGGGCTCTCGCTCAGGCCGGTATTGAAGCCGAGTGTCTTGAGGCCGCTCTTGAAGAAGCGCGTGTTGTCCCAGAGCCGGTCGATGATCTGCGGCTCCTGCTCCAGGACGTCGATCGCCGCGATGCACGAGGCCGCGACCGACGGCGGATGCGACGTCGAGAAGAGAAAAGGGCGCGCGCGATGGTAGAGGAATTCGATCAGCGCTTTGCTACCGGCGACGTAGCCGCCGAGCGCGCCGATTGCCTTCGACAGCGTGCCGACCTGGATGTCGACCCGGCCGTGCATGCCGAAATGATCGACCGTGCCGCGGCCGTTCTTGCCGAACACGCCGCTGGCATGCGCATCGTCGACCATCATGATGCAGCCGAACTCCTCCGCGACCTGGCACAGCTCGGGGAGCGCGCCGAGATCGCCGTCCATGCTGAAGACGCCGTCGGTGATGAGCAACTTGCGCTGCGCGGCCGGCAGGTCCTTCAGGATCTTGCGTGCGCCGTCGACGTCCTTGTGCGGAAACACCTTGATCGTCGCGCGGCTCAGACGCGAGCCGTCGATGATGCTGGCGTGATTCAACTCGTCCGACACGACGACGTCGTCTTTGGTTAATACGGCGGCGACGGTCCCGGCGTTCGCGGCAAAACCGCTCTGGAAGACGACCACCGCTTCGGTCTTCTTGAAGGCGGCGAGCCGGCGCTCCAGCTCCATGTGGATGTCCATGGTGCCGGCGATGCTGCGGACGGAACCCGACCCGACCCCGAGCCTGCGGGTCGCCTCGAGCGCCGCCTCGCGCAGCTTCGGGTGCGTCGTCAGGCCGAGATAGTTGTTCGACGACAGGTTGACGACCTGCCGGTGGTCGAATGTGCTGGTGTGGCTTTGTTCGCCGTCGAGGATGCGGAGATGGCGGTAGAGGCCCTGTTGTGCGAGCGATTCGAGCTCGCGCGAGAGGTAATCGAGCGGATCGCGGCGCATTCCGCCAGTGTAGCGCTTTCGATCTCGTGGTAGGGTCCGGCTTTAGCCGGACCAACGACGGTCCGCCTAACCGCCGTCGCCAAGGCTATGGCGGTCCGCCGAAGCGTTCCGCGAAGGCGGAACGCGGCCACTACGGAAGAATCGGTTCCCGCTCAGTTGGCGAGGAAGAGTGCCGCCCACGGCAGGATGGCGGCCGTGAAGTAGAGCGCGGTGAGCACGGCGACGAGGTTGTGGACGCGGCGCAGGTGCAGCACGATGCCGAACGATACGGCGATGAGTTTGGCGCCGCTGATGCCGGCGATCACGCCGACTGCAGTCATTGCCGACGCGATGAGCGGGTTGGCCTCGATCGTCGGACCCCACAACGACACGCCAAGATAGGTGAACACGCCGTCCAGGCACTGCATTACCAGGAAGACGACGACAACGAGGTCGCCAAACATGCTCCTCGGCTCGTCCCAGCGTTTATATAAAGTCGCCATCCCGTTTCCGCCCATGGGTGTCGGCGATGCCAACCGCGCACCGACAGCCGTCCTCTGCGGGTGAGTCATCAAAAACAATGCCTTTGAGCCTTCGCTGCCGGGGCTCGGGGCTGGGGGCTAGCTGAATGACGATTTCGATGCGAAGGGTAGCAAGCCCCCAGCCCCGAGCCCCGATCAGGGCGGCGTCAGCAGCGAAAACACGCGATCGCTGCCAAACGCCGCCATCTCGTGCGCGCCGCGGCTTCGGGCCCAGTCGCTGACGCGGCGACCAAAGTCTGCCTTGAAGAAGCCTTCGTGAACGACCAGATGGGTTGCCTCCGACCGCGCAACGGCGTCCCACGCCCGGTCGGGGCTGGTCAGCACGTCGTTCAGCGATTCGGTCAGAACGCCATACCACTCGGGCGCACCGCCGCTGTACCCGTTGACGAGCCGGCGCCAGTGGAGTGTCGAGTAGAACATGTAGCGAATGTCGAACGCGGGCTCGCCGAGCGGCATTTCCAGGATGGCCGCCGACGCCGGCAGTTGCGCGAGGCGGGCGTACACGGCGGGCGCGTCGGCGCCGACCGCAATCGTCGGCGGCAGCGGCGCAAGGTTCGCGCGTGTGTAGGTGGTCGAGTTCTGGTCGATGGGGATCGGGACCGCCCACGACTCAACGAGGATCAGCGCGCCGGCGACGATTGCGACGCGCGCACGCCGGCGCCGATCGATCGCGGCGACGCCGAGCGCCGCGAGCGCTGCCAGCGCGAGGGCGGCAATCATCGAGTAGCGCGCCGGCACTCGAAGGCCGTCGAACCCAGGCACGTAGTTGTAGAAGAGCGCGTAGATGTTCGTCGCGGCGACAGTGCGTCCCCGCGCGCGCACGTCGGGACCGAACGACATCGCGATCGCGAAGACGGTCACGACCACGAAGAACGCCGCCGGTGTCTGCAGCCACGCCAGCAGCCGTCGTCGCGCACGCGGCGACGCCACCAGCCACGCCACGGCGGCGATCGCGCTCGCGATCAACATGCGAGACAGGCTCGTGATCTTGAGCACCGGCAGCCGCACCGAGTAATCGAAGAGCATCGCGACGACCAGCGCGAGCCACGCGATCGCGACGGCCGATACCGCGATCGATCGCGAACGATCGGCTGACAGTCCGACGTCCGGCTTTATGGCTCGCCGCCAGCGCAGCGCGCCGGCACCGGCAAGCGCGAGTATCGTGAGCCCGGGGAACAGCACGCCTTCGGCGTGCGGCCACGGTTGCGCAATTGGGCCCCACAGCCGCAGGTTCGGATCCGCGGTCAAGTACGCGTAGACGTCGGCCGAGAAACGGCGCGTTTCGTCCAGTGAACGCGGGCTGAACCCGAGACGCCGCAGCTCGAGGTATGGCAGCAGAAACGGAATCGTCGCCGCCACGACTGCCGCGCCCGCGATGGCGACGTGCTGCACCACCTGCCGGTCGCGCCAGAGCCCATTCCGCGCCAGCTCCCAGGCGATGTAAGCGACGGCGATTGGGCTGAAGAAGAACAGGTAATAGCCGCACGACAGGTTCTGAAGCACCCATGCCGCCGCCCCGCCGGCGAGCGGACCGACGCGCCTCGTGACAACGTAGCGACGGAAGCCGTAGAGCACGAACGGCATCCACGCCGCCGAGAGCACCTGCAGATGCGGGATCGAGGCGATGCGGAGCGGCGTGAACGCGAATGCCAGTCCGGCGACGATCGCGGCGGCATCGTTCCCGGTCAGCTCGCGCGCGAACAGGAACATGCCGAACGCCGAGAGCACGAAGGTCGAGAGGAACAGCAGGTTATAGCAGAGGATCGGATTCCTGGTCGCAGTGTAGATCGGCAGCGCCTGGATCGCCTGCGGCAGAAAGTGCTCCGAGTAGGCGAGTGCCAGCGGCTGCGGCGCGAAGATGTTCGCGTTCCACAGCCCGCGCCCGAGATGCGTGGCATCCCACGCGAGCACCCACGACGTGAACAGCGGATCGCCGAAGTCGCCGGCGATGTGCCGCGTCAGGCCGGCCGAGACGGGCCACGTCAGCGCGACGGTCGCCGCGACGTAGAACGCCGCGGCGACCGCCGCGGGGATTGGGGATTGGGGGTTGGGGATTGGGGGGATTGGTGGGTGGTGAGTCGTAGGGAATCGGTGAATGGCCGGTGATCGCCGACCCCTCACCAATCCCCACCAATCGCCGATCCCCAACCCCCAATCCCCTCAGCGCGTCCGCGCTAGCGGACGCGTTGAATCCGCACGTCGCGGTTGATCGCCAGTTCCTCGATGATCACCGACAGGATCGCGGCGGTCGGGATCGCGAGCACGGCGCCGATGATGCCCCACAGCGCGCCGCCGACCAGCAGCGCGACCATCACCGCGACAGGGCTCACGCCGACCCGACGCTCCATGATCTTCGGGACGAGGATGTTCGCTTCGAGCTGGTGCAGGACCAGGAAGTACACGCCAACGCTCAGCGCCAGCTTTGGCGACACGGTGATCGCCACCGCCACGGCCGTGACGCCGCCGATCACCGGTCCGACGATCGGGATCGTTTCGCCGATCGCGGCGACGAGAGCGATGACGTAGAAGTACGGCACGTTCATCAGCCACAGGCCGGAGGCGGCGAAGACCCCCATCACGCCCGCCAGGGTGAACTGCGCACGCAGCCACGCGCTCACCTTGACCACCGCTTCGCGGGCGGCGATCGCCACGTCGCCGCGCCGGCTGGCCGGCACGAAGCGCACGAGGTATTCGAACATCGCGTGCGCCTCGACGAGGAGGTAGAAGCTGAGGATGAGAATCGTGATCAGCCCGAACGCCCCGCCGATCACGCTCGAGATCGCGACCAGCACCGTGCCGACGGCGTTGCCGCTGGCGCCGGTCGGCGCGCTTTGCACCGCTTCCTGCAAGGTGACGCTGTGCGTCATCACCTTGTGACGAATCAGAAAGTTCTGGAAGTTGTTGAAGTGCGTCGGCAGCCGCGTCCACAGCGCTTCAGCCTGCGCGACCAGCGGTGGAATCACCATCAGCCCGAGGACGACCAGAACGCCGACGAGCGCGGCGTAGAGGATCAAGATCGCAAACCAGCGCGGCAGGCGCCGCCGCCCGCTCGCGTGCCGCTGCTCGATCAACTGGACGATCGGCGAAAAGCCCATCGCGATGAGCGCGCTGATGTAGACGAGCATCAGCGCCTCGCGCGCCGCCCACAACGTCGCGATCAGGATCGCGACGCCCGCGACCGTCAACACCGTCTCGATCATGCGCTGGCGGAAATCGCGGTCAGAGAGCATGACAGAGAATTGCTAAATGCTGATTGATGATTGCGTGTGATTTATTGCTCAGCGCGAGGCCGCTCCGTAAAAAGCGGTCGGACACCAGACGGTTTGTTACTGCTGCAGATACCGTGCCGTGAACGAGGCCATCAGGTCGTAGATCTCGTTCAGTTCGTCGAGCGGTGCCAGGAACACGATTCGGAGAAAACCCTCTTCGGCGGGCAGACCGAAGCCGGACCCGTAGACGCAGAGCACGCCGGTTGCGTGCAGCAACGCCTTCACGAACTGTTCGTCGGTGTGGCCCGGCGGCAGTGCGACACGCGGCATCGCATAGAACGCCGCGGTTGGCGCAACGCACGACACGCCCGGCATCGTGCACAGCCGCGAGAGCGTGACATCGGCTCGCGCCTTGAGGGCGGCGCGAAACGCGACCTGGTGCGAGCGATCGCCGGTGAGCGCGGCTGGAATCGCGTGCTGCATGGGCACCGTACTACACAGCCGCCCATCGGCAAGTTTCTTCACCGCCGCCGCCACGCCGTCCAGCCGCGGCGACCGGCCGACCGCCATCCAGCCCGTCCGCCAGCCAGGCGCGAGATACGCCTTCGACAGGCTCGAGAACGAGATGATCGGCGCGTCATAGTCGAGGCGCCCGTACGGATCCACAGGGCCGTCGAACCCGAGATCGCCGTACACCTCGTCGGCGAGGATGAGCAGTCCGTGCCGCTCGGCGAAATCGATCAGCGCACGCCGCATCTCGACGGAATAGACCGCTCCAGTCGGGTTGTTCGGATCGATGACGACGATGGCGCGCGTTGCTGGGGTGACGAGGCTGCGCAGGTGGTCGAGATCCGGCATCCAGCCGCGCGACGGATCCAGGCGGTAATACTTCGTTTTGGCGTCGAGCTTGGCGAGGACCGCCGTATATAACGGGTAGGTCGGCATCGGCACGAGCACTTCGTCGCCCTGCTCGATCACCGCGCCAAGCGTCAGCTCAATCCCCTCCGAGGTGCCGGCCGTGATGAAGACGCGGTCGGGGCTGATCGGAAAACCGTTGCGGGTGTATTCGTCGGCGACCGCCACGCGCGCCGATTCGATGCCGGCAGAGGGCCCGTACGTGTTGTGGCTGTCGCGCATCGCGCGGTCCACCGCCTCGATGAGGTGCGCCGGTGTCTGGAAGCCAAAGGCGACGGGATCGCCAATGTTCAGGTATCGCACTCGCGTCCCCGCCGCCTCCACTCGTTGAGCTTCTGCGACGATGTTTCTGATGGCGTAGGTAAACCGGTGGACCCTGGCAGCGGTCGGGATGGCGGTCGTGGCTTTGGCGGTCATCACCACGCGATCTTACGGCAAACACGCGTCTTGCGGGTGAGCTGGATCCCGCCTTTCCGCGTAAAAGGGAACGCTTTTCCACCCATCTCTACTCCCGCCGCGAAGCTTTTACATCCCGCGCCGTTGACCGATCCCCAGTTCAGTGTAACATTTACTCGATTTCTGTCCTCTTTAGTGCTCTTCTCGACCAATCCCAACCAGATAATCACCGATGTTTCAGCGCTTTAGCATGCTGGCAAGGGGTTTGGAGATAGGACGACCGATGACGCGGGGCATGCTCATTACCGGGACGCTGGCGCTGGCTGTAGTAGTCAGCTCGACCGGCCTCGACGCGCAGGACTCCCAGCCTGTTGCAGCGTTCAAGTCCAGCGTCGATATGGTTCGCGTGGCCGCCGTGGTCCGCGATCGGAAAGGGCGCTTCGTCCAGGACCTCAAACCTCGCGACTTCGAAGTGGTAGACGCTGGCCGGAGCCGGGCGATTTCGGACTTGCAGGCCGACACCGCCGGCGTGAGCGTGGCCGTGCTGTTCGACGTGAGCGGCAGTATGGAAGGCCATATGGTCAACGCACGGGAGGCGGCCACCCAGGTGCTCTCCTGGCTCGATGCGTCCCGCGACGAAGCGGCCGTCTACACCTTCGACACCCGGCTCGACGAACGCGCGCCGTTCACAGTCGGCTTGAAATCGCTGCCGGCCTCGATCGAGCGCGTCGTCCCGTTCGGGGCCACGTCGCTGCACGACGCCATCGCGCAGACGGCCCAGCGGGTCGGCGAGCGCGAAGGACGCCGGCGTGCGGTGATCGTCCTTACTGACGGCGCCGACAACGCGAGCCGGATGCGGCCCGAGGACGTGTCGGCGATCGCCAGCGCGATCGACGTGCCGGTCTACATCTTCGGCATCGTTTCGTCGATCGACAACCCGTCGGAGGAAACGTCGACACTGCCCGACCGCTCGGCGCTGAGCGGGCCGCTGTTCGAACTGGCGGCGTGGACTGGCGGCCATGTGTTCACGGCGAGCACGCCGGCACAGCGCAGCGTTGCGGCGCGGCAAATGATCGACGAGCTGCGCCACCAGTACTTGATTGCTTTCGAATCGAGCGGTACGCCGGGCTGGCACCCGCTCGTGGTCCGCGCGCGTAACAAGGACCTCACCGTACGAGCCCGGAGCGGATACATCGCGGGGCAATTTCGCCCGTCGCATTAGGAGGAGCTCGACATGTTTCGCAATTACATGATGGCCGTGCCGATCGCGGTGATCGCATTTGGTGGTTCGGCGTGCGCGTCGAAGAAATTCGTCCGGACCAGCGTCGGCGAAGTGAACGAGAAGGTCGATTCGCAGGGCCGCACGATCGAGGAGACGCAGGAGCGCGTCCGCAAGAACGAGGGCCGCATCTCCGAAGTCGATCAGCGCGCGCAGGCCGCGGCGCAGTCGGCGAGCCAGGCCAACGAAGCCGCGTCGGCGGCGAATAACGCCGCCAAGGCGGCCGCCAAGGTCGGCGAAGAAGCCAACACCAAGTACGACACGTTCGACAAGCAGAACAAGCGGTTGGTCTATGAAGTGGTCCTGAGCGAAGACCAGGGCAACTTCAAGTTCGGCAAGACGACGCTGCCCGACGAGGCCAAGCAGAAGATCGACGAGATGGTCGCGCAGCTCAAGCAGGATCCGAAGAACGTGTTCCTCGAAATCGAAGGGCACACCGACGGCGTCGGCGACAAGGCCGTGAACGAGAAGATCGGCCTGGCCCGCGCCGAGGCGGTGAAGCGATATCTCTACGAGCAGTACCAGATTCCGCTGCACAAGATGAACGTGATCAGCTACGGCAAGGACAAGCCGATCGCGCCGAACAAGACGAAGGCGGGCCGCGCCCA
>Ga0075435_100003421_pt1 | contig 10762 bp, 13 predicted proteins | sample RhiMethybrSRZTD4_FD_75302 | JGI IMG/M metagenome (GOLD analysis project Ga0075435, IMG submission 75302) | Populus rhizosphere microbial communities from Tennessee, USA - Rhizosphere MetaG P. TD hybrid SRZTD4 | ecosystem: Host-associated > Plants > Roots > Rhizosphere > Soil | place: USA... | reverse complement strand
CTGTTCGTGATCGCGCGCAACTCGAGCTTTCAGTTCAAAGCGAAGCCGGTCGACATCCGACAGATCGGTCGTGAATTGGGTGTGCGCTACGTACTGGAAGGTGGCATACGTGGGATCGCCGGGCGTGTTCGCATCAACGCACAGCTCATCGATGCGACCACGGGCGCCCATTGCTGGGCCGAGCGTTACGATCGCCAGCTGGAGGATGTCTTCGCGGTCCAGGATGAGGTTGCACGGACAATTGCGGCGGTACTCGCTGTGCAAGTGAATAGGGCCGAGGCCGAGCGAACACTGCTCAAACCACCAACCACCTGGCAGGCCTATGACTTCTATATGCGCGGCGCCGATGTCCTGGCTTCGTTTCAGTCAACATACAAGGCCGAGGAGCTGTACGAGGCGCGGCGCCTGCTCGAGCGCTGTCTTACGGTTGATCCGAGCTATGCTCGCGGGCATGCTGCCTGCTCCGTCACATGGACCGCCGCTTGGATCAATTCACTCGACGGCGATTTCTTGAGCCCGGTTGCCTTGGATCGATCCCACCAGCTCGCTCGGCACTCCGTCCATCTCGACCGAAACCTGCCGCAAGGCCATGCCCAATTGGGATACGTGTTGGCATTCGAGGCGCAGCACGACCTCTCGATTGCCGAGTTCGACCGAGCGCTCGAGCTGAACCCCAATTTCACCGATCGGCGCTTCGCTGCCGCCCTGATCTTTGCCGGCCAGTTTGATAGAGCCGTTCAATGCATTCAGGCACACAAGCGCGCCGATCCACTTTACTTTCCCATCGCTTCCGGCTTTCTCGGCTTGGCCTTCTACATGCTGAGGCGTTATTCCGACGCGCTGACACCGCTATTGGAGTGCGTCTCCCGCTCACCCAACCTCCGAGACGGTCACGTGTAGCTGGCGGCAACCTACGCGCAGTTGGGACAGGCTGAACAAGCCCGCCGGCAAGCCTCGGAGGTGCTTCGCCTCGAGCCAACTTACACAACGGAGCGAACGGCAAAACCGATCATGAGATTCAAGAACGCGTCGGACGCCGATCATCTCTTCGGGGGCTTGCACAAGGCTGGCCTGCCGCGGAACTAGCTCTCGTTCCAGTCGAGCGCTTTTGCCGTAAGGAGCTCTCGAGTAAGTCCTTGCTGGCACGGGGGGAACTTGACCCCGAGCCGACAAGGACCTCAAAATCCTGCTTCGCACTGTCGAATAGGGCCTCTTCAGTCACCGTCCATGTTGCGCATGCTCAGGTCCGGAACTGGCACAGAGCGCCATTGCTTGAGGAAGCACCCGCCGGTCCGCTCCTGGGGGTAGTGCTGTCGCGCTCAGCGGCGGGAGTTCATCGCTGAAGCGGCAGCTGCCGCTCCTCTTGATGGGCACCGTTCAGCCGATATTGAAGCGATCGAAGATGGTTTTGACGCCGGCGATGGCGATCTCCGTCGCTTGCTCTGGTGTCATGTTTTTCAGCGTAATGTTGGCCTCCGCCTGTGGCCAGAGCTGCTCTGAGAGAACCGCTGCGTAGGCAGGGTTGTAGGACATCCACCAGGGGATCGACGGCTTGATCAGGCCGGTCTCGACGGCGATGGGGCGGTGTGGGTCGGAAGGGTCCTGCCAATAGGGGTCGGACTTGATGTTCGACATCATGACGGGCAGCCACCGGCCGCGCGTTTCCTTGAGGTACTGGTTCAGGCTGGCAGGCCTGATGAAGCCCTTCAGAAAATTCTTCGCGCCGTCAACATTCTTGGCGCCCTTCGGGATTAGCAGCGGTTGCACACCCAGCAGGCTGGGGACTGGCTTGCCATCATTGCCGAGCGGGATGCCGTGCGTGATGATCTGTTTGTAGTACTGGTCTGCCTTCTCCATCTGCGCAACTGGGATCGAGATCGTGGCGTTCGGCGTCATAACGATTTGACGGGCGAAGAAGGCATTGTTGTTGTCAACGTCTGCCCAGTTGATCGCTCCCGGTGGGACATATCCCTTCCTATAAGGGGTGGTCAGCCGTTCCAGCGCTGTCATCGCCGCCTTCCTAACCGCGGGATCATCGACATTCAGCTGGCCGCTCGGCAGCACGATGTCCTTTCCGCCGTAGGCGACGAGGAAGTGATGAAACAGGGTATTGGCATCACCCTCCTTCGCCGCCATCGAGTAGCCGAGGCCATAGATCCGCTTGCCCTTGGCACGCAGCTTGTCGTGCACGGTCTGGAAGAAGTCGAAATAGGCATCGTGCGTCTTCGGGATGTCGGCGTCGGTGAAGCCCGCTTCCTCGATCAGCGGACGCCAGGCCTGCTCCAACAGCGTCGCGCACTTAATCGGCACCGTGTAGTGGGAGTGCTTCTTGAGCTTGGCGTTGTAATAACGCGAGCCCAGGATAGCTATCTGGTGGTACTCGGCCTTCTGGGTCTCGATGACGTCGGTGAGGTCCTCGAGCTTGTCGTCCCAAGCGAGCCGCGACGCGAGGAATGGGCTGAGCGTTATTGGATGCACAAGATCAGGGACATCGCCGACGTGAACCGCGGCGGTCAGCTTGGTGACAATGTCCGGGCTGTTTATGATCGTTAGGTTCACCTTGGTGCCGGTCTGCTTCTCCCATGCAGCAAAGCTGTCAATGACAGCCTTGTTCTCGGCTTCGTAGAAGCCCTGGCTCCACCAAACAGTGAGCTCTCCGGCAGCCTTGGCGGATCGAGGGCGCGCGACGGTGGCGACCGCCGCCACACCAATACCTGCGACGGCACGACGGCGGGAAATCTTGGTCATGGCCTTTCCTCCCAGGACAGGATGAATATTATCAGCAGGGCCTTGTTCAGCCGGCCCTTGTGCATGAAAAAGTTGGACAGCAGCAGCGCCCGGAACAGGTTCACGTTCACCGCGATGGGCAGGCAGGGGAACTTATTGATCACGGCCGAGCGGTAGTAGAGCGCCCACAGCCGCTCCGCGCTAGTCAATCCCCGACGCCATGTGGTCTGCCGCCGGTTGACAGGCGCGAGCGCCGCATCACCAGCCCAAGTATTGGCCGCCATCGGAGCAAGCCCTTCTCCACGCGTTGCGGGAGAGATGCTTGAGAATATTTAGATGCCGAGCAACTCGCGGTGTCAACAATGTCCAGCATGCTGGCCTGTCAACACGTGTCTGCCCAACGTTGGGTACCTTGTTGCAGATGCTCAGGGCCGTTTATGGCACTGGGCTGACGACGTTGGCGTTGCAACGAGAGTGTCTCTTGTTGGGGGTCCGACTGACGCGCTCAACGTGTTGATCCTGCGCCCGTTCTTGACCCCAGAGCAGCTCCCGCGGATGCCGCCTCGTTGCACTACGGCGAGCTGATGCAGCATGCGCGGAGACCTGGTAGTCTTGCGGGCATCTCCTCTGCTGCAAGGGGGATAGAATGAGGCGGCGGGAGTTCATCAAGATTTTTAGCGGTTCGGCCGTCATCTTGCCGCTCGCAGCGCGTGGGCAGCAGGTAGCGAAGAAACCGATCATCGGGTTGCTTGGCTCAACCACCGCTTCGGTCGAGAGCCAACGGGTTGCCGGATTCGTGCAACGCTTGGGAGAACTCGGTTGGATAGAGGGCCGAAATATTGCTATCGAGTACCGGTGGGCCGAGGGACGCAACGAGCGCTATAGCGAGATCGCGGCGGAATTTGCCCGACTCGGGGTTGATGTCATTGTCACCCAGGGAACGGCAGCAATCATGGCAGCAAAGCGAGCAACATCCATCATCCCGATTGTCTTCGCCGCCGCGAATGATCCGGTCGCCACTGGCATCGTTGCCAGTTTAGCGCGGCCAGGTGGCAACGTTACCGGATTATCACAGGGAACCGATCTCGCCACAAAGCGACTTCAATTTTTGCGCGAGGTCGTGCCCGCTTTTGGCGATTTGGCAATCATTGTCAATATCGGTAACTCCGGTGCCGTCCTGGAGATGCATGAGGTTCAGGCCGCGGCGACCAAACTTGGCGTTAAGATCGTCACACTCGAAATCAAGCGAGCGGAGGATATTGCGCAGGCCTTCGAGACGCTCAGGGATCACGCCCAAGCACTTTATGTCTGCGTCGAACCTCTCGTGAACAGCAACCGGGACCTTATCAACACGTTGGCGCTAGGCGCGCGATTGCCGACGATGTACGGCGTTCGAGAGTATGTTGAAGCGGGTGGTCTAATGTCCTATGGACAGAATCTTCCAGACCAGTACCGACGTGCCGCTGAACTCGTGAATAAGATACTGCGTGGGATGAAACCTGCCGACATTCCGGTCGAGCAGCCGACCAAATTCGAGCTGGTGATCAATCTCAAGACGGCAAAGGCGCTAAACCTAAAAATCCCGCCGACGGTACTGACGTTCGCCGACGAGGTGATCGAATAGAGAAGCTCTCTTCAGTGCGTATATATGCTGCGCATGCTCAGGTCCGAACCTGGCACAAGGCAGAAGCGTTCGGCGCCGCAGCGACTCTGTCCGGTATGTGAGGTACTTCTGCCGTGCCGACGAGGTGACCGGCATGCCTCTTGTTGACCCCCTTCTGACGCGGTTGCTGCACTGCACCAGCCGAGGCTCGCGTACCTTGAGCGCGTGATCAATTGCAACGTTGACCTGCTTATCACGGCTGGCGGCGATCGCAAGGATCGCGGAAGTCGGCATCCCACCTCGACAGCTCCGCATGTGCAGCCAGCAAAGGCTTAAACAGATTGTACCCGGTCGACATTCCCGCGCTCCCATCTTCTTCCTCTTGGCGGCGGTGATGCTGGCCAGCGTACCTTCTACGCTTTCGCCTTCCGCGAGAGCCCACGTTTGAGCTCCGTGAGTTGCTCACCAGCCAATTCTGTGGGGCAGCCCTCTTACAATGTGTGAAACTCTCTCCTATCGGGGGACTGCCGACGAAGCGGCCGTCTGTCAGATTTGTCGCACAGATGATAGGCTACGACTAAAGTAGGGGGAGAGGGAGGGAACACAAAAGGAGGCCAGACGTGATCTCCAAGCGGAATTGCCCGCACACAGGCATTGTCAATTTCTTCGCTTCTGCAGATCCACTCATTGCCGTCGGCTCGGTGAGCGAGACAGCTACCCCCGCGCAATACGCTTGGCGATGCTACCTCGACCATCCGGTCGGTGGAACTGCGCCGAATATGGCGGTCGCCGAGTTCGAGCTCAAAAGGGCGATTGCCGATCGGCGCACTCTTCTAACGTCAGCCCAGTGAAAGCCCCGCGCAGCTCGGCGCCGTGCCGACGTCGAGCTGCATTGCGGAGCTAGAGGACACGCGATGACGACACGGAAACTTCCTCTGAACACTTGGATGGTCGTCCGCCAATATGCGTCGTGGAAGAACATCGACCTCGTTTCCAAACACGACACACAACAGGCCGCCGAAGCAGAGCGTGACCGACGAAACACAGCCGCAGCCGACCGTCCCTATCGCGCATGTGTGGTCGTGGAGCCCGTTGCGCAGAGGATGGGAGGGCAATTCGCGCCCACCGCAACGAAATCGCGGACTGAACCCCGATACTCGTGCAGGAGTTTGCTGGGAGCACATATCGTGGAGGAGATCACCGGTGACATGAAAGTGGGCGAAGTCGTCCGCCGCTGGCCACAAACTGCCGAGGTGTTCCGCACCAAAGGATGCCCGGATGCGGAAAACCAGTTCACCGCGCGCATCATGACGGTGCGCAGTGTGGCGCGTATGGACGGCGTCGATCTTGCTTCCCTGTTGGCCGAGCTCAATAGAGCCGCTGTGCACCTGCCCACTCGTTAGGATGATCCATTCTCCCGCATTTCCTATCGCTACAGCGCTCCCGAGGTGCATTCGACATGCGAAGTCACGGGCTCGTGTTTTGCGCCAATAGAGTATGAATTCTACTTTAGTATTAGATACGCGCCGGGGCCTCGGAAGCCTCTCGCTGTGCGCATGGCCTGACGGTCCGATTGGCCCGAGGAGACTGGCCGCGGTGCTCCGGCCGGGAGGAAAGTCGCCATGGTACGCGCTCCCCACGAAAGATCAGTCCAACACGAACTTGCTGAGAAGCCATATGCGGTTCGCCAACTTGGCAGAGCCTCCTTCGTGTGGAGCCTGAACAAGATCCGTATCGCCTCCCTTATCCTCATCGGCGCCGCAATGCCAGCGGCAGCCGGCTTCGCTGTGTCCGATACTTTCGGGAAATGGCTGTGCGTGGCTTGGCTGGCCGGCGTTGCGCTACTTATGCACGGTCTCAGCAGGCGTGCTTCCGATGATAGCGTCGTCCTGTCGGTTGATCAGCGCGGAATGCTTGATCGTCGCCTGATGGCTAGGCGTATCGAATGGCAGGAGATTGAAGCCATTTGCCTAGTCGACACTAGCGGCAGTCACACGGTGGATATCAGACTGCGCTGCCCAAGAACCACACTTGAGCGAACCCGTTGGCTGGTCCGCATCGGTGCCCACTGCCAGATCGGATACGGCGTACCTGCAGTCACGTTCAGCATGCTGCTGCTTGACGGCGATGTCTCCGAGTTGCTTGAGGCGGTGGCTGAATACCGGCCCGACCTCCTGCACTACGTCAACAGGTCCGCGCTACAGTCAGTTGACCCGTGATAGGAACCGAGACGGCATCCACGAGGATAGCCGCGCGCTTGCTACGACGCAGCATTCGGTTGGCGCTGCCCGGCCACTAGTAGGAAAGTCTTAGATCGGGCCCGGGCGCAGCGTGCTAGCCTTCCCGCGCACCAGACAATACGTTGGCGAGCCGATATTCTGGCCGCTGCTAATTGGGGGGACACGACAATGGCTGGGCCAGCAATTCCCAAGAACTTCCGAACCGTGATCGTCGCGGCGGCGGTGGGCAACGTCATCGAGTGGTATGATTTCTACATTTTCGGGAGCCTGGCCGCGATCTTGTCGGTCAAGTTCTTCGACCAGACCAGCCCGGTTGCGGCGCTGTTGAGCACGATTGCGCTGTTCACTGCCGGATTCCTGATCCGTCCGCTAGGGGCATTCCTGTTCGGATGGATGGGCGACAAGGTGGGCCGCAAATACACGTTCCTCCTTACGCTCAGCGGCATGGGGATCGGCACGGGGGGTATCGGGTTGATCCCGACCTTCCAGGATATTGGTCTGACCGCCGCGTTCATCCTGTTCGGCTTGCGGATGATTCAAGGCCTGTGCCTGGGCGGCGAGTATGGCGGCGCCATCACCTATGTCGCCGAGCACGTGGAAGACAAGCACCGCGGCTACTACACCGGCTGGCTACAGACCTCTCCCACTCTCGGCATCGTAGTGTCGCTGGCCGTGATCATCGCGACCCGCACGTACGTTGGCGAGGCTGCGTTCAGCGCCTGGGGCTGGCGCGTTCCGTTCCTGCTGTCTTTCCTTATGGTAGCAATCGCGATCTACATCCGGCTCCAGCTGCAGGAAACGCCGATCTTCGAGGAGATCAAGGCCAAGGGGCAGATGACCAAGAACCCTTGGAAGGAGGCCTTCCTCAGCTCGAACATCAAATACATTCTGATCGCCACCATCGTGCTGATCGGGCAGGGCGTGGTCTGGTACAGCGGCCAGTTCTGGGCCCTCTACTACCTGCAGCAGGTTTCGAAGGTAAGCCCGCTGGACTCGGCCTATATCGTGGGAACCGCGCTGCTGATCGCGACACCGACCCTGATCTTGTATGGCTGGCTGTCCGACAAGATCGGCCGCAAGCCCGTGATCTTGGGAGGCATGTTCCTGGCCGCGATCACCTACTATCCCCTGTACAGCTGGCTGGGAACGTTCACGCAGCCGGGTAAGGTCGACTTCTGGCCTGCGGTCGGCATCATAGCTATTCTCGTGTCCTTCGTCGGAATGGTCTATGGGCCGGTTGGAGCGTTCCTGGCGGAATTCTTCCCCGGCAGGATCCGCTACACCTCGGTCTCCGTGCCCTACCACATCGGCAACGGTTGGGGTGGCGGACTGGTACCGTTTGTCACCTCGGCCGCCTTTGCGGCCACCGGGAGCCTCGCCTACGCGCTGCTCTACTGTATCGCGGTTCCAGCGGTGTGCTTCATACTTTCTCTCTTCCTGATGCCGGAGACGCGCAAGATCAGCATTTGGGAGCCAGAGGAGGGCAGGGCGCACGTTTAGCTCAGAAGCTTGTGCAGGGCCTGCAAACGGCTCCGAACAAGCTAGGGGTTCGGCGAGCAGACAAACCCAACCCTTGTGGCCAAGTATCATCTTGGCTTTCTGTCAGATCATGGAGGAACGACATGGCCGTAGTTTATGCACTTATCCTCGCCGTAGTTGGCGCTCTGTTTGTCTACCTTGCTCTCCAGGTGGAGGGTGGTTTCTCTCTCACGTCACTGAACCTGGCGGCATACTATGTCACAGTGGCGTTCATTGCCTTCGTGAACATGATTTTGTTCGGCGCGGCCATTTTCGCGAAGGAATAGCGCCAGTACGGTTCGACCCAACGCCGATGAGGGAGGCCGCACCCTGGACAAACGCGACTTTGCCACAACGGAACTGCACGAAACGGTGCGGGGCGGTGAGCGCGTGCTGATCGGCCCGTTTCAAGTTGAGGACAAGGCCCTTTACGCGGATTTTTTGCGCGATGTCGGCCCAGGCGATCTTAGGCTTCGCTTCTTTGAGCGCGTTGCCGAGCTTACCGCTGCAGAGGAAGACAAGCTCACCCATACAGGCACGAGATGGCTTTCATTGTGCTTGACGAAGATACGGGCCACATGCTTGGCCGCGTGCGCTTGAAAGATGAGCTCGATGAGAAGACTGCGGAATTCGCGATCTTGGTGCGCTCGCGGCTCAAGGGTCACGGGCTCGGCTGGGTGCTGATGCAGCACATCATCGACTACGCTAAAGAAAAGCGTCTGCGGCGCATGTATGGAGATGTCCTCACCGAAAACACGACCATGCTGCAAATGTGCACTGAACTTGGTTTCCATGCCCAGGACTGGGACCACACATGAAGCGCGTTTTGCTCGAGATGAAGAATGTGGAGTAACGGTACTTGTGGAACGGCGGGCTAACCATGCCCCGCCTCAACACAAAAAGGAATAGACAAATAATTCGCGCGCTTAGAAGGGGCAAAAGTACCGTTGAGGTCGGCGCAAGCTTTGGATTGACACCGCATCGCGTTCACCAAATTGCCGCGGCGTATGGTGCGCGGGAACTGAGGCGAGAGGAACTCATTAAGCGGTTCGGTGAGCGTCCCGCTTTCGCCGCTCTACCAAATTCTGCGCCGATCGAAGTGCTTATGCTGTCAGGTACAAGAATGCACGGTTGGCACAAACGGCTCGCACTACTGCGCCAGTTTGGAATAACAACACTAGGGCGTTTGCGGACAATACCAAACGCTGAGCTGCTCAATCAGCCGAAGGTTGGCGAGCGAATGCTGGCCAAGCTCCGATCCATCTGTCCATATAGCGGGTGAAGACGATCGCCGCCTAGCGCTCACGTTTATGGCACTCCGTGCGCGATGCCCGAGCTGCGACAGCTGAGAAAGTGGTATTCGCAGAGTCTTGCCCTCAATGGCGCCAATGCATTCCACGGGTCACCGCTTGGCGGTGGTTGGGAGCAACCCGTCTACGGGGCTTGCTGCACTGCATGAGTCTCTTGCTGGCACTGACCGACCGTTTACCGCGACGCAGCGGTTCTGTCCGGTTATAGGGTTACTTACACCGTGTTGGCGTGGAAGCCGGGATGCGTGTTCATGACCCCGAAGCTGCCGTTTTTCTTGGATCGGTGTGGGTATCTCAGCCTGACCGAAGCAGACATGAACGGCGTCCCGGCCGGCCACGCCTGTGTCGCCGTCGTCGATAGTAGCGTCTCGCTGACGCGCATGTTGTATGAGTAAATGCTCGTCGCTGGAATCCAAATGGGCAGCTCAAACGTCTTAACCTGAGTGGGGAGTTTGGCCCCATTCATCGGTCAGGAGGACGAGCCCATGGCTTCATTTCGCAAATGCGCGCTTCCCGCGCTCGCCAGTCTGTGGCTTGCTTCGCCGGCACAAGCGCAGACCACCCTTACGATGTCGTCGTGGGCGCCCCCGGCTCACCCCTTGACAAGCGTGGTGCTGCAAGGTTTCGCCGACGACGTCGAGAAGGCAAGTGGCGGACGGCTCAAATTCCAGATGCTGGCCAAGCACCCGGTTGCCGGGCCTGAGACGATCGGCGCGGTGCGCGACGATCTGGTGGATGTTTCGATCGCGGTAACGAGTTGGACGCCTGCCCGTCACATTCTGGCGCGCATTGCTGAATTTCCGGGCGGCGGCGCGACAGCGGAAATCAATTCGGTCGCCTACAGCCGCTTTCTTTGGAGGCATCTTCACGAGGCAGATGAGTACCAGGGCGTGCATCTGATCGGCGTCTTCACGCACGGCCCCGGACATATGTTCAGCACCAAGCGCCCGATCAAAAGCCTAGCGGATCTACAGGGAATGAAGATTCGCACCGGCGGTGGAATCTCCGAAACCATGGTGCGCGCCCTCGGCGCATCGGCCATCGTGACATCGGTCCCTCAGGAATGCCACGAGCTACTAAGCTCCGGAACCGCCGACGGCGCCTTCTTCCCGCAGGATTCGTTCGTTTCCTTCGAGCTTCAGAACCTGGTGAGGTACGCGACCCTCTTTCCCGGTGGCTTCTTCAACTATTCGTTCGGCTTCTTCATGAACGAGGCCAAGTGGAACGGACTATCCCTCCAGGACCAGGAGCTGATCACTAAGTTCGGCGGAGAGTACCTCGCCCGTCGCGCTGGCAAGACCTGGGATAACGCCGATCGGCTGGGCAACGAAGGCATGAAGGAGGCGGGCGTGCAGATCGACACT
>Ga0075435_100003420_pt1 | contig 10764 bp, 8 predicted proteins | sample RhiMethybrSRZTD4_FD_75302 | JGI IMG/M metagenome (GOLD analysis project Ga0075435, IMG submission 75302) | Populus rhizosphere microbial communities from Tennessee, USA - Rhizosphere MetaG P. TD hybrid SRZTD4 | ecosystem: Host-associated > Plants > Roots > Rhizosphere > Soil | place: USA... | reverse complement strand
CGACGTTCGCAGTGATGTTGCCGCGGCGATTCTGATTGGCATCGCCACGTATTCGAAGATCAATCACGGCCTGCTGATCGCACCGATCGTCTTGTGGTGGTGGTGGCGCCGGCAGTACGTCACCGGCCTCCTCGTCGCGGCGGTGTTTGCGATCGCCACGCTGGGACTTTTCTGGTCCAATGCGCTGGTCACCGGCGAGTTCAACTATCAGGGAGGCGATCGGAAGTCGTTCGTCGGACACTATCCGTTCGACGGATCGGCCGAAAGCGCGTGGGACAGCCGCGGAACCGAAATGAGCACGAACGATGCAGACCTGGAGAACGTGCTCGAGCCTTCTGAATTTCCGGCGCGGTTCGCTCACAACGTCGAATACTTTCTCGTCGGCCGTCACTTCGGCTTCATCCCGTATTTCTTTCCGGGCGTTGTTTGTGTGGTCCTGTGGCTCGTCTCACGCGAGCGCTCGAGGCCGTGGCGCATCCTGACCTTTCTCGCCGTCGCCGGTTCGGCGATCGCCTGGCTGATCGTCGCGCCGTACACGTGGAGCGGCGGCGGCGGACCGCCGGGCAATCGCTACTTCATGAGCCAGTACGCGATGCTGCTGTATCTGACACCACCGCTGACGTCATTCACGCCGGCGCTGCTTGCGTGGATCGGTGGGGCGCTGGTCACCGCCAAGATCCTCGTCAATCCGTTTTACGCGGCGAAGTTTCCCTACACCATCGCTGAACGCGGCTTCGCTCGCCGCTTGCCGGTCGAGCTGACGATGGCCAACGACCTGCCGATCATGCTGGACACGCCGCGGACGCACATCTGGTTCTCGGAGGTGATGCTCTACTTTCTCGATCAGCACGCGTACGTCCCTGAAGTGGTCGATGCCGCGACGGGGGAGCGTGGTATCTGGGTCGCTGGCGACGGCCGCGCCGACATAATTGTCAGGTCGGAGTGGCCGATCGAGAAGCTCACGATTACTGCGGAGTCGCCGATCAAGACGACCTTCATCGTGTCGATGGGCGGCGCCGTGTTGCAAATCCCGTTGACAGCTGGAAAGCGCGTCACCTTCGACGTTCCGGCCAGCGGCGTGCGCGCCCTCAAGAGTTATTCGTATCTGCTATCGGCCCGCTCGACGGAGGGCTTCACGCCGCGGCTGCGGGATCCGAGCTCGAACGATCCTCGCAACCTCGGCGTGCTGATGATGTTCACCGCGGTTCCACGATGACACGACGCCGCGGAGAATTCGCCGCGGTGATCGCCGTCAGCGCCGTCCTCACTGCCGCGCTCACGTACCCAATCGCGTTCAAGCTCGGTCGTTCCGGCCGCGTCGACAACGGCGACGGCCAGTTGTCGATCTGGAACGTCGCCTGGGTAGCGCGGACGCTCGTCGTCGATCCGCGGCACGTGTTCGACGCCAACATCTTCTATCCGCATCGCGGGACGCTGGCCTACTCGGAGAACAATCTCGGCGCCGGCGCGATGGCGATTCCGGCGTACTGGTTGACCGGCGGCAATCCCTACGCGGCACACAACAGCGTCGTGCTGCTGGCATTCATCCTCACTGCGACCGGCACCTACTACCTCGTGCGCTACCTGACGCTCGATCGCCGCGCGGCGGCGGTCTCCGCCATCTGCTTTGCGTTCTGCCCGTACCTGTTCGCACACACGGCACACATCCAACTCTTGATGCTCGCCGGCCTGCCGTTCTGCATGCTCGCGTTTCATCGGATGGCGGACCGGCCGACGCCGGCTCGCGGCGCGACGCTCGGCGCGGTGATGGCGGCGCAGGCCCTGTGCTGTGGCTATTACGGCGTGTTCGTGATGCTGATGATCGGCTTCGCCGTCCTGGCGGTTGGCGCGCTGCGGCGGCGCTGGACCGATCGCCCGTACTGGACCGCAGTCGCGATCGCCGCGATGGTCGCGATCGTCATCGTCGTCCCTGTATTTCTTCCGTACTTGTCGCTCCAGCGCGACCTGGGCTTCAGCCGGTCGCTGAACGACGCGCGCGCGTATTCCGCGAACTGGAGCGCGTACCTCGCGAGCTCCTCGTACGCGCATGCGTGGCTGCTGCGCTTCCTGCCGCCCTGGGGCACCGAAGTGATTTTTCCAGGCGCGATCGCGCTCGGGTTCGGCCTCGCCGGCGTGAAGGTGGCGAGGCAGATGCGGGATGGCGAGATCGTCGTCGTGTACGGCGGCCTGGCCGCGCTTGCGTTCTGGGCGTCGTTCGGCCCGGCTGCAGGTTTTTACAGCGTGCTCTATCGCGTCGTCCCGGCGTTCACGCTGATGCGCGCGCCGGGCCGCTTCGGCGTCATCGTCGCTTTCGGGCTCTCGGTCCTCGCGGGTGCGGCGCTGGCGACGCTGCTGCCGCGACTGCGGCGTGCCACGCTCGCCGGCGTGGTCGTGGCCTGTGCCGCAGCAGCTGAGCTGTTGGTGCCGCTCAACATCCCGGACGCCCCGTCGGCGGACCCCGTCTACCGCACGCTCGCGACGCTGCAGCGCGCGCCGGTGATCGAGATGCCGTTCTACTACCCGCAGGTCGGGTTGTACCAGCACACGAAATACATGCTGGCATCTACGAACCATTGGTTTCCGCTCGTCAACGGCTACAGCGATTACATCCCGCCGGACTTCTACAAAAACGTGATGGTGCTCGCCACATTTCCGAGCCACGGCGCGCTGAAGATTCTCGAACCGAATGGCGTGCGCTATGCCGTGCTGCACATGTACGGTTACAACACCGAAAACCGTAATGACGTCCTGGCGCGGCTGAAGGAGTTCGCGCCGTACTTGCGTCCGCTGTACATGGACGACTACACGCGCTTATACGAGATTGTCGGCTTTCCGCCGTGAGCGCGTATGCGATACTGCGACGTGGGAGGATCAAATGGAAATTCTGGTTGGTCGCCGACTCCCGCGACTCGTTCTCATCCTGCTCGTACTTGGGATCCCGGTCGCGGCTCACGCACAGCGCCTGTCCATCCAGGGCGATCGCTTCGCCATCGACGACAAACCGAAGTTTCTGGTGTTCATCTCGTATTTCGCGGCGATGAACGCCGTCAACGTGACTGCGGATCTGAAGTACCTCCGCAGCAAAGGTTTCGACGGCGTCCGCATCTGGCCGAACCTGAACACCGGACCGGTGCAGCTGATGAACGCCGATGGTTCGCTGCGGCCCGACGGGTTGTCGACGTTGAAGTTCATTCTCGATCGCGCGCGCGACGAGCGCCTCGTCGTCGACGTGTCGTTCACGGCGGAGCACGTCCGCGGCCTGGATGCCGGCCGGTTCCGGGATGGCATCCTGGCGACGACCGCCGAGCTGCGCGATTACGACAACCTGCTCTTCGACATTCAGAACGAGACCAACGTCTACGGTCCGTTCGGCAAGCCGCTGCCCGCCAGCGACGTCATCAGCATTCGCGCCGGCATCAAGAGCATTCATGCGGGCCGGATTGTCACCTCGTCGATCAGCTCGAACGACACCGCGGCGTTCACGTCGGACTTTGCGGCGCGTACTGGTCTCGACGTCACGGCATACCACGATCCACGCACGTCGCAGTTTTACGTCCCGTCCCATGTCCAGTCGTTCGTCGGCGATCTCAAGAGGAACGGGAAGCCCGCTTACCTGCAGGAACCGATGCCGACGCGATACGTGTACTTTCCGGCCAGCTACAGCTCGGACAACTATCGTGAGCAGATGATCAACGCGAAGCTCGCGGGCGCCGCGGCCTGGTGTTTCCACACCAACATTCAAGGCGATCGGCCGGACTCGCTGTTCCAGGCGTTGATCGAGTCGGAGCCCGAGCCGGAGCGCGCCTTCGTCAACTCGCTCCTGCCTCGCGTCAATCTGCGAACGAGCAACGGCGTCAACTTCGTGGCGGCCGAAGGCGGCGGCGGCGGCGACGTGAACGCGGATCGCCTTGGCGCCGGTCCGTACGAGACGTTCACCGTGGAGGTCCTCTCGGGCGGCCCGATGTTCGACGGCGACCGCGTGGCGATCCGCACGGTCAACGACACGAACTACTGGCAGGCGGTGAGCGGCGGCGGCGGCGCACTCCGAGCCATCAGCGAGAAGGTTGGCCCGTTCGAGACGTTCGTCGTGGAGAAACCCGACGGGGGAGCAGTCCGTCCAGGCGATGTCGTCAGGATGCGTGTGAGCGATGCGCCGTGGTACCTCTCCGCAGAGGGCGGCGGCGGCGGCCGCGCGATGGTCAACCGTCCGTCGGCGGGCCTATGGGAATCGTTTACGGTCTTCTTCGTCCGCTGACCGATTTGTCACCAATTGTGAAAAGCCTCACTCAGTCCACACTGCAGCTTCACTGCGGTGTGGACTGCAGCCCCTCTACGACGGCTGCTTCCGCGCGACGTAGACTGCTGCCCCGAGGAGCGAGAACAGCATCACCAGAGCTTGCGCCACGAGTGAGACGAGGAGCGCCGACTCGATCGGCTGGCCGATGCGGGCGAAGTAGAACGTGAACGTCGCTTCGCGGACGCCGAAGCCGTTGACCGAAATCGGCAGCAGCTGCACGACGAACGAGACCGGGACGATGACCGCGAGGTCCCACATCGACACGTGCAGGTGCAGCGCGTAGGCGACCGTAAAGTAAAAGACGACGATCGACGCCTGCACGAAGACCGCGCCGCCGAAGCATTCCGCCAAAACGCCGGGCCGTTCGCGGAAGCGCGCCAGCACGGAGGTGATCGTGTTGATGCGCTCGCCGACCCACTCGGGGTGAAAAACCGTCAGCGGCTGCAGCAGCCGCCCGAATCCGCCGGGCGTGAGCAGCGCCGGCGCCGACGCCGCCGCCGCGAGCAGGAATCCGGCCCACAGCCACACCGGCCAGATCGGCAGCGCCGCAGGATGCACGGTTCCCGCCGCCGTTGCGCCGAGCGCTGCCACCAGCACGAGTCCGAGCAAACCGAGTCCGCGATCGATGAGGACGATCGTCGTCGCCAGCGTTTTCGATCCGGCGGGGCGCGCCGTATCGCTGATTCGAATCACGTCGCCGCCGACGTTGCTCGGCAGGAAATTGTTGAAGAACTGCGCGACGAGGAACGAGCCGAACAGCCGCCGGCTCGGGACATCGACCTGCTGCGCCTTGAGCAGAATCCGCCAGCGCCAGGTCGAGGCGAGCACGTTGATCAAGAAGATCCCGAGCGCGAGCGACAGCCACCAGAGCGACGCGCCCCGCGCGATCTGCCAGAGATGGCCGACGTCGATGCGCGAGAACAGCAGCGCCAGCAGGACCACGCTGACGGCGATTTTCACCGCCATCAAGACGTGACGACGCACGGAGGACGCACTGGAGAGGTCCGTGGAACCGTCTAGCACAGGAAGACCCGTCACTTTACTACGTTTTCGTGGGAAAATCACACGACCGTGCGCATCTTGATGATCGCACCCGAGCCGTTCTTCGAACCACGGGGCACGCCGTTCAGCGAGTTTCATCGGATCCGCGCCCTGATCACCCTCGGCCACGAGGTCGATCTCATCACGTATCCGTTCGGCCAGGACGTCGCCATGCCCGGGCTGCGCCTGTTCCGCAGTCTCCGTCCGCCGTTCATGCGCGAGGTGAAGGTCGGTCCGTCGCTCGCGAAGATTCCGCTCGACGCCCTGCTGACGCTGACGGCGATTCGGCGTCTGCTGTCGTCGCGCTACGACGCGATCCACTCGCATGAAGAAGGCGGACTGATTGGCGCAGCGCTCGCGGCGGTGGTCGGCGTGCCGCACCTCTACGATATGCACTCGAGCTTGCCGCAGCAGCTGACCAACTTCGCCTTCAGCCGATCGCCGGTCGTGCGCCGCCTGTTTCTCGCGATCGAACGCTTCATGATTCGCCGCTCGCGCGTCGTCGTCGTGATCTGTCCGTCGCTCGAGGAAACGGTGCGCGCGATCGAACCGCACACGCCGACGGTGCTGATCGAGAACGCACCCGGATCCGCCGACGATCGCGCGACGCCGGCGCAGGCCGCGGAGATTCGCCGTGCGCTCGGGCTCGAGCCGTCGACGCCGGCGATTGTCTACACCGGCACGTTCGAGGCGTATCAAGGACTCGACCTGTTGTTCGAGGCGATGGCCACCGTGCATCGCGCTCGGCCGGACGCGCGCCTGGTCCTCGCCGGCGGCAAACCGGATCAGATCGATCGCGCACGCGCGCAGGTGCGATCGGCGGGAATCGAGGCGGCGACGATATTCGCCGGCGAGCGGCCGGCGTCGGAGATTCCCGCGTATCTGCTGGCCGCCGACGTGCTCGTCTCACCACGCTCGCGCGGCACCAACACGCCGCTGAAAATTTATCAGTATCTGCGGTCCGGCAAACCGATCGTCGCGACCCGTCTGCTGACGCACACGCAGGTCCTGACCGACGAAACCGCCATCCTCACCGACGCGACGCCGCAGGCGTTCGCGGGCGGCATTCTCGCGGCGCTGACGGATGCGGGCCGCGCTGCGGCGATCGGACGCCGCGCGCGCGATCTCGCCGACACCAAATACAGCTACGAGGCGTACCTGGAACGCACGCGTCAGGCGTGTGACTGGCTGGTTGCGCCCGAAGGAAACGTCACCGAAGCCAATTTAGTCGCGCGCAACAGCCCTCATGAGTAAGCGGGAAGGCCGGCAGCAGCGCTCGTATGGTTCGGCCGCCAGCGATCACTACAGCTACACGATCTACGCCGACCGGGAGATGGCGGACTCGTTCGAGGATCGCCGGTTCGGCGGACCGATTGGCGAGCTCGTCGCGAGCACGCAAGCGCGCGTGCTGGCGAACATGATCGGACGCATCAAGGACCGCACGATCGTCGATGTCGGCACCGGCACGGGTCGCGCCGCGCTGATGCTCGCGCTCGGCGGCGCGAAGGTGACGGCGGTGGATGCCTCGGACGAGATGCTCGACGTCGCCCGGCGCCGCGCGGCGGCAAACGGCGTCACTGTGAATTTTCAGCATGGCGACGCGCACGCTTTGAGGTTCGGCGATCGCACCTTCGACGTGGCCGTGTGCCTGCGCGTGCTGATGCATGCGCCCGACTGGCGGCAGTGTATGAGCGAGCTTTGTCGCGTGGCCGAGCGGCTGGTGATCTTCGACTACCCGTCGGCGACCAGCGCGGCGCTCGCGCAGTCGCTGGCGCGCCGCGCCGTGCACGCGGCCGGGTTCCGTACCGAAGCGTATCGGGTGTTCACGCTCAAGACGATCACGCAGGAGCTCACGCGCAACGACTTCCGGATTCGCTCCGTTCATCGTCAATTCACGATGCCCATCCAGCTTCACCGCGCCATCGGATCGCGGCGGTTCACCCTGTTTTCCGAAGAGGTCCTCGAGCGCGCCGGCCTGCTGAAACTGTTTGGCTCGCCGGTCACCGTGTGCGCTGAACGGTGCGCGTCCTCGTAACCGGCGCCACCGGCTTCACTGGCGGTCATCTCGCGCGGGCGCTGGTGGCGCGCGGATACGACGTCCGCGCCCTCGTTCGCGGGCCCGTGACTCGCGGCACGGTGTCACACGTGTCGGATGCGTTCGTGACCGTCGTGCGCGGCGATCTGCGCGATCCGCAAGCGCTCGCCGAGGCGACCAACGGCGTCGACGTCGTCTACAACATCGCGGCGATCTATCGGCAGGCGGGCCTGCCCGCCGAGATCTATCGCGCCGTGAATGCGACCGCCGTCGGCGATCTGATTGCCGCCGCGGCCCGCGGCGGCGTGCGGCGCGTGGTGCACTGCAGCACGGTCGGCGTGCATGGTGACGTGGAAGCGCCGCCGGCCAACGAGGACGCGCCGCTGAAGCCGGGCGACGTGTATCAGCAGACGAAGCTCGAAGGGGAGCGCATTGCCCGTGAAGCGGGCGCGCAAACCGGTGTCGAGGTCACCATCGCGCGGCCAAGCGGGATTTACGGCCCGGGGGATCGGCGCCTCCTGAAACTGTTTCGCGGTGTCGCCCGTCGGCGGTGGATCACACTGGGCCGCGGCGAGATCTATTACCATCTCACCTACATCGACGATCTGGTCGAGGGCTTCCGGTTGTGCGGCGAACATCCCGCGGCCGCCAATCGCACTTACATCCTGGCGGGCGGCGAGGTGACCACGTTGAATGCGCTCGTCGCCCTGGTCGCGGAGGGCGCGGCGGTGCCGACGCCGCGTCTTCATCTACCGGTCTGGCCGGTGTGGATCGCCGGGGCGGTGTGCGAGGCGGTGTGCGCGCCGTTCGGCATCGAGCCGCCGCTCCATCGTCGCCGCGTCGACTTTTTCACGAAGAGCCGCGCCTTCGACATCGCGCGCGCGCGCCACGAGCTCAACTACGCGCCGCGCGTCGGACTGCGCGACGGAATCACACGCACGCTGGACTGGTATCGCGAACATGCCTGGCTCTGACGTCAACGACGATCCGACGACGACCGGCGGCGTGGCGGCGCGTCCGGCGCCGGCTGAAGCCATCGCCAGAGCGCAGGAGCAGCTGTTCGAGCCGGGCCGGTCGAGCCGCGAAAAGTACCAGGATCTGATCGTCGGCCGCCCCGGCCTGGCGGCGCTGGCGAAGTACGAGCTGGTGATCATGCTGGCGCAGGGACTGGCCGGCGCGATCGGTCTCGCGATGCGCAAGATCATGTATCCATGGCTCCTCGGATCGTGCGGGCAGGGCGTCATTTTCGGACAGCACGTCGTCCTGCGGCACCCGCACAAGATTCATATCGGGAACAACGTCGTCATCGACGATCACTGCCTGATCGACGCGAAAGGCGGCACGAATCTCGGCATCCGCATCGGCGACGGCGCGTTCATCGGGCGCAACACCATCCTCTCGTGCAAGAACGGCGACATCACCGTGTCGGACGGCGCGAACCTCGGCTTCAACTGCGAAGTCTTCTCGGCGAGCCGCGTGACCATCGGCAGGAACGCGTTGATCGCCGCCTACACGTACATCATCGGCGGCGACCATGACTTCTCGGATCCGGCCAAGGCGGTGATCGCGCAGCCGCGCGTGTCGGCGGGCGTGAGCATCGGCGACGGCGTGTGGATAGGCGCGGGCGCGAAGATCCTCGACGGTGTCGCCGTCGGCGATCATGCGGTCATCGGCGCCGCCGCCGTCGTCCGCGAGAACGTGCCTGCCGGCACCATTGCCGTCGGCATCCCCGCGCGCGTCGTCGGTCCTCGGGGAAAATAGACATTGCGGATTGAGGATTGCGGATTGCGGATTTATTGGGGATTGAATCGGCAAGTAATCTGTAATTTGCAATTGCGGATTGATTGCGGATTGAATCCCCAATAAATCCTCAATCCGCAATCCTCAATCCGCAATACCGAATGTCATTAGTGCTTGTCGCGACGTCCAGTCCGCCGTCGGTCGAAGGGGGACATCTCGTCATCGCGCGATCGCTCGTGACGGCGCTGGCCGACGCGGGACACGACGCGCGCCTCGTCATCACGCCCGATCACGGATTCGGCCGGCAGGCGTCCGCCTATTTCGCGACGTGGCGCACCGACATGTCGACGATCGACGGCCGTTCCGTCGACCGCGTGATCAGCCTCCGCTATCCGAGCTACGCGGTCCGCCATCCGGCGCACGTGTGCTGGCTGAATCACACGATGCGCGAGTACTACGATCTGTGGCCGCAGCTCGCCGCATCGATCTCGTGGAAGAATCTCGTGAAGGAGGGCATGCGCAAGGCCGCGATCCATGCTGTCGATCGGTGGCTGCTGACGCGTAACGTGACGCGCGTCGTCGCGCAGTCGCAGACGGTTCAGCGCCGGCTGGCCGTGGACCTCGGTGTCCGCGCCGACGTCGTCTATCCACCGCCCCCGCCGCGCCGCTATGCGTGCAAGGAATACGGCGACTTCATTTTTGCCATCTCGCGTCTCACGCCGCACAAGCGCGTCGACCTTCTGATCCGCGCGCTGGCCGATGCGTCGGCCGGGCATGTCAAGGCCATCGTCGCGGGAGAAGGCGACGAGCGATCGGAACTCGAGGCACTCGCTCGCTCGCTCGGCGTCGCGGATCGCATCACCTTCGCCGGTCGCATGGACGAGCAGACGATGCTCGATCATCTCGCGCGCTGCCGCGCCGTCTGCTTCACGCCTTTTGCGGAAGACTACGGCTTCGTCACGGTCGAGGCCTTTGCGTCGCGCAAGGCCGTGATCACGTGCACGGACAGCGGTGGTCCAACCGAACTGGTGAAAGACGACGACACCGGTGTCGTGTGCGAACCGACGCCGGCGTCGGTCGCAATCGCGCTCGCACGGCTCTCCGACGATCGCGCGCTCGCCGAGCGCCTCGGCGCCAACGGCGCGGCGCGGGTGGCGGCGATGCGCTGGGATGTGGTCGTCCAACGGTTGCTGATCTGATCCACAGACTCTCCACCACCGTGGTGGAGAGCTTGTGCCGTAGAATCAACTCCTATGGGATACCGCAGCGATCTCGAAGCGCGGCTCGCGAAAAAGACAACCAAGGCGATCGTCGACTACCAGATGATCGAGGACGGCGATCGGGTCATGGTGGGTCTCTCCGGGGGCAAGGACAGCTGGGCGCTGCTGCAAATGCTCGACGTGCTGCGCCTGCGGGCGCCGGTGAAGTTCTCGCTCGTCGCCGTCAACGTCGATTCCGGCTACAAGGAGTACAAGCACGGGCTGATCGCGCAGACGTGCGAGTCGCGCGGATGGGAATATCGTATCGAGCACACCGGCATCGGCGAAGCGATCGAGGACATTCTCGACGACGGCGCGACGCCATGTTCGTTGTGCGCGCGGCTGCGCCGCGGTGTGTTGTACCGAATCGCCAGGGAAACCGGCGCCACGAA
>Ga0075435_100003419_pt1 | contig 10764 bp, 4 predicted proteins | sample RhiMethybrSRZTD4_FD_75302 | JGI IMG/M metagenome (GOLD analysis project Ga0075435, IMG submission 75302) | Populus rhizosphere microbial communities from Tennessee, USA - Rhizosphere MetaG P. TD hybrid SRZTD4 | ecosystem: Host-associated > Plants > Roots > Rhizosphere > Soil | place: USA... | reverse complement strand
CCTTCACCGACGCGAAGTGCAGCTGGCCCGTGTTGTCGAACGGCACGAACCCGGGAACGAGCGCGTTGAGGTTCGCGAGCAGCTCTGCATTGCGACTGACGCCCGTCGATCGGTCGGTGTAGCGGTAGGCCCCGAAGAACCACACCTTGTCCTTCTGAATCGGTCCGCCGATCGACAGATCGGGCTGCACCGTCTGCGAGGCCACGGGCGTGCCGCCCGGCGTGTTGTTGCCGTTCCAGCTTCGTGCCGTGAACACGCTGCCGACGCTTCCCTTGAGACGGTTGGTGCCCGAGGGCGTGGCGATGTTGATGACCATGCCTTCGGCGAGCGGCGCGGCGGCGTCGACTCCAGCCGTCTTGATCTGGATGTCGGCGAGCGCCTCCGAGCTGAGGCCGAGGTACTGGCCCGGCCAGTTCTGACGGAACGACCCGGCGTCGACGCCGTCGACCTGCACGACGTGGTTCTCGTTCTCGGTGCCGCGCAGGAAATACACCGAGCCGCCGAACTGGTCGGTGCTGCGGCTCATGATGCCCGGCGTCAGATCGAGCGCATCCTGCCAGACGCGCCGGCCGCTGAGCGGCAGCGACCGCTGGAACTCGCCGCTGATGTTGATCGCCTGCGTCGTCTTCTGCACTTCGAGCATCGGTGTCTCGCCGGTTACCAGGATCGTCTCCTCGATCGCCCCGATCTTCAGCGTGACGTCGACCTGAATGTTCATCTCGGCGCGAACTTCGAGACCCTTGTGCTCGAAGCGCGAGAACCCCTGAAGGGCGGCGACGACGTCGTACGTGCCGGGCGGCAGGTTGACCAGGCGATAGAAGCCCTGGGAGTCGCTCACGGCGGTGAACTGTGTCGACGACTGCGGCGTCGTCGCAGTGAGGGTCACGCCCGGCAGCACTGCGCCCTGCTCATCCTTGACGAAGCCGCGAATCGATCCTTCGGCGGCGATCTGCGCCGCCGCCGCTGACGCGTGGGCCAGGACGAGGAGGCCGAGAGTCGAGGCGAGCAATCGCGATGTCATTCGAGGCTCCCGCGAAAGAGAACCGACGGAGTGCGCCGATTCTAGCGTGAGGCGGGCTCGCCTCTGCACGAGGATCACGTGGCGACATCCGTGTAGCTCTGGGTGTAATAGGCTTATGCACACGTTCGGTGACCCATGAACGGAAAACGAGCAGCCATGTCCACGCGGTACGCCGTCGCCAGGGAGCCCGAAACCGATCTGGCCGACGTGCGCCGCCGGATCAAGGCGATCTTCATCGGTTCGATCGGGAATCTGGTCGAGTGGTACGACTTCTACGCCTATGCGGCCTTCGCGCTCTACTTCGCCAGTTCCTTCTTTCCGGGCACCGATCCGATCGTCCAGCAGCTGAACGCCGCCATCCTGTTTGCCTTCGGATTCATCGTCCGTCCAATCGGCGGCTGGCTGTTCGGCCACCTCGCCGATCACTACGGCCGTCGCAACGCGCTCATGTTGTCCGTGCTGCTGATGTGTTTCGGATCGCTGATGATCGCCGTCACGCCGACGTATGCCTCCATCGGGATTGCGGCGCCGATTATGTTGGGCGTCGCGCGGACGATTCAGGGTTTGAGTCTCGGCGGCGAGTACGGGACGAGCGCCACGTATCTCACCGAAGTCGCCGACCAGAAACACCGCGGCTTCTATTCGAGCTTTCAGTACGTGACGCTGATCGGCGGTCAGCTGTGCGCGATTCTGGTGTTGCTGCTGCTCCAGCAGCTGTTCCTGACGCCCGCGCAGCTGCGCGCCTGGGGCTGGCGGATTCCGTTCGTCGTCGGGGCGCTGCTCGCGGTGATCGCGCTGTTCATGCGGCGCGGCCTGCACGAGACCGACGACTTCGTCGCCGCCAAGGAGGTCACTCGCAAGAAGAGCTCGGTTCGTGCGCTGATGCACTATCCGCGCGAAGTTCTCCTCGTCGTCGGGCTGACGATGGGCGGCACGACCGCCTTCTACACCTACACGACCTATATGCAGAAGTTCCTGCGTCTGTCGGTCGGCCTCAACGACAGCCAGACCACGATCGTCACCGCCGGATCGCTGATCTTCGCGCTCTTCCTGCAGCCGATTTACGGCGCGCTCTCCGACAAGATCGGCCGCAAGCCGCTCTTGATCTGGTTTGGCGTCACCGGAACGATCTTCACGATCCCGCTGCTCGACGCGCTGCAGGCGACGAGGAGCGTCCTCGTCGCCTTCCTGCTGATTGCCGCGGCCTGGCTGATCGTCGCCGGCTATACGTCGATCAACGCCGTGGTGAAGGCGGAACTGTTTCCGACGCACGTCCGCGCCACCGGCGTCGGCCTCCCCTACGCGGTGACGGTGTCGATCTTCGGCGGAACCGCGGAATCGATCGCGCTCTGGTTCCAGTCAGTCGGCCATCAGCGCTGGTTCTACTACTACCTTACCGTCGTGATCGCGACGTCGCTCGTCGTCTACGTGACGATGCGCGATACGAGGAGCCACTCGGCGATGGGCCGACACGGATAGATGTCTGTATTGCGGATTGAGGATTGCGGATTGCGGATTTATTGACGATTCAAGCCGCGATGAATGCGCAATGACGGATTGCGGATTAATCGACGATTCAATCCACAATAAATCCGCAATCCGCAATCCGCAATCAATCCGCAATTACGGATAACGGATAAATCGACGATTCAATCCTCAATCCGCAATCCTCAATCCGCAATGAATCCGCAATTACGGGTTGCGGATCAATCGATTCAATCCACAATAAATCCGCAATCCGCAATCCTCAATCCGCAATGCAGGGTATCGTAGACATAATCGTGAGCGGTCAACGCCATCGCGTCGAGCGTCCCGGCTTGCACGCGCGGGACGATCTGATCGCGGGGCAGATCGAAGATCGCCTCGAGAATCTGCTCGCGTTCCCGTGCGCCCGCCTGCGCGATGACGAACAGCACGCGAGCGCTGTGCTGGATGTAGCGGCGCGAGAGGAGCTGCCGTTTCAGGATCTCCATGATGATCGCCGCCTTGCTGCGGTCGAAGCGGCCGGCGTCGCCGCGCCGATCCAGTTCGGCGAAGAATGCCGACGTCCAGTCGTTGTGGGCCTGCCAGACCTTCTCGAACAGGTCGCGCGTGAAGCGCGTCCCCGCTTTGATCTCGTGCACGTTCGACGCCGGCACCACGCCGTCCTCGGTGAGCGCGGGACCTTTGATGGAGCCGTCCTTCGTGATCGCCGCCCCGTGGCGCAGGAGGGTCCATAACCACGAGACGTCGATGCGATAGGTCGCGAGATCGTTCATGAAGCGCAGCGACAGCTCGTAGTCGTCGATCGCCGCGGCGAAGTTGCCGTTGAGGATCTGGAAGCCGTAGTTGGCCGCCATGTAGAACGCGTGCTGGATGTGCTCGATCGTGACCTCGCCCGGCGGCACTCCGTAGATGGCGTCCCACCGTTCCTGCGTCAGCACGTTCTCCGGCGAGTCGAGCGAATCCTTCGTGATCACCCACGGCGTGATCTGACCGTTCGCGCTCAGCAGGCCGCGGGACTCCAGAATTTTGCGCTCCGCGTCGACCAGACCGCTCGTCGCAGATGGCACCTGTTTCCCCTTGACGTCGACGAGCGTCTGCGGGGCATCGAGAATCTTCTGCAACTCGGCGACCGGCGCCTGCAGCGGCACGTTTCCGGCGGCGACGTACGCCGGCTCCGGACTCGCGACCCAGCTTTGCCGGTAGGCGTCGTGAAGCCGCCCCTTGACGCGACTTGCGAGGATCTCGTCGAGCGTCGGTCGCTGACCGGCGGCGAGCGAATCGTCTGGCACGAACACGAGGCCGAGCAGCCGCTCGCGCAGCTTGTCGATCGTCATCGCGCGCAGCGCCAGCGGGTTGTACCGCGAACGGCCGTACGGATCCGACGGCGGATAGATCATGACGGCGGCCATTCCGCCGATCGGCGCGGCGTTCGTCAACGCGCCGCCCTTCATGCCCGTCATCAGCATCACGAGTGCGTTGTAGCGCTGATACGCAATCATGTTCGGCGACGCCATGCCGATCGTCTGCGGGTCGGGATAAATGCCCTTCGGATCGTCTTTCCACATCTCGATGAGGCTGCCGAGGTAGTCCCAGCGTCCGACGTTCGTGCCGAGCAGCCGGCGTCGCAAGGCCCAGGCGATGGCGATCAGGAACCGGCCGGCGTTGCCTTCCTCGTACAGGACCTTGATCTTGAACGTGCCGGCGGGCACGCCGATCAGATCCTCGAGCCGCGAGAGGAGCTTCTCGACGATGAGCGCTTCCCGCGGAGTCTGGATCTTCGGAAGGTAGAAATACACGCCGGTGCCGGCGCGCGTCAGCGATTCGTAGTTGTTGAGCGTCCAGAGTGCGGCGACGGCGATGATGCCTGGCACCGGCTCGCCGTCGACCGTGATCGTCTCGAACCGCAGATGAATGCCCGGCGGCCGCACGAACCGCGTCGGCCACTGCGCGGACGATCGGTTGATCGTGTAGGTCCGCGATTGGCCTTTCTTCATCACGCCGTAGGGACGACTCGCCCACTGTCCCTCGAAAATCTCCTTGGCGTTCTGCAGCGCGGCAAACACGCCGATCGGCTGGCTTCGCGAGGTGCCGTCGGGTTGAAAATGGGCGGGCGAGGCGTCCTCGAAGTCCGGCATGTTCATCGGCGCCGCGCTGTTCAGCGCGTTGAACGCCATGTCGAGCGGATGCCACGGGCCGGTCAGCTCGAGGCCGGCATTCTTCAAGGGATGCGCGTCCGCCGGAATCGGCACTTCGTCGTTGAGCCGCCAGCGCCACTCGCTGTCGCGGCCGTGGAAGTTGTCCGTCGCGCCTTGAACGATCTGCCGGAACGTCCACGACCTGCCCGTGACCGGATCCTCGAACGTCTCGTCCCACTTCGGCCACGCGTATTTCTCGCGAACGGGAGCGGTCGATTCGAGCAGCGTGCGCCGCGCGGTCAGCGCGGCGGCGATCTCGGGGCCAAGCTCCCGCGTCAGGCTGGATATCGTGTCCCCGACGTCGATCGTTCGGCCGTTGATGCTCTTCGCCGAGAACAGCTGCGGGAACTTCTGAGCGATGTCGTCGCGAACCGCGGCTTTTGATGGAGTCAACATAGGACGAATTGTAGTGTCGACCGGGCGGTCGTCACTGCCCTCCTTTTAGCTGCGAATACACCATGCTGACGAAGCGGTCGGCGCTCGTCCCGACCGGACCGGCGGGCAGGAGTCCGCCCGGAACCCTCGCGTCGTACGGCGCAGTCACCTTGGCGGCCAGCACTTCCTGAAGGGTCTTCCCTTGCGCGACGAGCTCCTGCACTTTGGCCTGCACGGCGAGAATCATGTCGCGATACGGGACGATGTCGGCGCGGTTGATGTAGGTGCCGTGGCCGGGCACGAGCCGTGTGTTCGGCCCGGCAATTTTCATCGTGAACTCGAGTCCTTCGAGCGCACCTTTCAACGACCCGCCGTTGTTGGTGTCGATGAACGGGTAGCCGAAATTGCGGTAGAAGTCGCCGATCATGATCAAGTCGGCGTTCACGAACCTGACGATCGTGTCGCCGCCGGTGTGCGCCGCGCGGACCGGGATCAGTTCGACGGTTTCACCATTCATCCGAATCCTCACCGGTTCGCCCATGCCGTACGTCACGATCGGAAGCCTCGCCGGATCCCGCGCAGACGCCGGCGCCGTCGCGGCTGGCGGACGCGCCATCCCTTCGCGCAGCTCCTCTCGCGCGAGCAGCGTCGCGCCCAGCTTCGCGAAGGTGGCGTTGCCCGCGGTGTGATCGCCGTGAATGTGCGTATTGACGAGGAACCTGATCGGTCCCGAATCGATTCGCTTGATCGCCGCGAGGACCTTGTCGCCGATCTGGAAATACTGTGAATCGACCATGAAGATGCCGTCCGGCCCGGTGAGCAGACCGATCCGGCCGCCCGCGCCGTCCGGATGTCCGGGATCCACGTTCTCCGAACCCGAGAGCATGTAGAGATTCGGCGCGACCTTGTCGGTCTTGATCTCGATCTTGTCGTACTGAATCCCCTGCGCCCGCACGCTCGCAGGCATCGCCGCCACACACAACGCGATGAACAACAGCCTCGCGTGCTTCATTGGTCGCACTCCTCTCGATTTCAGTTTTCTGCAGTCAGCCCACAGATCGGTTGCCTGAACCGTTCGGGCCTGCCGAGGTGCACGGACAGGCTCGCGCTCGTTTCGTCGTTTTTCGCGGGAATTGTAACTCCGCCTCGACCTCGTTCGAGCGCGTCGGCATGGCAACTCGATTGCGATAACAGCCGGCGGCGCGACGGCTCACGCGCCTTTTCCAATCAAAAACGTTTCGAAAGGGTACCCGCCATGGGGTTTCGGATATCGGTGTGTCTCGCGGCGATGTGGGTGTGCGGAAGTGTGACAGCGACGACGGCCGGAGCCGAAACGCGACTGGTCCCGAAAGGCGGCAACCTTCAGAAGGCGATCGACGCCGCGCAACCGGGCGACGTGATCACGCTCGAACCGAACGTCACCTACGTCGGCAACTTCATTCTGCCCAACAAGGGCGCGATCGGCGACTTCATCACAATTCGATCGGCCGCCCCCGATGCCGCGCTGCCGCCCGATGGCGCCCGCATGACGCCGGAATATGCGGCGCTGCTCCCCAAGATCAAATCGCCGAACAACATGTCCGCCCTGAGAACCGCCGCCGCGGCGAATCACTGGAAGCTGATGTTCCTGGAGTTCCAGCCGAACGTGAACGGCTACGGCGACATCATCAGCCTCGGCGCCGGTGACACCACGCAGACGCAGCTCTCGCAGGTGCCGTACGCGCTCGTGCTCGATCGGGTGTACGTCCACGGCGATCCCGTGACCGGCCAGAAGCGCGGCATCGCGCTCCACAGCCGCGACACCGACGTCATCAACTCGTGGGTGTCCGACTGCAAGGCCGTCGGGCAGGAGGCGCAGGCGATCAGCGGCTTCAACGGCCCCGGCAACTACGTCATCGAAAACAACTACCTCGAGGGTGCGACGCAGAACTTTCTCCTGGGAGGTTCGGATCCGAAGATTGCCAACCTGGTGACGTCGAACGTGACGTTCCGCTACAACCACCTCACCAAGCCGCTGGCGTGGCGCGATCCGATCGCCACGACGCCGACCAACGTCGTGGCCACGGCGGCGCCGGGCGCCGGCTCGCTCGCGGCCGGCACGTATTACTACACGGTCCAGGCGCGCGTTCCCGCGGGACAGACCAACATCGCCACCTCGACGACGTCGATCGAAGTGTCAGCGACGGTGACCGCCGGTACGACCGGCGCCGTGACGATCTCATGGACGCCGGTCGCCGGAGCGCAGGATTACCTGGTGTGGGGCCGCACGTCCGGCAAACCGAGTATGAGCTGGAAGACGACGGGCCCCTCGTTCGTGGACAAAGGTGTGGCGGGAACGTCGGGCTCGCCCGCTTCTGGAACGCTGTGGCTGGTCAAGAACATCTTCGAGCTGAAGAATGCGCGGCACGTGCTCGTTGAAGGCAACGTGTTCGAGAACAACTGGGTTGCCGGACAGCCTGGCTTCGCGATCCTCTTCACGCCGCGGAATCAGAGCGGAACCGCTCCCTGGGTCGTCGTGCAGGACGCGACCTTCAGGTACAACATCGTGCGTCACACCGCCGGCGGCGTGAACATTCTCGGGACCGACAACATCGCGCCGAGCCGGCGCACCAACAACATCAGCATCACCAACAATCTTCTCGAGGACGTTTCGAGCACCTGGGGATCCGGCGGTAGGGTCTTCCAAGTCAGCGATGGCGCCGATCGCGTGACGATCGGTCATAACACGATCCTCACGACTGACTCGACGATCGTGTGGTTCTACAGCGCGCCGATGACGAGCTTCGAATACACGAACAACATGTCGCTGCACAACGCGTACGGCATCAACGGGTCGGGCTCTTCGTCGGGGCAGGCGGCGATCAACACGTACGCGCCCGGATCGATCGTGTGTGCGAACGTGCTCGCGGGCGGCAAGGCAAAACTTTATCCGGTCTGCAACTATTTCCCGACGGCGGCCGAGTGGTTCGCGGGTTTCAAAGACTACGCGGCCGGCGACTATCACCTGCAACCGGAATTCGCCGCGAAGTATCCGTCGACGGACGGCGCTGATCTCGGCGCCGACATCGAGACGATCAACGCGATGACCGGCACGGCGCTGAGCGGGCGGAGAGAATCACCGCTCGGCTGCCACATCGTGTCGCAGCGGAACGGTGGACCGACTCTTCCCGACGGCATCGTCAACCAGTCGTATGCGGAAGCGGTGACGTGCACCGGTGGTCCGAACCAGTACGCGTGGCGAGTGATCGAGTCGTCGCTTCCGGCCGGCATCGCGTTCGATCCGGTGGCGGCGATCGTGGCGGGCATCGCGACGGCCGATGGAACGGGGTCGCTGACGCTCGAGGCGTACGATCCAGCCGATCCCTACCGGTCGGTGACGGAAACGCTGTCACTTACGATCAACCTCCCGCGGTTGGTCGTCACCGTGCCGCAGCCGGCGGCCGGCCAGGTCGGCGTTGAGTTTCGTCTCTCGCCAACGGCGACCGGCGCGATGGGCTCGACGACGTGGACGACGACGGATCTTCCGGCCGGTCTCACGCAGGATCCTGTGTCCGGCGTCATCAGCGGCATCCCGACGATGTGGGGATCATCGACGATCAACGTACAGGTGCGCGATTCTCGCAATCGCGAGGCGTCGCAACCAGCCGCGATCGTCGTGAAGTCGGCTGCGCTCGCGATTCCGGTCGCTACTCTTCCCCACGGCCGGCTCAACACGATGTATTCCGTGGCGTTGGCCGCGACGGGCGGTACTGGAAGCACGACGTGGTCGGCGAATGGCAACCTGCCCGCGGGGATGTCGTTCCATGACAGCGGAACGATCAGCGGCGTCCCCACGAAGTCCGGGACGTTCACGTTCACAGTCACTGCCAGCGACACGATTTTTCCGGACAACATCGCGACGGCTGCGTTGTCGCTGACCATCGAGAACCGTGACGTCGTGCTCTACACGGCTGACGCCATCGCGATCAACGGCGCCTGGTCGCTCGTGGCCGATGCGACAGCGGCAGCCGGGCGTCGTATGGCGAATCCCAATGCGTCGGTGCCGAAGATTCCCGCTGCGCTCGCCTCACCTGCGAACTACTTCGAGCTGACGTTCACCGCCGAAGCCGGCCTGCCGTATCACGTGTGGATTCGCGGCATCGCCGAAAAGAACAACTGGGCCAACGACTCGGTCTACGTGCAGTTCTCGGGATCGGTCGACGCCGCGGGCACGCCGATCCACCGCATCGGCTCGACGATGGGCCTCGCGATCAACATCGAGGAAGGGACCAACGCGGGCTTGTCAGGATGGGGTTGGGCCGACGACTCCTATGGCGGATTCGGCAAGCCGATCTACTTCGCCGCGAGCGGTCCGCAGACGGTCCGCGTGCAGATGCGCGAGGACGGTGTCTCGATCGATCAAATCGTGCTCGGCGCTGATGCCTACGCGACGGTGGCACCCGGCTCGACGAAAAACGACGCGACGATCGTCCCGAAGTAACACAGAGGGCACAAAGGGCACAAAGGGCACAAAGAAGAAGAATCCATTCTTCGTGTCCTTTGTTTTCTTTGTGTCCTCTGTGTCCTCTGTGTCTCTTGTGTCGATTAGAACGTCAGTCGCACGCCGATCTGCCCGGTCCTCGTCGACGCCACGCTCGTAATCTGGCCGAAGGTGGGCGCCACGACATTCAGGACAGGGTTGTTGTATTGCGGCCAGTTGAAAACGTTGAACGACTCGAAGCGGACCTGAAGCTGCGTGTGGCCGCTCAAGGTGAACGCCTTCGCAATCGTCAGGTCGACACGCCGGCGGCCCGGCCCGCGCACCTGAGAGGAGTTCTGGTTGCCCGGTCGAATCGTCGCGCGCGTAATCGGGGAAGTCGGAACCAGCGTGTAGGCGCTGCGGTCGAGGTACTGCCGCGTGTCGCGCCAGTTGTCGAAGATCTGGTTCCCGCCGTTGTAATCCGGCCGGCTGTTGCCGATGCCCGACGCCTGGGTGACGCGCAGCGGTTCGCCCGTTCGGAAATTGAGCACGCTGGAAAGCTGCCATCCGCCCAGCACGCCGCCGACCACATCCTTGCGGTCAGCCATCCACGGGATGTCGTAGATCATCGTGCCGGTGACGCGATGACGGACTTCGCCGATCAGCGGCGAGTAGTCCACGGCGAGGTTGGGATCGAAGAAGTCTTGCGTATTGTTGTAGGTGGTATCCCCGATTGAGCTGTTGAAGTTGCCGATCAGGTTGGCGCCCTGCTGGGAAAAGCCTTTCGAGAGCGTGTAGTGCATCGCCACGTCGAGGCGATGGAACCGATTGAGCTTGGCGTTCCCTTCGAACGCGTTGTAATACATGGTCTGCCCGTCGGTGATGTACCAACCCCCCGGATTGATGTTCGGATTGGGCCGCGCGCCGGTCACGCGATCGTACGCAAGCGCGAAGTTCCTCAGGATCGGAAGGTTTTTCCCGCTGGTGTGGACGTAGCCCCCCGAGACTGACGCCAATTTTCCAATCTGCCGCTGCACGTCGAAAGTGGCCTGCACGGTTTGGGGACTTTTCATGTCGGTCTGAAACATGTAGTAGAGGTTCTTCTTGCCGCCCGAATCGCGGATCACGATCGCGTTGGCATCCTCCGGATAGGCCGGCCAGGCGATGCCGCGTGCCTCGAGCTCCGTGCGGTTCCAGCCCTGGCGCACCGGGGTGAAGGGGCGCGCCAC
>Ga0075435_100003418_pt1 | contig 10768 bp, 10 predicted proteins | sample RhiMethybrSRZTD4_FD_75302 | JGI IMG/M metagenome (GOLD analysis project Ga0075435, IMG submission 75302) | Populus rhizosphere microbial communities from Tennessee, USA - Rhizosphere MetaG P. TD hybrid SRZTD4 | ecosystem: Host-associated > Plants > Roots > Rhizosphere > Soil | place: USA... | reverse complement strand
TCCTCGCGGTTGTAGGCAATGCCGCCGCCCGTCCCGCCGAGCGTGAACGAGGGCCGCACCACCACCGGGAAGCCGAGCCCGGCCTGCAGCTGCAGCGCCTCCTCCAGCGAGTGCGCCAGCGCCGAGCGCGCCGAGGCGAGGCCGATGCGCGTCATCGCCTGCTTGAATTTCTCGCGGTCCTCGGCCTTGTCGATCGCTTCGCGCGAGGCGCCGATCATCTCGACGCCGAATTTCTCCAGCACGCCTTCGCGCGCCAGGTCCAGGGCGCAGTTGAGCGCGGTCTGCCCGCCCATGGTGGGCAGCAGCGCGTCGGGGCGCTCCTTCTCGATGATGCGCGCCACCACCTGCCAGGTGATCGGCTCGATGTAGGTGGCGTCCGCCATGTCCGGGTCGGTCATGATGGTGGCCGGGTTGGAGTTCACCAGGACCACGCGGTAGCCCTCGGCGCGCAGCGCCTTGCAGGCCTGCGCGCCCGAATAATCGAACTCGCAGGCCTGGCCGATGACGATCGGTCCGGCGCCGATGATCAGGATCGACTTGAGGTCGGAGCGCTTAGGCACGCGCCTCCTCCATCAGCCTGGCGAAGCGGTCGAACAGATAGGAAATGTCGCGCGGCCCGGGGCTCGCTTCCGGGTGGCCCTGGAAGCAGAACGCCGGCCGGTCGGTGCGCGCCAGCCCCTGGAGCGAGCCGTCGAACAGCGAAACATGGGTTTTCCTCAGATTCGAACCAATGCTGGAGGGATCGACGGCGAACCCATGGTTCTGGCTGGTGATCACGACCTGCCCGGTATCGAGGTCCTTCACGGGGTGGTTCGCGCCGTGGTGGCCGAACTTCATCTTCAGCGTCTTCGCGCCGGAGGCCAGACCCATCAGCTGGTGCCCGAGGCAGATGCCGAACACCGGGATCCGGGTCGCGTCGAGGAGCTCGCCGATCGCCTCGATGGCATAGCCGCAGGGCTCCGGGTCGCCGGGGCCGTTGGCGAGAAACACGCCGTCGGGCTTCATTTTCAGGACGTCCTTGGCCGGCGTTTGCGCCGGGACGACCGTGACATGCGCGCTCCGGTCCGAAAGCAGCCGCAGGATGTTGCGCTTGATGCCGTAGTCGTAGGCGACGACGTGGAACTTCGGGTTGTCGATGCGCCGGAAGCCCTTGCCGAGCTCCCAGCCGCCTTCCCGCCACTCGTAGGCCTGCTTGGTGCTGACGACCTTCGCCAGGTCCATTCCGGCCAGGCCGGGGAATTTCCTTGCCTCTTGCAGGGCCTTCTTCTCGTCGCACTCCCCGGCCATCAGGCAGCCGGCTTGCGCGCCCTTCTCCCGCAGCATCCGCGTCAGCTTGCGGGTATCGAGCTCCGCGATTCCCACGACCTTGTTTTTCCTGAGATAAGACGAAAGATCGTCCTGCGCCCGCCAGTTCGAATGCAGCCGCGGCAGGTCGCGGACCACCAGCCCCTCGGCAAAGACGCGGTTCGATTCGGAATCTTCGGCATTGGTGCCGGTGTTGCCGATGTGCGGGTAGGTGAGCGTGACGATCTGCCGGCAGTACGAGGGATCGGTGAGGATCTCCTGGTAGCCGGTCATCGCCGTGTTGAAGACGACTTCCCCTACTGCAACGCCGGCAGCGCCGATCGAACGGCCGCGAAATGTCGTCCCGTCTGCGAGGACGAGAACTGCTTTCTCTAGATTTTGCATTTGGATACGAAAAGCGGGAGAGGCGCCCGCCCCTCCCGCTTCATTGAAGCGAAGATTATACGCCTCGGGCTACTTCAGGCCAAGTACGTCGCTCATGTCGTAGAGGCCCGCGGGGCGGCCCTGCAGCCACTTGGCGGCACGCAGGGCACCGGTCGCGTAGGTCGCCCGGCTCTGCGAGCGCACCGTCACCTCGACGCGCTCGCCGGCGCCGGCGAAGATCACCGTGTGCTCGCCGACGATGTCGCCGCCGCGGATCGAGTGGAAGGCGATCTGCTTCGCCGGCCGGGCGCCGACATCGCCCTTTTTTCTTCCATAAATCGATTCTTTGGAATGGATCACGGCGGCGACGACCTCGCCCAATTTCAGGGCAGTGCCCGAAGGGGCGTCGACTTTGTGCTTGTGGTGCGCCTCGACGATCTCGACGTCGTACGCGTCCCCGAGGATCTGCGCCGCCATTTCAACCAGCTTGTAAGCCGCGTTCACCCCGACGGCGAAATTGGCCGCCATGACGATGGGGATGCGCTTGGCCGCGTCGGCGATGGCCTTTCGCTGCACGTCGCTGAAGCCGGTGGTGCCGATGACCATGGCCTTGGCGTGCTTGAGGTGCTCCAGCGTGGCTTCCGGCCGCGTGAAATCGGTGACGACGTCTGCGCTCGCCAGAAGCCTGTTTTCCGAAGAGATCTTGATTTTTCCCACGGGTTGGCCGACGCCGGCAACGTCGACCGCTGCCACGACTTCAATGTCGCGATCCGCGGCCGCAGCTTCAAACACCGCGTGGCCCATGCGCCCGGCGGCGCCGGCAATGGCGAGCTTCATCGCGTCGCTCCCGGCGGATTGACGTCGCCGCCGACGCGCGCCAGCCGGTTGTCGTCGAAGAACACCACCAGGCGGCGGCTCTCGCGCTTGCCGCTCGGCGCCTGGTGCCAGTAGAGGTAGTCCCAGCGCTCGGCGTGGAAGATGTCGTTGAGCAGCGGCGTGCCGAGCACGTTGCGCACCTGGTCCTTGCTCATCCCGGGCTTGAGCTGCGACACCATGTCCTGCGAAATGTAGTTGCCCTGCTGGATGTCGATCTTGTACGGCGTGACGCCGGGAATGCGCGGCACGTAGCTGCAACCGCCGGCGAGCAGGAGCGCGAGGAGCGCCGCGGCGCCCAGGGGAAATCGATGCATGGGCATATAATGACAGCCGATGAGCACGATGCAAAGCCTGAAGGAGACCGGCCTCAAGGCGACGCTCCCCCGCCGCAAGATCCTCGAGTTGTTCGAAACCAGCAAAGTGCGGCACCTGTCGGCCGAAGACGTCTACAAGGCGCTGATGGCCGAGGGCATCGACGTCGGCCTCGCCACGGTGTACCGCGTGCTGACGCAGTTCGAGCACGCCGGACTGCTGGCGCGCCAGCATTTCGAGACCGGCAAGGCGGTGTTCGAGCTCAACCGCGGCGGGCACCACGACCATTTGGTGTGCCTGCAATGCGGCCGGGTCGAGGAATTCTTCGACGCCGACATCGAGCGGCGTCAGACCGAGGTGGCGCGCCAGCGCGGCTTCCGCCTGCACGGGCATTCGCTCGCGCTCTATTGCGACTGCATCAAGAAGGATTGCGAATACCGTCCGGCTTAGCCGGACGTCAGCAGCTCGGCGGCGTGTCGGCGCGCGGTGGCGGCCGAGCCGCCCAGCATCCGGGCCAGTTCGTCGATCCTGCCTTCCTTGTCCAGCAGCGCGACCTTGACCCTGACGCCCGCCTTCGTTCCGGTCTTCTCCACTGACCACTGCTGGTCGCCGTTGGCCGCGACCTGCGGCAGGTGCGTGACGCACAGCACCTGGCGCTCCTTGCCGAGCTTGCGCAGCGCGCGGCCGACGCTCGCCGCCACCGCGCCGCCGATGCCGGCGTCCACCTCGTCGAACACCAGCGTGCCGACCGGCGAGGCGCGCGCCGCGACCATCTGGATCGCCAGGCTGACGCGCGAAAGCTCGCCGCCGGAGGCCACCTTGGCGAGCGGCCGCGGCGGCAGGCTCGGATGCGAGCTCACTTCGAATTCGACCGCTTCGCCGCCGGAGGCCGCGGGCTCCTCGAGCCTGGCGAGCGTCACTGCGAACTTGCCGCCCTGCATGGCGAGACCCTGCATCGCCGCGGTCACCGCGCGCGCAAGCTCCTTCGCCGCCGACGCGCGCTTCGCCGAGAGCCTGGCGGCCGCCACGCCGTAGCGCGCGCGCGCCGCCGCGACCTCGCGCTGCAGCGCCTCGGGATCGATGGCGAGGTCGAGCTCGGCCAGGCGCCTTTCCAGCGCGGCATGGTGCTCGGGCAGCGCCTCGGGGCGCACGCGGTGCTTGCGCGCCATCGCGTGCAGCGCCTCGATGCGTGCCTCGGTCTCGCGCAGCGCGTCCGGGTCGAGCTCGACGCGCGAGGCGTAGTGGCGCAATTCGCGCGCCGCCTCGCCGGCCTGGGCCTCGGCCGAGGCCAGCAGCTCGACGATCGCCGCGAGGCGCGCGTCGTGGGCCGAGAGCGCGCGCAGCCGCTGGGCGAGCGCCGCCAGGCGCGCGAGCGTCGCGTCCTCGGCCTCGGACAGCGCCTCGAGCGCCGATTCGGCGCCGGCCCGCAGGCTCGAGCCGTGCTGCAGCCGCGTGTGCTCGGCCGCCACCTGCTGCCATTCGCCCTCGCGCGGCGCGAGCTTCTTCAGCTCGGCGACGCGCTCCTGCAGGTCGAGGCGCTCGGCCTCGCGCTGCTCGAATTCGGACGCCGCGGCCAGCGCCAGCTTCTCCAGCCGCTGCCAGTCGCGGAACGCCGCCGCCGTCTCGGCAGCGAGCGCCTGCGCGCCCGCGTGCGCGTCGAGCAGCTCGCGCTGCGCCGCCGGGCGCAGCAGCGACTGGTGCGCGTGCTGGCCGTGGATGTCGACCAGGTATTCGCCCGCCTCGCGCAGCTGCGCCAGCGTCACCGCGTGGCCGTTGATGAAGCAGCGCGAGCGCCCGGCGCGATCGATGCTCCGGCGCAGCAGGAGGCGGCCCGGGTCGCCCTCGAGCTCGCGTTCCTCGATCCATCGTTGGAGATTGTTCTGGGAAAGCAGATCGAACTCGGCCGAGAGCTCGGCCTTGTCGGCGCCGTCGCGCACCGCGGCGGCGTCGCCGCGCCCGCCGACCAGCAGCTCGATGGCGTCCACCAGCAGCGACTTGCCGGCGCCGGTCTCGCCGGTAAGCACGCTGAAGCCGGCGCCGAACTCGAGCGACGCGCCGTCGACGATCACCAGGTCCTTGACGTCGAGCGCGCGCAGCATGCCCTACTCCGCGCTGCGCTTGCTCTCCAGCACCTCGCTCCAGCGCAGCTTCTCGCGCAGCGTGGCGAAGTACCGGTAGCCCGGCGGGTGCACGAAGCGCACCACTTCGGCCGAGCGCTGCAGCACCAGGCGGTCGCCCTCGGCCAGGTCGGCGAGCGCGAAGCCGTCGAAGTGCGCGCGCGCGTCGACCGCGCGCACCAGCGTGATCTCGACGCGGCTGCGGTCGCTGACGCTGACCGGCCGCGCCGACAGCGTGTGCGGGTTGAGCGGCACCAGGGCGAGACCGGCGAGCGCCGGGTGCAGGATCGGCCCCTGCGCCGAGAGCGCGTAGGCGGTCGAGCCGGTGGGCGTGGCGACGATCACGCCGTCGCCGCGCAGCTTGTAGACGAACTCGCCGTCGATGGCGAGCGAGAACTCGATCAGGCGCCCCTGCGAGCCCTTGCTCACCACCGCCTCGTTCAGGGCGATGGTGCGCAGGATGGATTTCCTGCCGCGCAGGATCTCGGCGTCGAGCAGCGCGCGTTTTTCCAGCGAGTAGCGGCCGTCGAGGATGCGGCCGAGGCTCGCGCGCATGTCGTCGCGCCCGATGTCGGTCATGAAGCCGACGCGGCCGAGGTTGATGCCGACCACCGGCACGCGCCGCCCCACCAGCTCGCGCGCCGCGGCGAGCAGGCTGCCGTCGCCGCCCACCACCACCGCGAGATCGGCATCGGCGCCGTCGGCGACCAGCTCGCACTTGCGGCTGCGCAGGAAGCTCTTCAGCTCGCGCAGCGCGGCGGCGACCGGCCGGCTGCGCAGCTTGCCGATCGCGGCGACGCGGCGGAACTTCCTGGCGGCGGCGGGCATGCGGTCGAGTGTACAATGATTTCCATGCTCGACAAGCGCGCGCAAGTGCTGCTGAAAACGCTGGTCGAACGCTACATCGCCGAGGGCCAGCCGGTCGGATCGCGCACGCTGTCGCGCTACTCCGGGCTCGATCTTTCGCCGGCCACCATCCGCAACGTGATGGCCGATCTCGAGGAGCTCGGCTTCATCGCCAGCCCTCACACCTCGGCCGGGCGCGTGCCGACGCCCGCCGGCTACCGCTTCTTCGTCGACACGCTGCTGGTGATCAAGCAGCTCGAGTCGCGCGAGCTGCACCGTCTCGAGGGCGAGCTGCATCCCGACAACCCGCAGCGCGTGATCCAGTCGGCCTCGCAGCTGCTGTCCAACCTGACGCAGTTCGCCGGCGTGGTGATGACGCCGCGGCGCGCGGTGACCTTCAAGCACATCGAGTTCCTCAAGCTGTCCGAGAAGCGCGTGCTGCTGATCGTGGTGACGCCCGACGGCGACGTGCAGAACCGCATCCTGTTCACCGAGCGCGATTACACGCCCTCGGAATTGATCGAGGCGGCCAACTACATCAACCAGAACTACGCCGGCCAGTCGCTCGAGGACCTGCGCGCGCACCTGCAGGGCGAGCTGCGCGAGATCCGCCAGGACATGATGCAGCTGATGAACGCGGCGGTCGAAGCCGGCAGCGCGCTCGCCGAGGGCGGCGAGGAGTACGTGGTGACCGGCGAGCGCAACCTGTTCGCGGTGCGCGACCTGTCGCAGGACATGGGCCGCATGAAGCAGCTGGTGGCGATGTTCGAGCGCAAGACTTCGCTGCTGCAGATCCTCGACCTTTCGCTGCGCGGCCACGGCGTGCAGATCTTCATCGGCGGCGAGTCCGGCGTCGCCGCGCCCGACGACGTCAGCGTGGTGACCGCGCCCTACCGCGTGGACGGCGAGGTGGTCGGCACCGTGGGCGTCATCGGCCCGACGCGTATGGCCTACGACCGCGTAGTCCCGATCGTGGACATCACCGCGAAGCTGCTGTCCAGCGCGCTATCGCAACACTGAGCGGCGTCCTTCTCGTCAACCTCGGCACGCCCGCCGCTCCGACCACCGCGGCGGTCAGGGCCTATCTCGCCGAATTCCTTTCCGATCCGATGGTGGTGCAGTTGCCGCGGATCCTGTGGCTGCCGGTCCTGCACGGCATCGTGCTGCGCAGCCGCCCGGCGCAATCGGCGGAGAAGTACCGGCAGGTCTGGATGGCCGAGGGCTCGCCGCTCGCGGTGCACACCATCCGCCAGGCGGTGCTGCTGAGCGAGAAGCTTGGCCTGCCGGTCAAGTACGCGATGCGCTATGGCGAGCCGTCGCTGCATTCGGTATTGAGGAACTTTGATCCCGCAGTCATTGTCCCGCTGTATCCGCAGTACTCCAACAGCACTACGGGCAGCGTCATTGACCTGCTGCCCGGGAAAACGGTGGTGCGGGACTTCCACGACCACCCTGCCTACATTGGCGCGCTGGCTGCCCTGGTCGATTCCTGCTGGAAAGCAAAAGGACGCGGCGAAAAGCTCGTCATGAGCTTCCATGGCCTGCCGCAGCGAGCGGTGGACCGCGGCGATCCCTACCAGAGGCAATGCTTGAGGACGGCGGCGCTCCTGGCCGAAAAGCTTTCGTTGAAGGAGGAGCAATTCCTCGTGACCTTCCAGTCCCGGTTCGGATCGGCGCGGTGGCTGCAGCCCTATACCGAGCCGACCCTGGTCGAATTGGCCGGCAAGGGAATGAAGCGCGTGGATGTCGTCTGCCCCGGCTTCGTTGCGGATTGCCTCGAGACGCTCGAGGAGATCGGCATCACCGCCAACCAGGCGTTCCTGAGTGCCGGCGGCGCGGAGCTGCGCCTCCTGCCCTGCCTCAACGAATCCCCGGAATGGATCGCGGCGCTCGCCGCCATCACTGCCCGAGCAGGCGCTTGACCCCGTCGCGCAGCGAGCGGCCGGTGTCGCGCACCGTGTCGCGCAGCACCTGCCCGTAGTTCACCTCGACCTCCATGTCGTCGAACGAGCCGCTGAGGTGCGTCGGCGCCTCGATGCCGCGGCCGTCGGCGCGGGTGACGAGCTTCGGGTTCATGCGGTAGTCCAGGCGCGAGCGGCCGATGTCGATGGTGCCGCTGCCGACGATGCGTAGGCCCGGGCCCTGCACGTCGAGGTCGTCGTTGCGCGCCACGCCATCGGCGATCTTGAAGCTCGCCTTGAGCTCGCCGAATTGCGTGCGCCCGCCGCGCTGGCCTTCGCGATTGGTCTGGGCGCCGACCACGGATTGCGTGCGTCGCAGGATGTCGGCCGCGTCGAAGCCCTTGATGGCGCCCTCACGCAGGTGCACCTTGGCCGTGCCGCCCAGCGAGCGCTTCATCGCCTCGATGGTCGCGCCGGCCGCCGCCACGTCCAGCGACAGGTCGCCCTTGCCCTCGAGATAGTCCTTCCCCGCCGCGTCCTTGAGCAGCAGGCCGATCGCCACCTCCGTCAGCGTCTCCTTGAGCGAGACCCGGTTGCTGTTGGCGTCGAGCGCCAACCCGCCGGCGACGCTGCCCTCGTAGAGGCGCGCGCTGTGCGGTGAAATCTCCACCCGCCCGTCGGCGGCATTGGCTTCCGCCTTCACCTCGGCCAGGCGCAGGCCGCGCACCTGCAGCGCGCCGATCTGCAGCTTGCCTTTCGCGTCGAGCCCCTTCAGTCCGGACAGGTCCACCGCCGTCTCGCCGGGCTTGCCGGGCGCGGGCGGCGCCTTGGCTTCCGGCGCGCCCTTGGGCGCTTCCGCCGGCGCCGGCGCGGCCGGCGGCGGCTTTTCCGACGCCAGGTAGCGGTCGATATTCAGCCGGTCGATATCGATGTCGAACGCGTAGCGCGGCGGCGTGAAGCGCGTAAGGCCGATCTTCGCGTTGAGCGTCGATTCGTCGATCTTGCCGGCAAGCTCGGCGCTCGCCGTCTGTTTCTCGAAGTTGGCCCGGATGCTTCCGCTGAGCGGCAGCTTGAGCGGCCGCAGCGGCGCGGGCAGGCCCGCGCTCGCCAGCGTGATGTCGGTGGTGAGCTTCGGCACGTCGAGCGTGCGCTCGGAGAGGCGCGCGCCGGCGAGCTTGAGCACGCCGTCGAGCCGGTCGGCGCCGTTCGCGCCCTTGAACGAAACGGCGAGCGTGTCGACGCGCAGCTGGCTGCGCGGCAAATCGAAGCCGGCGTCGCCCTCGGCAGTGAGCTCGAGCCCGGTGAAGCCGGCCGCCGCCCCGGTGAGTTTCGCCTCGAGCTTCTGCAGGCCAACCGCCTTCGGCAGGTCGAGGCGGTAATCCGAGCGAAGGTCGACCGCCAGGTCGATATCGGGATGCTTGCCTTTGGCGCGGCCGCTGATGGCGAGCTTGCCGCCCGCCTGCCCGCCGATGCGGCCCGTCTCGATGCGCAGCTCGTTGATGTCGATCGCGCTGTCCGAGGCGAGGTCGCGCCAGTCGATGGCGGCGCGCTCGATGCGCACGCTCGACACCTGGAAGGCAACCAGGCCGCCGCCGCCTTTCGTCCCGGATTTGGGCTGCGCCTCGCCCTTGGGTTCCGGCCTGGGCTTGTCCTTGGCCGGGGGCGCCGGCTTCGCCCCGTCGCTTCCGAGCAGGTCATCGAAATTGAAGCGCCCGTCCTTCCCCTGGACGATGCGCGCCTTGAGCCCGGTGACGCGCAGCGCGTCGACCACGACGTTGCCTCGCAGCAGCGGCAGGACCTTGACCGAGGCGTGCGCCGAGTCGAGAGACAGGAATTCCTGCTCGCTGAAGCGCTCCGACAGGCTGAGGCCGGCAAGACGCACGCCGACGCTCGGATAGAAGGTCAGGCCGAGGTTGCCGCGCAGCTTGAGCGTCCGGCCGGTCTCGTCCAGCACCAGCCGCTCGACCTCGGCCTTATAGCGGTTGGGATCGAAGGTCAGCGCGAGGTAGGTCGCGCCCGCCGCTGCGACGACCGCGAAGACCGCGCCGCCCCATAGCGCCCACTTGAGAAGTCTTTTCATGGAATCAAGTAGTTAACCCGCTCCAAGCATTTCACCATCTGATCGTTGAACGACTTGAATCCCTGCGCGTTGACCCCATCTCCGCGCGATGCAGGAAGAGAAGGTCCAGCCGAAGGAACCCCAGAATAGCCCGGAAGTTCCCGCGGCTGCGAAATCGATTGAAGAGCAGCTCGCCGAAGCGCAAGCCAGGATCGAGCAGCAGCGGGACACCATGATGCGCGCCGTGGCCGAGGCCGAGAACGCCCGCAAGCGCACGCAGGCAGAGGCCGCCGTGGCGCTTAAATTCGCCGTCGAGCGCTTCGCCGAGAGCCTGCTGCCGGTGGCCGACGCCCTGGAAGCCGCGCTGCAATCGAAGGACGCGAGCGGCATCGAGCTCACCCAGCGCCAGCTCAGGGCGGCGCTGGAAAAAGCCGCCATCCGGGAAATCAGCCCCGCCGCCGGCGAGCGCTTCGACCCCCACCGCCACCAGGCCATGGCGGCGGTGCCCGCCGCCGCCGAGCCGAATACCGTCGTCGCGGTGATGCAGAAGGGCTATGCCCTGCACGACCGGGTGCTGCGCCCGGCCCTCGTCACCGTGGCCAAGCCCGTTGAAAATCCTGGGAAAGACCCCATCTCCGGGAAAGACCTGGACTAAGGAATCACCATGGCAAAGATCATCGGCATCGACCTCGGCACCACCAACTCCTGCGTTGCGATCATGGAGGGCGGCAAGCCCAAGGTGATCGAGAACTCCGAAGGCGCGCGCACCACGCCCTCGGTGGTGGCCTATGCCGAAGACGGCGAAATCCTGGTCGGCGCGCCGGCCAAGCGCCAGGCGGTGACCAACGCGAAAAATACCGTCTACGCGGTGAAGCGCCTCATCGGCCGCAAATTCGAGGACGCCGAGGTGCAGAAGGACATCAAGATGATGCCCTTCAGGATCGCGCGCGCCGACAACGGCGACGCCTGGGTCGAGGTGCGCGGCAAGA
>Ga0075435_100003414_pt1 | contig 10772 bp, 8 predicted proteins | sample RhiMethybrSRZTD4_FD_75302 | JGI IMG/M metagenome (GOLD analysis project Ga0075435, IMG submission 75302) | Populus rhizosphere microbial communities from Tennessee, USA - Rhizosphere MetaG P. TD hybrid SRZTD4 | ecosystem: Host-associated > Plants > Roots > Rhizosphere > Soil | place: USA... | reverse complement strand
AGCGGATCGGGCTCACCGAGGGCAACATCTTCCAGGGCGAGCTGTCGCTCGAGCAGCTCTTCTTCAACCGGCCGGTGCCCGGCTGGGCGCGGTTCCGCACGCCGGTCGAGGGCCTGTGGATCTGCGGCTCGGGCGCGCACCCCGGCGGCGGGCTGATGGGCGCGCCGGGCCGGATCGCGGCGCTCGAGCTGCTGCGCGAGCGGGGCCGGAGAAAGGGCGTGCGTGCCCGACTATGACGTGATCGTCGCTGGCGGCGGCCACAACGGCCTCGTCTGCGCCGCCTACCTGGCCCAGGCCGGCCGCCGGGTCGCCGTGCTCGAGCGGCGCACGGCCGCGGGCGGGCTGGTCGACGTGTTCACCACCGCCGGCCGGCTCCAGCGCGCCGTCGTCGACGACCTCGACCTGCACGCCCACGGGCTCGAGCTGGTCCGCCCGGACGTGCGCATGGTCTCGCTGCGCGAGGACGGCCCGGCGCTCACGTTCTGGGGCGACGCCGACCGCACAGCCGAGGGCCTGCGGGCCGTCTCGGCCGCCGACGCCGACGCCTACCCGCGCTTCGACGCCCACGTCCGCGAGCTGGCGGGGTTCGTCGCCGAGGTGCAGGCGTCGATCCCGCCGCGCCTCGACCGGGCGGCGATCGGCGACGCCGCGGCCGGGTTGCGCCTGGCGCGGGCGTACCGGCGCCTCGGCGCCCGGGCGGCGCGCGAGCTCACCCGCGTCCTGCCGATGGCGGTCGCCGACCTCGTGGGCGAGTGGTTCACGGACGACGGCATCCGCGGGGCGATCGCGGCCCGCGGCACCCAGTTCACCGCGATGGGCCCCTGGTCGGCGGGGACGGCGCTCGTGCTCGTCTCCGACTCGGCCGGGAACGACGGCGGGGCGGCCGGCCAGACCGCGTTCGCCCGTGGCGGCGCCGACGCGCTCGCCCAGGCGCTCGTCCGCGCCGCCCGCGCGGCGGGCGCCGACGTCCGCACCGGCGCGGACGTCGCCCGCGTCCTCACCCGCGACGACCGCGTCGAGGGCGTCGAGCTCGCCTCGGGCGAGCAGGTCACCGCGCCTGCCGTGGCCTGCGCGGTCGATCCCAAGACGGCGCTCGTCCGGTGGATCGACCCGGTCGCGGCAGGCCCGCGGCTGCGCTGGCGGGCCGGGAACATCCGCACGCCCGGCGCGACGGCGCGGGTCGACCTGGCCCTGTCGGCTCTGCCGGACTTCGCGGGCGTCGATCAGCACGCGCTGCAGGGCCGGATCGTGCTCGCCCCAGGCGTCGACGCCGTCGAGCAGGCGTTCGACGCCTGGAAGTACGGCGAGATGAGCGACCGGCCCTACCTCGAGGCCACCATCCCGACGCTGCTGAACGCAGACGGTGACGGCCACCGCATGACGGTGCTCGCCCAGTGGGTGCCCCACGACGCGGATCCCGCCGACGTCGGCAGGCGGGTCGTGGCCGCGCTCGGGCGCGTCGCCCCCGGCTTCGCCAAGCTCGTCACGTCGACGGACGCGCTGACGCCCGCCGGCATCGAGCGCGAGTACGGCCTGTCCGGCGGCCACCTCTACCACGCCGAGCCCGCCCTCGACCAGTTCTACGCCTGGCGGCCGGTGATCGGGCTCGCCCGCCACCGCCTGGGCATCCGCGGGCTCTACCTGGCCGGCGCCGGCGCCCACCCGGGCGGCGGCATCACCGGCGGGCCGGGCCGGAACGCGGCCCGCGAGATCCTGCGCGACCTGCGCCGGGCCGGGTAGCCGGCGCCCGGCCCCAGCCCTCGAGCCGGGGCAGCACGGGCTCGAGCTCGAGCAGGTCGGCCAGGGCGGGAAAGCGACGGACGAAATCGAGCCAGCGCGGCTGCTCGGCGACGGCGCGGTCGAGATGGGCGCGGGCGGCCTCGGCGTCGCCGGTCTGCGCCGCCGCGATCAGCGCGGCGACGAGCGCATGGCCGTCCTCGAGCCCGGCCGCGCGGGCGGCCGCAGCCGCCTCCGCGGCAGTCAGCGAGGGATCCGGCTCCCACGCCGCGCGCAGGGCCTGGCCCCGCTCGACGAGCCGGCGCAGCTCCGCGACCGGCTCGGGATGGTTGTCGACGCGCACGTCGCAGATGACATCGTTCCAGGGCATGCCGCTGGGCTGGCCGGCGACGACGAGCACGCGCCCCGCTTCCTGCCCGCGCCAGTCACCGCCCACGGCCTGTGCCGCCTCGAGCGCCGCGAGGAGCCGCTCGGCCATCGTCCCCGACGCCGCCCGGTAGGCGTCCATCATCGCCGGCCAGACCTCGGCGCTCGCCATCATGTTGGCCTGGCAGGCGACGCCGCGGCGATGGAGGTGTCCGGCCTCGGCGACGCACGCGCTGCCGGTGAAGGCGGCGGCCGTCCCGGACGCGGACACGACGCCGACCTGGCGGTACGGCGACATCCGGTCGCGCCTGGTGGCCGCCGCCAGGGCGGCCGAGGCGGTGGCGCCGGTGCGCAGCGCCAGCAGGCACATCGGGCCGTATGACGGGTCGCTAAACGACTGCGAGGCGACCGCGCCGACGCCCGCCTCGACCCACAGCGTGTGCACGCCCGCCCGGAACGCCGCGGACTGGATCGCGGCCCCGAGCTCCCCCGTCTCCGCGTCGCGCGCGACGATCGAGTACGTCACAGAGCCGAGCCTACCCGAACGTCCGGGCGTCGATCGTGACCGCGCCCGCGGCGGCGCGCAGGACGATGCGCTCGACGGCGGCCGGCCCGGGCCGCACCGAGAGCGGCAGCCCGGCGCCGTCCAGCCACGCCGCCAGCCGGTCGGCGTCGCCCCGCAGGTGGACGCGCTCGACCTCGATGCCGGCGCCGCCCGCGCCGGGGAACGGCGTGCCCGCCTCCCATGCGATGAAGAACGGCAGGTACGGCTCCATCGCCGCGTGCTCGACGCCCGCGGTGCGCCAGCGCAGTGTGCGGCCGTCGGCCGCCTTCCGTGAGCCGAGCACGGGGTCGAGGCCGAGCCGCCTCGCGGTCGCCTCGAGGTCGGCGGCCCGCACGGCCCAGCCCATCGGACCGGGCGGCGCGGCCGCCACCCAGCTCCCGAACCCGCTCGTTGCCGCCTCGGCCGGGTCGACCACGGCGACGAGCTCGAGGTAGGCGCCGCCGAGCGGGACGATGCGGTTGGCCGTGCCCCAGCCGGGATGGCGGCCGCCGGCCGCGACCGGGAGCCCGAGCGCCTCGGCCGCGGCCGCCGCCGCATCCAGATCGGCCGTGGCGATCAGCAGGTGGTCGACGGCGACGCTCATGCCGCCGCCGTCGCGGTCGCGTCCTCACGGGCCGTGTCGAGGCCCGGCAGGCGCTGCGACGCGATGAACAGGGCCGCCCCGACCAGGATGAGCGCCCCGCAGACGGCGAACCCGAGCCGGTACCCCTCGTGCTGGATCACGTAGCCGGTGAGCGGGAACAGCCACAGCATCTGGATCGAGAAACAGCCCTCGGCGATCGACATCGAGGTGGCCCGGTACTCGGAGCGGGTGTTGTGCTGGAGGTACGTCGAGAGCGTCACGTACACGAGCTCTGGCGCGCCCGAGATCAGCATCAGCATGACGACCGGAACGGCCAGCCCGGGCACGGCGACGCCGACCACGAGCCCGACGACCATCGCCAGCGACCCCAGCCCGACCGACAGCGTCAGCGGGACGCGCTCGCCGATCCGCCCGCCGATCCACGAGCAGCCGGACCCGACCAGCATCGCCCCGCCCAGCACGACGCCGAGCAGCGCATTCGACGCGCCCCGCTCCTGGAAGAGCGGCGCGGCGTAGAACCACCAGCTCGTGACCGCCGCCCAGTAGATGCTCCACGCCAGCGTGAGCGTCCCCAGCCGAGGCGAGCGCCGCAGGGCGCGCAGGCCGCGGGCGGCCACCCGCACGCCGTGGGCGGCCTTGCCGCGGCGGTCGTCGGGCAGGCGGGTGGCGATCGCGCTCGCGGCGAGCGCGCAGGTCGCCGTCAGCCAGAACGCGAGCGGCTGCGAGTAGGTGGCGATCAGCCCGCCGGCCATGAACGAGATCGCGCCGGCGAACTGGAACACGGCCCACAGGCCGCCGAGCATGCGCGGGAACTGGGCCTGGGCATCGTCATGGGCGAGCGAGTCGAACAGGTACGCCTCGTCCGCGCCCGTGCGCAGGGCGAAGGCGATGCCGTGGATGCCGCCCGCGACGCAGATGAGCGCGAAGCCGGGCGCGTAGACGTAGCCGAGCTCGGCGATCGCGGTGAAGAACCCGGCCGCGACCAGCAGCCGCCGCCGGCCGAGCGCGTCGGCCAGCGCCCCGGTCGGCACCTGGGCGATCAGCATGCCGACGTGGAGGGCGGCCTCGACGATCCCGAACTGGGTCAGCGAGAGGCCGCGCGAGAGCAGGAAGACGGCCCAGATCGGGCCGGAGAAGATGATGCCGTTGAAGAGCTGGTAGAGCCGGAAGACGGTGAGCGTGCGAGCGTTCATGGGTTCCTCGGAGGGTCGGACGACGGCGGCCGGGGCGTAAGGGAGAGCGCCGTTTGGGCGCACCTCTCCCGTCACCGGGGCGTGTCAGCCCTGAACGCGGGCGATGCAGTGGCGCAGGAGCCAGAGAACCTGGCGCGTCGACTCGACGTTCTGTGTGCGCGTCTGCTGCATGGCGGCGGCCATGGTAGCAGAGCCGCCGCGAAGCGAGGGGCCCGGGTGAATAAAAGGGGGTCTGACCCCGTTTATTCACGCCTACTGCTGGAGGGCGGCCTCGAGCACCACGCGGGCGATCGGGGCGGCGACGTCGCCGCCCACGCCGCCGCGCACCACGAGCACCGCGACGGCTACCTTGGGCGCGCCGACGGGCGCGAACGCGATGAACCAGGCGTCGGTGGGGACGTCGGGGCCGCCGATCTCGGACGTCCCCGTCTTCCCGGCGACGGTCACACCCGGGATGGCGGCGCTGCGGCCGGTGCCCTCGGTGACGACGGCCTCCATCATCGTGGTCACCTCGCCCGCGATCTGGCGCGAGCAGGCCCTGGTCGGCGTGTGCGGCTCGCGGTCGGCCAGCGGCCGCCGGATCAGGAACGGCGGCTTGAACATGCAGCCCGCGCCGATCGTCTGCGCGACGGACGCCATCTGCAGGGGCGTCGCCTCGACGCCGCCCTGACCGATCCCGGCGACGCCGAGGTCGAGCGGGCTCGTCAGCTCCTTCACCGGCGGCGTCACGCTCTCGGGCACCGGATAGGCGACCGTGGGCGTCTTGTTGAACCCGAACGCGTTGGCCATCGCCACGAGCTTCGGCCCGCCCACCTCGACGGCCAGCGGGCCGAACACCGAGTTGCAGCTGACCGCGAACGCGAGCACAAGCGACCCGCCGCAGTCCTCGTGGTGGAAGTTGTGCAGCTTCCACCCGTTCAGGAGCGCGAAGCGGGCATACGGGTAGACGGTCTCGAGCGTCGTCTTTCGCGCCGTCAGGGCGGCGGCCGAGGTGATCGTCTTGAACGACGACCCCGGCGGCTGCAGCGCGTCCATGCCCAGGCCGGCGCTGGCCTCGACCGCGCCGGTGCGCGAGAGCACGACCACCCCGCCGTAGCGGCCGCCGAGGGCGTTCGTGGCCGCCTCCTGGATCGGCACGCGCAGCGTCGTCGTCACGCTGCGCGGCGCCACGCCCGGCTTGACCGCGAGCACGCGTCTCTGGCCGCTCGCCGACACCGCCCGCAGCACGAACCGGGGCGAGCCGGCCAGGATCGAGTCGAGCGAGCGCTCGAGGCCGCCCTGGCCGTAGGGCTGGGTGGCGGGCCAGCCGGCCCGCTCGCGGGCGGCGACGTCGCTCGGCGCGGGCGCCTTCACGTACCCCGTGACGAGCGCGAACGCCGAGCCCTGCGGGTAGACCCGCGCCGTCGCCGGCCCCTCCGCCAGCACGTGGCCGGTGAAGTCGAGGATCTTGCCGCGGCCCTGCGGCACGACCACGCGGCTGACGAGCCGCTCGCCCGGCTCGAGGCCGGGGAACGCGAGCGCCCGCGTCCAGGAGATGCGCTGGCCGCCGCGGGTGTGGACGACCGGCACGGACATGCGCTGCGTGACCCGGCCGAACCTCCGCGTCGCCACGGACATCGGCACCGCGACGATGTCGCCGTGGCGCCGGGCCGTGCCGACCTGGTGCAGGCCGCGCATGGTCGCGACCCTGGCGGCGTCCTGGTAGAAGGCGACGAAGCGGGCATACGGCACCCGCGCCCGGTCGCGCGGCGCGATCAGCCCGTACATCCCCTGGTAGTCGCCCTCGTGCCAGTCGGCCGCGAACTCGGGCACCGGCGCGGTGGGGTCGGGCTTCGGCCCGCCGTCGCTCTCGATGGTGCTCGCCGCACCGGTCAGGACGACGACGCCGATCGCGCCTCCCGCGGCGACCACGGCGGCGAGCACGATCCCGCGCGTGACCCAGACTCGCTTCCCCCGCCCCACTGACATCCCCCGGATTGTGCACTAGGTTGCACGGCTCGCGCGAATGCGCACCCGCCCCGCGGCCCGGTCGACGTCCCTGACGGCGACGTCGATCGCATCGCCCAGGCGCAGCCGGCGGCCGCTGCGGCGGGCGACGAGCGCAACGCCGAGCGGGTCGAGGTCGACCAGCTCGCCGGCCCACGACCGGCCCGGGAGGTAGCCCTCGAACAGCGTGCCGAAGCGGACGAACGCCCCCGAGTCGATCACGCCGACCACCTCGCCCTCGAAGCTCGCGTCCCAGCCCCGCTCGTACAGCTCCCGCTCGAGCAGGAAGGCGGCGCAGACGTCGTCGGCGGTGCGCTCGAGCAGCTCCGCCTCGCGCTCGGCCGCGGAGTCGTGGGCGGCCGCGCTCGCGACGGCGGCCGGCTCGGGCGGCGGCGTCGAGAGCGCGCCCAGGTAGCGGAGCAGCGCGCGGTGCACGAGCAGGTCGGGATGGCGTCGGATCGGCGACGTGAAGTGGCAGTAGGCCGGGCTGGCGAGGCCGGCGTGGCCGAGGTTCCCGGGGTCGTAGCGGGCCTTTTGCAGCGCCCTCAGCACCATCGCCGGAAAGGCCGAGCGCCCCCGCCCCGACGAGGCCACGTAGCGCGAGACGGACTGGCTGACGAGCCCCGCAAACCGGGCCGCCTGCTCGGGCGTCGGCAGCGGCGGCTGCGGCGGCGTCGGCACCTGCAGCGCCTCCAGGCGCTGGGCGAGCACGTCCAGCGCGCCCGGCTCGGGCGGCTCGTGCACCCGGAAGGGCATGGCCGCGCCGGCCGCTGCCAGCTCGGCGGCAACCGCCTCGTTCGCGGCCAGCATCAGCTCCTCGACGAGCGCGTGCGCCGGGCTGGAGCGGCGGATGGCGCCCGAGACGACGACGCCGCCCGCGAGCCGGAACGAGCGCTCCCGCGTCTCGACCGCCACCCCGCCGCGCGCGAGCCGGGCGGCCGCCCGCTCGCGGGCGATCGCGTCCAGCCGGCGCAGGGCGCCGACGAGCTCGGGCGGCCCCTCGCCGGAGGCGAGCACGGCCTCGGCCTCGTCGTACGTGAGGCTGCGGTCGCTGCGGATCAGGCTGCGGTAGGCGCGCAGCGGGCCGGGGCCGAGCTCGACGGTGACCGCGAACCGGTCGCGGCCGGGCAGGAGGCTGCACAGCCCGGAGGACAGCTGGTCGGGCAGCATCGGGTCGACCCGGCCCGGCAGGTACACCGACGTCGCCCGCCGGGCCGCCTCGCGGTCGATCGCGCCGCCCTCCGGCACGAACGCCGCCACGTCCGCGATGTGGACGAGCACGCGCGCGCCGTCTGCCGAGAGGGCGTCGTCGTGGTCACCGGCGTCGGCGGGATCGATCGTGAAGGTCGGAACGGCGCGCAGGTCGACGCGGCCGTCACCGGCGGCGGGCTCGCGCGGCAGCCGGGCCGCCTCGGCCTCGACGTCGTCGGGCCACGCTGCGGCGACGCCCGCCTCGATCGCCAGCCCATGCACGACCGCCTCGGCGTCGGTGACGAGCCCGAGCCGCTCGGCGACGATCCCCCGCCCCGGCCCTGTCACCTCGACGGCGACCAGGTCGCCGGCCGCGGCGGCGACCCCGCCAACCCGGCCGAGCGTGAGCGGCGGGCCGGGCTCGAAGAACGGCTCCCCCACCACCGCCCGCGCCCGCAACGACACCTCGCAGACGACCGGCGGCCGCGCCGGCGGCGGGCTCAACGCCGGCTCAGAGCCCGCAGTGCGGCCGCGAGCACGCGGTCGGTCGGCCCCGGCCGGGGCATGACGTACTTGTCGGGGGCGATCCCTCGATCCTCGACCACGATGCCGCCCGGCAGCCGGAACCCGGCCACGGTCAGCTTCAGTGCGCCGCCGCCCGCCAGCGGCTCGACCGCCTGGACGGTGCCCTTGCCGTAGCTGCGCCGGCCGATCAGGATCGCCCCGGCGTCGGCCCGCAGGGCGCCTGCGACCACCTCGGCTGCGCTGGCCGTGCCGCCGTTGATCAGGACGGCGATCCGGAGCGGCCCGACCGAGGTGCCGTCGGCGACGAACTCACGGGGCGGCTCGTGCCGGCCTGCGGTGGTCACGACGACGCCCTTGTCCGCGAACACCCGCACGACCGCCACGGCCTGCGAGAGGAGACCGCCCGGGTTACCGCGCAGGTCGAGGATCACGGCCTCGTGCTTGCGGGCCGCGCGGGCGGCGATCTCGCGCACCTTCGTCGCGGCGGTGGCCGGGAAGCTCAGAAGCCGGATCAGGCACACCTTCATGCCGCCCGAGTGAATCACCCGGCTGGCGATGTAGGGTAGCGTGATGGGCCGGCGCACCAGCGTCAGCGACATCGGGTCGCGCCGGCCGGTGCGCCTGATCTCGAGGTGCATCGCCGAGCCGACGCGGCCGCCGATCAGGTCGAGCGCGCGCCGGTAGGAGAGGCTCGCGAGCGACGCACCGTCGATCGTCGTGATCACGTCGCCGGGGAGGATGCCGGCGGCACGGCCGGGCAGGCCCGGGATCGACGCCGTCACCAGCAGGCCGCGGTGGGCGCGGTGCAGGGCCAGGCCGACGCCCGGATATGTGCCCGCCTCGGCCGCCTTCAGCTGCGTGTAGGCGACCGGCGGCAGGTAGCGCGTGTACGGATCGCCCAGCCGTTGCAGCATCGCCTTCACGTCGCGGGCGTCGTACACGCGGGCCGGCAGCGCCCGGTAGTAGTAGGCCTCGAGGTCGTCCAGCACCTGCGAGCGCAGGGACGACGGCGGCGGTGGCGGCTTCGGCTCCGCGAGCGATTGCGTCCGGAGCTCGAATCCGAGCGCGAATGACGCGATCAGCGCCACGGCGGCTACGGCCGGCACGAGTAGTCGGTGCCCCTTCACCAACTGGCGATTGTATCCGCTATGGCGGGTGGCGGGCGTTACCTAGACGCGCAGGAACCGGCGCAGCGTGATCCCGGAGCCGAACGCGCCCAGGAGCAGGCCGAACGCCGACAGCATGGCGATCAGGAGCGGGACGCCCACGAGCCGGGCCGGGTCGGTCAGGCCGCGGTCGTAGCCGTTCAGGGCGACGTAGACGACCGTGAGCAGCACGAGCGCGCCGATCGCGCCCAGAAGGCCGGTCAGCATGCCCTCCAGCATGAACGGCAGGCGCACGAAGGCGTTCGTCGCCCCCACCAGCTTCATCACCTCGATCTCACGCCGCCGCGAGAAGATCGACAGCCGGATCGTGTTCTGGATCAGCACCACGGCGGCGATCCCGAGCAGCAACATCAACCCGAACACGAAATACAGGATGTACTTGAGCGTGTTCAGCACCCGGTCCGTGATCTTCTTCCCGTACGTCACGCAGGGTGGGCTGCCGCAGTTGTGCACCGCGGAGATGTTCTGGGCCGCCGCTGCGGTCGTCGATGCCTTGTTGGCGTCGGTCAGCTTCACGTAGAAGGCCGGCGGCAGGGGGTTCGACGGGAGCGACTTGATGGCGTTGCGGGCCGACGGCGACATCTGCCTCAGGGCCTCCTCGGGCGACACGTACTCGAACGACTTCACGTACGGCAGGTCCTTCACCTGGTTGTACACGACGCCGCGCTGGGTCGTGTTCGTCGCGTACGACCCGGGCAGGTAGAGCTTGACCGTGACCTCGTTGCGGACGCCGACGGCGTAGTGGTAGACCCACCACGCGGTGGTGACGAAGATCCCGAGCAGGAAGGTGACGATCAGGACCGTCACCGTCGCCGCGACCGTGGTCGCGGCATTCGACCGGATGGAGGCCAGCGCCTCCCAGAAGAAGAACCGCCACCTCACCGTTCGTAGCCGCCGCGGCGATCGTCGCGGACGACCCGGCCGTCCTCGAGCTGGATCACGCGCCGGCGCATCTTGTCGACCATCTCGCGGTCGTGCGTCGCCATCACCACTGTGGTGCCGGCCCGGTTGATCCGGTAGAGCAGCTGCATGATGCCGACGGACGTGTCCGGGTCGAGGTTCCCGGTGGGCTCGTCGGCGATCAGGAGCGGCGGGTGGTTCACGAACGCGCGCGCCACCGAGACGCGCTGCTGCTCGCCGCCGGAGAGCTCGTGCGGGTAGCGGTCGCCCTTGTCGGCGAGGCCGACGAGGCCGATGATGTCGGGCACCTTCTTGCGGATCTCGGCCCGCGACTTGCCCTGCACCTGCAGGGCGTAGGCGACGTTCTGGTACACGGTGCGGTTCGGCAGGAGCTTGAAGTCCTGGAACACGCAGCCGATGTTGCGGCGCAGGATGGGGATCCGGGAGCGCTTCAGCTTCGGCAGCGAGCGCCCGCCGACGATCAGGTTCCCCGTGGAGACGTCGAGCTCCTTCAGGAGCAGCTTGATGAAGGTCGACTTGCCCGACCCGGACGGGCCGAC
>Ga0075435_100003412_pt1 | contig 10775 bp, 7 predicted proteins | sample RhiMethybrSRZTD4_FD_75302 | JGI IMG/M metagenome (GOLD analysis project Ga0075435, IMG submission 75302) | Populus rhizosphere microbial communities from Tennessee, USA - Rhizosphere MetaG P. TD hybrid SRZTD4 | ecosystem: Host-associated > Plants > Roots > Rhizosphere > Soil | place: USA... | reverse complement strand
GCAGGTCGCGAAGTTTCGCGCGCTCGATCGCGACGCGCGGCTGACCGGCGCGATCGAAAAGGAAGGCTTCGATACCGGCCGCAAGGCGATCAACCCGTTCACCGGCGAGGAGGTGCCGATCTGGATCGCGAACTTCGTGCTGGCCGAGTACGGCACCGGCGCGATCATGGCCGTCCCCGCGCACGACGAACGCGACTTCGAGTTTGCACGCAAATACCAGCTGCCGATCCGGATCGTGGTGCGGTCGGAGGAGACGCCGGCTTCGGCCGATGACCTCGTGCAGGCCACGACCAATTACGGCCGGATGGTCAACTCGGGCCCGTGGACCGGGAAGGAAGCGCCGGCGGTCATCGCCGAGATGATTGCCGACGCCGAGAAACGCGCGATCGGCAAGGGTGAGGTTCAGTACCGCCTGAAAGACTGGGGTATCTCGCGCCAGCGCTACTGGGGCACGCCGATTCCAGTGATTCACTGCGAGAAGGACGGCGTCGTGCCGGTGCCTTACGAGGATTTGCCGGTGGAGCTGCCGAAGGTGACGACCTTTACCGGCCGCGGAGACTCGCCGCTCGCGCAGGTGCCCGAGTGGGTGAACGTGACGTGTCCGAAATGCGGCGGTCCGGCGCGGCGCGAGACCGATACGATGGACACGTTCGTCGACTCGTCGTGGTACTTCCTGCGCTTTGCCGACCCGAAAAACACGGAGCTGCCGTTCGATCCAGCCGCGTCCGCCTACTGGATGCCGGTTGATTTCTACAGCGGCGGCGTCGAGCACGCGATTCTGCATCTGCTGTACTCGCGCTTCTTCACACGTGTGCTGCGCGACGTGGGACTGGTCACCTTCGACGAGCCATTCAAGCGGCTGCTGACGCAGGGCATGGTGCTGAAGAACGGCGCCGTGATGTCGAAGTCAAAAGGCAACGTCGTCGATCCCGACGACATGCTGCAGAAGTACGGCGCCGATGCGCTCCGCCTGTACGTCATGTTCGTCGCGCCGCCGGAAAAGGAAGTCGAATGGAGCGACGCCGGGCTGAAGGGGAGCTTCAGCTTTCTGGTTCGCGTCTGGAAGATCGTCGATCATTGGGCCGAGACGATTGGCGGCGAGGGCGTCCCCGAGTGCGGCGACGACTGCACGGAGGCAGAGCGGAAGCTGCGGCGCAAAACGCACGACACGATCCGGCGCGTGACCGTGGACATCGAAGAACGGATGCACCTCAACACCGCGGTGTCGGCGTTGATGGAGCTGGTCAACGAGATCTACGATTTCAGCGAGGGGACCGCGCACGGGCTGCCGGCGGCGCGCGGCGAGCCGCCAGTCGGGCGCATCGAGCGGCCGCAGACGATTGCCGTACTGCGCGAGGCGATCGACGCGCTGGTCGTCATGATCTCGCCGTTCGCGCCGCACACGGCCGAGGAGCTGTGGCACAGGCTCGGGCACGCCGAGGACCTGACCAAGGCGCAGTGGCCGGCGTTCGATCCTGCCGTCGCGAAAGCCGAAGAGGTCGTGGTGCCGGTGCAGATCAATGGTAAGGTTCGCGCGCGCGTCACCGTGCGCGCCGACGCCTCCGAGGACGAGCTGCGCGATCTGGCGCTCGCCGACGCCATCGTCAAGGGGCACACGGCGGGGAAGACGATTCGAAAGGTGGTTGTGGCGAAAGGGCCACTCGTCAGCGTGGTGGTTCAATGAAGCAAGAAACCTCTCCACCACTGAGGACACGGAGGACACTGAGGTGAGAATCGGTACGAATGTTTTCCTCCGTGTCCTTCGCGTCCTCCGTGGTGGAGAGCTTTGGCTGTGTGTGATGTGCGTTTGTACCTCTGGGTGCGGCTACGCACTGGCCGGCCGGGGCTCCTTTCTCCCCGATTACATCAAGACGATCGGCGTCCCCGCGTTCGTGAACCGCACCACAGTCTTCAACCTCGAAACGATGATGACGCAGAAGGTGCGGGCGGAATTCATCGGCCGCGGCAAGTACCAGATCCTGCCGCAGCAGACCGGTGTCGATGCCGTGCTGGTCGGTGAAATCACGTCGGTCTCGATCGTTCCGGCCAGCTTCAGCACCCAGACCCAAATCGCGACGCGCTATGCCCTGACCATGTCGGCGCGGATCGAGCTGCGGGATGTGCGCGAGAACAAAGTGCTGTGGGAGAATCAGAGCCTGCTCTTCCGGCAGGAATACGATGCGACCGGCGGCCGGAGCGTCAACGATCCCACCGCGTTCTTCCAGCAGGATGTCAACGCGCTCGATCGCATCACCACTGATTTTGCACGGACCATCGTCAGTGCCATTCTGGAGGCCTTCTGAGATTGCGGATTGAGGATTGCGGATTGCGGATTTATTGGTGATTGGGTGATTTGGGGATTGCGGATTGATAGTTGAGCGGCGATTGAGGCACCAGGCTCTGACTCCGCAATCTGCACCTAATCATCAATGAATCCTCAATCCGCCAATCCCATCAATCACCAATAAATCCGCAATCCGCAATCCTCAATCCGCAATGTCGAGCATCACACCCTCCGTCGTCAGGAAACAGATCGCCGCCGGGACGGCCGATCCGGTCTATCTCCTTCAGGGCGAGGATGACGTCGAGAAGTCGGGACTGGCCGGCGAGTTCGCGGAGCTCGTCGAAGAAGGGCTGCGCGCGTTCAACGTCGAGCGCATCCACGCCGGCGAGATGACCACCGGCGACAAGCTCGCCGACGGCGTCGCGACAATCACGGCGGCAGTACGGACGCTGCCGATGATGGTGCCGCGCCGGATCGTCATCGTCATGCGGGCCGAGACGCTCCTGGTCCCGAAGCGCGAGAGCGAGGCGGCCGAACGTGCGCTCGAGGAGTTTACCGCGCTGCTCGAGCGGCCCGAGCCCCAGACGACGATGGTGCTGGTGGCTGCGCCGATCGACAGGCGCGTGAAGATGTGGAAGCTGCTGCAGAAGCACGCGACGATCGTCGAGTGCGGCGTCCTCGAGGATCTGGCCGCGGCGCAGCAGTGGGTCCGCGCCCGGGTTGCGAAAGAGGGCGTCGAGATCGAGCCGGCGGCCGCGCGGCTGCTCGCCGAGCTCGCCGGATTCCCGGCATATTCGCGCGATAAGGGACCAAAGGGCGACGTCGCCCGCCTGCGCGGGGAAGTCGATCGCCTGCTGCTTTATGCGCTCGGGGAGAAGAAAATCACCGTCGCCGATGCGCGGCAAATCGTCGGTCCGGCGGTGCTGCAGGACGACTGGGCGATCGCGAATGCCATCGAGGCTGGCCAGGCGGGCGAAGCACTGCGCCAGCTGGCGCTGACGCTCGAAGCGGGCGCGCCGCCGGAGAAGATTCTCGGCCAGCTGGGCTACATCGTGCGCGCGAGATTCCCGCAGATCGCACCTGGCCAGGTACGCACGGCGATCGATGCCGTGTTTCGCACGGACCTCGACTTGAAGCGGTCCGCAGGCGACGCGCGCGTCCTGCTCGAGCGTCTTGTCGTCGAATTGTCGTCAGGGAAGCGGCTGGGCCGCCGATTCTAACCGCGAGCTGCGAGACGCGTCGTGAGGCGCGACTTGTAGCGGCCGGCGGCGTTCCGATGGATGATTCCCTTGCTCGCCATCTTGTCGATGAGCGAGATGGTCTGCTTCAACGCCGTCCGGGCGCCGGCCAGATCGTTGCCATCGATCGCCGTCCGCACGCTCCTGAGCGCGTTGCGCAGGCGAGCGCGGAACTGGCGGTTGTGCTCGCGGTTCTTCAGACTCTGACGATGCGCCTTGAGCGCGGATGCATGCGTAGCCACGTAATATCGTCCCTCCGAAACTCCTAATCTTATCAGCGCATGGCATTTACTGTCGAGCACCTTCGCCGCGTCTACGGGTCGCTCCATGCCGTGGACGACCTGTCCTTCCACGTCGGGGAGGGCGAGATCGTCGGGCTCATCGGGCCCAACGGCGCCGGCAAGACGACCACGCTGCGGTGCCTGGCGGGCATCCTGCGGCCGACGGCCGGCCGCGTGCGCATCGACGGCCACGACATCGTCGAAGATCCGATCGAGGCCAAGCGGCGGCTCGCGTTCATGCCGGACGAGCCGCATTTGTTCGAATATCTGACCGTCGAAGAACACTTGCGCCTGACGGCACGGCTGTATGCGGTCAGGGATTTCGAACCGCGTGCGCGCGCGCTCGTCGAGGAGCTCGAGCTCACCGGCAAGGAGAAGTCGCTTCCAGGCGAGCTGTCGCGCGGCATGCGGCAGAAGGTCGTCATCGCGTGCGGCCTCGTGCGCGACGCGACGACGCTGCTCTTCGACGAGCCCTTGACCGGACTCGACCCGATTGGCATCCGCAAGATGCGCGAGACGATCGTCGCGCGCGGACGTGCCGGCGCGGCGATTCTGCTTTCATCGCATCTGCTGCATCTGGTCGAGGAGATTTGCACGCGCGTCATCATCATGGACCGCGGCCGCATCGTCGCCGACGGCACGTTCGAGGAGCTCGCCTCGCGTGCCGATCTGGCCACGATTGGATCGAACCTCGAACAGATTTTCATGCGGGTGACGGGGCGTGATACGGCAACCTGAATCTCCACCACGGGGAACACGGAGGACACGGAGGAGATGGAGGACACGGAGGATTCTGTGGTGGAGCGTTTGATGCGATGAACGCCGCACGAATGATGTTCTCCGCGAGCCTCTACATCATCGTCTGTAGCGCACGGAACCGGATCCGCGTGCGGCTGCGGCGGCTGCGCGAACCGCGATACCTGTTCGGCGCAATCGCCGGCGTCGCCTATTTCTACTTCGCCTTCTTCTCACGCGTGCGGGCCGGTCGCGCCGGCCGCCGGCGCCGTGCGGCGCCGATGCCGTCGCCTGACGTCATGGCGGCGCTCACGGCCTCGGGCCCGGCGGCGGCCGGCCTGCTCCTGATGGTAGTCACGACCGCGTTCTCGGCGTTGCCGGTGACGAGCAGCCTGCTGGTGTTCTCGGATGCCGAGATCCAGTTCCTGTTCCCGGCGCCGGTGTCGCGGCGGCAGCTGCTGCTGCACCGCATGATGCGTTCGCAGCTCGGCATCCTGTTCGGGATCATCGTCTTTTCGGTGATCTTTCCGTCGGCGTCCGGGTACGCGCGCCTTCAGACCGGCATCTCGTTGTGGCTGTTGTTCGCGACGTGGCGCGTGTATTTCGCCGGCATCTCGCTCGCGCGGACGCGGCTCACAGACCGGGCGGCATCGGCGCGCCGCACCGCGTGGACGCCGATGCTCGTCCTCGTCGCGGCGCTGGCGGTCGTTGCCATATCGGTCGCGCGCGCCTTCGCCACTCGGCCGGTGGAGAGCGCGCAAGACGTCCTCTCACGGTTGAGCGAGGTTGCGGCCATTCCAGTCGTCCGGATCCTGCTCTTCCCGTTCGTCGCCCTCGTGCGGCCGTTTTTTGCGGAGTGGCCGTGGCCGTTCGTGCTCGCGCTCGGACCTGCGGCGCTGGTGCTGGCTGCGGCCATCGTGTGGGTGCTGCGCACCGACGAAGGATTCGAGGAGGCCGCGACCCAGGCGTCGGCGCGCCAGGCCGCGGCGCGCCAGGCGCGAATCGCGCCAGCCCCGACCGCGCGCGCCGTGGGATGGACGCTCGCGCTCAGCGGACCGACGGAGGGTCTGTTCCTCTGGAAGAACGCCGTCCAGATTGCGCGCGCGACGACAGGCCTGACGCTGATTCGGTACGCGGTTCCGCTGGCGCTGATCGTCGTCTCGATGAGCACCAGCGTCATGGCGTCGCGAAATGCCGTCGGTCTCGCGATGGCATTGTGCAGCATCGCGATCTATATCGCGGCATTCACCGTCATGCTGGGCCCGCAAATCATGCGCACCGATCTGCGCGACGACCTGCGGCATCTGGAGCTGCTCAAGACGTGGCCGCTGCGGGCGTCGGCGGTGATCCGCGGCGAGATGCTGTTTCCCGGCGCCGTGCTCACCGCCATCGCGTGGCTCGCTCTGACGTGCGCGGCGATTCTCTCGGCGGCCGGCTTTCCGCGCTTGTCGCTCGCCTGGCGGATGTCGGGCGCGCTCTCCGCGCTGCTGCTGACGCCGGCGCTCGTCTTCGCTCAGCTCATGGTGCACAACGCGGCGGCGGTGCTGTTTCCGGCGTGGGTACCGCTCGGCACGTCGCGGCCGCGCGGCGTCGATGCGATGGGGCAGCGGCTGATCCTGTTCGGCGCGGTCCTCCTGACGCTCGCCGTCATGATGGCGCCAGGGCTGATCGTCAGCGCGATCCTGTGGTTCGCGTTCTACCGCTTCATCGGCGCGGCCGTGCTGATCCCTGGCGCGGTGATATGTCTGGTGATGGTCGCGGCCGAAGTGTTGACAGCGACCGAAGCGCTGGGGCCGGCGTTCGAGAGGCTCGACGTGACGTCGATCGAACGCGTGGAGTAGCTATCTACGCGTGCCGACCGGCTCGTAAGTGCCGGTGGTCGGCTTCCGGTCGGTATAGCGGACGACTTCTCGGCCGTCGATGATCTCGGTGACTTTGTAGATCTGGTTGTTCCGCATCTCGATCGGACGATTCGTGGTCTGCGTGATTTGCGAGATCTGCTTGACGTAATTCTTGGTCTCGCGATACGGCGGCACTGTTTGATTGTGCTTGTCCACCGCGCCGGGACCCGCGTTGTACGCCGCCAGCGCGAGCTCCTCGTTGTTCGAATAGCGGTCGAGGAGCTGGCGGAGATAGGCCACACCGCCGCGAATGTTCTCGACTGGATCGAACGCGTTGAAGACGCCGAACTCCCGGGCGGTCGCCGGCATGAGCTGCATCAGGCCCATCGCGCCGACGCGCGAGATTGCCCGCGGATTGAACGCCGATTCGACCTGAACGACGGCGCGAACCAGCTCCGCGCGAATGTTGTGCAGCCGTGCGTGCTCGCTGATGACATCGTCGTACTGCCGGCCGCGATCAGACGCGGCGTATCGGGTCGCTCGAATGGAATCCGCCTTCGGCACCGCAAACGACTTCATTTGCGACACGCTGCCGATCGGCTGTTTGTCGGACAGAACAAGGTTGCCGTTCGCGTCGCGCCAGGAATAGATCTGCGCGTGCGCGGGGACCGCCACCCACAGCATGGCTGCAGCGAGCGCGTAGCGCAGCCCTTTCGGGCCACTGAAGATGGCACCAGCGAGCATTTTGTTAAGGGTCAACAGTTTAGGTTATCGGCTCTGCAGACCCGTGCAGTAGGGCAGGCCAGCGGAAAATGATTGGGACGAATTGCGATCGGACGATCAGTTCTGTGGAGAACTGTGCAACGGTGTGCAGATCGATCTGGATCCCTGACGGCGATCGCGTTGGCGCACGTGTCCGCTCGTGGTGAGCGGGATCAGTCGCGCGTCCCGAGGATCTTGGCGACGACCGCCTCGCTGGCTGCGAGCATCTCGTCGATCTTCTCGGGCTGCTTGCCTCCGGCTTCCGCGAAGTCGGGACGGCCGCCGCCGCCGCCCCCGACGATCGGCGCAATCTCCTTCACGATCTGTCCCGCTTTGACACGATTCGTCAGGTCGGAGGTCACGGCGACCACGATCTGCACCTTGCCATCGCTCGCGGACGCGAGGACGACGACGCCGCTCTTGATCTTCGCCTTCAGCGAGTCAGCGAGGCCGCGCAGGGCCTCCTTGTCCAGATCCGCGACCTTGCGCCGCGCCAGCTTGATGCCGGCGACGTCGATCGTGTCGTCGCTCTCCGCGCTCGCGCCGCCGCCCATCGCGACCTTCGTCTTGAGCTGCGTCACCTCGCGCGCCAGCCGCTTCGCCTCCGACTGCAGCCTCTCGATCGCGGCCACGGCTTGATCGTCAGGCGCGTGCAGCGCGTCGAGCACCGAGGTCAGCGTGGAGCGCTGGCGCTGCGCCCACGCGACCGCTCCCGCGCCCGTCAGCGCCTCGATGCGCCGCGTCCCCGCGGCGACGCCGCTTTCGCCGACGATCACGAAGAATCCGATGTCGCCGGTCGCGCTGACGTGGGTGCCCCCGCACAACTCCATGCTGAAGCCGGGCACGCTGACGACGCGAACCTGGTCGCCGTACTTTTCGCCGAACAGCGCCATCGCCCCTGCGTCGATCGCCTCCTGCGTCGAGCGGACTTCGGTCGTCACCGGCGTGTTGCGCGTGATCTGCTCGTTGACGATCCGCTCGATGCGATCGATCTCCTCGCGCGTGACCGGCTCCATGTGCACGAAGTCGAAGCGCAGCCGGTCCGGCGCGACCAGCGATCCCTTCTGCTTGACGTGCGAGCCGAGCACCTGACGGAGCGCCGAGTGCAGTAGATGTGTGGCGGTGTGGTTCCGCCGCGTGGCATTTCGGATCTCAGCGTCGACTTCGGCGGTGACGATGTCACGGACCTTCAGCGTGCCCGAGTCGATGCGGACACGATGCGCGCGCGGCAGTCCCGGCCGGATGCGGGCGACGCCTTCGACCGTTGCGGCTCCGCCTGTGCCTTCGCTGACAATCCGGCCGGTGTCCGAGACCTGACCACCCGCTTCGAGATAAAACGGCGTTTTTGCCAGAGCCGCATATCCAGTCGCCCCCGCCGCGAGCGTGTCGACAGGCTGCCGGCGCTCATCGAACAATGCCAGGACCGGCACGGCTGCTACCCGTGTCGTCGTGTAGCCTTCGAACTGATCGCCGGCGCCCTTGAGGCTCTCGTCGGCGGCCGTGTCGAACTCGTCGCCTCTTTTGCCGACACCAAATGCGCTTTTGGCGCGCGCCTTGTCACGCTGCGCCTCCATCGCCACGTCGTAGCCGGCTTTGTCCACGCGCACGTCCTGCGTGGCCGCCGTGTCCTCGATGAACTCGTACGGAATGCCGAAGGTGTCGTACAACCGGAACGCGACGTCGCCGGGAAGGACGCGCTCGGGGGTGTCGAGCGCCTTCGCGATCTCGGCCTCGAGGCGCGGCAGGCCGTCGGTGAGCACCGTCTCGAAGCGATGTTCTTCCGCCAGGATGGTCTTCTCGATCATCCCGCGGTTCTGCCGCACCTCTGGATACGCATCGCCCATCTCGCGATCGATGACCGCGACGAGCTGATGCATGAACGGCTCGTTCAGTCCCAGGTGTTTGCCGTGGCGCATGGCGCGCCGCATGATCTTGCGGAGCACGTATCCGCGAAATTCATTCGACGGAATGACGCCGTCGGCGATGAGGAACGTCGTCGCGCGGATGTGATCGGCGACGACGCGCATCGAAATGTCGCTCGCCGTATCGTGCGTGCCGCGGTAGGTGTGGCCCGACATCTCGCCAAGCCGTGTCAAGAGCGGCATGAAGATGTCGGTGTCGTAGTTCGAGTGCTTGCCCTGGAGCACCGATGTGATCCGCTCGAGGCCCATGCCGGTGTCGATCGACGGCTTCGGCAGGGGAGTGAGCGTCCCGTCGGCGCCGCGCTCGAACTCCATGAAGACGTTGTTCCAGATCTCGATCTCGGGATCGGCACCGGTGCCGCCGCGGACGAAGTAGATCTCGGAGCAGCGGCCGCACGGACCGGTCTCGCCCATCTGCCAGAAGTTGTCGTCCATGCCGAGCTCGAGGATCCGGTCAGGCGCGACGTAACGACGCCAGATTTCGTAGGCCTCGTCGTCTCGTGGAATGCCCGCTTCACCCTTGAAGATCGACACGATCAGCCGGTCCTTCGGCATCTTCCAGACGTCGGTGAGCAGCGTCCAGGCAAACGCGATCGCGTCTTTCTTGAAATAGTCGCCGAATGAGAAGTTGCCGAGCATTTCGAAGAACGTGTGATGCCGGAACGACGGTCCGACGTTGTCGAGGTCGTTGTGCTTGCCGCTGACGCGCATCACCTTCTGCGACGTGGTCGCGCGCGTATAGTCGCGCTTCTCGCGCCCCAGAAAGAGGTCCTTGAACTGGTTCATCCCGGCGTTGGTGAAGAGCAGCGTGGGATCGTCGCCCGGGACCAGCGGCGAGCTCGAAACCACGCGATGGCCGTTCTTCCGGAAGTATTCGAGGAAGGACGCCCGTATTTCGTTCGCGGTCATCCGATTATTGTACGGGAACGCCGTGCGATCGCCGCCGTCGCGGGGTCTCGTGGAGCATCTCTTCGAATTCACTACCGGGCCGCTCCGATGTCGCGGCCCGAAAATCGCGGTCGAAGGCTCGTTGTGACCAGTACTACTGCAGTTGATACACTCCAGTAGAAGGCCGCCATGTGCACTCGCGCGTCAGTCTCGCTTGCGCTGCTCGTCGCCGTCACCGTATCGCTTCACGCGCAGGCGCCGGCGCCGAAGGCGACGCTCCTCAAAGCCGGCCGCCTGCTCGACGTGCGCGCCGGGACGTACCGCAGCAATCAGGGCATCTGGATCGAGGGCGGGCGGATTCGGCAGGTCGGGGGCTTCGACGAAGTCCGCGGGGCTGCGCCGAAAGACATCGCGCTCATCGATCTCGGCCGCGCCGCGGTCCTTCCCGGACTCATCGACGTGCACACGCATCTGCTCGACGCGATGGATCCCGGCGCCTCATCGGCGGACAGCCTCATCCTGACGCTGACGAAGGATTCGCCGACCAAGCGCGCGCTCCTTGGCGCCGCCATGGCGCGCAACATGCTCGACGGCGGCTTCACGAGCGTCCGCAACGTCGGCCACTCCGGCATCGACGGCGACGTCTCCCTGCGCGATGCGATTGCGAATGGCTGGTTGCCCGGCCCGCGCATCGTCGCCGCGGCACGAAAAATCGCGCCGTACGGTGGGCAGGTCTTGCCGGTGCAAAGCGCGCTCTTCCAGCAGCTCGTCGATCTCGAATTCCTGACCGCGAGCACTCCCGTCGAAGGACGGCGGGCGGTGCT
>Ga0075435_100003409_pt1 | contig 10780 bp, 9 predicted proteins | sample RhiMethybrSRZTD4_FD_75302 | JGI IMG/M metagenome (GOLD analysis project Ga0075435, IMG submission 75302) | Populus rhizosphere microbial communities from Tennessee, USA - Rhizosphere MetaG P. TD hybrid SRZTD4 | ecosystem: Host-associated > Plants > Roots > Rhizosphere > Soil | place: USA... | reverse complement strand
CCGGTGAAGCCCGGCGGATGCGCGTAGCCGCCCGTGCCGGCGTTGTGCTTGAAGAAGCCGTAGCAGAAGACGCCGGTCGGGTTGTGCGAGACGAAGGAGTTCTCGCGCTTCCAGCCGCTGCCGTACGCCGAGTTGTGGGTGTCGAGGTAGAGCAGCCGGCCGTACCCGTCGGTGGGCGCGCCGAAATGGGTGGTCCCGAAGCCGTAGACCGGCTTGCCGAGATACGTGTAGCGCCCAAAGAGATGGTGGAACCGGCCGTGGTAGATCCAGTCTTGCCAGACCTCGAGCTTGGGGAGGTCGGTCGTCCAGTGCGAGAGGTGGAGCTCCCATTGGCGCAGGCCCGCAGTCCAGGGGGTGAAGCCGAGGTCGGGGAGCTGAACCTGCCACTTTTGGAGCGCCCAGTAGCTACCGTCAGGCGCTTTGCAACCAGCGACCATCCATGGAATAGCCGGGCCGTCGTAGGAGCCGCAGCTGTTCCGGAAGGTCTTCCAGTAGAGCTTGTGGTACTTGCGCCAGCCGCCCGCGTAATCGAGCTTGAAGCGCTGCTGCCTGACCGCCCGATTGGGCTGCCGCGCATTGACGGCGCCCCAGGCGAGGACGTGCTGCGTCTGGCCGCGCACGGTCCGGTAGGTGACGAGTGCCTCGCCCTTGTTGTTGACCGCGAGTCGAATGTTGCGGACGTCGCGGTTGACGAGCTGCGAGGCCGAAACGGGAGCGGCGAGCGACGCCGCAAATGCGAGAACCGGGAGCAACACCAAGGCACGAGTACGCACGAAGAAGACCCCTCTGATCGACAGGAATGGCCGCACGGTTTGCCTATCGGCCGGTCCGGCGGGGCGCTGTAGGGCGCGGATCCCTCGTTCTGGGGGAGCGGCTCCCCCGCTGATAGCGTCGCCCGGTGCCAGCAGGCCTGACGCGGCGAGAGTGGACCGAGATCTGGATCGCTGCGGTTCTAGTCGCGATCGCCGGCGCGCTCAACTACGCGGATCTCAATGCGGTCCTGCGCTTCCTAGCAGCCGCATGTGCGCTTGCTATCCTCGCGCGCCTCGTCGGGACGGCGACCGAGCAACTCGGAGGCCGACTCGGGTCCGGAGCCGCAGGCTCGGTGCAGTCGGCGCTCGGCAACCTCCCCGAGCTTTTCGTCGCCCTGTTCGCGCTCCACCGAGGTCTCGTTGGCGTCGTCAAGGCGGCGCTGATCGGCTCGGTCCTCGCCAACAGTTTGCTCGTGCTCGGGCTGGCCTTCTTCGCCGGGGGCCTTCGAAACGGCGTCCAACGGTTCGACTCGCCTCGCGCAAGGACGATCGCGACGCTGACCCTCCTCGCCGCCGCCATCCTCTCGGTTCCCACGTTCGCACATGTCTTGCACACGCCGGCCGCGGCCCACGAGCAGACGCTGAGCCTGATCTGCGGCGGCGTCCTGCTCGTCGTCTTCGTCTCGACGCTTCCGATCTTCCTGGCCGGTGACGCGATGCCGCAGGAGCCACCCCGCTGGTCGCTCACCGCGACGGTCGCGCTACTCGCCGCGTCGGCGGCCGGCGCGGTGTTCGTCAGCGACTGGTTCGTCTCCGCGCTGGAGCCCGCGACGGCTTCGCTCCACATGAGCCAAACCTTCGCCGGGCTTGTGGTCGTCGCGATCGCCGGCAACGCGGTGGAGAACGTCGTCGGCGTCCAGCTGGCGCTGCGTAACAAACCCGACTTTGCGATCTCGGTGATCATCAACTCGTCGCTGCAGGTGGCCTTGGCGCTGACGCCCGTGATCCTGTTCGCCAGCCTCTTCTTCGCGACGAACTTGACTCTCGTCTTTCCGACGCTGCTGGCGATTTCGCTGCTCCTAGCCGCGTTCGTGACGGCGGTGGTCGTCTACGACGGCGAGAGCACCTGGTCCGAGGGCGTCGTCCTCGTCGGGCTCTATGTCGTTATTGCCTCGGCCTTTTGGTGGGGCTAGATGTCGTCCTCGAGCTGGTCGGCAAGAAGCGCACAGGCGTAGGCTTGCCAGGCAAGGCCGGCGTCGAGCAATAGCTCCTCGATTGCTGGAGAGACGTTGTCGAGCCCGGCGGCGTCGTCGCGGAGAGCATCCAGCCCGCGGCTGACCTCGGCGCGCCGGTCCGGTCGGTCGAGCTCGGCTGCGAGAGCGGTCACGGCCCGCCCCTCGAGCTCGAGCTCGCGGTGCGGATCACCGCCCGCGGCAAGCAGGAGCATTGCTCGACGGATCGCGGGCGTCAGCTCGCCGGGCTCGACCAGCGGCTCAGGGGCGGCGAGCAGGGCGAGCGCTGGCCTGATGTCTGCTTCGGCCTGGTCCAGCATCTGGAGCACGCCGACGACCTCCACGGGCCCAAAGTAGACGAATCCAGCGTCAGGTGGCCGGTGCGAGTCGCTGCGCACGTGTCGTCGCGAAACCGAGCACGATCATCCCGGCACCGAGCGCGAAGTGCAGCCAGTTGTCGGCCGTGTTGAACGGGACGAAGTTCGCGCCGCCGCTCTGGTCGATCAATAGCCCGTAGAACCAGAGCACGAGGTAGACGACGCCGCCGCCGATCAGGTAGAGCCGAGCCGTGGCCTCCGAGCGGGCGAAGGCGAGACCCACGAGTCCGAAGGCGATGTGGACGATGTTGTGCAGCCAGCTCACCTGAAAGACGTGGAAGAGCTTGGCCTGCGAGTTGTGACCCGCGAAGTCGAGCCCGCCGTACAGGTGCGACGTGACTCCGGGGATGAAGCCGAGGATCCCGACGAGAATGAAGGTCGCGCCGATCAGCAGCGTCAAGAGCTGGGCGGGCGACCGGTCCCTCAGCATGAGTGTCGGAGTCTAGGAGGCCAGCAGCTCCGCGGTCGCCGGAGGGGTCCACACCTCGCCACGCAACGCGAGGAAGACCTCGACCACGATCGGGTCGAACTGCGTGCCGACGCCCTCGCGCAGTCGCTTGCACGCCTCCTCGACCGGCAGGCGCTTCCGGTATGGCCGGTCGGTCGTCATCGCGTGGAACGCATCGCAGACCAGGATGATCCGCGACTCCAACGGGATCTCGTCGGCAGAGAGCCCGTCGGGATAGCCCCGTCCGTCGTAATGCTCATGGCAGCTCCGCACGATCGAGCGCACTTCCGCAAGGCGCTCGATCGGCGCCAGGATCTTTTCTCCGAGCTCCGGATGCTGCTGCATGATCCGGCGTTCCTCAGGTGTCAGCGGCCCAGGCTTGAGCAGGATGCTGGCCGGGATTCCGATCTTGCCGATGTCGTGGAAGAGAGCGCCTAGCTCGAGCTGCTTCAGCGACTTCGAGTCGAATCCGATCGTCCCGCCCACCTTCAGGGCCGTGTCCGTGATCCAGCGCGTGTGCGAAGACGTGTATTCGTCGTTGGCCTCGAGCGCGTTGGCCAGTGCGGCTACCGTAGAGACGAAGGTCGCCTCGAGGTTCTCGAAGGTGCCGGCGTTGGTGATTGCCAGCTTCGCCTGGTGCGCGAGCCCCGCCAGTAGCGCGACGTGATCCTCGTCGAGGTGGCGCGGGGCGTCGGGCGGGATTGCGGCGACGATGCAGCAGAGCCGGCCGCCGTCGAGGTTGATCGGCGCAACGGCCAATGCCGTTCCGTCGTCCAGCTCGGAGGCGCCATGGATCGCCGCTGCCGCGCCGTTCTCGAGCATGAACGGCTCGTCGCGATCGGCCGGCACGCACATGCGCTCCGGGGGAATGCGCAGGGAGAGGATTCGCTCGCGCCCGAGTTGATCGAAGCCCCAGGCGGCGCCGGGTAGGAGCTCTCGCGTCTGCACGTCCTGGATCCAGATCGAGGTCCTCGGTGCTCCCAGGATCGCCGCCGAGAGCTCGGCCGTGCGCTGAAGCACCTCCGGCAGCCCTTCGGCGGTCGCCAGTTCGCGGCTAAACCCGAGTAGCTCTTTGAAATGCTCTGCCTCGCGACGCTGCGACTCGTACAGCCGGGCGTTCTCGAGCGCAACGGCCGCATGGCCGCCAAGCACCTCGAGCAGCCGGAGGTCGTCTTCGTCGAACTGATCGCAGCCGAGCTTCGAGATCACGATCACGCCGATGACGCGCGAGCCGTAGCAGAGCGGCACGGCGAGCAGCGACTCTTCGATCGGCTCGGTGCCGGGAATCGTGACGGCGTATTCGCAATCCAGGGCGTTGCCGATCAGCAGCGACTTGCCGTCGGCCGTAGCGTGACCCGTGATCCCCTCGCCGACCTTCGAGCGCGGGAACTCAACGTCCTCCTCGCCCTGCGAGGAGAGAACGCCGCGGAAGGCGATCGGGATCACTTCGTCGCCGTCGACGATCGAGACACGGCAGTTGTGGTAATCGATCAGCCCTCGCAGCTCGTCGGCGATCGCCGTCCCGATCTCACGCACGTCGTTGAGCCGGTTCAGCTTGCCGGCAAGGCTCTGGAGCATCTTCAGATGCGCTATCGAGCGAACGCGGGAGCTCGCGACCGAGCTCGTGTCCGGGCGCTCGGACGTCGTCTCGTCGAAGATCACGATCAGGTCCTTGCCGCGGGCCTTTGCCGTCATCATCGCCGCCTCGGCGCACGCGATCAGCTCACGCGGGTTGGACGCGTGTGACGGCCCCTCTGCGGCCCCCACGGAGACGGTGATCTTGCCCGCGGGCCCGAACTCGAGCTCCTGCAGGCGCTCGGTCAGGCGGTTTGCGAGCGCTACCGCATCCTCGGTGCCGCAGGAGCCCATCACCACCCCGAACTCCTCTCCGCCAAGCCTGCAGACGAGGTCCGAGCCGCGCACCGCCGCCTTCAGCTGTGAGGCGAGCTCGCGGAGCACCTGGTCGCCGACGCCGTGGCCGTAGATGTCATTGACCTTCTTGAAGTCGTCGATGTCGAGCATCAGCAGCGCGACCGAATCTCGGTTGCGGCTCGCGCGGGTCAGCTCAGCGCGCACGTGCTCGTGGAAGTAGCGGTGGTTGTAGAGGCCGGTCAGCGAGTCGGTCTGGGCCTGGCGCTCGAGCCGCGCCCGTGTCTTGGCATTGTCGAGCGCGAGGGCAGCCGCGTCGCCGAAGCGCTTGGCGAGCTCGAACTCCTCGCTGTCGAAGCTGGCGTACTCGCCGAGCCGGTAGATGCTGAGAACGCCTTTGACCGAGTCGCGCGCGATCAGCGGCACCGTGATCAGCGCCTCTCGCTCGTCTGGTGGCGTGCCGGGCACGACCATCATCCGCGGGTCGAGGTGCGCCGCGTTCGTCAGCACGGGCTCGCGATGCTTCGCGGCCCAGCCGGCGAGGCCGACGCCGAACTCGATCTTGTTCCGCATGATCTCCTCTGCCCAGCGGTCCCGCGCGAGCACAGGGACGAGCTCGCTCTGGGCCTCGTTCGCCTCGAAGATGCTGAGCGTGTCGTAAGGGATCAGCTCGGAAAGGGTGTCCGCGATCCGGTCGAGCAGCGTGTCGAGGGCCTGCTCGGAGAGAACGTGGTGGAAGACGTCGGCGAGCCGGCGGTACGAGTCGACGAGGTCGCACCGATCGGGGAGGCCGTTTCCGGTCGCCGGAACACCGCTGGTTGGCGGCATGGAGAGCTCCGCAGGCGCTCCGTCCACGCAATTCATCTTTGGTGAAGAGCGACGACATTTGACCCCCCGTCCGGGGGATCTCAGTTCACGAAGTACGCGAGCGGTAGACCGTCGCCCCGCCTATGCGCGCGACGGGTCGATATTCCTTGCGTAGCAGGGCGGCCGTGCGGCCGCCGGGATCGAGCTTCGCGGGCGGCTGGACGACGAGCACGAGCCCGGCTCGATGCGTCGCCAAGGCGTGCCGGACGGCCTCGAGCGCGCCGGGAATCGAGGCAACGTTCCGCGACCACAGGTAGCGGACCGCCGGACGGCGGTCGGCGAGGTAGTAGAGGTCGGCGTCGGCCCAGACGGCAAGCACACGCTCGCCCGGGCGCGTGTGCGCGCGGACGTAGCGGGCGAGGACAGTGTCGTGCACGAGATGTGGGTCGGCCGGCCAGATCGTCTCGGCCTGCTCCGTCGGTGTCGCCCAGGCGACCGGGATCGTGAGGGCAAGTGTCGCCGCGGCGGCGGCGCCTGCGGCGGCAATCGCGGGTCGCGGGGCCGAGAGCCAGAGGGTGCGGACGCCGACGGCTGCGAGCAGCGAAAGTGGCGGCACCAGCTGGAGGTAGTAGTGGGGGTGGAAGTTTCCACCGCCGATGGCGCCGAGGATCGCCGTGCCCAGCCAGATCCGCGCCAGGAGCGGTGAGCGTCGCCAGCCGACCGCCGCGAGCACGGCAAGCAGGCCGAGCGCCTTCCCTGCAGCCGGCAGCGAGAGCCAGAACTGGTGGGCCCGGCCTGTGAGCGATCCGTTCAGAAGCGAGTCGCCGTTGAAGCGGTAGCCGAACACGGCGTAGAGCCACGCGCTCAGCCGGGCCGCGCTGGCCGCGGCGATCGCGACGGGCACGAGTGTGCCGGCGACGAGAACGGCCGCGGGCGCGAGGCCGCGCCTCCGCTCGGTCCACAGCAGGTAGATGACGGCCGCGAGGCCGGCATCGAAGGCGGACTGCTTGATCAGCACCGCGATTCCGGTCAGTACGCCCGCCCCGATCAGACTTAGTAACAGTCTGTCACTTGCAAGAAACGGCTGAATCACGGGCCGCTCTCGCCCTTGTGGCCGTGTCGAACCTTGCAACAGACTGTTACTTGGCCCCGCGCGCTCGCGACGCTCGAGGTAGCCGCAGAAGCAGAGGAGCGAGAGCACCGCCGGCAGCGACGCCAGCAGCTCGCCCGAGAGCGTGAACGACTCGATGAAGGGCGAGGCCCCGACAGTTGCAGCTAGCAGCCCTGCCGTCACGGCCGTTATCCTCCCGCGGGCCAGCCGGAGGGTGAGCAGCATCGTCGCGGCGACGACGAGCGCCGCGAACACCGCTGCGGCCGCACGCATCGCCAACGGAGAGCCGCCAATCAAATGGAGAGCGCGAAAAACGAGTATGAGGCCTTGCGGGCGGTCGACCCAGGCGCCGCCGTAGAGGGTCGCCCCGTGGCTCCACAACCGAGCCACCTCGGCGTAGCCCCCCTCGTCGGCGGTGAGTGGAGCCTGCCAGAAGGGAAGCCGTACGAGTACGGCGAGGGCGACCGCGAGGCCGCCGAGAAGTGGGGCCCACCGCGCGAGGACCTGAATCGCCGCACGGCGCTGGTCGCGGCGGCGTCGCTGGTCGTCTCGCTCGGGATCGCGGTCTGGCTGTTCGGCCTCGGCCTCACGCCCGACCGTTACCTGCTCGCGTTGTTGGTTCCCGCGCTCGTGCTGCGCCGAGCGCGTCGTTATCTGCTCGATTTCGTTCCCTTCGCCGCTTTGCTCGTGATCTACGCGCAGTCTCGCGGAATTGCCCATCTCTTGCGTCCGCATCCTTACTACCTACCCCAATTGCACACGGACGAATTCCTCTTCGGCGGAGTCGTTCCCTCCGAGTCGCTCCAGCACTGGCTCTGGAACGGGACGCAGCAGTGGTACGACCACGTGGTGCTGGCGGTAATGCGGCTTCACTTCATCGTCCCGCCGTTGCTCGCGTTCGTGCTTTGGGTCAAGCGACGAGCGCTCTTCTACCGCTTCGCGGCCACGATGATCGCGCTCTCGTTCGCCGGCGCGCTGACCTTCCTGGTCTTTCCGTCGGCGCCGCCGTGGGCGGCGGGCGAGAAGGGGCTCTTGCCCGGCCTGATCCGCATCCCGCACAACCCGGCGCCCGATCCCTCCGGCGCGCACGGCTACCACTCGATCTCGGTCTCTAAGCTGATCGACCCGAACCCGTACGCCGCGATCCCCTCGCTCCACGCCGGCTATGCGTTCCTGTGCTTCCTCTTCGTTGCCGCGATCGCCTGGAAGACGCGCTGGCGCTGGTGGGCAATCGGCATCGGCGTGCTCTATCCGCTAGCGCAGTCGTTCGCGGTTGTCTACACCGGCAATCACTACGTGATCGACCTGCTGCTCGGTTATGTCTACGCCGTTGCGGCACTCGCCGGCGTCTCGTGGCTGTGGCGCCGCCGCGGATTGCCCGAATAGATGCCCCGAAACGGGTTGTTGTTCAGGAGAGCTCGTCGAGGTTCTGCGCGACCCAGGCCTTGAGCTCGTCTGAGCGCGTGAACGGCGCGTCGTCCGCTTCGGCCCGCGCCAGCACTTCGTCTGCGCTGGCTCCCGCTTTGAGCCCGGAGTAGAGGTAAACCAGAGCGGACGAGCGAGGGCCGGTGCGACAGGTGACGAGGGTCGGCCGAGGCAATTGCTCGAGCGCCGCCACCTGCTCCCTGGCAAGGTCTATGTCGAGTACCCGAGGCGGGTCGCTGACGATATTGGCCGACTCGGGCACGGCCGCCTGGACGTCGTCGTACGACATCCCTCCCTCGACCTCGGAGAACTGCTCGCCGCACAGGTACAACCACGACGCGGCGTTCGCATCGCGGGCAAAGGCCTCGGGGTCGGCGATCAGTCCCCGGTTGAAGGTGAGATCACTCGGGCTATCCAAATCGGCCACCGTGGCAAACCTACTACGGCAGGGGTGGGCAAGGCCGTCTACCCGACGAGGCGTTGTCGTCGGCGATGTTGTAGCTGAAGCCCGGATCGAGACGCTGCCCTTTAGGGCGGCCACATCTTTGAATCGCCCGGCATTACGATTCCCACAATCGGTGACGTTCCACAGTTCACCTGCCGGGATCAGGCAACTTCCCGATCGAACATGAGGGACGCGATCTATGTCCTCGGCGGTCTCGCAGTGGTCCTGTTCTTCATCGTGCGCCAGCGTCGGAGCGATCGGTTCACCGAACGCTCTCTGCTCTTTCCGATCGGTCTCGGAATCTACGGCGTCATCTTGTTGACCGACACTTCGGAGCACCACGCTCTGAGCATCGCCTCAGCTGGGCTTCTCCTCCTGAGCGCGCTGGCGTCCATTGGCTTTGGCGTGATCCGGGGACGAACGATCGAGCTCTTCGAACGAAGCGGCGAGTTGTGGGAACGAGCCTCGTGGACCACGATCGGTGTGGGCTGGGGCGGCCTCCTTGCGACTCGCATCGTGCTAATCGGTGTCGCATCTGCGGTTGGAGCGAAGGTTGCGGCGTCGCCGACCTCGATCCCAGTCATGTTGGCGTTCACGCTCGGAGCGCAGATGATCGTCGTCAGAGAGCGTGCGAGGGGAACGGGAGTCCCGATTGCGCCCACTCGGAGAGCGCGACGGCGTTCGCGTCGGACTTAGAGGGATGGCAGCGTTAGAGACGGCGGCGAAATGCGTCCTAATGGGGCGTCGTAAAATTGGACGCCGCCAGCTGTTCGTTCGGATAGATGTCCGCTGCTGAGACCCGTCCCTGCAGCACCGCCGGATCGCTGATTGCTCTGGGCGCGATCTGTACCTTCGGGATCGTGGTCACGTGGAAGAGGTTCTGCGCGGAGATCGAGGACCCGGAAGTTCCCTTCGGGATCAGCCGTTTCGCGACGAGAACCGTCCCCAGGGCTCCGTCGAGCCCTTGACGCTGTTGCGGTGGTGACTCAAGTAGACCGGAGCCGCGACAGCGGCCGCTCCGATCGCGATCCCTACAGCGAGAGTGCAGGCCGTGCGCTACATGTTTGCCTCCCTTTTTCAAGACCTGATTTATCGCCAGACGTAGCGCCATCGCAGTTTGGAGCCCGTGCGGCCCACTCACGCTCTCGACCCAGTCTGTCATTGTCCAACCATTAGGCATGACGAAGGGGGACGCTTTCGAAATGGCGCACCACGAACTTGGCGACGAACTGAGGGAGGAATGGTTCGCTGAGCGGGCTCAACAGATCCACCGCGAACTACAAGCGGACTTCGATCGCTACGCGGACGAACTGCACATGGATCACATGCGCAGCATGCTCAAGGCCCCCGGCGTTCCGGCAGGAACCGCGGATCCGAGGGTGACCGCGACTGCAAGTGTGATCTCAACAGCCGATGCGATCCTCGCCGCGGTCGCGATGTTCCTCGCGCGGCAAGAGGCGAATACACCCGAAGCGAGCTAACTCCCGAGACGCTCGTAGATCAGCAGTTGGCTTTCCCACGTCGGAGCAAAGCCGGTAACTGCCTGATCTTTGATTTCTCTCGAAAAGGGTTGGGACCGTTACGCTCGCGGCCATCCCAACGACGGAGGAAACCTGTGGCACGGAAGACGATTCGAGTTTCCGACCAAAGCGGCGAAGAGATTCCCGAGGGTAAAGGCGCGACTGCTCGGATCACTTTTGCCGATGCTCGCAAGGGAGTTCGCGAGCTCGACCTGACCGACGCTGAAGCCGAACGGCTGGGTGGACGGGCGGTTGCAAGGCGCGGGCGAAAGCCGAAAGCTGCTTAGTCGCACCATTGTGATACGGGGTGCGGGTCTCTTCCTCGAGCGCTACCTAGTAGGTCGAGAGGGTGAGGCCTAGGTCTGGGTGGCGCTCGGCTTCGGGAACAGTGTTTCGAGGTAGCTCGTACACCTCGCTAGTTCGCCCGGGGCCATGAATGCCCCCGGATCGCCGTAGCTACTGGCGCGTCCCGAAGTTGCGCACCTTGGGCGCGACCATCAGGGGCCAGGCTAGGTTCGGAGTGACAGGACGATCGCGCCGTCCGCTCCCGCCACTACCTCGCGCAGCGCTTGTCCCGCCTGTTCGAGCGGACGGACGGACGCGATCGGCACGCGAAGGGTGCCGTGGGCCAGCAGCTCCGCGAGGGCCGAAAGCTGCCGACCATCGGGCCGGACGTAGACGTCGTATACGGCGACGCCCCGTTCCTCCCGCGGCGGGTCGCCGGTGATCGTGGCGAGGCGGCCGCCGTCAGCAACCGCCTTCAACGCGGTGGCCGCCTGCCCGGGGGCAGCGTT
>Ga0075435_100003406_pt1 | contig 10784 bp, 9 predicted proteins | sample RhiMethybrSRZTD4_FD_75302 | JGI IMG/M metagenome (GOLD analysis project Ga0075435, IMG submission 75302) | Populus rhizosphere microbial communities from Tennessee, USA - Rhizosphere MetaG P. TD hybrid SRZTD4 | ecosystem: Host-associated > Plants > Roots > Rhizosphere > Soil | place: USA... | reverse complement strand
CCGCGATTTCCATGCGGGCTTGCCATAGCTTGCGAGGACATGGTGGCCGAAGAAGAACGGCGTTCTACGTTGTTCTTGCCGCCCCAGCGTTTTGACACGGCCAAGACCCACTTCTTCTGACCTCCGTTTCGCAGCGCACAGAGGCAATTCCGAACAGCGGCGGTAGCTGGTAGCTTATCCCGATTGCAACTCTAACGAGGTGGTCGAGTGGAGCGGCGCGATTTTATCGTCCTTTTCACCGGGGTCGTGGTGGCTTGGCCCCTCTGTCTGCAGGCACAGCAGCCCAAGAAGGTCCCGCGGATCGGGTACCTGAGCACATTGTCATCTGTGGGAAGCGAAGCTTTCTTGCAAGGACTACGCGAACTCGGTTACGTGGAAGACACGAACATCGTTGTCGAGTATCGAGAAACCGCAGGCAAGATCGAGCGACTCGCGGATGTGGCAAGCGAGTTGGTCCGGCTAGGCGTCGATGTCATCGTCGCGCCGAACACACCCGCTGCCCGTGCTGTACAGCAAGTGACCACGTCAGTCCCAATTGTCGTGCCGGTCATGGGTGATCCGGTCGGAGATGGCCTAGTTGCCAGCCTTGGGCATCCGGGCGGAAATATCACCGGATTGACCTTCCTTGGTCCGGAGCTGCTCCCCAAACGTTTGGCTCTACTCAAAGAAGCGCTCCCTACTGTTACCCGAGTAGCGGGTCTCTGGCATCCCACCGCCTATGGTGAGCGCACGATGAGCAGCATGATGAAGGAAACAGAGTTAGCCGCGCAGGCTCTGGGCGTGCACCTTGAGCTCGTTGCCGCACAGGGCCCCAACGAGTTCGATCAGGCGTTCTCAACCATTGCGGCAAAACGCGCCGATGCCCTCGTCGTCTTTCCGAGCCCGATGTTCTTCAATGAGCGAAGGCGCATTGTCGACCTCGCCGTAAGGCATCGGCTCGCCTCAATTTCCATGGCCCGGGAGTTGGTGGAGCTGGGCGGCTTAATGTCCTACGGGGCCAGCATCGCTGACTTGGTAAGGCGCGCAGCAGCCTACGTGGACAACATCCTTAAAGGTGCCAAGCCCGCCGATTTGCCAGTGCAGCAGCCAACGAAGTTTGAATTAGTAATCAATCTCAAGACCGCCAAGGCGCTTGGGCTCACCATTCCGCAATCGATTCTGCTGCGAGCTGACGAGGTGATCGAATGAACAGGTCTGCCGGCGTAGGCCGCTTCGCTGCAATGCGTAAGTCAAAAGTGGCGCAAGGCGAAAGTCTTGGCAGCGCAGCAACTTCGGCAGCTTTGGGTGGTAGAAGAGACGCGGCGATCGCGTCAATTTAATGCCCGTGTTCTCGCACAGTTTCACCGTTGTGTCGCTCCGACGCGCCACGCCAGAGAATTGTATTGCTTTCGCCGTCCCGGCGACGCCGCTGGCATGCCTTGACATAAGGCGCCCGCGCTGGAGCCACGCGTCCCTCGGCACGCCCGCCAGACGGTGCTGGCGCCTCCCATCCCGAGCGGCGTGCGCGCTCACTGCGCAAGCGTAGCAGCCGGCGAATCTACCAACTGTCAGAAATTCAGTCATATGATGACCCGGCCGTGCTCAGCGGCTAATCCGCTGGAAGAACGAGGCTATAGTATCATCGCGAGAGCCTACGGCGAAATTGCAATAGAGGAAATGCTGCGAACCGTCGAAGACGCGACGAGTCGGGAGATCTGCCGCCGATGAAAGAAGCAATCGAGCAGTTTTGCAGCCAACTGGGGCGGCAATTGACTCCGTAGAATTTGTTAGAAGGGAGCTCGACAGAGAAGCACACGAAATGGAGCGGCAGTCGCATGAAGTAAGTAAATCTCTTCACTTGCGTTGCTGCGCATGCTCACGACAGAAATGGGCATCAGGCAGGAGTGTTGCCGCAGGCAAGTCTGACGCGTCGCAGGTACGGCGGACCAAGCCCTCTGTCGGCAACTGGCTGCGCGTCGGTGATGATCATGCACCCCGAGGTTGACACCGGCTCTTCCACAGGGCACCTTCGACGCGGGTAGATACGACCTGCCGCTTGCAGCCCTTCGGGCACGGTGAACGTATCGCAGCCTTTCACAGGCCTTTGCACCCGAACGACGGGTCAGCAACGCAAGCCCTGGCGCCCCGATTTCGTTCGAGCAAAGGATGCTGATATGCGCGACTTCCGCGACGCCAAAGCTATGGCGGGCACATTGCGTGCCGCGCTCGCCACCAAGGGTTTCAAGATCACCATAAGCCAAAGCCTTGAACTTATCGCTGAGGCGTTCGGCATGGCCGATTGGAACACTCTTGCAGCAGTAATCCGCAAGGAGACAGGTACACCGCGCCACAAGGAGTCGCAGCTGCCACCGGCGAGCGCCGTGCGGGCTCCACTGCCTGCATTTTCTTCCGCGCTAGACTCGACGCTGCAGCGGGCTGTCGCCTATGCCAGCGAGCGAGACCACGAGTACACCACGCTGGAGCACCTGCTGCTCGCGCTGATCAATGATGCAGACGCTGTGGCAGTGATGGAGGTTTGCAAAGTTGATCTTGGCGCGCTCAAGGAGGATCTCGTCAGTTACATAGACGGCGAACTGAAGGCATTGGTGATCGCGGACGGCCGCGATTCCAGGCCAACCCCCGGCCTTCAGCGCGTGGTGGAACGCGCCGCGCTCGGCGCACAAATCCAGGGCCGCGATCCGACCGGCGCGGATCTACTGGTAGCCATCTTCGACGAGAAAGAAAGCCACGCCGCATGGTTTCTCAGCAAACAGGACATGACCCAACAGGACGCGGCGAATTCTATCCTTCAGGCGATCGTCAGAGCTAGCCGAGCCCCCCGGCCGGGCCCGCGCTCGTCGTAGCCGATACTGTGAGGCGCACGGCCAATACTGCGGAAACGTCAAGCGGAGGCGATGAAAGTGTGTCGCAGTTCCAGGATGTCTTTGCGCTCAGCCGGGAAAAAGAACGAGGTAGCTCTGAATGGCGCTCCGGTCAGATGCAGAGAATGAAGTCCGATGAGCTATGTCATTTGCATTGCCGGAACGTGAGCCGGCAAGACAACCTTGACGAGAGCTCTGGCTCGCAGGTGTCGCAACGCACTCATTGTATCTTTTGACGACTACGCCTACGCCCCCCGAGCGTGCTGGACTCGCGCCGCTGGATCGCTGAGGGTGCTGATCCCGCGGCTTGGAAGGTGCCGAAGCTGACAGAGGATCTATTGGAACTTCGTCAGGGAAGACCAATACGCCACTCCGTAACAAAGCTTGTTACAATCCCCACACCGATTATTGTCGTGGAGGAACCATTTGGACGATCACGACCGGAACTCAGGGCACTTATCGATTCTGTCGCCGTGCTCGATACCCCTCTTGAAGTAGCTTTGGCGAGACGCTTGCTTCGCGAGCTGCGTAGCAGTGAAAACTCAGAGTCCGCCAGGCTCCCTTCACGTCACGTCAAATTCCTTGAAGAATATCTAGAGTAGGGAGTCCGGAACCTTTACGTCGCCGTTCAGCGACTGGTGCTGAAACAGGCGGACTTTTGACCCCGGAGGACATGGCAGACAAGATCATTTCCCTTTTGCTCATCGCGCCGAATTTGAAACTCTCATGACGCTTCTTAGTTAGGCTTCTCCGGGCGCTATGTCAGTGCGCATGAAGGCAAGGTCAAGTGTGATTGCTACGGCCAGAGAGCCACGTGCGCCGCGAACCAGGGCACAATCCTTGTTACGTAGCGTACTCTTCCCTCTGTCGCGGCTTTCATGCTGCTGCTGGGGCGCTCGCGTGCTGCCTAGAAGTAAGGAGCCAGGCAGCGACCCGCACACTGCCTAGCAGCGCGGCGAGCTATGCCCGAATCTTGATACTCCTTGCTGCAAGGGCTCAGATCTCGAAATGGCACGATAGATGATGGGAAGATAGCGGAGCACTTGCCAACCGCAGTCCGAGCTCTCGCGGACTGCTAAAGCGGCAACATCACCGCACGCCCATCGCGCAACGATCGGCTCACTGCCGTCGTCCACTCCATGTATTTGACGCCCGTGAATAAGTCCGTGTGAGTTATGCGCTCCTTGCCTCGGATGGCATTCACGAACTCCTCCTCCACTCGCCAGCCACCGCGTTTCGTTGGATCAATTTCCACCGGCTCCAGCGTACTCTTCCCGCGTTTGCCGGCAAAAAGTTGCAGGGCACCATCTACGGGTTGCCGCAACCGGATCGTGCCATCCGTTCCGAAAATGTGCACGTCGGCTAAATCGGGAGCATGGCCGAGTACCGTTGAAACATTGAACCGCATCTGCCCTCCTTGGGCCATGGCACCGATGACATCGATATGATCGGGGATTTCCATCGCCACCCGTCGGCCGGACGCATCGCGCCGGTAGTGCACCACGCACTGACCGACCGCCATCACGGATCTTGCGGGGCCGACCCAGCGCATCATTGCTTCATACCAGATCCCCATGCTCATGATGTTGTCGCCAGAAAATACTCGATTCTGACGCCAGTGCTGCTGGGCGGAGCCATCCGGATAGCTTCGGGCAGCAGCAATCCGCGCATCTATAGAAATAAGTTCGCCCATATACCCACTCGCAATCATATCGATGATTGTGCGGTCGAACGCCAGCGTATGGGGTGCGGGTACGATCTGGGCGGTGAGCGCGGGATGACGGAGTGACGCTTCCAGCATTGCGCGGGCTTCATTATGGTCCATGGCCATGCGCGCTTCGCAGAGGACGTGCTTGCCGGCCGTGAGTGCAGCGATGGTCAGAGGCGCGTGCATATATGGCCACGTGCCGATGCAGACTGCATCTATGCTCATGTCTTCTAGAAGCGCTTGCCAATGGTCATGGACTTTCGGAATGGCAAACTCGTCTGCAACCCGTTGGCTGGATTCGCGCGTCCGGTTGGCGACAGCGACGATCTCTACGCCATCCTGCTTTGCGAGGCCCGGAATATGGAAGGCCTTGGTGTTACCGCCGGCTCCGATCAGGCCGACGCGGATTCGTTTTTCCGACATGAGATGGCTCACTCTTCTGCTAGTGTTGCCTACCAATGGACAGTCGACCGCAGGTATGAGGCGAGGCGACTAAGCCGGCTTCTTCAACGCGCGCTCCAGCAGCTCCAGCCGGTCCTGACCCCAGAAGATCTCACCCGAGGGCAGCACGAAGCTCGGCGCGCCGAAGACACCCGCTGCCAGTGCCTCCTGCGTAAACTGGTCGTGTAGCGCGTCGAGTTCGGCGTCCGAAGGACCACCTGCACGTAGTGTTGCAGCGTCGAGACCGGCGCGTTGAGCGGCCGCCGAGATCGTTGCGGGATCGGCAAGCGTCTCCTCACGTTCCCAGAGCGAGCGGCCCAGCTCCAGCGACAGCTTATGGGCATCCTGCCCTCGCAGCTTGGCCGCGATCACCAGGCGCGTCGCAGCAGTGTCATCGCAGGGGAAGTGCTTAGGCTCGAGCATCAACGGGATACCCCGCAGGTCCCGCCAGCGCTTCAATTCCATCATCCGATAGGTGCGCCGTTGCGGCGAGCGCTTTGGCAGCGGTAGCCCCCCTGTCTGCTCGAAAATGGGTCCGAACTTGCAGGGCTTGATGTTGATCGTCGCGCCATTTCGGTTCGCGATTTCGGCGAATAACGCGCTGCCGAGATAGGTCCACGGCGAATTGAGCGTCATGTAGTAGTCGACGACGACAGGCATCATCCCGGATCCCACAAGTAGCCTAATTGCGATCGAGGTTAGCCGTGTGGACACGTGCCAGCAACCGTTCTTCACTGGCACTGATTGCGGTATCCCCACCAGAACTTACCTCTCGGTGGGTCTTGTGCAGGCCGACCAAAATCCGCTCCGCAGCAGTGGAGCGAGCTTACTTGCGGGTTAGGGGCACTCTCACGCCTCAATTTCAAGCTTGCTTCGTGACCCGTTACTGACCCAACTGATCGCCGGCGCTGCGCCTCCCGCGTTAGCGCTTCAGCATCCCAATCTAAGGATGGTCAACTTCTCGACGCAGATCCTGGTCAACACTTCGAGGTCCTGCCTTTGACACCGTCGGCTCGTGGCCAATCGTGGTTTTGGATGGTGTTTCTCTATTGGCGCCAATCAGCGCAGGCCGCATTGCTGTCGGGACAGTGGACGGGCGGGTCGGTGTCTCGTCTCCGTCTGACTTCCTGCAATTGGTCAGCGTCTGCGGCAGAATTTTTCGGCCGGTCGCACTCTTTCACCGTTCGCAGCGGTAGATATGTCTGACCTATTCTGCAAGCAGACCTTATAGCGGTCTGCGAAGAGGCTAACTCGCAGGCTGCGTCGCTTTGAATGAGGGAGTGGATTTTATAGCGAACCCATGATCCGACTGATTCGTGGGCGCGGGACATGGGTGGCGATTCCGCTCAAAGAGGGGAATGAGTGCCAAGAAAGTTTCGGCAAGCCACTGCAGCAAGTAGTGACGCCAACCATGCGCGTCGCCTGCTTGCGCTGGCGGCATGAGCCGACAGGTCGCGGCCCCAGGTTTGAATGCGCGCTTATACAGGTCTCCCCCGGAAGGGGGAGTGCGTGGAACTTCCCTCAGCCCCATTTACGCGGCGTTATGTCGAGAGAGCCGCCGGATGATGATGCTGGGTTAACCGTCTGGAAGATCATTATCGTGGCTCTGATGCTGATTGGCGGATGCAGTCTGGTGGTGGCCGGCGCGGTGTGGCTCACGCAACCATGAGATGGACCAGTTAGAGGGAAGCGGCAGGGCCATACGACGGCACCGTCCCACGTGTGGCCCTTCACGCCATTTCAAGAAAAACACTGTGGAGTGCTAGGGGACGCGGCTATGCGGACCGATAAACCGTTGGCTGACGCTTGATCTTCTGCCCCTTCATCGCGCGCTACACTTTGACACGTGTACTGAATATCTCCGGCGTCAAACCGATTATGGCAGCGGTTAGGGCGTGATGCGCCCCGACTTTCGCGTTTCTAGCCGGGCCTCGAGCGCTCACGACGCTTGGAGCTCCGTTGCAGGCGAAATCGGCAAAATATACTCGTAAACGTCGCGGTGCTCCGATGCACTGAACCGAGGCCGGTTAAGAAAACTGCTGTCGCCTTTTTACGCGGCCAAAACCCTTAGCTGTCCTTGGTTGTGCCCCCAGTTGCGGCGCAGCGATCCGGTGCCATGAGAGCTGATACGTATGCGACATGCTTCAGAGAGGTAGACAAGCTTGATGGGGTGGATGTTATGAAGCCCGCCCTGGTGGTCATCGTATCGCCGGAAGAGGTCGGGCCGGCAGCCTATCAGCCATGACGAGCCGCGCCGTCACTCAACGATCTCGTCAGCAGCTGCGAGCAAGGTATTTGGAACTGTAAGGCCGAGCGCTTGTGCGGTTTTGAGATTGATTATGAGTTCGAATTTGGTTGGTTGCTCGACCGGCAGCTCTTCGGGCTTCACGCCTTTGGCGATGCGGTCGAGGTAGTAGGCGGTGCGAAAATAGCTGTGGCGCAAGCTCTCCCCATAGCTCATCAAACCGCCCTCCTCGACCGCCTCACGTATGCCGAAAAAGGACGGCAAGCGGTGCGCGGTCAACTGCTCGACGATGCGGCGACGCATGTTGAATAGGACCGGGTCATCGGGCAGCACCAAGACTGCACCCATGCCGCCGCGTCGTATGCCATCAAACGCTGGGACAACATCATCGGGCCGGCTGATCGAGAATGGAGTAAGCGTGACGTTCATCGGTCGAGCGGTCGCCTCGATATGCTCAAGAAACCCTTTGTGGACCGGATTCTTTGGATTGTGGATAACGGCCATCGAAGCCACCTCTGGCACCGCCTCCCGAAATTGCCCGAACATCTTGGCCATCAGGTCTTCAAACTGGCTCGCAGTTCCCGTGATGTTGCCGCCGGGGTGTGAATAGCTAGAGATTAGCCCCTGACCGACTGGATCGGAGACCGCCGCCATGACAATTGGCGTGCCCTGAGACACGGCCCGCATTGCGCGGGTGGTTGGCGTGCAAGTTGTTAGGATGGCGTCGAGCTTCAGGTCCGCGAGTTCCTTGGCAATGACAGCGACCCTCTCGAAGTGAGCGTCGGCATATCGCCTCTCGACGATGAGGTTTCTCCCCTCGATATAGCCTTGTTTGCGCAAACCCTCGATTAATGATCGATAGAGATGGGGGCCCATCGCGCCTTCGCCGTAGGCAATCAATCCGATGCGCATTGATTGCTTTGGATTCTGTGCCTCGCTGGAGATAGGCAAGACGCCTAACCCGCCGGTGAGCAGGGCCACCAACACTGCGGTTCGAAGATGGAGTCCCATTCGATCCCTCGTTGGGAAATTCCCAAGTTACTTAGGTTTGTGGGGGGCGAAGCTCCGCCCCGCCCTGCCAACGATGCACGATATCGGGCCCGCGTCATTGAGATTTGCCAAAGTGAGCGCCGGCTGAGCATCGTTTTTTCCCGTCTCAGCCCGCCAGTTGTCGCGGAAATCCGCGTTTTTGGGATGCCCACGAGTATCTCTCGGAGTGGTTACCGCGAGGCGCGCAGCCGAGAACGGCGCGACCAAGTCACTCATGGCGATCTTCGGATGGAAGCAGGCAGAAAACTACACGCACGCGGCTGAGCCCAATAAGCTCGCGAAAGGTGCATTGGTGCTACTCTTACCGAACAAATTGGGCCTCGGTTCTACCTCCGCTGCGGATGCCGGCCCAAGTTGCTAAGGGTTTCAGCCCGTTCGGATTAGGGTTTGTGCGGATACAGGCTTGATCGACAGCTCCGGATCATACCGCGGGTATATCGCAGCCTTCGCGACCTCGTGCAACTCTTGCCGCGCCCTCAGGACGGGGTGCGCCTGTGATGGCCAAGCGCAACGTACCGCCGCCTCTACTTCGTTCGGGTATTCGGAGCGCAAGACATCACCCAAGCCGTCATCAACGACCCGGCGAGCGAGGCACAGCTGTCGATCTTGGAGGAGCGCGATCATGGCTGCCACTTGCAGGCTTTTGGGTGCAGACGCAATGCGCTACAATATGAGATTGGGAATCCCCTGACCGCCTCTAAGATGATTTCGCCATCAACTCTCGGCCGCTCTCTACGCGCCGCTCCTGGTAGTTCTGTTAGAGGACGAAGAAGGCACGGGCGTTTTTGAATATGACAAGCCATCTTCCTTCTTTGGCCGGTACGGAGATGAGCGAGTGACGGAGGTGGGACGCTATCTTGACGTCGCCCTAGAAGCCGCGTTGCGCAAAGCTGCTGATTAGCCAGCAAATGCGTCGTCGGACCTTCTGGTCGCTGCCCGCTCGCCCATTCTCTTCGGTTGGAAAGTTCGTATGGTGGCAAACGCCGAGGCACTCCACCCATGTCGCGTTAGTCCACCTAATGGAGGAGCTGCGCATGCTTTTCGAGACGCTCAAGGTGAGCGGGGAAGGCTCCGTTCTGTTCGTAGATATTGCAGTCCCGCCCATGAATCTTTTAGGGCCGGAACTGGTTCGCGATCTGGTCTCGCTTATTCAACAAGCTGAGGCCGACAACGCCGTCAGGGTACTCGTGTTCAGGAGTGCCGACCCCGACTATTTCATCTCCCATGTCGACGTGACCCGGATCAAGGAGTATCGGGAGGAGGCGGCGAAGCTTGTGGGTGAAGCATCGATCGGCCTTCTTTTTCGCCATCTAAGTGCGAGCCGGCTCGTCAGCATCGCGCAGATTGAGGGTCGCGCACGCGGCGCCGGCAGCGAGTTCGTGCTGGCGTGCGACATGCGCTTTGCCGCGCGCGAGTCGGCGATTTTCGGTCACCCCGAGGCGGGGACGGGCGTGAGTCCCGGCGCGGGCGGCGTGCAACACCTCGCACGTCTCATGGGCCGCGCCCGGGCGCTCGAAGTCATGTTGAGCGCGCAGGACTACGACGCGGAATTGGCTGAGCGGTACGGCTGGATCAATCGTGCCTTGCCCGCGAAAGAGCTCGGCAATTTCGTCCGGTCGCTCGCTCATCGGATCGCCAAGTTCCCGGGCGCCGGTGTCGCCACGGTCAAGGGCCGCGTCAATGCAATCGCGCTCGCGCCGGTCGAGGACTTCCGTCGGGATTCCGATCTCTTCAGCGAAGGTTCGCGCGACCTGGAAGCCCAAAGGCGAATCCAAGCCGCGTTGAAGCGCGGCTTCCAGACACGAGACGCGGAAATGGATCTGGCCGAGTTACTGGGCAGGTTGGCCGACGATTAATTTGATGGGCAAATCCTGCGGCATGTCCATGAATAAAGTTTCGCGCCACCGTGTTCCTGACGCAGCACGCCTCGGTCCGTCTCGCGTTTGAGGCGGTGAACCGTGCCGGTGCCAAGGCCTGTGAGCCTCGCAGTTTTGGCTATACCGATACCCTAGGCCAACTTGTCACGCTGGTGAAGTAACGGGTTGCAAGGCGCAGCCCGATCGAGCTCAACCGAGATACCTAGCCAAAGCTGCCAGCAGCGCTGTTACGCCCATCAACCCCGCTGCCCAAAAATTCCTTCGGTTCATTCTTTGCAGCGCTTTCGATAGTTCTGTTATCTTGTCGGGCTCATCGATGCCCTGCTTAATGGGGGGCAAACGGCACATGGCGGACAGGAACCAGAATGCTGCCGAGCCACATGCTGTGATTATCACTCCGGTCTCAATGAACGATCGCATCTTCATTCCATGATGGTTCAGGGTCGATCGCGATTATACTGGAATTCTCAACTATCGCACGCCAGGGTGTTCGGCCTCGACGCGATGCAGCAAATCCGAGGGCTTCGACAGCGCCCTACGTTTCATAGACGCATTAAGCGACGACGTTTGCCACTGCGGCCATTACGATTGCCGGCATCGAG
>Ga0075435_100003402_pt1 | contig 10788 bp, 7 predicted proteins | sample RhiMethybrSRZTD4_FD_75302 | JGI IMG/M metagenome (GOLD analysis project Ga0075435, IMG submission 75302) | Populus rhizosphere microbial communities from Tennessee, USA - Rhizosphere MetaG P. TD hybrid SRZTD4 | ecosystem: Host-associated > Plants > Roots > Rhizosphere > Soil | place: USA... | reverse complement strand
ATCGGCACCTTCCAGACGGCGTTCACCGTGCCCAACCTGGATCGCGAAGCCGCGCGCCTGCCGATCAGCAGCGTCGTCCTCACCAATCAGCGCGTCAGCGCGAGCGATGCGCTCTACACCGTGAGGCAGAAGATCGCTGCCGAGAAGGAGAATCCGCTCGTGTGGGAGGGCCGCAAGCTGATTCCGAGCGTGACGCGGCTCTTCAGCGCGAGCCTTCCGCTCTACGTCTTCCTCGAGGCGTACGAGCGGCATGCGACGACCATGCGGCCGCTCGTGGCGTTCGTCGCCTTCTATCGCGACGGCGCGAAGATCCTCGAGACGGATCCGGCTGCGGTCACCGGCGGCTGGAACGCGACATCCGGAGCCGTGCCGATCCGGCTGACGCTGCCGCGGCGCTCGCTGCCGCCGGGCGCCTACGACTGCCAGGTCACGGTGCTCGATCCGGACGGCGGCCGCGCCGCGTTCTGGCGCGCGCCGATCGCGATCAGGTGAGCTTCACCGGCTTCCGCAGGTGGAAGCCGGCCGCGTCCTGGTAGGCCTTCGCCAGCGCCAGCAGCTCGGTTTCGCCGAACGGACGCGCGTAGAACGTGACGTTGGTCGGCTGGCCGTTGGCGGCGAACCCGTTGGGCACGTTGATCGCCGGGTAACACGCCAGGTTCGCCATCGTGAAATGGCGCTGCGACGGGCCGGTCGGCGTGCCGTCGCCGCCGCGGCCGCCGCCACGGCCCGCGCCGCGTCCTTCCCCTCGTCCGGCGCCGGCGCCGCGCGCGGCTTCGGCCGCCGCGGGATCGCCCGGCGTCTCGGCGCCGCGACCCCGTCCGCCGGTCGGCCCGGGCGTGCCGCCGGTGTTGTTCGAGCCGACGAGGTAGACGTCCACGTTGCGCGTCGCCTCCTCGAGCTTCGTCATCATCATCATCCGCACGCGCTGCTGCTGCAGGTACTCGACCGCCGGGGTCAGCCAGGCACTCTTGCGATTGCCGCCGCGCGCGCCGGTCAGCTCGCCCGAACGCGTCATGTGATCGAAGAAGACGGCCGACTCGACGCCCAGCGCCGCGACGTTGGTGTTGAAGGCCGGCACCGCGATCGGCACGGGCGCCGCCACGCCGAGCGACTTCAGGACGTCGAGCAGCTGCTCCCCGTTGCGCTTCGCATCCTCGTTGGTCAGCTCGTCGAACGATTCCTTGATGATGCCGACGCGCAGCTTCTTGATGTCGAGCTGCGCGTCCCAGTTGAACGGCAGGTCCGAGACGCTCATGTCGCGGCCGTCGGGCCTGGCGATCGCCTGCATGACGATGGCGCAGTCTTCGGCGTAGCGGCAGATCGGGCCGAGGCGATCCTGCGTCCACGACAGCGCCATGACGCCGTAGCGGCTGATGCGGCCGAAGGTGGGCCGCAGCCCGGCCAGGCCGCAGCGAGCCGACGGGCTCAGGATCGATCCGCTCGTCTCCGTTCCGACGCCGAAGGCGACGCAGCCGGCGGCGGTGGCCGAGGACGGTCCCGCCGACGAGCCGCTCGATCCGACCGCCGGATCCCACGGGCTCTTCGTCTGGCCGCCGAACCAGTTGTCGCCCGACGCCAGCTCGCCGGTGGCCAGCTTCGCGATCAGCACGGCGCCGGCGTCGCGCAGCATCTCGATGACGCTGGCGTCGTAGTCGAGCGCGCGCGTCTTGAACGACGCGGTCCCCCACGTCGTCGGATAGCCCTTCACCGAGATGATGTCCTTCGCGCCCCATGGGATGCCGTGCAGCGGGCCGCGGTACTTTCCCGCGGCGATCTCCGCGTCCGCCTGTTTCGCCTCCGCGCGCCCGACGTCGTCCAGGAACGTGACGACGTTGTTGAGCGTGGCGTTGTAGCGATGCAGCCGCCCGAGATACATCTCGGTGAGCTCGAGCGAGGTGACCTTGCGCGTTCGCAGCAGTTCCGCGAGATGGCGGACGGGCCAGAAGGCGACGTCAACGAGATTCGCCGGGCGCCGGACCGCCGGCGCGGCACTGAGGCGGAACGGACGCTTCGTCCTGCTCACGTCGATGCCGGGGACGATGGCGCTGAAGTGGAACGGTGGCGAGACGTCGTTCGGGATGTCCATCTGCCGGACCGCCTCGTAGCGCGCGAGGGCCTGGTTGGCGCCGTTGACCATCCCCTGCCGCTCGGTCTCGGAGGCCTCGATGCCGGCCAGCTTGAGCGCATCGGTCACCATCTCCAGCGTGATACGTTGCGTCCCCTGGTCCTGCATGCGCGCCCACAGCACGCCCGGCGCGAGCGTCGCGCCAAGGCCGATTCCTGCGAAGTGCGTCATGAAGCGGCGGCGGGTGTCGTCGAGTGCGCGGGCGTCGTCCAGCATACGGTGGCTCCTGTGCGCGGCATTCTACTCCGTCGCCCCGCCCGGCTGGACCGGCATCGAGCAGGCTTGCGGCTGCTCGTTCCACGCGGAGAGGGCGGAGAGGCGCATAGACGCAGGGCACGGATGATGGCCACGGATGAACACGGACAAACACGGACAAAGGCACAGCGCATCTGCTTCCTGCGTCACCGCACGCGCGGCGAAGACAATTTGAAACCGACGGCCGTTCATCGCTGTTCGCGGTGCCGCGCTTCGCGCGGCAGGAGGAGCCACGATCCGGGAGATACGAGCCGCACTCGAGCGCACCGCGGTTCGTATCTCCCGGATCGCGACTCCTCCCGGCGCCGGCCGAAGGCCGGCGGCGCCGCGAACAGCGTGAGCGGCCATCTATCTCTGCGGTCTCTGTCCTCTCCGCGGATCGGCGAAGGGAGCTCCGCGTGAAACGTCTTCGCCGCGATCACCGCGGCGAGGCCAGACATGCGTAGCGAATTGACGACTATATCGACACTCTGTATAGTGTGACGACCATGAAGCGAAGGCCCGAGGCGCTGCTGCCGCTGACGCCGCCGATGTTCCAGGTGCTGATCGCGCTGGCCGACGGCGAGAAGCACGGCTACGCGATCATCAAAGAGGTGGCGCGGCGGACCGGCGGGGCGGAGCAGCTGCGCGCCGGCACGCTCTACACGATCATCCGGCGCTTCGTGCAGGAGGGGGTCATCGTCGAGTCCGACCAGCGGCCGGACCCGGCGCTGGACGACGAGCGGCGGCACTACTACCGGCTGACGGACTTCGGCCGCGAGGTGGCGCGCGCGGAAGGGCAGCGCATGCAGACGGTGCTCGGCATGGCGCGCGCCAAGAACCTGATCCCCAGGGGACGGCCGGCATGAACGGCGATCGCTGGTACCGGCGGCTGCTGCGGCTGCTGCCGTTCGACATGCGCACCGACTACGGCCGCGACATGGAGCAGGTCTTCCGCGAAGAGCGGCGCGAGGCGCGCGCGCGCGGCGCGCACGGGCCGGTGATGGCGTGGGCCCACGCGGTCGGCGACATCCTGGCGATCGGCCCGCGCGAGCACGCCGCGCAGATGGCGCAGGACGCGCGTTACGCGGTCCGCAACATGCGGCGGCAGATCGGGTTCGTCGTCATCGCGCTCCTGACGCTGGCGCTGGGCATCGGCGCGAACACCGCGATCTTCAGCGTCGTCCATGCCGTGATGCTGGCGCCGCTCCCCTACGGCGAGGCGGAGCGGCTGGTCTCGGTCGCGAACCACTGGCCCGGCAACACCCGCGGCGGCATGTCGGATCCCGAGTATCTCGACTACGCCGAGCGCAGCCGCGGCCTGCGGATCGCCGCGATGTCTGGCGTGGCCATGAATCTCGTCGGGGGGTCGGGCGACCCGGAGCGCGTGACCGGCGCACTCGTCACCGCCAACACGTTCGAGGTGCTCGGCGCGCAGCCGGTGCTCGGCCGCGGGTTCGCCGAGGGAGAGGACCGCGAGGGACGCACCAACGTCGTGCTGCTGTCCGACGCACTGTGGCGGCGGCGGTTCGCCGCCGATGCCGCAATCGTCGGGCGGGTGGTGAACGTCGACGGTATCCAGTGCACGGTGATCGGCGTTCTCGGTTCCGCGTTCCAGCTGCCCATCGAGTTCCAGGGCGCGGGTGGCATCGACGTCATCCGGCCGATCCGTCTCGATCCCGGCGCCCCGCGCCTCAAGCGCGGCGGCCACTACCTGAACGGCGTCGCGCGGCTGCAGCCAGGCGTCACCGTCCGCGCCGCCGCGGCGGACATGGACGGCATCAACGCCGCGCTGATGCGCGAGTACCCGGATCAATACCGGCAAGGGGGCTTCGGGATCGACGTCATGCCGCTGCGGGAGGCGCTGCTTGGCGATTCGCGGCCGGTGATCCTGATCCTGGCGGGCGCCGTCGGCCTGGTGCTGCTGCTGGCCTGCGCCAACATCGCCAACCTGCTGCTGGCGCGCGGCGAATCGCGCGGCCGCGAGCTCGCCGTCCGCACCGCGCTCGGGGCCAGCCGCTTTCGTATCGTCCGCCAGCTGCTGACTGAATCGGTGCTGCTGTCGCTGGCCGGCGCCCTCGCGGGGCTGGCCGTCGCCGGCTGGTGCCAGCGCGGCATCCTCAGCGTCGCGCCGGGCGCGCTGCCGCGCCTCGCCACCGTCACGCTCGATCGCCCGGTGCTGCTCTTCGCCGCGGCGCTCGGCGTCGCGACCGGCGTCCTGTTCGGGCTCATTCCCGCGGCGCGCCTGTCGCGCGTCCCGGTCACCGCGTCGCTGAAGGACGGCGGACGTGGAAGCACCGACGCCGGCCGCCGTCGCGTGCGGCAGGCGCTCGTCGTCTCGCAGGTCGCGATCGCCGTCGTGCTGCTGATCGCGGGCGGACTGCTCCTCAAGAGCTTCACCCGCCTGATGGCGCAGCCCGCGGGCATCGACACGTCGCGGGTGCTGACGTTCCGCATCTCGCTGCCGGCGGCGCGGTACGGCGGACGTCCCGAAGTGGCTGGCTTCTTCTCGCGGCTGCTCGAACGCGTCGCGTCGCTGCCGAGCGTGCAGTCGGCCGGCGCCGCCACCGGCCTGCCGCTCGCGCTCGCGTCCGGCGACTGGAGCTTCGACGTCGAAGGACGGCCCCGGGTCAACGGCCGCCACAGCGGCGCCGCGGACTGGTACGTCGTGACGCCCGGCTATTTCGAAACGCTCGGCATCCACGTCGTCCGCGGACGAACCCCGGTCGCGTCGGACGACGAGGGGGCCGCGCCGTCGGTCTTTCTCAACGAGACCGCGGCGCGCGTGTTCTTCCCCAACGAAGATCCGATCGGCCGGCGCCTGCAGATGACGCGGACGACCGGCGCCGAGCAGCCGTGGCGGACGATCGCCGGTGTCGTCAGCGACGTCCGCCAGCGCGGGCTCGACGAAGCGCCGCGGGCGGAGCTGTTCATGCCGCACCGGCAGTTCCAGCACTTTGCCGCCGGCGTGCAGGCGCGCGCGATGACGGTGGTGGTGAAGACCAGCGGCGATCCGCTCCCGCTCGGCACGGCGGTGCGCGAGCAGCTGCGCGCCCTCGATCCGGAAGTTCCCGCCGCGCAGATGCGCGACATGGAGATGGTGCTGTCGCAGTCGGTGGCGCCGCAGCGCCTGAACGTGCTGCTGATCGGCGCGTTCGCCGTCCTCGCCCTGGCGCTCGCGCTCATCGGGCTCTACGGCGTCATCGCCTGCACCGTCCAGCAGCGCACGCGCGAGATCGGCGTACGGGTGGCCGTCGGCGCTTCGCGCGCGTCGGTGCTGCGGCTCGTCATCGGCGACGCCATGCGGCTGACCGCGATTGGCGTCGCCCTCGGGCTGTCGTTCGCGCTCGCGTTTGGCGGCGTGCTCGCCGGCCTGCTGTTCCAGGTCGGGCCGCGCGACGTCCAGACGCTGGCGCTCGTCGGCGTCCTGCTGCCGGCCTGCGCCGCGCTCGCCAGCTACATCCCGGCACGCCGCGCGATGCGCGTCGATCCCGTCGTCGCGCTTCGCGGCGACTAGACTTCCGGCTAAAGCCGGAAGCCACATGTAGCGGCGACTAGACTTCCGGCCAAGCAGGAAGCCACATGTGGCGGCGAGCAGACTTCCGGCTAAAGCCGGAAGCCACTTGGTGACTCGTCGCTTCCGCAGCTCTGTGCTTCCGCCGTTCCGTGGCTTCCGCCTTCAGGCGGAAGCTCCTGTGGCTTCCGCCTTTAGGCGGAAGTGGGCGGTTAGGTCCCGCTGCCGATGGTAAAGGGCACCGTCGCCAGGGTCTTGTCCCACGTGATGGCGATGTTGCCGCCGGTCTTGGTCACGTCGAGGAACTCCCAGGTCAACTCCTCGTGCGAGTGCGCGAGCGTCTCCAGCTTCATCTTCGCGCGCAGCACGTCCTTGTCCGGCGTATAGCCGTAGGCGCCCCACAGCGCCGTCTTGTTGTTCGGATCGTAGGTCTGCTGCGCCGGCCAGCGCGACACCACGAACGTCCAGTCGTTCGGCTTCACGTCGATGAACAGCGTGTAGTCCCCCGCCGGCACGCTGCCGGTGCCGATCTTCAGCGGGACTTCGCTCTTGAGCTGCGTAGAGACGTCGGCGCCGGCGCGCCAGAGCGGCGCCCCGATCAGCAGGCCCTTGCCGTACTCGGCGCCGGTGCCGAAGAGATCGCGGCCGCGCTTGAGCGGGCGGCCCGACGTGATCTCGATCCACTTCGCTCCTTCGTAGGTGCCGCCGCCGACGACGAACGTGCGCGAGCCGACGTTGGTCCAGGTGCCGCCGACGTGCGCCGCGGCGGAGCCGCGCGGGCTGAGCGCCCGCTTCTCTTGCGCAGGGAGCGCCACCACACAGACGATCACCGCGCATGCACACGCCACCGCCGGCCAGGTCAGATTGGATCGGACGTTCACGGTTCTCCTCCTTGAAAGACGACAGCATTCTGACGCCGGCAGGCCGCACGGCGTGCCCGGCAGGCGGGCCATGGGCTGAAAACGGTGGGACCAGCCACGGGACGGTTCGCGGCGCGGGCGGTCCGGTTCGCTGCACGGCGCCTGCGCCCGGCGAGGCCGCTGCGCTACAGTGGCCGGCGATGCCGCGACAGGCGTGGGTATGGGGCCGGTGGACGACGCTGCTGCCGGTGGCGGTGGCGTTCTGGAGCCTGATCGCGCTGATGAACGCCACCCAGATGTACATCGGGTTCAGGGGCGAGGGGCTGCCCTTCGCAAACGGCCTGGCCCCCTTCCTCAAGTGGCAGGAGCCGCTGTGGCTGGTGTGGGCGCTGCTGACGCCGGTGGTCGCCTGGCTCGCCGCGCGCTACCCGCTGCGCGTCGCAGCCTTCCCGATCCTGGTGCACCTGTTCGCCGGACTGGCCTGCGCGCTCGTTCGCAGCGCGGCCGGCGAGTTCATTACGATACACCTCGCGCCGTTTCCCAGCGGGCAGGATCCGCGGACCTATCTCGAGCGGCTGGTCGGGCGCATGACCTCCACGCTGCACATCGAGCTGCTGGTCTACTGGGGACTGGTGACGGTCTTTCACGCCTTCGACTTCTACGCCAAGTACCGCGATCGCGAGATCGCCGCGACGCGCCTGGAGCGTCAGCTGGTGAGCGCGCAGCTCGAGACGCTGCGGCTGCAGCTCGATCCCCACTTCCTCTTCAACGCGCTGCACTCGATCGCGACGCTGATCCGAGAGCGGGAGAACGAGCCGGCGGTGAAGATGCTCACCGATCTCTCGCAGCTGCTCCGCCAGTCGCTCAACACGTCGGGTCGGCAGAAGGTGCCGCTCAGCGGCGAGCTGGACATCCTGCGCCACTACATCGACATCCAGGAGACGCGCTTCCCGGATCGTCTGCACGTCGCCCTCCAGGTCGAGCGTGACGTCGAACAGGCGCTGGTGCCGACGCTGATCCTGCAGCCGCTGGTCGAGAACGCGATCCGCCACGGCATCGCCCGCCTGGATCGTCCCGGGCACGTGACCATCGCGGCGCACCGCGCCGACCAGCGCCTGCGGCTCGAGGTCAGCGACGACGGGCCGGGGCTCGACACGCCGTCGCGCGAAGCGGGCGCGGGCGTCGGTCTCGACAACACCCGCGCGCGGCTGGCCGGCCTCTACGGCGCGGCGCAGAGCTTCGCGCTGCAGAATCGCGCCGGCGGCGGCGTGACGGCGAGCATCACGCTGCCGCTCGAGGTCGAGGGGACGCCATGAGCGCGCCGCGCGAAACGATCCGCGCGCTGATCGTGGACGACGAGCCGCTGGCGCGGCGGACGCTGCGATCGTTCCTCTCCCGTCACGAGGACGTCTCGGTCGCGGCGGAGTGCGGCAACGGCCGCGACGCGATCGCGGCGATCCGCGCGCACCGGCCGGATCTCGTCTTCCTCGACATCCAGATGCCGGGCGTCACCGGGCTCGACGTGATCGACGAAATCGGGCCGTCCGAGATGCCGTTCGTCATCTTCGTCACCGCCTACGACACACACCTGCTGGCGGCGTTCGAGCTGCACGCGGTGGACTACCTGCTGAAGCCGTTCACCGACGAGCGGTTCGAGGCGGCGCTGGCGCACGCCCGCACGCGCGTGCGTGAGCGCAGCGCCGCCGGGCTCGCGGCCACGCTCGCGTCGCTGGTGGCGGCGCCGGCGCGGGCTGCCGGCACCGAGCCGCTGCAGCGCTTCACGGTGCCGGCCGACGGCCGCATCCTCTTCGTGCGCGCCTCCGACGTGGATTGGATCGAGGCCGAGGACTACTACGTCTGCCTGCACAGCGCCGGCGCGCGCCACCTGATCCGCGAAACGATGTCAGCGCTCGAGTCGCAGGTCGACCCGGCACAGTTCGTCCGCGTGCACCGCTCCGCGATGATCAACGTGGATCGCGTCACCGAGCTCCGTCCGCTCTTCAAAGGCGAGTGCACCGTGCGGCTGCGGGACGGCACCGAGATCCGTGTCAGCCGCGGCCGGCGCGCCGCGCTCGAGGCCGCGCTACGGCGACGCGCGTGACGCCCTACGCGACTGCGCCTCTCGTCGACACGGATGACTCGTTCGCGACGCACCGATTACCGCCGCACGTGGAGCGACAGGAGATCAGGAGATAATGAGACCAAGAGATGTCTTTGTTTTCCTGATCGCCTTATCTCTTGGCCTCCTGTAGCTCCGCACGCTGCAGCTACCGAAGTGCGACGACACGAAGTAACCTGCCGCAAGCGGGAGACAACTGGACCAAGAGATGTTTTCGTTTTCCTGATCTCCTTATCTCTTGGCCTCCTGTAGATCCGCACGTCGCAGTTGCCGGAGTCCGCCGGCACGAAGCGAGATGCCGCAACCGGTGAGCGTCGCTACTTCGAGAGATCGAGCGCCATGATCTGGTGCCGATCGCGGACGTAGAGGGTCGTCCCCACCAGCGTCGGCGCGGTCCAGGCGCGCTCGGTCAGGATCGGCGCCTTGGCGTGCACCTGGAGGCCGCTGTCGGTGGGGGTCGCGATGGCGAGGTTGCCGTCCTCGTCGAGGAGGATGAGGCGATCGCCGCTGGCGATGAGCGTGGCGCGCGTGACGCTGCGGTCGCGCCACAGCATATCGCCCGTGCCGACATCGATCGCCGCGAAGGGGGCCGACCCCATGTCGCCGTTCGAGGCGTAGAGCCGGTTGCCCAGGCGCACGCCATTCCCGAAATGAATCCGGACGCGCTGGCTGTTCCAGCGCTCTTCGACCGACACGGTGTCGCCGGTCCGCGTCAGCTGCAGCATGCGGCTGCCGCCGCCGTAGGCCGACGACACGAAGAGGAGATGATCGCTCCCCCAGATCGGCGTCGCCACGTTGACCCCCTGATCCGATTTGTGCGGACGGCTCCATTCGAGGCGGCCGTTCGACGGGTCGAGGCCGGCGATCTCGCCGTAGGTGAAGACGATCAGCTCGGGACGGCCGTCGAGATCGATCAGGAGCGGCGACGAATAGCCGTTCTGGAAGTCCTGTGCCTGCCACGCCACCTCGCCGGTGGCGGCATCGACGGCCACGACGCCGCGTCCCTTGCCGCCCGCGGTGGTGATGATCGTGTTGCCGTAGGCGAGCGGGCTGCTCGAGTAGCCGCATGCACGCACCGCCTCCGGCGATCCCTCGAGCAGGTCGCGCGACCACTGCAGCTTGCCCTTCGCGCGATCGAGGCTGGTCATCAACCCGCCGGCGCTGATGGTGATGAGACGCCCGCCGGCGATGAGCGGCGCCGCGCGCGGCGCCGGCCCGAGCTGCTCGCTGCAGGTCTCCCGGAACGGTGCGGCGTACCTGGTCGCCCATGACGTGTCGCCGGTCTTCGCGTCGATCGCGATCGCGACGTCGTCGCTCCCGTCGCGATAGAGCGTGTAGAGCGTGGGGCCGTCGCTGACGATCGACGAGAAGCCGTCGCCGAGCGGACGCCGCCAGATCTTCTTCGGCCCATTCTCGGGCCAGGCCGTGGCGAGGTCGGCCGGCGGCGCCACGAAGTTGCGATCCGGGCCGCCCCACTGCGGCCAGCCGCGCGGCGTCGAGGTCGACGCCGGCGTCGCCGCAGCGAGCGCAAGGAGCACGAACAGCAGCGCGGCGAATGGCGTCATTTCACGGTGACCGGCGTGGGCTCGAACAGGCCGGCGTCGAGCGGGGTGTTGATCGCGATCGCGTCGAACCGGCGCGTGCGATTCGCGTCGGGGGCGCCGTTGAAGAGGGCGCGCTCCGAGAACGGCAGCAGCAGGCCGCTCACGTCGCGGAAGTCGTCGAGCACGATCGTGCAGTCGCCGATCTCGGCGTCGGTGCCGCGCCCGACGAACGACACGCTGTGCGGACGGCCGGAGCCCTTGTCGAGGCCGAGCGTCACGTCGACCGCGCCACGCTGAATGCGCACGCGGTCCTCGCTGACGCCGTCAACGGTGGCGCCGGCAACCGCCGCCGCCTTGAAGCCGGCCTCGCGCCGGGCGTGGAGCAGCGGGAC
>Ga0075435_100003398_pt1 | contig 10791 bp, 11 predicted proteins | sample RhiMethybrSRZTD4_FD_75302 | JGI IMG/M metagenome (GOLD analysis project Ga0075435, IMG submission 75302) | Populus rhizosphere microbial communities from Tennessee, USA - Rhizosphere MetaG P. TD hybrid SRZTD4 | ecosystem: Host-associated > Plants > Roots > Rhizosphere > Soil | place: USA... | reverse complement strand
CCGAGATCACGCGCAGGCCCTTGACGATCGCCTTCGCCTCCCACTTGCGCGCGAAGTCGACGACGAGCTGCGAGAAGACGTCAACCTTGACGTTCTCGAGCCCGCCGAGGGCCTGCCTCAGGAACTCGACCCGCTCGTCGAGCGTGAACATCGGCTGTTTGTGCTGGGGGTTGCCGACGACACCGATCACGAGGCGGTCGAAGATGCCGGCGGCGCGCTCGATCACGTCGACGTGGCCGTTGGTGACCGGGTCGAACGTGCCGGGGTAGATGGCTGTGATCACGGGTGCTCGAAGAGTGAGATGCGGGTGGACCCGTAGCGCCGGCTCGTGCGCCTGATGAGGGGCGGCAGCTCCGGCTCTTGTCTCGCGGCGGTCTCCACGACGACTAGGCCATCCTCGGCGAGGACGGCCGGAAGATAGCGGGAGAGCCCGTTTTGCAGGGAAGAAAACATCTCGTAGGGCGGATCGACCAGCACAAGATCGTAGCGGCGGCCCGCCGACGCCTCGGCCGCGAGAGCTCTGAGCGCGTCCTGCGGGATGACGCGCGCTCCGGTGAGCCGGAGCTTGTCGAGGTTGCGTTCGATCGTCCGGCGAGCCTCGCTGTCGTTCTCGACGAAGACCGCGCTCGCGGCTCCCCGCGAGAGCGCTTCGAGGCCCATCGCGCCAGAACCGGCGAAGAGGTCGAGCACGATCGCGCCGTCGACCGGGCCGATCAGGTTGAACGCCGCTTCGCGGGCGCGGTCGGCCGTCGGACGCGTGTCATGTCCTCTCGGGGCAAAGATCCGCGCGCCCTTGTTCGACCCGGCGATGATTCTCACACACACCTCACGTGCGAATCGTGCCGCGCGGACGTGTCTGTGGACGAAAAGTCATGCTTTCGTTGCAGTCTCCATGTCCGCTCGCGCCAGTTCGAGTGGACAGTCCACTCGTGGCACGCAACGGTCACGCCAGCGAGTCGACCTCCGCATCGGCGAAGAAGCGGTCGATCTCGTCGTTCAGCGGGCCTTCGTGCGCGACCAAGTCCCCTGCTAGCTCGCGGGCGCGTTCCAGCAGCTCGCGGTCAGCGCGCAGGCGCGTGAAGCGGAACTCGGAAAGCCCGGCCTGGCGGGTGCCGAGCAGCTGGCCCTCCCCTCGCAGCTCGAGATCCTTCTCCGCAAGCTCGAAGCCGTCCGTCGTCTCGACGAGCGCCTGCAGCCGCTCGCGCGCGTTGTCGGTCAGCTCCTCCTTGGCGCGGGAGACGAGCAGGCAGTAGGACTGCTCGGCCCCGCGGCCGACGCGGCCGCGCAGCTGGTGGAGCTGGGCGAGCCCGAAGCGGTCTGCTTCCTGGACGATCATGATCGTCGCGTTCGGAACGTCGACGCCGACCTCGATGACGGTCGTCGCGACGAGCACGTCGAGCTCGCGCGCCTTGAAGCTCGCCATCAACTCGCGGCGCTCGCCCGGCCGCAGCCGGCCGTGGAGGAGGCCGACGCGGTAATCGCGGAGCTCGCCGCGGCGAAGCCGTTCTGCCTCGGCCTCGGCCGCCCGAGCCTGTGACGTCTCCGACTGCTCGATCAGCGGGCAGACGACGTAGGCTTGCAGCCCCGCGTCGAGGTGCTTGCGCAGACGCCGGTAGGCCTCGGGCGCGCGGTCGTCCGTCACCCAACTGGTCACAATCGGCTTCCGATTGGCCGGCGGCTTCGCAATCTCGGTCACGGAGAGATCGCCGTAGACGGTCAGCGCCAGCGTCCGGGGAATCGGCGTCGCCGTCATGTGGAGGACGTGCGGCGAGCGACCGGCGGCGAGCGCGCCACGTTGCTCAACGCCGAACCGGTGTTGCTCGTCGACGACCGCGACCGCGAGGTCCTCGAGCTCGACGCCTTCCTGGATCAGCGCGTGCGTTCCGACGAGAACCTGCGCGTCCTCGACCTCGCCCTTGACTGATCCCGTCCTTAGCGCCGTGCGGATGCCGAGCTCGGTACAGATCGGCTCCAGCGTCAAAAAGTGCTGCTCGGCAAGGGTTTCCGTCGGCGCCATCAACGCTCCGGTCTTGCCCGACTCGACGGCCCGCAGGAGCGCGTAGAGCGCGACGACGGTCTTGCCCGAGCCGACGTCGCCCTGGAGCAGCCGCTGCATCGGCTTCGCCGCAGCAAGATCAGCGTCGATCTCCGCGATGGCGTGCTCCTGATCCTTCGTCAGCTCGAACGGGAGTGCCGTGCGGTAGCGCTCCGCCAGCTCGCCGGGCGCGCCGAGTGCCGGTGCGGTCGCCTCCTCGGTTCCTTCCCGGATCCGCGCCAGCCCCACCTGGAGCAGCAGCAACTCGTCGAGCGCAAGCCGCCGCCTGGCGGCTTCGGCCTCCTCCGCCCCACGCGGCCGGTGCAGGGCAACAAGGGCGTCGAAGCGAAGCGGCAACCGCTCGCGCGCTCTGAACGATGCGGGCAGCGAGTCGCCAAAGTCGCGGGCGGCGGGCAGTGCGCTCTCGACCAGCGTCCGCAGCCGAGCCGAAGTCACCTCCTCGCTCGCCGGGTAGACCGGCGCGAAGTCGGCCGTCGCCGCCGCGCCGTCCAGGTCGTAGGAGCGCACGTGGAACTCGTTCCGGCGGAGCTGTCCCCGGAGCCGGAGCCGCGTCCCCGCCTGCAGCTTGTCGGCGAGCCAGGGCTGGTTGAACCAGACCGCCGAGATCTCGCCACTCTTGTCCCGCACCGCGGCCTTCAGCACGGTCAGCCGACGTCTCGTCGGGCGGACTGAAACACGCCTGACCTCACCGGCGATCACGGCCTCCTCCTCGCCGAAGAGGTTCGAGATCGGGGTCTCCCCCACCGCCTGCTGGTAGTCGCGTGGCCGGTGCTCGAGCAGGTCGCGCACCGTCCGCAGGCCGAGCTTGGCGAGCTTTCCGCGTTGCGACGGGCCGACGCCCGGCAGCGTGTCGAGCGACCGCCCAAGGACCTCCGGCCGTGCGCGACCTCGCGTCGGCGGCCAGTGCTCGGGCCGCTCGGTTCCCCCGAAACCTCGAAGCTCAGTCATCGGCGAACCAGAAAAGCCCAACCGTGCCGGGACCCGCGTGCGTGCCGATCACCGGGCCGAGCGTCGTGACTATCTCGAGCTTCGCCTGTGGCCGGGTCCGGCGGATCAGCTCCTTCAGCGCCTCCGTGCGATCGGGCGCATCAGCGTCGGCGATCGCGACGCGCAGGCCAGGCCCGTCGGTCGAGCCCGCCTCGAAGGCCGAGATGAACTCCTGGAAGGCACGCTGGTTGCCGCGGACGCGCTTGAGCGGGATCACCTCGCCGTCGCGGATCGTCAGGATCGGCTTCACCCTCATTAGCCCGCCGGCCCACGCCGCCGCGCGGCCGATTCGCCCGCCTCGCGCGAGGTAGTCGAGCGTGTCGAGCGTGAAGATCAGTTGCGACTCGCTGCGGTGGCGGCGGACGAGCGCCTCGATCTCCTCGTCGGTTGTCCCGCGCTCGAGACGCCGTTGGATCGCGAGCCCGAGCATCGCAACCGCGGCGGAGGCGGTCTCGGTGTCCACGACCCGGATTCGGTCGCCGAACTCGGCCGCTGCCGTTCGTGCACTCTCGACCGTGCCGGAGAGCGTGCCTGCGATGTGCAGCGAGTAGACACTCTCGTATTGGCCGAGCTCCTCGTAGACGGCCTGGAAGTCCCCCGGGGTCGGCTGCGAGGTGGTCGGCATCACCGGCGACCCGCGCAGGCGCAAGTAGAAATCGGCCGGTCCCAGGTCGACGTAATCGCGATAGCTCTCGTCCCCGAAACGGACGTAGAGCGGCACGACCCGCCAGTTTGGAAAACGCGCCGGCGCCTCGGGAAAGTCGGCAGTCGAATCGAGGACGATCGCGGTGTTGGCGGCCGTGAGGGGCACTTAGGCTGCCGGAGTCGATCCGACGGCGCGGTGGATCGCCGCGACGATCTCGTTGAGCTCGCCGTCCTTGCCGAGGCAGTCGACCGCGCCGGCATCGCTCAGCGCCTGGCGCTCGCGCAGGTTCGCCGATGCCGTCAGCCCGATCACCGCGGCGTCAGGGTATGCAGCGAGCACCGCGGCAGTCGCCTCCACGCCGTCCATTCCGGGCAGCCGGTAGTCCATCAGCACGACGTCGGGCCGCAGTTTGCGTGCCAGCTCCACCCCCTCGGCCCCGTCCTCCGCCGCCCCGACGATCTCGATGTCGGATCGCAGCCCGAGTACGAGCTCCAGACCCTCGCGGAAGACCCGGTTGTCCTCGACCAGGACGACGCGAATCGGCTGCTCCACCTGATCGAATCTACCGGGAGAGCAGGCTGCTACTCGGCCGAGACCAGCAGCGGGTAATGCGGCTGGCCGCCCTCGTGAACCTCGATCTCGAGCTCCGGGTTCGACTGCTCGAGCTCGTTGAGGAGCTGGGAAAGATCCGGTTCTTCCTCGCCCGTGAGTAGCGTCACGAACTCCCGCGGCTCGGCGAGCAGACGCTCCAGGATCGTCCTTGCGACGGGCTCGAACTCGGCGCCTCCCGTCACGGGCTCGTCGCCGAGCAGGCCGACGTACTGGCCGGCATCGACGGCGCGTCCGTTCAGCTGGACGTCCCGAGAAGCCGTCGTCACCGCGCCCGTTGCAACGCGAGCCGCCGCCTCGATCATCGCGGTCGCGTTCTCCTCGGCCGCCGACTCCGGGTTGAAAGCCACGAGCGCCGCCAAGCCCGCCTGCATCGACGTGGTCGGCACGACGCGAGCAGGCTTGGTCGCAAGCGACACGGCCTGCTCGGCTGCGAGCACGATGTTGGGGTTGTTCGGGAGCATGATCGCCTCGGGCGCGCTGGTCGCCTCGACGGCAGCCAGGAGCTCCGCCGCGGAGGGATTCATCGTCTGTCCGCCTTCGACGATCTGCATCGCGCCCAGGCTTTCGAACAGGCGCCGGTTTCCCCCGCCGGCGACGACCGCCACGACGCCGGTCGCGGCCGGCGGTGGATCGGGGACCGCCGCCAAGAGCCGGCGCTCGCGCGCCTTGGTCTGCCGGTGCATGTCCGCGATCTCGACGTTCTCGATTGCGCCGACCCGGGTGCCGATCGCGAGCGCTCCGCCGGGATCATCCGTGTGGACGTGAACCTTGACCGCGTTTTCGTCTCCGACGACGAGCAGCGAGTCGCCCAGCCGTTCGTATTCAGCCTCGAGCGCGTCCGGATCGAGTTCGCCCTCGATCACGAAGGTCGTGCAGTAGCGAAAGCGCGAGAGCTCCCGATGTGCCGCCTCGACGGACGCCTGCTCCACCGGCGGTTCCTCGGGCAACGGCTGTCCGGCGACGACGGACGCGATTCCACGGACGAGCTCGACGAGACCGGCGGCGCCGGCGTCGACGACGCCTGCCTCCCTCAGCACGTCGAGCTGCTCCTGGGTGCGAGCCACCGCTTCCTCGCCCCGAGCGACAAGCAACTCGAGCAGCTCCGGCACCGACTGCGACTGCTCCGCCTCCGCAGCCTCGGCGAGAACGCGGATCACTGTCAGCATCGTCCCCTCGACCGGCTTGCGCACCGCCCTGTAGGCGGCGTCCGAGCCGGCTCGCAGAACACGCGCGACCGCCGGCCCGTCGATCGACTCCTCCGCGGCAAGCGACTCCCCGATTCCGCGAATGATCTGCGAGAGGATGACTCCGGAGTTTCCGCGCGCGCCCATCAGTGCAGCTCGCGTGGTTTCCCGCGCAATCGCCCCGCGGTCCACGGCCGTCGAGTCCTCGAGCGCCTCCAGCACGGCGCGCGCGGTCAGCGTCAGGTTCGTGCCGGTGTCGCCGTCGGGGACCGGATAGACGTTGAGGTCGTCGATCCGGGCGCGGCTCCGCTCGAGCGAGGCGACGGCGCCGCGAACGAGCCCAAGCGCCTTTTCGCGCGCGCTCAAGCCGACTGCCGAACGTCCAAGATGTGGACGTCCACCGCCGCAACGCGGAGACCGGTCAGCCGCTCGACTTCGTACTGAACCTGGGAGCGGATCGTCGCGGCGACCTCGGCGAGGTTGAGGCCGTGCTCGACGACGACATGGAGGTCGAGCGAGACCGAGTCGCCGTCGCCCGAGACGGAGATCCCGTGCAGGCCGCGGTTTCGTGGCAACAGCCGTCCGACTCTGGCCCGGGCACCGCCCCCGATCTCGACCACGCCGTAGCAGCGCGCCGCCGTCTGGGAGACGATCTGGCCGATCGCGCCGGTCGAGATCGTGATCCGGCCGAGCGACGAGGAAAGCTGTGGCTCAGCCCGCTCCATCGTCCTTTAGACGTGGCGCGGCTTGGTAGAGGTTGCTAGACGGCCTTTTGGACCTTGTTGCCTTTGAGGCAGCGGGCGCAGACATAGGCTCGCGTCGCCTTCCCGTCCAAAAGCACCCTGACGCGTTGCAGGTTCGGGTTGAAGCGACGCTTCGTGGCGACCATCGAATGGCTTCGGTTGTTTCCGAAACCGGGCTTCTTCCCACACACTGCGCAGACCTTGGACACGGCGCGGCAGTGTAGCTGACCCCTGGCGTCTCCCAAACGGTGGACCCGTGGTCTCTCTCAGCCGGGTTCAAACGGCCGCACCGGCAAAGCCGGCACGGCCTTCTCAGCGGCATCGCAAGCGACGCCTTTAGGCGGTGGCGCTCGCGCGCAGCTGTGCGAAGAGGTCGGCCATCTCGAGCGCCGTCCGGACCGCCTCGGCGCCCTTGCCGATTCGATCGTCGGCCTGGTCTTCGGAGTCAAGCGTGAGGAGTCCGAACGAGACCGGCACACCCGTCTCGAGGGCGGCGAGCTGGAGCCCGCTCGCGGCCTCGCCGGCGACGTAATCGAAGTGCGGCGTCTCGCCGCGAATCACGCAGCCGAGCGCGACGACGCAGGCGAACCGCCGCGTCTTGGCCAGCGCCATCGCGGCGAGCGGCAGCTCGAACGCCCCGGGGACCGGCATGACCGTGACCGACTCCCGCGTCACGCCGGCGGACTCGAGCTCGTCGAGCGCACTCTCGAGCAGCCTGTTCGTCACCTCGCCGTTGAAGCGGCTGACCACCACCGCAACGGAGCGCCGGGCGCCGTCCGAGGAGCCTTTGAGCGTGATGTAGCCGTCCGGAACGGAAAGTTGGCCGGGAGCGTGGCCGGGCCCCCGTAGCCGAGGAAGCTCGTCCTCCTCTGCAGGCGGCTCGTCGGCGGGCGCGGGAGTGTCGCCGTCGCGCCGTTGCTCAGCGTCTTCGGCCTGCTCGGCCTCAAGCTGCTCCTCGGCGGGTGCCGGCTCGCCGTCGGCCTCGGCGTCGACTTCGGGCGCCTCGGTTCCCAGTTCGTCCTCGTCGGTTGCCGAGACCCGGTCTTCGCCGGGCCAGCGCTCCTCGTTCACGCTTCTGGCTCCAGCTCGTCGAAGCGCAGATCCTGATGGTGCAGCTTGTGCGCGAGCTTGTCCCGCTTCGCTGCCAGGTAGCGGCGATTCTCGGCGTTCGGCGGCACTTCGATCGGCACCTGCTCGATCACGGTGAGGCCGTAGCCCTCGAGCCCGCTGATCTTCTTCGGATTGTTCGTCAGGATTCGGATCGTCGTCAGGCCGAGGTCGGCGAGGATCTGGTTGCCGATTCCCCAGTCTCGCGCATCGGCGGGGAAACCGAGCTCGAGATTCGCCTCGACGGTGTCGAGGCCGTTCTCCTGCAGCTCGTAGGCCTTCAGCTTGTTGAGCAGGCCGATCCCGCGGCCCTCCTGCGCCATGTAGAGCAGGACGCCGCGATCCTCGTTCGCGATCTGGACGAGTGCCTGCTCGAGCTGCTCGCCGCAGTCGCAGCGGAGCGAATGGAAGACGTCGCCGGTCAGGCACTCCGAGTGGACGCGGACGAGAACGCCCTGGGCACCGTCGAGGTCGCCCTTGACGAGTGCGACGTGGTGCTTGCCGGTCAGGGTCTCGCGGAAGGCGACCGCCGTGAACTCTCCGTACGCAGTTGGGAGCCGCACCGCCGTCGTCCGCTCCACCAGCTTTTCGTGTCGGCGTCGGTACTCGATCAGATCGGCGACCGTGATCAGCTTCAGCCCATGCTGCTCGCAGTAGGGGATCAGGTCATCGACGCGGGCCATCGTCCCGTCCTCGTTCATGATCTCGCAGACGACGCCGGCCGGGATCAGGCCCGCGAGCCGGGCGAGATCGACCGCCGCTTCTGTCTGGCCGCCGCGCTGGAGGACCCCGCCGTCCCGGGAGCGGAGCGGGAAGATATGGCCGGGCCGCACGAGGTCGTCGGCGCCCTTGCTGGGATCGATCGCGACCTGCACGGTGCGTGAGCGGTCATGCGCGGAGATGCCTGTCGCGATCCCCTCACGGGCCTCGATCGAGACCGTGAAGGCCGTCCCGAACGGCGTCTCGTTGCGCTCGGTCATCTGCTGAAGGCCGAGCTCGTCGCAGCGCTGCTCGGTCAGACAGAGACAGATCAGGCCACGGCCGTGCGTAGCCATGAAGTTGATCGCTTCCGGAGTCGCGAACTGAGCCGCGATCGTCAGATCGCCCTCGTTCTCGCGGTCGGCGGCGTCGACGACGACCACGAACCTGCCCGCGCGGATGTCCTCGATCGCCTCCTCGACGGTCGCGAACGGCGTCTCCTTTTCGACCTCGGTGGCCATTCGTTGGATCGTACCCTTGCTCATTCAGGCGGCTCCCAGAGAAGCTCGGCGACCTCGAGCCTGATTTCGCCGCCGCGCGCCTCGCCGCTGATGACCGCGACCGCGTCGTTCAGGCGCGCGTAGCGCTCGTCGCCGGTGGAATGGAATGCCGCTCCCACGACCTCTCGTCCGTAGTCTCGTGGGCGGCCGTAGCCGCGGTAGTCGAAGGCGATCTTGGCGCCGTCGTCGGTCTCGATCACACCCTGGAAGTTGGGCAGATAGACGTTGTCCGGTCGAAGGCGCGGGTGATTCAGTCCGCGGAACCGGCCGGTCAACGCGCCGTCGCAGTGACCCTCCGCCACAAAGATGCTCCCGATATCGGGGCCGTTGATGGCGTAGCGCTCCGGATAGGAGAACTGGACGCGGTACAGCGCTTCGAGCCTCACCGCAAGGCGAGGCGCTCGACGTACTTGGCGAGGACGTCGACCTCGAGATTGACGCTCTCGCCAGGCTCGAGCGAGCCGAGCGTCGTTGCTTCGAGAGTGTGCTGAACGAGCGCGACCTCGAACGTCTCGTCGGTCAGCGCCGTGATCGTCAGGGAGACGCCGTCGACGGTGATCGAGCCTTTCTCGACGCAGTAGCGGAGCACCTCGCTCGGCGCTTCGATTGCGACCCGGCGGCTGTCGCCCTCCGGCCCGATCGAGCGGATCCGGCCGACACCGTCGACGTGGCCCTGGACGTAATGTCCTCCGAGCGGATCACCCGCCCGCAGCGCCGTCTCGAGATTGACCTCGGCTCCGAAGGGCTTGGCCCGCCTGAGGGTCTCCGGCATGACGTCGAACGCCAGCGAGCCGTTGGTGCGCTCGGCGACGGTCAGGCAGACGCCGTCGACCGAGACCGAATCGCCGATCGTGGGCTCGAGCGAGCTCTCGACGACCAGTCGGCCGCGGTCGAACGATGAGACCTTCGCGCGCTCGCGGACGATGCCGGTGAACATGGTCGAAAGCCTACGCAGTGCCGCGCGGCTTCGGCTTGCTCCAACGGCACAGAATCGTCACCGACACGCACCAGACACGTGCGCTTTTGCGCGATACGCTCATCGCGGGTGGCGGGTGGAAGCAGCCACCACCCGGGTGGGGATGCGTGCGCGCGCGTGATCCACTTAGCGCTGCTCTTCAACGCTCCGCGGGTCGTCCCGTGGGCAACGCGATCAGGTGCAGAGCGCCACGGCTGACAGAGCCTCGCGGGCGGCCACCTCGAGGGCGGCGCGATCCGAGCAGACGTCGAGCTCGTTCTGGAGCTCGAGCAAGGCCTCCGCCTGGGCGGGCGTGCAGTCCGCGAGGTCGACCGCATCGAGCTCCTTGCGCAATTGGTCGTCCGAAATGCGGTTCCCCAACCAGCGGGCGATCGCGGTGACGAGATCATCGCTGAGCCGAATTCGTTCAGGGCTCGTTGACATAAGCCGTCAGGAGGACGTCCTCTCCAACCCGGCGCGTTTCGAAACGGTTCAACTCGAGCGGCTCGTGCAGCTCCCCGAAGAGCGTCGGCCCCGCGCCTGCCAGCGTTGGCGCCACGAAGACGAGCAGCTTGTCGATCAGGCCGGCTTCCAGGAACGCGGTCGCGAGAGTAGGCCCACCCTCGAGCAGCAGCGACTGCACGCCCTCTGCGGCAAGCTCACCGAGCTCTTCCTCGAGTGGGCCGGAACGAAGCTCCAGGTCTACGCCCTCCGGCAGCGGCCCGCTGCCGAAGACAAGCCGCCGCGGCTGCCGGACAGCTGCGACGTCCCGGGCGGTCAGCGCCGGGCGGTCGGCCCGCGCCGTCCCCATTCCGACCGCGACCGCGTCCGCCGCGGCACGCAGCTCATGGACGAGCCGACGGCTCGCCTCGCCGGAGATCCAGCGCGAGCCCGGCAGGGTCAGCCGCCCGTCGAGCGTCATCGCGGCCTTGTAGGTCACGAAGGGCCGCCGCTTCGTCACCCAGGTCAGCCACGCCTCGATCTGCTGCCGAGCCCTCGAGCCGAGCTCGCCGTCGGCAACCTCGGTCTCGACGCCCGCGGCCCTCAGCAGCTCCAACCCCCCGGCGGCCTCGGGGCTAGGATCGCGCGTCCCAACCACGACCCGCGCGACGCCGGCGTCGATCACGGCCCGAGCGCAGGGTGGCGTCGAGCCCTCGTGGGTGCACGGCTCGAGCGTGACGTAAAGCGTCGAGCCGCGCGCACGATCGCCGGCAGCGGCGATCGCGTTCACCTCCGCATGCG
>Ga0075435_100003396_pt1 | contig 10792 bp, 9 predicted proteins | sample RhiMethybrSRZTD4_FD_75302 | JGI IMG/M metagenome (GOLD analysis project Ga0075435, IMG submission 75302) | Populus rhizosphere microbial communities from Tennessee, USA - Rhizosphere MetaG P. TD hybrid SRZTD4 | ecosystem: Host-associated > Plants > Roots > Rhizosphere > Soil | place: USA... | reverse complement strand
CGACTTGCCGTCGCGGTCGGTGAACATCGTGAACATGAAGAAGTCGAGCCAGTTGTCGATCGGCTCGTTGAACGCCTCGAGGATGCGCGGCTTGTCGCGGTTGCCGCTCTGCCGCTCGAGCAGCTCCTCCGCTTCGTCGCGGCCGTCGCGGCCGAAGTAGGAGTGCAGCAGGTACACCATCGCCCAGAGATGGCGCCCTTCCTCGACGTTCACCTGGAACAGATTGCGCAGATCGTAGAGGCTCGGACACCGCTGCCCGAGCAGCCGCTGCTGCTCGACGCTCGCGGGCTCGGTGTCGCCCTGCGTGACGATCAGCCGCCGCAGCTGATTGCGGAACTCGCCCGGCACTTCCTGCCACACGGGCTGACCGAAGAAATCGCCGAACCCGATGCGCCGATCGGGCAGCGGATCGGCGAGGAAGATGCCCCACCGGTACTCCGGCAGCTTGACGTACTCGAAGTGCGCCCAGCCGTCGGGATCGACGCTCACCGCGGTGCGCACGTACACCTGGTGGTAGTCCTGGAAGCCCTGCGGCCCCATGTCGCGCCACCACTGGATGTACTTCGGCTGCCAGTGCTCGAGCGCGCGCTGCAGCCGCTTGTTGCTCGAGAGGTCCACATTGTTCGGAATCTTCTCGGCCGAGATCATCGAGGCCTCGCTGTGAAGGACACAGAGGTAAACAGAGGGCACAGAGGCGAACACAGAGGCGAACACAGAGGCGAACACAGAGGCGAACACAGAGGCAAACACAGAGGCGAACACAGAGCCGGGCGCAGAGCTTGGAACAGAGCCGACGGAAAAAGCGTCACGACGTCATCCTCTGTGTTTTCTCTGTGCCCTCTGTAAACCTCTGTGTCCTCGTCAGGCGCACACGACCTTCAGGTGCGCTTCCAGTCGAATTCCGGACGGCCCTGCTCGCCGTACGCGCGCAGCGCGCCTTTTTCGCCGACCGCGTTCGGCCGCTGGAAGATCCAGTTCTGCCACGCCGTGAGCCGCCCGAAGATCTTGGTTTCCATCGTCTCCGGCCCGGCGAAGCGGAGATTCGCCTCGAGGCCGGTCATCGCGTCGGGCGAGAACGCCGTCCGCGCTTCGACCGCGAGCCGCACCTCGTCGTCCCAGTCGATCTCGTCGGGCGCGAAGGTGACGAGGCCGAGCTCCTCGGCTTCGCCCGCGTTGAACGGGCCGTCGTGCTCGAGCAGCTCCTGCACGCGGCCCTTCTCGCCGAGAAAGCGCGTCTCGAGGCGCGTCAGCCCGTTGCTCATCGGCAGCGGCCCGGCGTTCATCGGCGACAGCGCGACGACGTTCTCCTCCTTGTCGTCGTGGAACATGTACGAGCGATCGGCGGCGAGCGCCAGCTCGAAGAGCGATCCCGCGAACGCCGATCCCGGCTCGACGAACGCGAAGAAGGTGCGCGAGGTGAGATCCATCCGCTTCAGCGTCCGCTTCATGAACAGCACGATCTCGCGCACGAGCCAGTGCGAGCGATGCGCGGCGAGCGTGGCGTCGATCGCGAGCACCGCGTCGCGATCGCCTTCCGTGCGCACGACGACGGTGCCGATCTCCGGCTCGTTGACGCGCAGCCGCAGCAGCGCGTCGTCGAGCTCGCGGAAGGCGCGCAGCGCCCAGAACTGATCGCCGGCCTGCACGATCTCCTCCGGCGTCGACGGCTGCGGGCCGCTCGGCGCCTGCACCGTCAGATCCGCCGTGCGCTTGTCGCGATGGATCGTCAGCGTGACGGCCGAGTACTTGACGCCGCCGTCGGTGACCGTCGGGTTCAACGGGTTGAGCGTGATCCCCGGTCCGCTCGCGGGGCGGTCGGACGACGCGGCGAGCTCGCGCGCGCGCGTCTGCACCGCCTCCTTGAACTGGCTCGTCGGCGACACTTCGTCGACGAGCTTCCATTCGACGGCGCGCTTGCCCTTCACGCCTTCCACGAGCGTGCTGAAGAAATCGGCGATGTCGCGCCGCACGTGGCGCTTGTCGACGACGCGCGTCAGCCCGCCGGTGCCGGGCAGCACGCCGAGCAGCGGCGCCTCCGGCAGGCTCACGGCGGAATTGCCGTCGTCGACGAGCAGGATGCGATCGCACGCGAGCGCGAGCTCGTAGCCGCCGCCGGCGCAGATGCCGTTGAGCGCGGCGAGAAACGCGATGCCCGAGTGCGCGCCGGCGTCCTCGATGGCGAGGCGCGTCTCGTTGGTGTACTTGCAGAAGTTCACCTTCGCGCCGTGCGAGGAGCCGCGCAGCATCATGATGTTCGCGCCGGCGCAGAAGATCCGCTCCTTGAGCGACGTGACGACGACGGCGTGGACCTCGGGATGCTCGAACCGGATCCGCTGAATCGCATCGGCGAGCTCGATATCGACGCCGAGATCGTACGAGTTGAGCTTCAGCTTGTAGTCCGGCGACAGGCCGGCGTCCTCGCGGACGTCCATCGACACGGTGGCGACGGGGCCGTCGAAGGCGAGCTTCCAGTGCCGGTAGCGGCTCGGGTGAGTATCAAAGGTGATCATTGAAATTGAACGCTCGTTCAAATACTTTAGAGAACCGGGATGAGCGAGTCAATCACTTCGACGGCGGCCCGCCCCAAGCCCGGCCGTCCCAGCCGCCGCAAGCGCCCGCGCAACGCCGACCCGCAGGCGTCGACGCGCGTGGAAATCCTCAAGAGCGCGGCCGCCGCGTTCCGCCGCCTCGGCTACCACGGCGCGACCGTCGAGGAGATCGCCGCGGCGCTGCACATGAAGAAGGGCAACCTCTATTACTACTTCAAGAACAAGGAGGAGATCCTCTTCGCGTGCCATCAGTACTCGCTCGATCGGCTGATGCAGATCCTGCACGAGGTGCGGCAGAGCGCCGTGCCGGCCGACGAGCAGCTGCGGCGGCTGGTGCACGCCTTCGTCCACACGATCCTCGACGAGCTGCACGGGACGGCGCTCTTCCTCGATCTCGAGGCGCTGACGCCGGTGCACCTGAAGGCCGTCATCGTACGGCGCGACGAGTTCGATCGCGGCGTCCGCGCGCTGCTCGAGGAGGGGATGGCGCGCGGCGTCTTCGCGCGCGGCGATCAGAAGCTGCTCGCCTTCGCGCTGCTCGGCGCGGTGAACTGGATCCCGCGGTGGTTCAACCCGTCGGGCGCGGCGACGTCGCAGCAGATCGCCGATCTGTTCGCGGAATTTTTCGTGGCCGGCCTGCGGCGCGCGTAACGCAGCGTCACCAGGGTCGGACCCCGGGTCCGACCCTTACGGCTCGCGGGTCCAGCGGGCGACGATGCGGTTCGCCTCCTGGCCGGGCACCCAGATGACCACGGCCGTCGCGCCGGCCGGGCCGGTTTTGTGCCGCACGATGTCCGGCGGCTTGACGTAGCCCGTCATGCCCGCCGTCAGCCGCTGACTGCGACCGTTGACGACGTGCTCGAGCTCGCCCGAGGTGACATAGAACATCTCGATCGCGTTGTGCGTGTGATCGCCCGAGTCGAGATTCGGCGGGAACGTCATCTCGCCGACCGACACCTCCGAGCCGACGTTCCGCTCGTCGAGCATCAGCCGCAGCGCGACGCCGCTCGGCGCGCGGTAGACGACGCCCTGCCGCCGCGGCGCCGCGGACGCCGCGCGCACGTACTTGCCGTCGAAGGCGACGCTCCACGTCCGGCCGCCGTCGCGCGACTGCTGCCAGAACTGCCGCACCGTGCCGTCGGCGTTCTTCGTGAACTGCAGCCGATTGTCGATCCGCGCGCCGCCCGCCCCGTAGCTCGTGCCGCTGAGCGTCAGCGCGTCGTTCGAGAACGTGCCGGCGAGATCGAGGATGCCGCCGCCGCTCCCGAGCCAGTGCTGATGCCACTGCTTGTCGCCCGGCGAGTACGTGTTGATGCTGCGCCCGGTTCCGCCGCCGGCCGCCGTCCAGTTCTCCTGCACGCCGCAGCCGCCTTCGATCGACTCGACGCGGTTGCGGCCCGCAACGCTGCCGTCGCGATCGAAAACCTCCCATTCGCCGATCCAGAAATCGAACTGGCGATACTCCGCGGCGGCGCACGGCCGCGCGGGCGGCGCGGTCGGCGCCTGCGACGCGGGTGTCGCCGCGGCGATCGCCGCGATCGTGGCTGCGAGGGACGGAAGGCGCATGATGATCGAGACGGTATCCGATGCGCGCGCGTCTCGACTATCACGCAATTGCAGCCATAATGTCCGCGTGGGCGAGGACCGCGGGACCGCGTCTCCGGGCGTGCTGACGAAGCTGCTCCCGACCGAGCGCTTGCTGTTCGCGGGCGACGTCGCGTGCGCCGGCACGTTCTCCTGCGCCGCGGAGGACGCGTCGTTCCGCGGCGGCGAGCCCTCCACCGCCCACTGCGTCGTCTTCTCGCAGACGCCGGTGTGGATTCAGCACGACGCGGGCGTGCGCTACGTCGCCGATCCGACCGTGATCACGTTTCACAATCGAGGGCGCGCCTATCGCCGCTGGCGCATCGACGGCCGCGGCGATCGGTGCCGGTGGCTCGCGTACGCGGAGGACGTCGCGAACGACGTCGTGCGCCGGTGGGATTCAGCGCACGCGGATCGCCACCGCGACGCGCCATTCCGATTTCAGTTCACGCCGGCGCCGGCCGCGCTGTATCTGCGGCACCATCGATTCTTTCAACGAGTAGACGCCGCCGCGGACGGACTCGCGATCGAAGAGACGGCGCTGCGGCTGCTGCACAGCGTCGCGGCGCACGCCTACGGCGCCGCGCCACGCGGCGCGGACGCCGGCGCGCCGCACCGCGATTTCGACGCCGTGCAGCACGTCCGCGAACGAATCGCCGCTTCGCCCGCCGCCGCCGAGCGGCTCCGCGCGCTCGCCGCCCGAGTCGAGCTCTCGCCGTACCAACTGTGCCGCGCGTTCAGCCGCGTGACGGGCGAGACGTTGACGGCGTATCGCCTGCGCCTGCGCCTGCTCGGATCGATCGACGGCGTCTGCGCCGGCGACGACCTGACGTCGGTCGCGCTCGCGTGGGGCTTTGCGAGCCACAGCCATTTCACGGCGGCATTTCACCGCGCGTTCGGCGCCGCGCCGTCCCAGGTGCGCGGCCGCCGAGCGGCGCGCTACCTCGCCGCGGCCGCCATCTCACGCAGACGGTACCGCTGAATCTTCCCCGTCGCCGTCTTGGGCAGTTCCGGCAGGAACTCGACCCACTGCGGCCGCTTGTACGCCGCGAGGTGCGTCCGCACGAACTGCTGCAGCTCCTTGGCGAGCTCGGGCGATGCGCGCGTCCTCTCGCGCAGCACGACGAACGCCATCGTCTTCGTCAGACCGTCGTGATCTTCGCGGCCGATGACGCCGCACTCGAGCACCGCCTCGTGCGCGACGAGCGCGTTCTCGACTTCGATCGGGCTCACCCACTGCCCGCCGACCTTCAGCATGTCGTCCGTACGGCCGGCGTACCAGTAATAGCCCTCCGCATCGACCGAGTACTTGTCGCCGGTGCGGATCCAGTGGCCTTCGATCGTGCTCTTCGTCTTCTCGTGCTGGTTCCAGTACGCCGCGCACGTCGAGTCGCCGCGCACCCAGAGGTTGCCGATTTCGCCGCGCGGCACCGGCGCGCCCGTCTCGTCGAGGATCCGCGCGTCGTAGCCGTCGACGATCTGCCCGCTCGACCCCGGACGAATCGCGCCCGGGCGATTCGAGATGAACATGTGCAGCGCTTCGGTCGAGCCGATGCCGTCGACGATGTCGACGCCGAACCGCTGCTTGAATCGTTCGTAGAGCGCCGCCGGCAGCGCCTCGCCGGCCGAGACCGCGAGACGCACCGACGACATGTCGAAGTCGGCGGCCGCGTCGCCCTCGGGACGGCCGTGCGCGAGCATCATCGCGTAGCCGGTCGGCACCGAGTAGAACAGCGTCGGCCGATGCCGTTCGACGACGGCGTACACGTTCACCGGCGTCGGCGGCCCGGGCCAGAGAATCGTCGTCGCGCCGACGGAGAACGGGAAATAGAGGGCGTTGCCGAGGCCGTAGGCGAAGAACAGCTTCGCGACGCTGAACGTGCGATCGCGCTCGGTGATGCCGAGGATGCCCTGGCCGAACAGTTTGGCGCAGACGACCATGTCGTGCTGCAGGTGGACGCAGCCCTTCGACGCGCCGGTGCTGCCGGAGGAGTACAGCCAGAAGGCGGCGGCGTCGCGGCTGGTCGGCTCCGCCTCGCAGTCCGCGTCGCCCTGCTGGAGCAGCGCGTCGAAGCGGAGCGTCGCGGGCGCCTGCGGCGCGCCGCCCGCGCCGGCGGCAATCACGTGCCGCAGCGTCCGGCGGTCCGCGGCCGGCACCGCGTCGACGGCGGGCAGGAGCTCCTCGGACACAATCGCGGCGGTCGCGCCCGAATCGCGCAGCACGTGCGCGTAGTCGGCCGGCTTCCACAGCGTGTTGAGCGGAATCGGGACGGCGCCGACCTTGATCGCGCCGAAGAAGCTGTACGCGAACTCGGGGCTGTCGACCAGCAGCAGCGCGACGCGCTCCTCGCGCCGCACGCCGATCCTCCGAAGCCCGCTCGCCACGCGGTTGACGTTGGCGAGCACCTCCGCGTACGTGATCCGCTCGTCGCCGGTCTCGATCGCCACGTTCGAGCCGCGGCCCGCCTCGACGTTGCGATCGACGAAGTAGGTCGCCGCGTTGAAGCTCGGCGGAACGCCGAGCGATTCGGCGGTCGAGACGATCATGACGTCCGCGCCATCTCGAGCAGCGAGACGATCTCGTGCGGGAACGGCTGCGGCTTGAACGTCGCGGCGTCGACGCACGCGACGCGATACGACGCATCGCAGATGAAGCGCCCGGTGCCGCGCTCGTGAATCTCGAACGCGAAGCCGATGCGCGCGCCGGTGATCTCGCCGACGCCGACCGACACCGACAGCTCGTCGCCGAGCTTCGCGGGCGATCTGAACCGCGACTGCAGCGACGTGCGCGGCATGAAGACGCGCAGCGCCTGCAGCAGACGCGTGCGATCGCTGCCGAGGCGCCGGTAGAGATCCTCTTCGGCGTTCTCGAAGTACCGGAAGAAGACGCCGAACCAGACGATGCCCGCCGGATCGGTGTCGGGCCACATCACGCGGACGTCGATGTGATGGAAGAGCGCCACAGGCCGCCGACTTTAGATGCGGCGGCGAGCCGCGGTCAAGCGGCGGCGGCGAGCTTACAATCGTGGAGATGGCGTCCGCCCGCCGCGCCTCGATCGCCGCGCTCGCCGTCGCCGTCGTGGCGCTGCTGCCCGCGCGCGCGGCGGCGCAGCGCCTGACGGTTCAGGGCGATCGCTTCGCGGTCGACGGTGTACCGCGGTTTCTCACCTTCATCTCGTACTTCGACGGGATGGAGGCGCTCGACGTCGAGGGCGATCTCGCGTTCCTCCACGAGAAGGGCTTCGACGGCGTCCGCGTCTGGCCGAGCGGCGTCGGCCTGATCCGCAGCGACGGCACGCTCGACGGCGGCCGGCTGGCGCGTCTGGTGTTCATCCTCGACGCGGCACGGAAGGTGCGCATGATCGTCGACGTGACGTTCGCCGCCGAGCAGGTCGCCGGACTCGACGCCGCGCGCAGCCGCGCCGGCATCGCCGCGACGGCGCGCGCCATCGCCGGATTCGACAACGCAATGATCGACATCCAGAACGAACGCGACGTCTACGGACCATTCGTCCGCTCGCTCTCCGCCGCGGACGTCGCCGCCACCGCCGCCGCGATCAGGCAGGTCGATCCCCGGCGCATCGTCACCGCGTCGAACTCGCCGGGGACCCCGGCGGCGCAGGCGGCGCGGTTCACCGTCGACACGGGCCTCGACGTCACGGCGTATCACGACGACCGCGTGCCGAACTGGTACGAGCGCGGGCGCCTGCAATCGATCGTGTCGGCCTTGCGCGACAACGGACGCCCGGCGTACCTGCAGGAGCCGACGCGGTGGCCGTTCCCGTCCACCGATCGCGCCGACTACTTCCTGCAGGCGCGCGCGAACGCGAAGCTCGCCGGCGCGGCGGCGTGGTGCTTTCACACCGACTTCGGCTTCGACGTGCGGACGGCGCGCTTTCAGGATCGTCTGGCCTCGCGGGCGGAGCCGGAGTGGGCGTTCGTGAACGCGCTCGTCATGCGCATCAACCTGAAGACGAGCGACGGATCGCACTACCTCGTCGCCGAGAACGGCGGCGGATCGTCGGTGCGCGCCGATCGGCAGAACGCGATCGACTGGGCGGCGTTCGAGCTGACGGCGATCGCGGGCAACCCGCCGCTCGACGGCGATCTCGTATCGCTGCGCACCAGCGACGGCGTCCACTACCTCGAGGCGGACGACGGAGGCGGCGGCGCGCTGCTCTCGGCGACTGCGGCTGTCGGCGCATGGGAAACGTTTCGCATCGTGACCGGCGCTGGCGGTGCGGTGCGCGACGGCGACGCGATCTCGCTGCAGACGGCGACCGACCCTGCGTGGTACGTCACCGCCGAGGAAGGCGGAGGCGGCGCCGTCAACGTCAACCGCGCCATCCGAGCCGCGTGGCAGATCTTCACCATCGTCGTCGTCCGCTGAGCGGGGCGGCGCTGAGGCGAACGTTATAATGAATCGACGTGGGACGAATCATCCCGCTCGCGCCGTCACTGCCCCGGACGCCGAAGCCCGAGTGGCTGAAGGTGCGCGCGCCCGGCTCGCCCGCTTACCTGCGGCTCAAAGGGATCATGCGTGAGCTGAAGCTCCACACGGTCTGCGAAGAGGCGCAGTGCCCGAACATCGGCGAGTGCTGGAACCACGGAACGGCGACGTTCATGATCCTCGGCGACGTGTGCACGCGCGCGTGCTCGTACTGCGCGGTGGCGCACGGGCGCCCCGCGCCGGTCGACACGGCTGAACCGCGGCGCGTCGCGGACGCCATCCGCGCGCTCGATCTCAGCTACGTCGTCGTCACCTCGGTCGATCGCGACGACCTCGCCGACGGCGGCGCGTCGATCTTCGCCGACACGATCCGCGAAACGCGCGCGCGCGTCCCGGGCTGCCGCATCGAGGTGCTGATTCCGGATTTTCAGGGGAGCGAACCGGCGCTGCGCGCCGTTCTCGACGCGGGCCCGGACATCCTCAACCACAACACCGAGACCGTCCCGCGGCTCTACCGGATGGCGCGCTCCGGCGGCCGCTACGCGCGCACGCTGGAGCTGCTCGATCGCTCGCGCCGCTACGCGCCCGAGATCCCGACGAAGACCGGCGTGATGGTGGGCCTCGGCGAGGAGCGCCACGAGCTCGTCGCGACGTTCGAGGATCTGCGGCGCGTCGGCTGCGGCGTGCTGACGATCGGACAGTACCTGCGCCCGTCCGCCGCGCACGCGCCGATGGTCCGCTATTACCACCCCGACGAGTTCGCGGATCTGAAGCGCGCAGCGCTCGATCTCGGCTTCGTCCACGTCGAATCGGGGCCCCTCGTCCGCAGCTCCTACCACGCCCACGAAACCGCCGACGCCTACGCGGCCGCGGCGCGCTGACGGGACGACGTGCAACGCAGAACTCGCAGAACTCGCAGAACTTGCAGATAACAATTTGTACAGAATTTATCTGCGGGCTCTGCGTGCTCTGCGTTGATCGTCGTCCGTCGTCCGGCGCCCGCGCCTACGTCGCGCTGAGTACCGCAGACAGCTGCTTGAAGAAATCGTCGGCGAGCTTCTTGGCGGCCGCGTCGACGAGGCGCGAGCCGACGGCGGCGATCAGGCCGCCGACCTGGACGTCGGCATCGCACGCGACTCGCGTCGCGTGCTCTTCGCTCGTCAGCGCGATCGCCGCGGTTCCGCGCACGAAGCCGGGCGCGCCTTTGCCGTCGAGCGCGATCGTCAACCCGTCGGGCGGACGCCGATCGCGAATCGTGGCCGTGCCGGTGTAGGAGCCCTTCAGCCCGGCGACGCCGACGCGCAGTGCGGCCTGATAGGTATCGGGCGCCGTCTCGACGAGCGATTCGCAGCCTGGAATGCAGCGCTGAAGGATCGCCGGATCGACGAGCGCCGCGAAGACACGTTCGCGGGCCGCCGGCACGACGGCCGTGATCGTGAGCCTCATCGCCGGCGGAGGGATTGGGGATTAGATCCAACCAATCCCCAATCCCCAACCCCCAATCCCCTCCGGCTACGCCCGCGCGAGCGCCCGCTCGATCGCGCGGCGCGTGTTCACCTCGGCGAGGTGCGCGCGGAATGCGGCGGACGCATGGATGTCCGAGAGCGGATCGACGCCGTCGGCCGCGTGGGACGCGGCGAGCGCAATCGCCTGCGGCGTGGGCGTGCGCTGCCCCGCGAGCAGCCGCTCGACCTCCGACGCGCGATACGCCTTGGCCGCCACGCCGGTGATCCCGACGCGGACGGCCTCCTGGCCGACGACGACCGCCGCCCCGGCGAGCGCGAACCCGCTCGCCTTCTGCTCGGTCTTCTCGTACGCGACGCTCTTGGCGGTCAGCGGCACGCGCACCTCGACGATGATCTCGTTCGCCTCGAGCGAGGTCTGCAGCAGATCGACGAAGAACGCCGACGCTTTCACAGTGCGGCGCCCGCGCGGCCCGGCGAGCTCGATCTCGGCGTCGAGCGCGAGGATCGCCGCCGGATAGTCCGCCGCGGGATCGGCGTGCGCGAGGCTGCCGCCGATCGTGCCCTTGTTGCGCACCTGCAGATCGCCGATGTGCGCCGCCGTCTCGGCGAGGAGCGGGCTGCGATCGCGCAGCACCGCGGAGGTCTCGATCTCGCGGTGCGTCGTCATCGCGCCGATCGCGATCGCGCCGCGGGCTTCGCGCACGTAGCTGAGCGCCTCGATGCGCCCGATGTCGACGACGACC
>Ga0075435_100003395_pt1 | contig 10793 bp, 18 predicted proteins | sample RhiMethybrSRZTD4_FD_75302 | JGI IMG/M metagenome (GOLD analysis project Ga0075435, IMG submission 75302) | Populus rhizosphere microbial communities from Tennessee, USA - Rhizosphere MetaG P. TD hybrid SRZTD4 | ecosystem: Host-associated > Plants > Roots > Rhizosphere > Soil | place: USA... | reverse complement strand
CTCGGTCCGCCGATTCCCTTGGTCTGCGGCTTTTTGGTCCGGTTGTAATCCACACCAGCCGATGGCCAAGAGAATCACTAGGGCTTGCCTTGCATTCCTCCTTAACCGAACTGCTGGCGCCGATAGGTGGCGGATTGAAAGCTGGAATTGGCGTGGCACCTCGGCAGTTTAGAACAGCCGCTAGGCTTCACCCCCACTCGCCTGCCGAATCCGTCCCGAGTGGAACGCGCACCCACGAGTTTACTGCGCAGCCGATTGAACACGTTAAATGCATTGCGCAGCAGGATCGACCGGTACAACCGGAAATTGCGCGGAGAAACTGAAGGCGCTGGACCGGAATGAACTGCAGAGAAAGCCGAGGTCTGTCTCTTCGATCCTTATCTCTATCTCTTCAAGGAAAAAGCTATAGTGGTGATAGGCCTGGAAAGAAGTCCGTGCCAGACGGTGAAACAGTTTTGGTACGGACTTGCCCTTTAGACAGTTTGGGGTCTATGTTTGTTGCCACAGGGCCCGCATTAAAGGAGGAGGTCACATGACGAAGAAGCTGTTCACTCTCTTAGGCGCATCTGTACTTGCTTTGCAGGTCTCGGCATTGCTTTCCCAGGCTGCTCCCGCGCAGGAAAAGATGGACAAGACGAAGCAAGACCGCTGGGAGGGGGTTGTCATCAAGAGCAATCCGGACAAATCCACCTTGACCATTCGCAAGCGAGGTTCAGGCGATGAGAAGACCGTACAGTACGACAGCTCGACCAGATGGGTTAGCCAGTACCACGGCAGCAGCAAGGTGAACGACATTGATGCTAGCAAGGTTCAGAACTATGATCGTGTGATCTGCCAAGGCACGTGGGGCAATGATGGTGTTCTCCACGCCACTCTGATCTCTAAGCGCCTCTCGCATTAGACGAGTTCGTCTCGTTTAAACACTCGAAGACGGCAATGAATTCGTTGCCGATGATCTTGCGTTTTTTGGGATCGGTGCTTGCCAGTCTCCGCTTTCCAGTAGGGAATGGCCGAGTTGGTGGAGAACGATCGGGTTCTGTGGGCTGCGACTTATCTCCTTTTTATATTTCTGTAGTCGCCTCCCGTTTTCTGCCCAAGCTGGCGTAGCCGAAGCCCAGATGATAGTGACCGAGCTGAGTATCAGGATCCAGCCGAAGAGATGTCTGAAACTGCTGAATCGCCTGCGAAGTGCGATTGGTATTCTGATAGGCGCGACCCAGCAGTACATGTGCCAGGGCCGCGAACGGCTTCAGCTTGACAGCCAATTTCGAGTTCTTCCGCTGCCGGTGAGTGCTCGTTCTCCTCGAGCAGGACAAGTGCCAGGTCAAAATGAATATCGAGATCGCTCGCAAGCTTAGGCATTGTAACGAAGCGTTAGAAACGGGACACTAGCGAGGAGGCCCGGCCGATTGATGCGATCACAATCCATGCCAGCGCGAGCGCCAGAACCAGCACGACGACCGCCGATGCGACTCGGCCCGCACTACCACGAAAGATGGCAGCAAGTGTCTGCAAAACCAAAATGGGATGATGCGTCTTCAAGAGAAACAACTGGGCGGGACTAATAGTCAGTGTGTTCAAGTACTCGGCTACGGAGAAAATAATTAACGAGCCGGCGGCAAACCCGAAAGTCCAGCGCCATGCGATCTCAGCCAAGCCGCAAGCAGGCCTGTGAAGAATCGCGCCGAATCCTTCGAGCGTAGGCGAAGGCGTTTTCATTTGCTGTGTCGATGATAAATGCTGTGGCGTCAGGAATGCCGGTAAAGACAGGGACCCGCCTCGGCAAGTGAGCGCGCCCTGTCGGGCGCGGGGTGCTCGTTTTGAGCGCGCGTACACCTCCGTGCCGGTGACGCTTCCATCACATACGGTGATCTTCACGGGCACTTATCCGATGCTTAGCGGCATCCATGATTTCGCTGCGAACAAGCTGAATCCGAGCCAGCCTACTCTGCAGAAGTGGTGCTGGGCTGGCGTCTACGCCTGGTTCTGGGCTCGAACGGCATCTCAATCCAGCCGTTCGATCAGGATGTGTGGTCGAGCATCTTTGCTTATGAACATTCTGATCCAAAGCAATCGCTGGAAATTTTTCGAACGCTTCGGGCAGCGAACCTCGAGTTACTGAAACGTGTGCCGAAGGAGCTGTGGAACAATTACGGCATGCATCAAGAGCGCGGAAAGGAATCCGTGGCACACATGGTTCAGATGATTGCAGGGCATGACTTAAACCATCTACGTCAGATCGAGGAGATTGCGAAGAATAAAGCCAATCGTGCTTCTTAATTGTAGAATGTCACTCGCTTTTTTTAAACCGCTTGGCCGCCATTTCCGCTTGTCGTGCTTCTTGTAGCTTTCCCTGCCCGGTGTAGGCTTGTGACAACAGCTCAAATACCTTCGCATCTGCCGTTGGTGACCTGGAGAGAGGCTCTAACTGCTGGACGGCTTCCGCAAAATTCCCTGAAGCAATCTGGACTTGCGCCAATGCCAATTGTGCTTCCACGTTATTTGGTTGGAGCAACAGCGCGGCTTCGAGTTGATCTTGTGCGTTCTTCGTATCCTTTAAGCCCAGGTACACCTGCCCGAGCAGCAGACGAGCGGCAAACTGTCCAGGCATGAGTTTCAAGGTGGCTTCAAGGGCGTCACGCCCAGCGGTGAGATCGCCGCTCTTTTGTAGCGCCTGACCAGCTTCGAAGGCTGCGTTCGAGAAGCTGTCGAAGCGCTTGCGCGGAGAGCTAGGAAAATGAATGCACGAAATCGAGCATGAAACCCGTGTTCGTCAACCAGAACCCAGGTCGCTAGTGCAGTGTCCACCAAATAACTAGACATCAATAGAAGAGTACGCTATGTTGCAGTATGCCTGCTCCGGTATCTGCCTTATCCCTCAGCGACAGTGATAGACAGCAACTTCTGGAATGGGTTCTGCCTTCGGCACTCCCCAGCAAGTCGCGCTGCGCTGCCGCATAGTGCTCGTCGCCGCCAGCGGTCAATCCGATCAGGCGACGGCGGAACAGTTGGCAACCCATCGTCACACCGTGCGGTTATGGCGCCAGCGCTTTCCGCAGCAGGGTTTGCAGGGTCTGTGGGAGATCGCTCCCGGCCGGGGGCGCAAAGCCAACTATAGCCCGGAGAAGATCCAAGCCATTATCGACACCACCTTGCAATCCAAACCCAAGGGCCGAACCCCATGGAGCTGCCGCTCCTTGGCCGAGCGCATCGGGGTGAGTAAGTCGACGGTGAACAACATCTGGCGCAGCCACAATCTGAAACCCCAGCGGGTGCAAACCTTCAAGCTCTCCCGCGATCCCCATTTTCTGGAGAAACTCACCGACGTGGTGGGTCTATATCTGAATCCACCTGAGCAGGCGATGGTGCTGTGTGGACGAAAAGAGCCAAATTCAAGCTCGGGATCGCACCCAACCCGGCTTGCCGATGCAGAAGGGGCGCTGCGGCACCCTGACCCACGACTACAAACGCAACGGCACCACCACGCTGTTTGCCGCCCTGGAACTGGCCCAGGGCAAGGTGGTGGGACAGTGCTATCAGCGGCACCGCCATCAGGAATTCCTGAAATTCCTCCGCCATTCTCCCTGTTCGACGCCAGAAACCCGAGTTCTGTGGTGGGAAGATGTGATTCGTCGCGTTTAATGTGTTCCCGTTCACCCGACAAAAAAAGCCAATCGAAGCACTAACCTTCCTCCGCGCTGACTACTTCTGATTTCTGCGTTTGAGCCGCGCGCGCCTCGATCTCGAACCCCTGTGACACCAAGTCATGCTGTGGAATGTCCATCGGAGGAAATGTCAATTCCTGATCCGCAGATATCTGAGGAAGGAGCTTGACGAGATAAAGATTCACGGCGTCCGCGTCAACGCCGAAGCTCAACAGTACTTCTCGTGCCTTTCTCTCCGAAGAGTAGCTTTGAACCGGTTTCGAATAGTGCTGTGGCTTGGCGACACCAACCTGAATTCGACCGTTATCCAGTTTCCTGATGCAGATGATCACGATCATATTTTTGCTGCGTTCGTTCGCTACTTGTCAGGGCGAAGTGTAGGTGACCTGTGCGGAATCAGGTTCAGATGATCCTCTTGTTCGAGCAACCATTTGATCAACTGTCGATTGATTTCGCGGACAAGCTCGATACGCCGCGCCAAGTCTTGCTCATGCGCAGTCTGCTCACATAAAGAACGCCATCGTTCGTCTTCAGCACTCAGCGGCGCCATGGTTTTGCCTCACGCAGTGGGCGAATCGTCCAGTCCTAACCTCTTGCGCACTTTCTCGCGCTCTTCTTCTTCCATCGCTTGACTGAGCTCTTTGGCAAGTTGGAGCAGTTTGTCGGCATCTTGCTCATTAGTCATCGCGGCGGCGATGTCTTGCCACGGCCGACTGTTGATTTTGCCATCGTCAGGCATACGGCCTCCGGGGAGTATCGAGAAAGACCTTAAGAGGCCGTCCGCCCAACGCGATGTGAGAGCAGATTATGAATGAACAAACTCTAGCGCCGCTTGTGGTGCGAGAAGTGCGCCAAGTTGCGCCAGCCTCACTGTACGGAAGATCTCGCGCAGAGCGGATTTCGATTGTCGCTTGACGTGATGAAGACTGCGCGGCAAAATCCTTTTCAACGCCGTTTCGAACTTCGCTTGGAGGACATGGTGCCGTACGAAGAATTCCGGAAACTGTTAGAGAATCAAAAGCCGCCGAGCCGGTGGGAAAGGATCACACTCCGCGGCGCTATCAAATGGACCTTTGCGTGTGGGCTGATTGTGATCGCCCGGTTGATCGCGCGGTGATCGAACCAGAGAGCGGAAAGAGCTGTGTAATGGATGAAAGCAAGCCAGTACGGTGGAAGAAAAAACCATATCTGGTAGAGCCTTGCTCCAGCGTTCCGGGCTACTACTATCTGACGGATGTAGCAGGCACCAAATTCTTCGTGCCTGAGTCTGAGCTTGAGAATATGGACGACTTGGTTGCTGTCGTTGACTGGATTCATGCTAAAGACGATGGAAGTAATTACCGACTGGAAGGTGATAGCGCAAAGCTGAAAGAGTTTTTTGGCCACGAGATTGAAGTAGCTGGAACAATCGGTGGGTCAGCGGCTTCTAGTTCATCTTCGCAGTCGAAGGACAACACTCAGACCATTCAAGTGCTGGACGTTAAAGATTTATCGAGCGGCTGCAAGTCCGGCAGGTAACGTTCGGAACACGACAATGCACCCCGCGCCGAAGGTCAGGTATTGGGTACGCGGGGCAAACGTTCGCTCAAGGTGACAAACTAATTCTAGCGGCGTTGACTGCGGAATGCCCTACCTGATTTGCGGTCACAGGTCAATCGCTTTTCACGTCAGCATACAAAAAAGCCCCGCATCTTGGAGTCTAGACACGGGGCAAACATTCCTTAGGGTAGAGTCGGTGAATTGTACGCTTCAGCCCTGTGGAAAACTGCCCGGATTCCGATAGCGCGGCAATGGCTTCTCGGCGCGAAATCCGGCTGACGTTTCATGAGCACCGCGTAGAGTGCCCCTACTGCAATACTTCCAATCCTGTTCATGTCTCCGCAAGCAGTTCTCACGCTCGCAGACCGCACCTGCCCCAAGTGCACAAAACAATTTCTTATTGAGATTGGAGTAGCCCGTCGATTGAAAAAGTCGCCGCAGAGGCCCCAAGGGGCAAGGTAAGCGCGACTGCTGGACAGGCTTTTACGTCGGGTTTCGCATTCCGGGGTAGTGGTGCAGTTTGAATATCCACAGGCTCAGTAAAGCGATACGGTTTGTGGCATCATTGGAGCATGGTTAAGAAGCAAATATCCCAACTCGTTAATGTTCAAGCAATGGTCGGGAAGCCTCAGACTAAGGGCAACTGCTCATTTTGCGGGACAGCGATTGATGTAAGCTTACAGCCCGGCGGGGGCAAAGACTCCGCTCTCAAGAAAGCGTTCACGAAACAGGTGGAAGAGAACAATCCCGGTGAAGATTTCAGCTAGGCGATTGACTTGGGTCGATGATGGAAAATTCTTTGAAGGCTGGACGTGTTCCGAATGCACGTGGACCTACCCGATTCCAGAACTTCTGGCGGACCCGGAAGCGAAAGCTGCTTATGACCGCATAGCGTCTGCAAACTTTGCGAAGCACGCTTGCGCGACTTTACCGAAGGAGCAGAAGCCATCGCAGGGCGGCAACATAGAGCGCTTACGAAACCTAGTCACCCACGGAATGAAACCCAAGGATGCCATCGAAATCATGTTGCAAGAAGTTACCTTCGAGTGCCGCGGAAATTCACAAACTATAAGGAAGGCTCGTGCCGACGCAGATGAGTTTCTCCGTCGAATCCGTGAGGGCCATATCTAGCACGAGTTTGGGATGGGTATTTGTTTGATTTGGCGTGGGGCTTTCCTCTCGCTCGAAGCTATCAGGACAGTTTGAAATTTTCGATGGGTTGACGGTTTAGCAGCGTTGGGCTGTAGCGCCATTTGCTGACCGCCTCGACAGCGGCACGAGCAAGTTCAGGATTCATCCTGCTGTTCATTATCCGTAGAGATAGCGGAGTTCCTTCCAGCCCAATTACGACGTGCAGAACTACGGTGCCCTCAACGCTCGCCTCTTTGGCAATCGCTGGATAGACCGGCTTCACCATGCTGAGGAGCTTTGGACGTTGCAGGTCGCCGCCAGCGTGAACTTGGTTTTGCTTTCCGGCTGACAAAGCCTTCATTGGCTTTTCGGCAATAACGTTCACCTCCTCGGCTATGCTGCCTACGTTCAGCGTGATGATTTCAGAGAATATATTTAAGGATTAGGAGTCGTGGCCCAAGCATAATGAGGGCAGTCTTTCATTAGTAATTCGCACTACTAAAAAAGGATTGTTTCTTTAGCGGCAACCGCTGCGCGGTCAAAAGGCTTCTGCTTTTTTCAGCTTATCTGGCAGTGACTTCTTCACGGGATAAAAAAAGCGGCGTGAGTTAGGTTCTTCCAGCCAATTCCCACGCCGCCTCTAGTTCGCGCTGGTTTGCGCGAATAAATGTGAGCGCGGTATTGTAGCACGTAATTCTCCCAAAAGCCTTGCTGGAAGCCAGTTTCCGTCGAATAAGAAAAGGAAAGGGCCGCTCCTGAGAGCAGCCCCATCTTGTTACTTCCGTATGGTCTCAAACTAGCACAGTGCTGTTCACAACCCCGAAGGTCGTAGAATGCGACCTCAGTCCTCAGATGGAAACTGAAGCCCTGTGGGGCATTTTTGTTCAATCCACAATGGGAATACACAATGAAAAGTGCGCTGTGCCGCCCCGTACCAGTGAGAAGTCAGAAGAAAATAGGATGTGGCCATGCCAAGTAAACAGGAACTCGAAGGACTACCTTTGACTGGCTTGGCAGTGTTGTGCAAGAAAGTTGCGGATAATCCAGAGAAGTACACCGAAGCCGGGGCCGTTGTAGCTGCCAAGTTGAGAGAGCAATGGTTCCTCTTGTTAGAACGGTTCAATCCTAGCCTCGAAGAAAAACAAGAAGTGGAGCGCAAACACGCAGAGTTAAAAAAGCGCATGGCGGAATTTCTAGCGGACTTCCTTTAGAGCGTCTAACAAAACCTGCCGCCCTTCCTCCGAATCGTCTGGGTGCAGAGACACTTTGTGTGACGTAATGTTTGGAAGATACAACTAGCCATAAGAAAAACTCGTTACGCAGCAACCTCAACCCTACGGACACGAGGGTGGCTCAACCTGAATCCTCGTTCCACTAATACGTGCGCAGCCGGGAAAGTTGAAGCAGTTCTCTCCATTCAGGTCGCAGAACGCCTGAGAGCCGTTCCCTTCCAGTTGATCGTTCCCGGAAAGCCGGTATTGAGCGTGTATCTTGAACAATCCAACTGGATTGCCAGCCGCATCATAAGCGAACGAATATTCGGTCGAGGTGAAGCTGTCGCTTGTTCGCATCCAGCTACCATGCTGTTCGCTGGCCTTGCGAGTCGACAGTTGGTCATTTTGAGTGGAGGAGGTGAAAACACCTCCTCGAGCAAATGAAGCCAGCGCCTTGAAAGGCGGTGGCCCTCCCTGTGGAGGAGTAACTGTGAAGAACCAAGAGCCTTCAATGCTTGGTGCTGAAGTACTCTGAGCTTGCGCGACAGGCGAGAACCTTGCGCCGCCCAAGCCGAGCACTGCCACGATCAACAAGCTCTCTGCTGCGAAAATCACGGTCCTGGCATTCCGCTTCATATTTTTCACCTCGTTCTTGTGTTTTCGGGGTCGGGATTGTTCAGTGGGGAAATACTTCTTGCCCACAGAACGGCTGGCGTGTCGAGCACTCGATGGCATAGCGAACGTGCTTCTGTTGGTTGTGGTCTCCATTGTCCTGAGCGGCGAGCCGAACCGGGGTCGCCAGCACAGCGAGTAAAGCCATCGCGATACACGTCAATGTTCTGGAGTTCATGGTGCCTCCTTCGTGGGCAGTTTCTTGCGACAGACGTGCGGGGCCGATGGGATACGCCTGATACGGGCCGATTAGCAGAAGAAAAACGGTAGGTGGTCGCTCGGTTAACCCGAAGTGTCGAGCGACAGGCTCTTAAGGCAACACGGATTATGCTCCCACAACGGGTCTGCGTCAACGGGGAAGTGGCTCAAAATTGGCTACTGACGGTGCGTCTCAGGGAGTCGGCCAGACCGCGAGACTCGCTACCCTGTCGAGGCAATAATACCTGTCCACCCGACTCGCGTCGGCGTTTCGAGATCGGCAATCTCACTCCCGTTTCCCCGATCCAACCTCGGGTTCGACTCACGCGGCCCGCTTTCGCCACAGTCGGGTTTTGTTAGACGCTCTTAGTGTGAAACTCCTAGTTCTCCACAACCACAAGGTATGTACAATCCGAGTCCCACAACTGCGAAGCCCCGCCCTCCCGGGCATTTTGCGTTTAGGCTGGCATCGTGACGTTTATGCCGCTGTTTTCTCCACCACGGCGAACAACTCCTCACGAATCTCGTTCACTCGCTCAATTTGTTCTTTATGCTGTGCTCGTTCATCAGCGGAGTGATTTTCTTTTGTGAAATAATTCGCGATAGTGTTCTGAAATTTGCAGATGCTCATGCTGGAAGGTTATTCACACGGCTCAAAACGTATGCGCTGTTCATTGATGTGCCTCCGGGGAAGAACGAGCGGGAGGACTCACCCGTTATGAAGGGATGAGGGGAAAATCCTCCCGCCCAGCGTGTCAGCAACCGAAGGCGGGGGCAGGCAATGGCAGAAGCGCCGCACCGCTGCTAATGTCTCGCCACATTCCTCCGCTGCTCGTAGCCTTTGATTCGACCTCGGCACACTTGATCTTGGCACGGAAAGCTTAGGAATCTATGTGAATGATGCCGGGCAAGTCATCGGATTCTCTACCATTAATACTGAGGCGGATCCGCTCGGATTCCTAGGTTTCCCAACTCACACCTTCATCTGGCGAAACGGAGAGAAGGTCGATATTGGAACCTTAGGCGGATCCGACACCCGTCCCCGGCGCCAGTTGCAGCCACCCGCCGGAAGGATTGGTATGGGGAGGCTCTACCACGACCACAACGCTGAATCCAGATACCAGCCTTCCTACCGCCGATCCCTTCCTTTGGGACCACGGGAAGATGACCGATCTGGGCACACTTGGAGGTACACACGGTTTTGCGCAATGCGCAAACAATCGACGCCAAGTCATCGGCGCATCCAGCTTGGCAGGGAATCCAGCCGCTTGCAATTCGGGAGGTCCCGGGCTGTCACGCGTTCTTTTGGTCGGATGAAGTAATGACTGACCTCGGCACGCTTGGAGGCGACAACCCCGAGGCGATCTGGCTCAACGAAGTGGGCACCGTTGTCGGTTCCGCCGACCTGCCCGGAAGTCAGATTCATCATGCAGTGTTCTGGAAGAACGGCGAAATCCACGATCTCGGTACTGTTTCGGGTGACGCTTGCAGCCGCGGTCGTGGCCTGAATGCCCGTGGACAGGTCATCGGTGGATCATCGGATTGCCACAATTTTCTGCATGCATTCGTGTGGCAAGAGGGCGGTCCCACGCTTGACTTGAACACCCTCATTCCAGCGGCTCCGGCTTTCAATTGACGAATGCTTTCAATATTAATGATCGCGGGGAAATTCTGGCCAAGGCTGCACCGCTTGGGTTTACCCCGAACGACGATGCGGATCTGGGGCACATTGTGCTATTGGTCCCGTGTGGAGCAGAATAAGGGGGCTGCTCGGCCAGTTTGCAGAGCGCTGATATTACCGCACCTGCGGCTTCCACTCTCAAGAGTTCAACTGCGGATCGTTCGCCGACATTGCTCCCGAGCGTGTCAACTGCCTCCGAAAACTCGCACGGGGGCGTGCGGGGCTGGCTCCGCTATCAACTCCAGGTTGCAGTCCCAAAGGGCTAGATGACGAACACCCAAAGCGTCCCAGCCAATGCGGGGAGGAGTATATGAAAATGAATCCAAGCATTTCGATTGCTGCCCTTGCTTTATTCGCCGCGATGGCGAACACCCGGTTCAACTGGCCGCGCAAGGACAGACGACACATTTCCGGCATTACAAACTCATCGACATTGGCACGTTCGGCGAGCCCGCAAGTTTTGTCAATCCTCCCCTTTAGCGTTCATCCGATCCTCAGCAGCAATGGAATTCTCGTTGGGTGATCGGCCACTTCAATTCCGACCACGTCCGCCAGCGACTTCTTTGTCTGCGGCGGCATCGACGGCCTCGTTCCAAATGTCTTCGATGCAATGAATGGCGAGACGGCAAGGCTAGTGACATCGGCAGCCTAGCCGCAGAGGAAAGTTGTAGCAACGCGCAAGTTGTCAACACG
>Ga0075435_100003393_pt1 | contig 10798 bp, 6 predicted proteins | sample RhiMethybrSRZTD4_FD_75302 | JGI IMG/M metagenome (GOLD analysis project Ga0075435, IMG submission 75302) | Populus rhizosphere microbial communities from Tennessee, USA - Rhizosphere MetaG P. TD hybrid SRZTD4 | ecosystem: Host-associated > Plants > Roots > Rhizosphere > Soil | place: USA... | reverse complement strand
CTTGCTACAGGATTTCACCGACAAGCTCGATCTGCTCGACAAGGCCGTCTACGGCGTCAAGAAGATGGGTAAACAAACTGCGCTTTACGACGCAATCTGGCAGTTTTGTGATGAGAAGATGCGTTCAGTTCCGGGCCGTCGCGTGTTGCTTCTGGTGACGGACGGTGAGGACACTTACAGCCGCGCAAACATTCGCGACGCGATCGACATCGCGCAACGAACTGAAACAACAATCTTTGCGATCTCGACCAAGGCCGGCTTCCTCGCGACTGTTCCCGGCGTCGAAGCAGGACAGGTCTCCGACAAGAAAGATCGCGATCTACAAACGTTGGCCGAAGAGACTGGTGGGATGGCCTTCTTTACGGGCGACATGCTTTCGCTGGAGCGTTCGTTCACGAAAATCTCGAAGGAGCTCCGGGCGCAATACCTTGTCACTTACAATCCCACGAACAAGACTTACGACGGCACCTTCAGAAAGATCGACGTAAAACTTTCTGACGGTCATGGAGATCTAAAGGTGAGAACAAAGCGAGGTTATAAGGCCATCGCTGACAGCGTAACGCCGTAAACCGGCATCTACTGTATCAGGTGGGTAAGGCAAGGTCAGTACTATCCCCGATAGCGGATTGAAATTGTCAGTACCATCCGCGGTAGCGGATGGGTGACATTGAAGTGGAAGTAAAGATGCAATTTCGCCAAATGAGTCGTCCAGCTTTATTGTTGCTTTTGGTTTTCGTCGTCTTATGCGGAAGCTTTGCGATCCGCAGGCTGTCTGCGCAAAACAAAACAGGCGTGACTCCAACAGCATTTGCATCGCCATCGCCGACGCCACGCACGCGCGAGGAATTGCCGCAGGAATCTGACGAAGTAGTTAAAGTCGAAACCAATCTTACAAACATCTTCTTTACGGCCGCCGATAAAAACCGGCGCTTCATCTCCACTCTCAAAGCCGAAGACATTCGTGTGTTGGAAGATGGCGAGCCCCAGGAGATTTTCACCTTTCAGCAGAACATCGATCTTCCACTCTCGCTGGCAATACTGATCGACACCAGCGCCTCAGAAGAGCGCACGTTGCCTGACGAGAAAGCCGCCGCGCAGGCGTTTCTGGAAAGCGTGCTGCGAGCAAACAAGGACGAAGCGGCCGTGGTTTCGTTCACCGGGGAAACGACACTCGAACAGGGGTTCTCCGGAAATATCGAGCGCCTGCGCCGCGCGATCGATCGTGTCGAGTTTGTGCCACCATCAGGTTATATCGGTGGTGGAGTGGTTGTGAACGGAACGCCGCCAATTTCAGGAACCAACCAGAGTCTTGCGGGTTCAACCGCGATTTGGGATGCGGTTTGGGCCACCTCAGAGGAGTTGATGAGTTCTTCTGCCGAACATACGCGACGCGCCATCATCCTCTTGACCGACGGCGACGACACCAGCAGCCGCATGAAAATGCACGAGGCAATTGAACGTGCGCTGAAAGCAGATGCGCTCATTTATGCGATCGGTATTGGCGATCGTTACTCGTTCAGCGTCAATGAAGGCGCATTGCGCAAGATCGCTGAGCAAACTGGCGGACGCGCATACTTTCCTCGTCACGAACAAGACCTACGCGACGCCTTTACGCAAATACAACGTGACCTGCGAGAGCAGTACCTCGTGGCCTATTCGCCCAAAAACAAAGCCCGCGACGGGTCATACCGCAAGATCGAGATTGAGGTCGTCAACCCGGCTCTCAAGCAGCAAAACCTCAAGCTCAACTACCGCTCCGGCTATTTCGCCAAGACCGCAACCCCGGAACCGGTCCGTAAGCGTGGCCAGGATCAGTAAGGACTCAGAATGTTTCCTTTGCGGGTTTTGCATTATCTCTGCGAACTCTGCGTTAAGAACTGTCTTTCACGCAGAGAACGCTAAGAATCAGAGAGGCCGCAAAGAAATACTTCACGAATCCGACATACCCAGTCTGGTGACAAACGCTTGTTAAACCTGTTATACTCCTACGGCTCGGGCGACCGCCTCGGGCGTTCGTAAGAATTCCCGCACCTCTAGTAATTCGACCCTCCCGAGGTTTTCTTACTCAAAAAGGCCGGAAAACGACTTAATGAGCATCAGCACCTCAGCGCGGGGCCGCGTCCTGATCGTCGACGACGACAGGAAAATACTCGATCTCCTGGTGGATCTCCTCGAATCGGAGGGTTACGAGATTTCCACTGCGGTCGACGGAGCTGCGGCTATAAACCTGGTCCAGAGTTTTGATCCGGACATCGTCGTCAGCGACGTCGTGATGCCGAATATCGGCGGACTTGAGCTCTGCCGTCGCTTAAAAGCAGATCCGCGCACCGCTCAGCTTCCGGTGCTCTTGATCAGTGGTCTCATCACTTCAGACGACGCCGGAATCGAGGGTCTGCACGCCGGCGCAGACGATTACCTCGACCTTCCCTTCCGAAACGAAGAACTGCTGGTGAAAGTGGCCCGACTGGTCGAACGCCAGCGCCTGCAAAGGCACTACAGCGAACTTTTCGAGAATGCCAACGACATCATCTACACTCACGATCTGAAGGGTAACTTCACTTCTCTCAATCGCAGTGGCGAACGTATCACCGGTTACTCGCGCGAAGAAGCTGCAACCATGAACGTTGCTGATGTGATTGCTCCCGAGTATCTCGAGTTCGCTCAAAAAATGATGGCCCAAAAGGCCACTGACAACACGCCGACAGTTTACGAAATCGACGTCATCTCAAAGCAGGGACGACGCGTCAGGCTGGAAGTCAGTACGCGTTCAATGTTTCGCGACGGCAAGCCAGTCGGCATCCAGGGAATCGGTCGCGATCTCACGGAACGTAAATATTCTGAAGAGGCGTTGCGCCAGAGTCAGGCTTTCCTGGCCCAACAGGCACAACGCGAGGCGATGACACATCGCATCTCTCAGGCGATTCGTTATTCGCTGGATAGCCGTGAGATTTATCAGACAGCCGTAAGAGAGTTGGGGTCGTATCTTAAAGTGGACCGTTGTTCGCTCTTTATGAGGAACGACCGCGCGAAGTGTGCCACCAATGTTGCTGAGTATCACGCTGAGGGCGTGCAACCTGCGGCATCAAACTTTGCCCTGACCCATCTGCAATCCTTGATTGAGGCTTTGGACAAAACCGGCGTCCTGCCTTTCTCGGATGCCGCGAAAGACCAACGTATTGCCGACCTCTACCAGAACATTCTCTCAAAGGCCAATGTCAAATCGATCATGTACGCGGCCATTCGCATCGGCGACGATGTGCGGGCGGCATTTGCACTCTCCACAACCAGAGAAGTCAGAGAGTGGAGCGAAACTGATATTGCTCTGGCGAAGGCAGTCGCGGATCAAACAGGCATCGCCATCCGCCAGGCCGAACTGTATCAAAAGGCCGAGGCGACTTCGATGCGTGAAGCTCTGGTCGATCGTTTAACCATGGCGATTCGTGCCTCGTTGAGTCTGTCGGAAGTTCTGAGTACGGCGACAGTCGAGCTCGGGCGCGCCCTTGTGGCGTCGAGAGTTCATCTTTTCCTGCATGACAGCGAGGAGGTTGGTTCACCGCTCGAACACGAATTCCTGGGCGAAGGAGTCAAGAGCATCAAGAATCGTGGTGTTAATTACGACGATCCCATTGGCCGCCGGCTTTCAAGCTCTCTGCAACCACTCATCGTCGACGATGCTCTTAATTACGACGACACGTCGACTGGGTTGAGTGATTACGTACGTGCCCATGCGCAAAGGTTCGAGATTCGTTCGCAGATTAACTACCCGCTCGTCGTGAAGGGGCAGTTTCGCGGCGTGCTGTGCGTCCATCAAACCGATCGAAAGCGACTCTGGACAGAAGACGAAGTCTCGCTGGTCGAAGCCCTGGCTGAACGACTGTCAATCGCCATCGCGCAGGCAGAGCTGTTTGAAATGGTCTCGCGTGGCAAGACCGAATGGGAAACGACTTTCGACGCGATGTCTGACGGCATCTTCATCTTCGATCGCGCGGGTGAGTTGAAACGTGTAAATCGTGCGGGCGCGGCGATGGAGGCTGTTCATCCGCGACTGCTGCTCGGGCGGCAGTGTTGCGACATCTTGAAAACCAGCGAAGAAGACGAAGCCTGTGTTGTCGAGAAAGCACTTGAAACTGGTCGCAGCGTTAACATTGAAATCACACCTAACCGTCTTAAACGGCCTTTGCTGGTTACTGTGGAGCCGGTGCTTGATGAGAGTAACAAGGCGGTCGCAGTTGTTTGTACCGCGCGAGATCTTTCCGAGTTGCGCAAGGTCCAGGCAGTCGCGCGCGAGCATCAATCGCTGCTGACGAATATTCTCGAGAGCGCACGCGAGTCGATCTACGCAGTCGATCCTGATAGCAACTTCAAATGGTGCAACACGGCGACGTTGAAAGGGCTTGGTTATCAACGCAGCAACTTCATCGGCCGGCCGTTGCTGAGCATGGTCTACGAACCGGATCGGCAGCTCGTGAAAGAGAAGCTGGAGCTTGCTTTGAATGGCTCGCCGCAAACTTACGAGATGCGCTACTTCTCTCATGATGGCCAGTTGCGCTATGCGCGTGTAGATAACTCGCCGCTCGTCGTCGACGGAAAAACAACCGGCGTGCTGGGCATCGCGCGCGACATCACCGAGCAGAAGGAAGAACGCGAACGCGCTGCACGTGCTGACAAACTGCGGGCGTTGGGCCAACTCGCATCTGGCGTGGCCCATGATTTCAACAATTCATTGGCCGCAATTCTCGGGCGCGCGCAGTTGCTGCGACGCCAGGTGCAAGAGCCGGCTCTGATCCGCAACCTGGATATTATTCAAACCGCCGCCGAAGACGCGGCGGCGACTGTCCGCAGAATTCAAACATTTGCGCGCAAGTCGCCGGTGACGGAGTTTGAACTGGTTGACGTCGGTGGCTTGCTTAACGATGCGGTGGAGATAACGCGAACTCGTTGGCAGAACGAGGCGCGCTTTCGCGGGCTTGAGTACGAAGTCACGCTGTACACTGAAGCGGGGCATCAGGCCTACGGCAGTGCGTCGGAGTTGCGCGAAGTGTTCGTCAATCTGATCGTGAACGCCGTTGATGCAATGCCGCGCGGAGGCCGGTTGGTAATACGTTGCCACCGCAAAGACAATCGTCTGCAATTGAATTTCACTGATAACGGCATCGGAATGCCGGAGGATGTGCGTCAGAAGATTTTCGAACCCTTCTTTTCAACAAAAGGTGCGCACGGCACCGGCCTGGGCTTGTCAGTCAGCTATAGCATCATTGAACGTCACGCAGGGTCGATTAAGGTTGTGTCTGAGCCAGGTAACGGCACTACCTTTACGATCGACCTACCGGCCGCCGTGGCCGAAACTCCGTCCGATGATCTCGCCGCAAGAACAACTGAGACATCGCGTCTTCGCATTCTCGTCGTGGATGACGAACAACCCGTGAGAGAAACATTAGCTGAGATGCTGGTGGCAGTTAATCATCAGGTCGAGCTGGCGGGCAGTGGTCAGGAAGCGGTGGAGAAGATGCGAACGGGCGACTTCGATTTTGTGTTTTCCGATCTGGCAATGCCTGAAATGGACGGCTGGGAAACTGCCCGCCTGATTCGTAAAGACTGGCCCAACGTGCGAATCGTGTTGGTAACCGGTTATGGACCAGCGACGACGCCACCGGCAGGTGAAGAAAAACTGGTAGACGCCGTCATCGGAAAACCCTTCGATTTCGCGCAGGTCGGATCCACGCTACGCGCTCTTACGAGAACTGCGGAACTGGAAGCACAAATTCCTTAATGATTTTTTTGTGCCTCTTTGTGGCCAGCATTAATTGAAATGCATAATTCCGGCACTGGCAGTGAATCCCACTCCAAAACCAACCACGATCGCCGGACCGGACCACTCGTTTTTCTCAGCCAGCATAAACCCCGTCGAAGCACTCGACAGATTGCCGTAGCGTTCCAGCACTTTGTAGGAACCATGAACTTTGGCGGACTCCGGCTCGAGCTCGAGTTGTGAACAAACGCCGTCGAGAATCTTCTTGCTGCCAGTGTGAATGAGGCAATCATCGACCTGGTCCAGGCCTGACACCGGCGAATCAGGATGTTTGAGAACGTTCCTGACCGTTGTCACGGCATAATGCGCACCGCGCGAAGGGACGTTCGGCTGCATGAAGTACTGCGGTCGTCCCTTGAGAAAGGGATGTGAGCTACTGCTGACCATTGTGAGCAAGTTCATGTCGTTTGGCTGGTCGTTTGTGAGATGAGAGATTGGCCCAAAGGCAGGTTTTCCTTCTTCAGTGCCGACGAGCAAAGCCACCGCGCCGTCGCCGAAGAGCATGGATTGGATTACGAACGTGGTGTCTAACCTTTGCTGTTCGAATTGCTCGGCATCGAGCCTGCCTTCTTTTCTTAACCGAATAAGCTCACGGTAACCGAAATACTCATCGCGCAGCAGCGGCGCAACGTAAGGTGTGTGCGCTTCCGCCATCACCACGAGTGCGAGTTGGCCGGGGTTAGCTGCCAGATACCATTGAGCAACTTCAATTGACTTGAGTAATACCGAACAACCTTGCGCTTGCATGCTGACTGTGCGGAGTGAGCGGGAGAGCAAGCCGTGCGTCTTACCCATAATCTCCGAAGCCAAACACGGCAACATCTGATCGGGTGTGTTTGTGGCTGCGATGAGCAGGCCGATGCGGTTTCGATCGCCGCCCCACTCGTGCATGCACCGCTTGGTGGCAGACACGCCGAGTTCGGTAGTTGAGCTGGTAGCGATTTTGGGTTTGCCGCAAAGAAAGTCAGGATAGTTTTCGAGGGTTGAGTATCTCTGATCTACGCCGAGAGTACTGATTCGGTTGATAAGTTCCGGGGAGAACTTGTGCAAGAGACTTCCCACGAGTTCGGTGGTCTTGAAGGCATTCTTAGGCACCGCAGTCGCTGCGGACAGCAGATTAATCATCGTCGTTTGTCTACTCCAACAAGAGAGGGGATTTGCCGCTTAAGGTTTGGTCTACCCGACCGCTTCCTCGCCCGTGGCTTTACAACCCTCGTGCCGCAGCTCTCGAGAGTCCGCTTTCGGGCTAAATGACTATTTTTAATTGGATTTGGAGGGTCTGCGGGGGTGTTGGACCATTGGTCCTAGTGGATACTGATTAATCAAGTTTAGAAAACAGACAAATTTGCCAGATTTTCATAGACGGAGAGGAACAACCGCGTGACCGCGTGCGCTTTGCCTCAAAAGTCGGAAATCACTGTTGGATCGGGTCAGTACCGTAACGCGGTAGCGTCGGGTCGCACGTAGTGGCATCAATAACCCCAAAACATCGTATGCACCAGACCAACCCGACGCTACCGCGTTATGGTACTGACCTCCTCCAAGTGGGTGTGCTTACTTTTGAGACATCAAAGCCGAACGCGTGGCACGGAGATATACACTGCTTAATCCGTACCCACGGCTTCCACGGCTTCGGCTTTGCCTAAATAGTCCGGTTTGCCCAAAAAGAAATTGTTTTACTCAAAAATCTCTATTCATCGCTTTCAGCCACTTTTCGGAGAGCGAGAAAAGCCTCTTTGAGAGTTTGACTAACTGCGGAATCCGGTTCGCTGAGCAGGAGGGTTTGATAAGCATTCAGATAGTCCATGCGAAGACGATGGAATAAGTGGAGAAAGTGTCGAAGGAATCCAATGCAGTCGAGAACGGCGATTTCTGTTCCGCCCGTCTTTTCGTAGAAACTCGCAGCATATTCAGCTACATCGCGATCAATTGCGTCAGTAGTAATAAAGATATAGTTATCAATCTTATTTTTTGCTCTAGCAATCTTCGTATATGCAACGTCTATATCCTCAATCGTCACGCGCTTCATTTTCATCTCATAAGCTGTCACGACTGCCTCATCTCCGACAAGGCATATTTCAACGTCACCTACTGCGCCAGTTTGTAGGTCTGCGGTGTTGTGCCCTTTGAGCGGGCACACGCTTTCCGCTAATCGTTCTCCGGCTGCTGAGTACGCGGCGGCAACAATTAGCACAGGCAACCTACTCGCGCCCTTAGAGGCAAGATGTTGAGTAATCAACGTCACAATTGCTTCTGATGATAATGGCAAAGCGCCTTCAGTATGTTTTAGCGAGTCTTCGAGGGAAGCCATGCGTGCCAAGTTTTCATCTCGGACTTTCAGCAACACGCGGACAGTTTCGACAAAAACAAGGTCGGCGGCAACTTTACCGCTTGCTACGTCATCGAGTAATTGCACTGTTTCGGTGTAGAGTCTGCGTGGCCTGCCCACAAGTTCTCGGTCCGGCGTCAGCGCGTGATCGATATTACGGAGCGTAGGCGTCAGAAACGCTGTTGTTGGATTGGCGGGCAATCGATGATCAGTAATAAATTTCGTCAACCATCCTTCGTCGTATGTTCGGCCTGAAAAGCTATCGGCATCTCCGATCTCAGTGTAAGGCTTTCGCGGATCGACTGTCGGATCATGCAACTTCCCCAAGAGTGCGGCCATTAGCAAGCGGACGCCAGCGCGGTTACTCATACAGCGAACAATGTAATCGATTCGAGCGCGGATTGCCTCATCAGCAATCACGGTTTGTTCGAGTGTTGCGTTCGCCCGTGCGTAGATGCCATCTAGGATTGCTTGTGGGGAGGGATTGCCTGACATCAAAGAAATAAGTTGTTCTGCTTTTTTGGATTGAAATTGGTCCAGAGGACTTCTTGCCGCGTCCCTTTAGTCGAGTGAATGGTCTTGTCAGGGCCTACCGTCTTAATCCAGCGTTTCGGACTAAATAGCTTATTCATGAGCGGATGCTCATAACCAGAAACAGCCACCATTGCTTTGCATTCATTTACAGCTTGCGCAAACTCCCGATGCTGATGTTCATCCATCTCAAATCCATAAGCCTTGTTGTCGCCGCGCGTACTATGCAGATAAGGGGGGTCGCAGTAAAACAGCGTAGTTGGACCGTCATAAAGCTGAATAACTTCGACAGCCGGACGGTTCTCAATCTGAACGCGAATTAACCGTTGCGCGATGTCTCCTAATGCTTCTACTCCACCAAGCCACCTTGAAACCACACCAGACATTCCGGCGCGGCTCGTGTTTTTGCAGTTTGCCCACCGTCCGAGCGATGCAGTCTGCGCTAAGCCCGTTCGTGTCTGACGCGCTCGAATATAGAAACGCCTAGCGCGTTCAACTTCACCTACTCCGTTAGTGTAATAGATCGCTTGGTGGTATTCCTCTCGGGCGAAAGGCGTTAATGCGATTGCGCGGATCAACTCATCATGATGATCGCGCAAAACTCGAAAGAAGTTTACTACCTCTCCGTCTATGTCGTTGTATGTTTCTACGGGTGCAGGCGGTCTGTTGAGCAGCACAGCCGCTGACCCTGCGAAGGGTTCACAGTAGTGATGCGCCGGGGGCAGTAATGGCAACAGCCAGTCTAGGTGGCTAAACTTGCCGCCATACCAGCCGAACACAATTCGTTTGCGGGCCTTCCGAAGAATCGTAATGACATTGTCGTTTTCATCGTTGGATTGACCGTTCTTGGTTCCGTTACCGTTGCCGTTGTTGGCGTCGAGATAAATCGGTGATAGCTGCGCTTTAGGCATGGTTCGTGTCTGACGGATCGGGTAGCGATAGCGGGTCTGGAAGTTGGAAAAATCCGGATTCGATCTGTTGTTCGAGCCTTCTTTCGACGTATCTCGCGGCGACTTCGGAACTGCTTTTGCCGTAAGTACCGCGCTTGGCGACCCGCTCAAGCAATCGCACGGACTGTTTAGCCAGCGTTATCTTGATCTGTTCACTGTCTGATAAATTCTTGCCTCTTGCCATGGAATGCCGTAAGTATGACATTCTTCGGGCCTTCTTTACAATAAAAACCTCACAAAATGGCACAAGACCTCACGATTAGACGCAAGACCCGCACTTAGCTCTTTTGGATGATTAGTGTTCCGAGAGGCCCTCTAGCGGAGTGATTTTTATACCACTCCCGCTAAGAAGGCGTCTACCTGACGGGGGTTTTATCTTGAGAGCGAGACGTGTTGCTCAGGAGCGCGTAAGCTGGAAGTATTGTCGGATGATCAATAATGTCCCAATTCTCATGGATGACCGAGATGAATTCATCCACCAGTTCTGAAACCTCTTGAAAATGGGGAGGAATGTGATTTCCTACGTAAATTGGCTGTCTACGAAAACGGCCGCCTAACTGAGCAATGTTGGCCACTGCCGCTGCGTTTAGGGACCACAACGTATATTTATCAAAAGCCTCAATGCCCTTGATCAAGCCAATTTCAATGCAGTTAGCCTAGAGTTCGGGGTTCTCAGCTTCTCTTACTGACATTTACTGGTGCAATGTTAGAGCGGTTTATCAGACTTACCGCAACCGGATGCGTTTAGATGCGATTCGCACGGAATCTTTGGTGATGAGTTTTGAATCTGCTGGTGCATTACCGAAAGCAAAGCTCACTCTTTGTTCACGAAGGTCTAGAGATGCTCATTTTCTGCAATCGACTCTGCGACAACGCTGTGCACAATCTAGCCGTTTTCACACGTCCATACAACGACAATCTCTTGTCAAAAGCGGCTATTTCTTAGCGAAAATGGTCATTCACCGATGAGCGGGCTACTCACCGCAGCGCGTAGCGGCCGAGGGTGTCTTCGCCGATGCTGCCGAAGTAGAGGGTGTCGTTGTGTTCGACGACGTTTGAGATTTCGGCGTAGCAGTCGGGGGAGCCGTTTTGGAGGTTTTGGACCACACGGCCCTGAAGATCCAGGCCGAGCACAAAGGAATAACGCTGCGGCGCAGGTTGAAGAAACTTCGGCAGGCG
>Ga0075435_100003390_pt1 | contig 10807 bp, 10 predicted proteins | sample RhiMethybrSRZTD4_FD_75302 | JGI IMG/M metagenome (GOLD analysis project Ga0075435, IMG submission 75302) | Populus rhizosphere microbial communities from Tennessee, USA - Rhizosphere MetaG P. TD hybrid SRZTD4 | ecosystem: Host-associated > Plants > Roots > Rhizosphere > Soil | place: USA... | reverse complement strand
GACGGCGCGATCGCTGTTCACCTACAAGCGGCGGCGATACGTGATCATCGTGAACGGCGAACGCCTCGCGGTGGATGCGCTGCTCGTCGTCATCGCGAACGGCACCGAATTCGGGAATCGCATGCTCATCGCGCCTGACGCGCGCGTCGACGACGGGGCGCTGGACGTCGTCGTGGTGAGGGAGGGATCGCGCGCGGCGACGATCTGCTCGATGCCGTGGCTCATCGCGCGCCGGGTTCAACGGGTTCGGGTGTGGTCGTCGCGCCGCGCACAGAACGTGACGATTGAAAGCGACGCGCCAATGCCGTTTCACGTCGACGGAGAGCCGGTGATGGGTGGAACCACGTTACGCGCCACGGTTCATCCCGGCGCGCTACGGGTCATTGCGTGATTTCCGGCCTCGAAAATGGACAATTGTGGAACGTGCGACCGGCGAACGGCGGGCGGCCGGCAATCATCTCGTAGAGCAGGACACCAAGGCTCCTGGCGAGGCCGAAGTCGAGAACCTTGACATATCGGATTGGCGCGGGCGGTATGAGCGAGGTGTATCGCGCGCGCGACGCGAAGCTCGATCGTCCGGTCGCATTGATAATCAGAATTGAGATCGTGCGGCGCGAGGCGCCGCGTACGCATTCCAAATTCCAAATTCCTAATTCCGAATTCTTACGACCCATGCCTGCCGGATCGCCGCGACTCGCCGGATCTCGTCGACCGCCTGTTCGAGCGGTCGACGGCTCTCGCCGTCCTCGTCCACGTTGACGACGCCCACCGCTCCGGATTCGCTCCGTCCGAGCGCGAAGTTCGCGATGTTCACATGATGACGGCCGAGAATCGTTCCGACTTCGCCGATGACGCCAGGCTGATCGTCGTTGGCGATGATCAGCATCGTGCCGCCCAGCGGTGCTTCGACATCGACGCCCTGCACGGACACGAGCCGTGGCGAGCCCGGCTCGAACACCGTCCCTTCGACCCAGCGCTCGCCCGTATCGGTGTGGAGTTTGATCGACAAGAGGCTCGTGAAGTGGCGGCCGCGCGAGCTGCGCGACTCCACGATGTCGATGCCGCGATCGCGGGCAGCCGCGCACGCGTTCACGATCGACACGCCGCTCGACAGGATCGGCCGCAGCACCCCGGCCGCGGCGCTCGCGGCGAGTACGTTGAGGCCGCGGCTCTCGACGAGCGCGCCGTAGTAGCGAACCCCGAGCGCCTCGATGCGCGCCGCACCCATCTGCGACACGAGCGCGCCGAGTCGATCGGCGAGACGTATCCACGGCTGCAGACGATGCATCTCATCGGGATGCACCGACGGAAAGTTGACGGCGTTGCGGACGATGCCGTCGCGCAGGAAATCGCGAACCGTCGCGGCCGTTTCGATGCCGACGAGCTCCTGTGCTTCTTCGGTCGATGCGGCGATGTGCGGCGTCGCGATCACCTGCGGCAGTTGGGCGAGCGACCAATCGGACGGCGGTTCGTTTTCGAATACGTCGAGCGCCGCCGCGGCGACGAGGCCGCGTTCGATCGCGCGGCGCAGTGCGGCTTCGTCGATCAGATCGCCACGCGCTGTGTTCACGATGCGAATGCCCGGTTTGCAGCGCGCGAACCGCTCGTCATTGAAGAGGTGCCTCGTCTCGGCCGTCGACGGCAGATGAAGCGTGAGGTAGTCGGCAGCCGCGCAGAGCGCATCGAGTGACATCAGCTCGGCGCCAACGCTCGTTGCAACTTCGCGCGCGATGAACGGGTCGTGCGCCACGACGCGCATGCCGAAGGCGCGGGCGCGCTGCGCGACCTCCTGACCGATCCGTCCGAGTCCCGCGACGCCGAGCGTCTTGCCGCGCAATTCGTTGCCGAGAAACTTCTTCTTCTCCCAGCGTCCGTCCTTCATCGCGCGGTCGGCGGCCGGCACCGATCGCGCGAGCGCCAGCATCAACGCGCACGTGTGTTCGGCGACGCTGATGCTGTTCGCGCCCGGTGCGTTGACGACGAGCACGCCGCGTGAGCTGGCGGCATCGACGTCGACGTTGTCGACACCCGTTCCGGCGCGCGCGACGATGCGCAGCCGCGGCGCCGCCTCGAGCAGCGATCGATCGACTTTGGTGGCGCTGCGGACGAGCAGCGCATCCGCGTCGGCGAGATCCGACGCGAGCGCGTCGGCTTTCCGCCCCGGGCGTGCATCGACCGTCCATCCGCTTTCACCGCGCAGCAGCTCGAGCGCAGAGGCGGGCAGATCATCGGCAACGACGATTTTCATTTTGCAGCTGTCAGCGATCAGCTCTCCGCTGTCTGCCGAGCTCAGCCATCATGACAGCTGAGAGCCGAGAGCTGATAGCTCCCACGTCAGACGCGTTCAGTGGCTCTTGGCGGGTCCGATGCTTCGGATGTAGTTGATCACGTCCCAGATTTGATGCTGCGTCAGCTTTTTGCCGAATGCCTTCATGCCGGTATTCTTCGCGCCGTCGTGAATGACGAGGTAGATTTCGCCGTCGGACGATCCGTGCTTCCACTCGGCGTCGGTCAGGTCCGGCGGCTTCGGATTGAGATCGGATCCCATCGAGCCGTCGCCCTTGCCGGTGTCGCCGTGACAGCCGGCGCACTGCTTGTCGTAGATTTCTTTCCCCGCGGCGATCGACTGCGCATCGGGTGCGACCGGGTTCTTGTTTTTCGCCGCTTCCGGATGATGATGCGCGCCGCCGGCGGGATGCTGCGCTCCACCGTGTTCGTGCTGATTCGGATCCTGGGCGACGAGCGACGCGGTGAGCGCGCAAGTGAAGAGTGCGGGAAGAATGATCGCTGACAATCGCATCGTTCGGCTCTCCTTCAATGCGGACGCTACAGTATAATCCCGAGGTTTTGGTCGAGGCGATCGGTGCGGCTGTGGACTCGCCCTGCCGTGGTGCAAACCGCTAAAACATTCCGAATGCAGCGCATCAAATTGACCGCGCGACGATCTTTTCCACAGAGTTTTCCACATTCGTCGCGGAAATCTTTTTCGAGTGACAGGTAAGCTGACCTAAAAAAATATGGCGACAGCAATCACGCTGAAGAACGGACGACTCGTCGTTCCCGATGATCCGATCATTCCATTCATCGAAGGCGACGGCACAGGTCCCGATATCTGGCGCGCGAGCGTTCGCGTACTCGACGCGGCCGTCGAGAAATCGTACGGCGGCCGCCGACGCATCGCATGGAAGGAAGTGTACGCGGGAGAAAAAAGCTTCAAGCAGTTCAACAGCTGGCTGCCCGATGAGACCGTCGACGCGTTCCGCGAGTACTACGTCGGGATCAAGGGGCCGCTCACGACGCCGGTCGGCGGCGGCATTCGATCGCTGAACGTCGCATTACGTCAGCTTCTCGACTTGTATGTCTGCTTACGTCCGGTACGGTGGTATCGCGGCGTGCCCTCGCCCGTGCGGCATCCGGAAAAAGTCGACATGGTGATCTTCCGCGAGAACACGGAAGACATCTACGCCGGGATCGAGTACACCGCGGGCTCGCCCGAGGCGCAGAAGGTGCTCGACTTTTTCGCGAGAGAGTTTCCGACGGAGTTCAAGAAAATCCGCTTCGGCAGCGACGCGGCGGTCCGAGCATGGCAGCAGCAGCTCGAATCGATCGGCGCGCCGAAGCGCGAGGTGCCGATTGAAGTCGGCGTCGGACTCAAACCGATCAGCCGGCTCGGCACCGAGCGTCTCGTCCATAGCGCGATCGGCTATGCGGTGAAGTACGAGCGCAAGAGCGTCACGCTCGTGCACAAGGGCAACATCATGAAGTTCACCGAGGGCGCGTTCCGCGACTGGGGCTATCAGGTGGCGAAAGATTTCTACAGCGCGAAGGAGATTGACGGCGGACCGTGGTGTCGCATCCCCGATGGCAAACCCGGCGCCGGTCTCGTGATCAAGGACGCGATTGCCGACATCACGCTGCAGCAGGTGTTGACGCGGCCGGACGAGTTCGACGTCATCGCGACGCCCAATCTCAACGGTGATTATCTGTCGGATGCCCTTGCGGCGCAGGTCGGCGGCATCGGCATCGCGCCGGGCGGCAACATCAATTATGTGACCGGTCACGCCGTCTTCGAGGCGACGCACGGCACCGCGCCGCGGTATGCGAATCAGGACAAGGTGAATCCCGGATCGGTGATCCTGTCGGGCGAGATGATGTTCCGTCATCTCGGATGGAACGAGGCGGCGGATCTCGTCGTGAAGGGGATGGACGGCGCAATCGGCGCCAAACGCGTCACCTACGACTTCGCCCGGCTGATGGACGGCGCCACCGAGCTGAAGACATCAGAATTCGGCGACGCGATCATCAAATACATGTCACCCGCCTGAAAGGCTCGCGCTACACGCGAGGGTGGCGTGAGGCTTTCAGCCGAGCTCTGTCGTCCTCACCTGTAGCGCGAGCCTTTCAGGCGAGCGAACAACGGGAGCGTGTATGAATCGTAAAGTGACTGTCGTTGGCGGCGCCGGCAACGTCGGCGCGACCGTGGCGCGTGGCGTGGCCGATAAGCAGCTGGCCGACGTGGTGGTGATCGATATCGCCGATCAAAAGGCGGCGGGCGTCGCGCTCGACATGCTCGAGGCGTGTCCGATCTGGGGATCCGACGCGCGCGTGATCGGCACCGGCGACTACGCCGAAAGCGCGAACTCCGACATCGTGGTGATCACATCGGGGTTGCCGCGCAAGCCGGGGATGAGCCGCGACGACCTGCTGAACGTGAACTACAAGATCATGCAGCAGGTTACCGAGCAGATCGTCAAACATTCGCCGAACTGCATCATCATCCCGGTGTCGAATCCGCTCGACGCGATGGCGCAGTCGGTATACAGGCTCTCGAAGTTTCCGCGCGAGCGCGTCGTCGGCATGGCCGGCGTACTCGATTCGGCGCGGATGCGCGCGTTCATCGCGAAGGAATTGAACGTGTCGGTCGAGAACGTGCACGCGTTCGTGCTCGGCGGCCACGGTGATACGATGGTGCCGCTGCCGCGGTATTCGACGGTGGCGGGCATTCCGATCACCGATCTCATGGACAAGACGACGATCGATCGCATCGTCGCGCGGACGGCTGGCGGCGGCGCCGAGATCACGCAGCTCGTCGGAACGAGCGCATGGTACGCGCCCGGCGCGTCGGTGGTCGATATGGTCGAGGCAATCCTCCTCGACAAGCACAAGATCGTACCGTGTTCGGTGTTTCTGCAGGGCGAGTACGGCGTGCGCGATCTCTTCGTCGGCGTACCCTGCAAGCTCGGCGCGCGCGGGCTCGAGAAGATCATCGAGATCAAGCTCACGCCGGACGAAGACGCCGCGTTCAAGAAATCGGCTGCGGCGGTGAAAGAGCTCGTCGAAGTAATCAAGGTCTGACGACCGCGAGGGAATCATGAGCGACGTGCAGCTCGTCGTCGTTCGATCGTTCGGCAGCCGGCCCGAAGCGGATCTCGCGAAGAGCGCGCTCGAAGCGGCCGGCATCGACGCGATGGTACGCGCCGACAGCGGCGGAGACATGCGGCCGGCGATGGCCTGGGGCGGCGACGGGTTTCAGGTCATCGTTCGGTCCGACGACGTCGAGGCCGCTCACGAGATACTGAACGTGTGAGCGAGGTACGCGCCACCAACTACGACGCGATTGCCGACAGCTACGACCGTCGCTACGCCTTTCAACGATACGAAGGGATCGTCGAGACGGTGCTGGGGTTCGTCGGCTCCGGGTGCGCCGCCGTGCTCGAAGTCGGATGCGGCACCGGCCACTGGCTGCAACTGCTCGACGGACGCGTCACCCGCGTGGCCGGCATGGATGTCTCGGCGAACATGCTGACGCGCGCGGCCGCCACGGCGCCGCGCGCATGGCTCGTGCGCGGGCGCGCCGAAGCGGCGCCGTGGATCGACGGCGCGTTCGACAGGATCGTCTGCATCAACGCGCTCCATCATTTCACCAGCCGCGAGCAGTTCTTCGCCGAGGCGCGCCGCATGCTTCGGCAGGGAGGCGGCCTGCTGACCGTCGGCCTCGATCCGCACGCCGGCCGCGACTCGTGGTGGGTCTACGACTACTTTCCTGAAACGATCGCCATCGATCGCGCGCGTTTTGCTCCGGTCCGGATCATCCGCGGCGAGCTGGCGAAGGCAGGGTTCAGCTGGGCGGAATCGGCGGAGGCGCACCACATCGAATCGCAGCGTCTCCTCACCGAAGTGTTTCCACAGGGGATCGACCGCGCGATCACGTCGCAGCTCGTCGTCCTGAGCGACGACGAATTCAGCCGCGGGGCGCAGCGGATCGCCGAGGCGTCCCGGACGAGCGGCGGCGATCTGCCGCTCGTGGCCGACCTTCGCTTCTATGCGACAACGGGCTGGGTCGGGTAGCATAGGAGCGACCGAATGCCGTCGCGGATTCTGCCGTTCAAGCCCAGCGCCGTCGCGAACGGCGGCCGGCGCCGCTCGATGCGCATCCTCATCGTCGACGACGAAGAGGGGATGCGCCAGTTCGTCGACACGATCCTGCGCTCGGGGGGATACGACACGACGCTGGCATGTGACGGCGATGATGCGCTCGCGATTGCCGCGAACACAGCGGCATTCGATCTGCTCGTCACCGACGAGATGATGCCGCGCATGCGCGGCCATCAGCTCGCGCGCTACATGCGCGAGCGGTATGTGGATCTCAAGGTCCTGTATCTGTCCGGCTATCGCGAGCAGCTGTTCAAGGACAAAGGATCGCTGTGGGCGGACGAGGCATTCCTCGACAAGCCGTGCACGCCCGATCAGCTCCTGCAGGCCGTCTCGGTGCTCCTCTTCGGCAACGCCGACGCCTCATCATCGCCGTCCGACAACGCAGATCGAAGCTGACCCGGCACCCTCGAGCGACGCCGTCAGAACCCTAGGCGATGGCGCCGAGCACCGTACCGCGAAGGCGCTTAGCACTCTACAGCGAGCCCCCAATGCCGTGCCTATTTGCCCGCGACCCATAGCGCCCTGATGTACTCGCGCGTCATGCGGGCGATGTTCGAGATCGGAATCTCCTTCGGGCAGACGGCTTCGCACTCGCCCTCGTTCGAGCAGCTGCCGAAACCGTCGGCGTCGGCCTGACGGATCATCGAGACGACGCGGCGATAGCGCTCGACCTGGCCCTGGGGCAGCAGGGCGAGCTGCGACAGCTTGGAGCTCATGAAGAGGTGCGCCGACGCATTCTTGCACGCGGCCACGCAGGCGCCGCAGCCGATGCACGCGGCCGAATCCATCGCGGCTTCGGCGACGTCCTTCGCGATCGGAATCGTGTTGCCGTCGGGCGCGCCGCCGACGTTCACCGAGATGTAGCCGCCCGCGGTGATGATGCGATCGAACGCGCTCCGATCGACGACCAGATCCTTCACGACGGGAAACGCCCTGGCGCGCCATGGCTCGACGGTGATCGTGTCGCGGTCCTTGAACCGGCGCATGTGCAGCTGACAGACGGTGGTGCCGCGATCGGGACCGTGCGGGATGCCGTTCACCACGAGACTGCACATGCCGCAAATGCCCTCGCGGCAATCCGAATCGAATGCAATCGCGTCCTCGCCCTTCTTCACGAGTCCTTCGTTGACGACGTCGAGCATCTCGAGAAAGGACATGTCGGGCGAGACCTGGTCCGCTGTGTAGTCGACGAGGCGCCCCGCGGCCGTCGGTCCGGCCTGGCGCCAGATTCTTAACTGAAGTCGCATCTCCAAGAGTCCGTCAGTACTGCAACCACGAATCACGAAGCGAAAAGACGCACGAAGAGGAAATGGTTTACCCGAACGAATTTGTACTCAAGATGTCTTCTTCGTGTTTCTTCGTGCTTCGTGTTTTCGTGGTTGCACCAATGTTGATTATTTGTAACTCCGCTGCGTCGGATGCACTTCCTCGAAATGGAGCGGCTCCTTGTGGAGCACCGGCTCGCGGCCGACGCCTGTGAATTCCCATGCGGCCACGTACGCGAAGTGCGCGTCGTCGCGCAGCGCTTCGCCGTCCGGGGTCTGGCTCTCTTCGCGGAAGTGTCCGCCGCACGACTCGCGGCGGTGAAGCGCATCGAGCGCGAGCAGTTCGGCGAACTCGAGGTAGTCGGCGACGCGGCCGGCATATTCGAGGCTCTGATTGAGGTTGTCGGGCGTTCCCGGCACCGAGACCGAATGCCAGAACTCCTCGCGCAGCCGCGGAATTTCGCGCAGCGCGATCTTCAGGCTCTCCTCGCTGCGCGACATGCCGACGTTGTCCCACATGATGCGGCCGAGCTCGCGATGGATCTCGCGGATCCCGCGAGTGCCCTTCACCGCCAGCAGCTGGTTGATGCGCTGCTGCACGCAGTTCGCCGACTCCTTGAACGCGTCGTGATCGGTCGTCACCTTCGGCAGCGTGGCGCTCGCGAGATAGCTGCCGATCGTGTACGGAATGACGAAGTAGCCGTCGGCAAGCCCCTGCATCAGCGCGCTCGCGCCCAGACGGTTCGCGCCGTGATCCGAGAAATTCGCCTCGCCGAGCACGTGCAGTCCAGGCACGTTGCTCATCAGGTTGTAGTCGACCCAGAGCCCGCCCATCGTGTAGTGAATCGCCGGATAGATGCGCATCGGAACCTTGTACGCATCCTCGTCCGTGATCTTCTTGTACATGTGGAACAGGTTGCCGTATTTCTCCCGGATCGTCTCGACGCCGAGACGCTGAATCGCATCTTTGAAGTCGAGATAGACGGCCAGGCCGCTGTCGCCGACGCCGCGACCCTCGTCGGTCATCTGCTTGGCGTTGCGCGACGCGACGTCGCGCGGCACGAGGTTGCCGAAGCTCGGGTACTTGCGTTCGAGATAGTAGTCGCGGTCGCTTTCAGGAATCTGCTCGGGCGGACGCTTGTCTCCTTTCTTCTTCGGCACCCAGACGCGTCCGTCGTTGCGCAAGCTCTCGCTCATCAGCGTCAGCTTCGACTGATGCTCGCCGGTGACTGGAATGCAGGTCGGATGGATCTGCGTGAAGCACGGGTTCGCGAACAGCGCTCCGCGCTTCGCGGCGCGCCACGCGGCGGTCACGTTCGAATTGACCGCGTTCGTCGACAGGTAGTAGACCGTCCCGTAGCCGCCGGTCGCGAGGATGACCGCATCGCCGGCATACCGCTCGATCTCGCCGGTAACGAGGTTGCGACACACGATGCCGCGCGCCTTGCCGTCGATGATCACCAGGTCGAGCATCTCGCGCCGCGTGAACATGCGCACCGTGCGTTCGTGCACCTGGCGCATCAGCGACTGATATGCGCCGAGCAGCAGCTGTTGTCCGGTCTGACCGCGCGCATAGAAGGTGCGCGAGACCTGCGCGCCGCCAAACGATCGGTTGTCGAGCAGGCCGCCGTACTCGCGCGCGAACGGCACGCCCTGCGCCACACATTGATCGATGATGTTGACGCTCAGCTGCGCGAGGCGGTACACGTTCGCTTCGCGCGATCGGTAGTCGCCGCCTTTCACCGTGTCGTAGAAGAGGCGGTAGATGCTGTCGCCGTCGTTCTGATAGTTCTTTGCCGCGTTGATCCCGCCTTGCGCGGCAATGCTGTGCGCGCGCCTCGGGCTGTCCTGGATGCAGAAGTTCAGCACGTTGTAGCCGAGCTCGCCGAGCGACGCGGCCGCCGACGCGCCCGCCAGGCCGGTCCCGGCGACGATCAGCGTGTGCTTCCGCTTGTTCGCCGGGCTGACGAGCTTCATCTCGAACTTGTGGCGATCCCATTTCGCTGCGATCGGTCCGGAAGGTACCTGCGAATCCAGAATCATGAACGCGCCCCCGCGAAGTGCGCCCACACCGCGATGACGATGAAGGCGCCGGCAATCGCCACGGCGACGATCTTGCCGAAGGCGAGCAGGCGGGGCGTCCATCGCGGATGATCGGCGCCGAGCGATTGAAGCGCGCTCGTGATGCCATGCCACAGATGCGAGCCGACGATGACCATGCTGAGCACGTAGAAAGCGACCATCAGCGGGTTCGCGAAATTCTCCATTTCCAGGCGATATAAATCGCGGCCGCCTGCCGCCCACCCGTATTCCGTTCCGTACCGGAACGCCTTGACGTGAATGATGACGAACACCAGCAGCCACAATCCCGAGGCGATCATCGTCGTCGAGGCGATGCTCTTGCGGCTCGGCCGGCCGGCCCATTTTTTCTTCACGTACGAGACCGGGCGTGCCTGCTGATTGCGGAGGAACATCGTCACGGTCTTGTAAACGTGGATGAGAAAGACGAGCAGCAGGCCGATTTCGATGACAGGGATGAGCGGGTTGCTTTCGAGCGTGAACGCGTACTTGTTGAAGAACGCGGGGCCGAAGAATACGAGCAGATTGCCGGCGACGTGGATGACCAGATACAGGAAAAGGGCGATGCCGGTGACGCCGATGATGATTTTCGTGCCGACCGACGAACTGAAGGGACCGAATCGCGACGCCATCAGGAGGCTCCGAGGAGAGCGCGCAAGCACGTGAAGCGATGAGCAGGGGCCAAACCACAAAATTTTACCGTTCGACACACACGCGGCGCAACCGAGCGAAGACGTCTTGACGCATCGTGCGCACGGTGCGACGCTCTTGAACGCGCGCCGCTTCCCCCGACGCCGACTCCCATGACGCGTCCTCGTCTCTTGCTGAAGTTTGCCGCGCTGGTCTTCGTCCCCTCGATCGCGGTTGCACAATCCACGCTCAGCGTCACGAGCGCAGGCCCGACCGGCGAGCTCAGTGACGTGAAGCAGGCGAACGAGATCCGCATCAGGTTCTCCGAGCCGATGGTGCCGCTCGGGCGCATTCCCGATGTCGTCACCGCGCCGTTCGTGTCGATACGGCCGGCCATC
>Ga0075435_100003389_pt1 | contig 10811 bp, 14 predicted proteins | sample RhiMethybrSRZTD4_FD_75302 | JGI IMG/M metagenome (GOLD analysis project Ga0075435, IMG submission 75302) | Populus rhizosphere microbial communities from Tennessee, USA - Rhizosphere MetaG P. TD hybrid SRZTD4 | ecosystem: Host-associated > Plants > Roots > Rhizosphere > Soil | place: USA... | reverse complement strand
TGATCCGCGGTCAGTTGCAGACCGAGCGGCAGGCTGTTCGCGACGGGCATCGGAATGCTGATCGCCGGCGTGCCCAGCGCCGTCCACGCCGTGTTCATCCGCGAGTCGCCGGTCGACGCGAGACCGATCGGCGCCGGCCCTGTTGCGGCGGGGACGAGAATCACCGGCGTGCTCTTGTAAACCTCGGCGATCTTGATCCGGCAGTCGGCGACGTGGCGCCGCGCCGCGTCGTAGCGCTCCACCGGAATCTGCAGTCCCTCGCGAACCAGATTCGCCACGTCGGCGAGCCGATCGCCGTACTCCTTGAATCGCTGCTCGTGCGCGCGCGCACCTTCGTAGGTCGAGATCGTCCGCTGCGCGTCGTTGAGCGTCGCGAGCATCCCGGCGATGTCGATGCGACGGATCGAGACGCCGGCGGTGCGCAGGCGTTCGACCGTCGCTCGAAACGCCGCGGTCATCGGCGGTTCGACGTCGGGGATTGGATCCGGGGCCGCCAGGGCAAACTCTTCGCTCCGTCCCGTCGACTGGCCGATCGCCTCCCAGAACGCGAGCATGTCGGCGGCGGTGTGCGTGAAGAATCCGAGCGTGTCGAGACTCTTCGAATACTGGAAGACGCCGTCCATCGGCAGCAGACCGTAGCTGGTCTTGAACCCGGTCACGCCGCAGAACGATGCCGGCCGCAGAACCGATCCGCCCGTCTGCGTTCCGATCGCGACCGGGACCATGTTCGCGGCAACGGCGGCAGCCGATCCGCTGGAGCTGCCGCCGGGCGTGTGCGCCAGATCGCGCGGGTTGCGGGTCGGAGCCGGTGTCCGGTACGCGAACGCGGCCGTGTGCGTCTTGCCGAGCAGCACGCCTCCGCGCGCGCGCAGCAGACCAACGATGGCCGCGTCCTCCGTGCCGATGCGTCCTTTGTAGATCGGCGATCCGTATTCAGTGGCGAGGCCGCGCGTCTCGATGATGTCCTTGACGCCGAACGGGATGTCCGACAGCATCCCGCTCCCTGTCGGCTTCTGCGGTGAGACCTGGACCCACGCGTGGATCGAATCGTCCATCGCGCGGATGCGATCGAGGCAGGGCGGCAGCGCGCGCTCGCGATCCCGGCGAGAGGCGTTCACCCACTCGGTGAAGGTGTCGAGACGAGGCGCCTCCGCCGCCGCCGCGGCCGCCGCGGCAGAAATCGTGAGAAGAAATACGCGCCGATCGATTCGGCGCTCGAGCCGCCTGGATTCCATCATCTCGCCTGAACGCTCGCGAGCGCCTGGCCCTCCGTCGCGTAGACGTTGAAGGTCTTATGCAGCTGCGCCACGAGGATCACCGCGCTCGCTTTCGGAGACGGACTGCAGATCACGACGCGGCCGCCGCGTTTGAGCGCGGCCGACTCGAAGGACAGAAGCTCGCCGAGACCGGACGAATCGATCCCCGATACCTTTTCCAGATTGAGCACGATGGTCGCGGAGCCTTCATCGAAGGCCGCGTGAATCGCCGGCCGCAGGCCGGACTCACGCGTGAGCCTCCCCTCCACTTGAAACACGGTCACCGCGCCGACGCGTTTGGATTCAATCACCTCAGTACTAGTTGCCGCCGCCCGGCGGCTTGGAGAACAGGCTCTCGTCGATCTTTGTGTTGTGTTCCACTTTCGTGATCGTGATCGTCGAGTGTTGAACGGCAGACGAGGCGGTCACGGCAAACGGGACCTTGACGCCGTCGACATCGCGAAAGTCGGAGAGGTCGGTGGTCTGTTCCACCTCACCAACCTGCGGGAGATCGATCTTCACCAGCACTCTGACTGGCAGATACGATTCCGCATCGATGAATTGACGCACTGTCGCGCCCGTCTTCGGTTTGAAGATCAGCAAGTACACATCGCGGTCGCCGATCTTCTCCTTACCGCCCAGTTCCACGGTGGCGCCCAGCTCCTTGTAATTCAGAAAGGGCGTCGGAAACACGTTGTTCTTCATCGTTTCGAGCTGAGTGCCGGTGATGTCGCGGTTCCCTTGCAAGCTGTCGAGGACGTAGCCGGTCGATCCGTTGAACCGCTGATCGAACACCATCTCGCCGGCGCCGAAGGAAGTCAGGTCCAGCTTGATCAGCATCCGCGCCTTGTTCGGTTCCTCGTTCACCAGCTCGACCGCGCCGGACACATCGCCGCCCGGCGTCGACACCGTGATCGTGCCCGTCGTCGTGCGCGACTTCAGCTTGACGAGGGCCGCGCGGCCGCCCATCGCGGTCAGGAATTTTTCGACGATCTCGTCTGCCGTTTGTGCGTGTGCCGTCTGGGCGCAGCCCACGATCAGCGTCGCGATCATCAGTCGTCGTGAGACAGCCCTCATGGTGTTCTCCTGATTCCTCTCAGCGGGGCGGGCGCAACCCGCTGATCATGAGCGCGAACCACGGCAAGAGCAAGGGGTTGCGCTACCGATCCGCCAGCGGGATGAACAAGGAGATGCGATCCTCGCTGCCGACGCCGCGGGAGATGTGCCCTTTGCCGGTCACGTCTTCCGCGAGCAGGATGTGCCCGGGTCCGAGCGGAACCTTCTTGCCGCCTTCGAGTTCGACCTCGCCCTGTCCGCTCAGCGTGATGACGTACTGCCGGCGCGGAGCAGGATGCCAGTCCTGGAAGTAGTTGGGAGCCTGGCGGCGGAACTGCAGTCCGCTCACCTTCGCCATCTCCGAGAGCTCGCCGGAGCCGCCGCTCGAGGTGAGCTTCACGTCGATCTGCTCCGCGTGCGTCTTGCCGTCGGGTCCGGTGAAGATTCGCGTGACCACGATCGGCTTCCGCTGCTCGGCGACGGTCACGTCACGATCGGCGCGCGTGTGCCACACCGTGAGGATGCCGCCGACGAGCAACACGAACACGATCCGCCTCGCCATCGGTTTCATACGCTTCCTCCATCGAAGGTCGCTCATGCCGGTTTCGTGAGCGCGCCGAGCTTCATGACGGTGTTCCAGTTGCGGCCCGTGCCGCGCGTGCCCAGCTTCTTCTCAATCAGCGCCATCGTCAAACGGGATCGGCCGATGCCGTCCGGGTAGACGATGTAGGCATGACGGCCGGACGCGCGAACGACTTCACGGCCGACGATCGCTTTCTGCAGCGCGGCAACGGTTGCCCGATCGGGCGCCTCTTTCAGACACATTGCCACGAGATGACCGGGGTCAGTCCTGGCTTCGCGCGGAAACGGATTGTCGGCGATCAGCTCGCTCCATTCGTCGGCCGTACGGACGAAGAAGTCGGTTTCGACGCCGAGACGCTCTTTCGTGGCCCGTTCGAGCGTGCGCTCCAACTGCGCCGTCGAACGAACGGCGCTTCCGAATACCACGTTGCCGCTCTGCAAGAGCGATCGCGGCTCCTGCATGCCAAGCGCCGTGAGCAGATCGCGCAGATCGCCCATCGCGACCTTGTTTCGTCCGGCCAGGTTCACTGCACGCAGCAGCCCGATGTGAGTCGCCATTTTCTCAATGACTGACGGGAAGCAATTCATCGAACAGCGGACGGCCCGCGACCATGTTCTTGCGGTGCGCCTCCGCCTCGCGAACGAGGTCGGCGACGACGTCGGGATGAGATGCGGCGACGTCGTGCCGCTCACCAGGGTCGTCGGCGAGATTGAACAGCAGCGGCGGGTTGTGTTCGCTCCGCGGTTCGCCTTCGCCGTACGCGCCGCTGGTGATGAAGTGCGCCTTGTAAGCGCCCTTGCGGACGGCCCTGAGCTCGTTGTCCCAGTAATAGAAGAGGATCTGACGTGGACTTGCACCCGTGCCGTTCAGGCGCGCGCGGAGATCGACGCCGTCGATGACGCGATCGCCCGGCGGCTCCGCGCCTCCGAGCCTCGCCGCCGTCACGAACAGATCCATCGCGGAGCCGATGTCCGTTACCGTCGCGGGCCGCACCGTGCCCGGCCACCAGAAGATCGCCGGCGTCCGCACGCCGCCCTCCCACGTCGTGCCTTTTCCGGCGCGCAGCGGACCCGCGGATCCGCCGTGCGCCGCAAACGGCAGCCACGGTCCGTTGTCGCTCGTGAACACCACCAGCGTGCGTCTGTCGATGCCGGCAGCTTTCAGCGCGTCGAGAATGCGGCCGGTGCTCGCGTCGAGCTCTTCGACGACGTCTCCGTAGATGCCGGCGGTGCTGTGGCCGACGAACTCGGCCGATCGTGCGAGCGGAATGTGCGGCAGCGAGTGCGCCAGATACAGGAAGAAGGGCCGCGCGCGGTTGTCGTTGATGAAGCGCACGGCTTCCTCGGTGTAGCGTGTCGTCAGCGTGCGGTGATCCACGGGCCGCTCGATGACGTCGCCGTTGCGCATCAGCGGCACGTCCCAGTACTCAGGCTTGGGATCGTAGTAGGCCGCGCTCTGAAGACCGCGCTCGCGCGGCGCGGTCATGCGCATGTCGTGTGAGTAGGGCAGGCCGAACCAGTAGTCGAATCCCTGGTTCATCGGCAGGAACTGTTTTTGTTGGCCGAGGTGCCATTTGCCGACGATCGCGGTCGTGTAGCCGCGCGGTTTCAGGAGCTCGGCAATCGTCACTTCGTCGGGCGCAAGTCCCTGCGCCGCGTTGTCGCGGAGCACTTTCGGTGCCGTGCCGGTGGCGACGCCGTACATCCCGCTGCGAATCGGCAGGCGTCCCGTCAGCAGTGCGGCGCGGCTCGGCGAACAGACCGGCTGCACGTAGAAGTTGGTCCACTTCTGCCCCTCGGCGGCCATCGCGTCGAGCCGCGGCGTCCGGATGTTCGGGCTGCCGAACGATCCGAGATCGCCGTAGCCAAGGTCGTCGGCCAGGATGATCACGATGTTCGGCGGCGGCGACGGTTGCGCCGTGAGCGTCACGGCGGCGATCGCGCAGGCGAGCAGCAGCCACGCGGCCGGTCGCGCGGCGGCGATCACGGAACGCTCCGCTCGCGCGGCGCATGGCGCTGCAGGAAGTCGAGCACCAGCGCCGTCACGCGCTCGGGCTGTTCCTGCTGTACCCAGTGGCCGGCGCCATCGACGAAATGCACGCCGGTCATGTGCGTGCACGCGCTCTTCTGCATCCGCTCGAGCGCGCCCGGATTCTGATACGCGCCCCAGTCACTGCGGCCGGCGATGAACATCGACGGTTGATCGATCGTTCGCCCCGCGAAGAGCTGCAGATCGGTCGTGAACCTGCCGCTCGATCCGATGCGGTACGACTGGAGGCCACCCTGGAATCCGGTTCTCGCGTACTCGGTGCTGTAGACGCGGAGCTCGTCCTCCGGCAGCCACTTGCATGCGGCGATTTCGGCGGCCGACGGCATCTCGGGTGCGACCGTCTCCGCCATGCCCTTGTCGAGGTCCATGATGTAGTAGCGCGGCAGCTTCGCCCATTGCTCCGCTGTCCTCGCGCCGAGTGGAGCGGGCTGGTTCTGTTTCCAGTCCGCGCTCTTCATGTGGTAGTAGGCGCGCAGAAACGCATGCACGCCCTGGCGTGCGTGCCACATGTTGTCGTTGGCTTCGCGCGTCGAATAGTAGCGTTGATAGTGTTTGCGCGGCGGCGACAGCCTCGCCAGATCGTCGTAGATGCGATCGGCCGGCGCATTCGCTGGCGCGCTCGCCGCCGGCGGCGGTGCCGCGTTGGCGCTGTTGAAGGGCAGCGCCGGTGGACCGGCGAACGGCGCGCTCATCAACACGACGGAGCGGAAGATGTCGGGCCGCGCGACCGCACACCATGCGGCAACCGGCGATCCGAAATCGTGTCCGACGACGGCGGCAAGCGATTGGTAGCCGAGGGCGGACACCAGCGCCACCATGTCGGTCACTTCGTTCAGCGTCCGCCACGGCGCGAGATCATCGTCGAACTTCACCTCGGTGCCGCCGGTGCGCCCGTAGCCGCGCAAATCGGGCGCGATGACGTGATAGCCGGCCGCCGCCAGCGGCACCATCACCTTCCGCCAGCTGTAGGCAAGCTCCGGAAACCCGTGCACGAGCAGGATTGCCGGTCGCGCCGCCGCGCTGACCGGCGTGGCGAAGCCTGCGTCGAGCACGTGCATGCTGATTCCGTTGACGCTGTGGATGAAGCGCGCCCTCACGCCTCGAGGCAGGACGGCCGAGCTCAATGGCGCAGCGGCGGACTGCGCTGGCGTGGTCTGCGCACGCGCGCGTGATGCTTTGACGGCGGGCGCAAAAACGGCCAGCGCTTGAAGAATCTGACGCCGCGTCAGCATGTTTGCCATCGATGCCTCATGCCCGCGGCTCTACACCGCCGGCGGCAACCAGTACCCGAGGTGGACCTCGCGCGCCTCGCTCACCAACAGAGGACCGGTGATCGTGACATGTTCAGCGGCCCGGGCGAACAGTTCGCTGCACATCACCGTGTTCTCGGCAGTGAGGATGACTTCGCCATCGAGCGCGAGCAGCGCGCCGAACGGATGGTTGCCGGCGGCGCGCGCCTGGCGCGCGAGGTCGATGGCCAGCCGCGCCAGACGTTCGTACGTGGTCATGATCGCGTGGTGAAGCGCGAGGCGCGCATCGCTTTGGGCACGACTTTCCGGATGGCTTTTTCGCAGCGACTCGTACACGCGCGAAACAAGACATCCTCACCGGCGCGCGCCGGCTCCGATTCGGCCGGACTGACGACGCCGAGCACGACACGCTCCTCGTCGAGTGCCAGCGCGATGGTCAGGCCTTCCCGATGCGCGATCCGCGATCGATCGACGAGTTTGAAGCCGACCAATCGGCCGGCCTCGGGCTCGACCTCGGCCTCGCACCAGGCACAGTGCTGGATCGTGTAATCGAGATCGGCGAGCTCGACCTGTTCATGCGTCAGGGGATGATCGGGAACCAAATCGTAGACGGCATCGGTGAGCTCTGCGTCGAACCACGCGTCGAACATCTCGCGCGTGCGGTTCGGCGGCCAGTCATCTTCGCTCTCCATCCACGAGGCAAGCTCCTGCTCGAAGATGTCCTCCCAGAACTCGTCCAGGAACGCCAAAAGCTCTGGCTGTGGTTCTTCAGGAACGAGGTAGACGGTCCGGGTGCTTTCGGCCAGATCGGCCGTCAACGTCGGACCGCCATCGTCGAAGCTGTTGGCCCAGTCGATGTACGGTTGTTTGCGGGTGAGCGTAATCGCGGCCCGATAGAGAAACGACACGACAGAGATCCTACGCCCGAACCACCGGGCCGCGATCGATGATGATCGATCGAACTACTGCGGGCGCTTGAACAATCCGCCGTACACCGCTTTGCCGAGCACGTGTCCCTGCATCGCCTTGAAGACGTTCGCGCGCGTTTCGAACGCGTCGGCGGCCGGCTCGACGGTCAGTTTGGTATCGAGCGCGTAGATCTCGAACATGTAGTGATGCATCGGACCGGTTGCCGGCGCGCCCGGGCCGCGATACACCTGGCCGGTCGCGCTGATCTGATAGCTGCCGTCCGGCAGCTTCGGACCTTTCGGGGCGCCTTCGGGGATGCCGGTCGCGGTCGGCGGAATGTTCCACACGACCCAGTGCGCCTGATCGTCGGTGGTCTTGTTCCGGGCGACGTCGAGATCGCGCATGTTCAGCACGAACGACTGCGTGCCCGGCGGCGTATTCGTCCAGCTGATCGCCGGCGAGGTTCCTTCGCCCGGCGCGGCGCCCGGCGCGGCCTGGCTGAACTTCACCGGAATCTGGCCGCCATCCGGGAATCCGGACACCGTCAACGTCATGGCCGGAGCGGCCGGTGCGCCGCCGCGTTGTCCGCGCTCCTGCGCGCTCATCGGGATCGCGACGAGTAGGAAGACGATCATCAAGAGGACGAACCATTCGCTTGTGCGCATGCTGTTTCTCCTCAACGGCGAATGCCGCGAAACGCGAGGGATGTTAACACGCGATCGTTCCGAGCGTGGCTCGCTGGCGCTCCCTCTGACGGCCACGGCTGTGAAGACCATCCACAGCAGCGGGATGTACACGATCCAATAGAACGCAGCCACGCCAATCATGAAGAGCCACTGTTGGCGATCGAAGTCGCGCCACCGCCCGAACCCGAATGCGATGAACGCAAAGCCGACGAGCGGCGCCGCGTAGATCGCGGCGATCATCGCGATGCGCCCGACACTTCCGCCTCTTGTGCCGTCGACGCCTATCAACAGCGCGGCGGTGGCGAACCATATGGCCGGCGGCAATCCGAAGGCGAGAATCGCGGTCCCCACTCGTTGTCGGTCGATCGGGCGACTCACAGTCGTGCGTTTCGCAGACGTGCAATCTGCCGCGCCTTCTCGTTCAACGGACCCGAATCCGAGCAACGGCTGACCGCCATCGTCCCATCGTCGAGAATCGTCGCGTAAATCAGAAACTGTTCGCCGGTTTTGACCACAAGAGGCGGAAGAAAGTAGTCGCAGTCGCTGCGCGCGGTCGGAATGCGAACACGGCGATTGAGGTTGCCATGAAACTTCTCCACGACCTCGAGCTCGACATATTGAAGCGATCGAAACTCGACAATGCGGCCGATGAACACGACATCCTTCGGACCGAACTTCGCCGGCGCCGGCACGCGGACACAGTCACACGCCTCGGCTGTGCGCGCGGGCGCGAAGAATGCGAGCACCGCGAGGATCAGTACGCCACGAAGCCATTTCATACCGCTGCACCGACGGGCTCGTTTGCCGGAGCGGTCGCACGGCGACCGGCGAGCGCGTCCCACGATGGTCCGTGCCGCCGCGTCCAGAGGAAGAGCGCGATGCCGAACGCGACGTAACAGGCGACCGGGAGAATGCCTGACTCTCCGAGCCAGAGCTCGTTGTCTCCGCCCGCAAAGAATCTCGGGAAGAGCCACTGGGAAACTGCGTTGTGAACGCTGTGGAAGAAGACCGCCGGCCAGAGGCTTCCTGCGCGATACGACTCCCGCGCCCAGAGGAACGCCAGCGGCAGATCGGCGCTGGCGAAGAGCGCGAGCGTGATGAAGAAGTTGCCTGCGTTGACGTAGCCGGCGCCCGCCATGAGCGGTGCGTGATAGGCGAGCTGACACAGCCACACGATCGCGACGCTCCTGTGGACGCGAGCCGCGTCGAGACGCGGTTGGAGATAGCCGCGCCAGCCGATCTCTTCTCCCATCGCGGTGAATGTTCCGAACACGCCCAGGACAACGAGGTTGACGACCAGGTTGACGGCGACCTGCGGGCCGGTCGTCCATCTGCCGCCGCCTGGACTCCAATGCGCGATGCCCAGCGTCCACGCGATGGCGTACGCGGCGCCGTAGACCGCGAGCGGAACGGCGATCGGCCAGACGATCACCTGTGTAGCCGTTGTCCCCCATCGGGAGAGCGGCAGCGGCGAAACGAAGCCGCGATCGACGGTGCGGATCGCCACGACACGCCCGAGCGACGGTGCCCACATCGCGATCGGCGCCAGTGCAGCCCACGCCGGCGATTGCACGGTCCAGCCCGTCACGAAGCAGAGCAGCGCGATCGCCGTCGTGGCGCCGACCGAAACCGCAAGGAAGACGAGCAGCGGCCGCCACGGAATCATGTCGTCGGGTTATTTCAGCAAGCGGACCACGCCGATCGCGAACACCACGATAGCGAACACGAGAAGGATCTGGGGAAGGCCGAATTGCATCATGGTGATTTCGCCGTTGCGACGGTGAGAGTCGCGACGTAGTCGTCCGGGCGAATCTGTCGATCCAATCGCGGGTACGGCGCGAGCGCCACCAGCTTGACCACGTAGGCGAGATACGAGGTCTCCGATCCGCTGCGCTCGGCGGTGTGCAACTCCCGCTCGGCCGGGCTGCCGGCGGCGTGCGACAACCGCACGGCGACGACGGCATCACCCGCCCAGACACAAAGCGCATCCATCGGGCAGCGGGAGTCGGAGCGCACGCCGTCGAATGTGACCCTCAATCCATCCTGCAGAGTCGCCGAAGCGCCGGCGCGCAACTCGAACACCTGTCCGAGCTGGACCTCGGTCGGCGACGTGGAAGAGCCGCCGCACCCGAGGCTGACAATGGCGCCAAGGAATGTGGTGATGATCAGACCGCTCATGGTGAGCCCTTCGACTCGCCGCTCATGCTGTGCATGTCGAAGCATGAGCGTTGAGTCGAAGGGCTCAGGACGAGCGGTGACGGGCGGACGCCGATTCACCTGCTCACCGGCTTGGGCGTGTCCCACGCGCCCGGACGCAGGTAGTGGAAACGGATCAAGTACATGTTCTCGCCACGCCCGTGTCTTGCGATTTGCAGCAGGTCGTCGACACTGTCGAATCCCGACTCACGCGCCAGATCGTAGGTGACGTCGGAAATATCGATCGGCGCGATCGAGTCGACGACGATGTGGCCGTCGTCCATCTGGTAGCGGTGGCCGACCTTGACGTGCGGACGCGTCCAGACGCGAACGCTGCACCTGATTCGTCCGCGCCGGATTCCCTCGCGAAGGCGCTTCGTGAATACCACGGCCGTTCAGAGATCCCAGCCGCGGAGCTGATAGTACTTTTCCTTCGGTTCGCCGGTCCAGCCGTTGACGCCCTGCTTCGGCAGCCACTTCGGCGTCTTCGCCTCGAAGTGCCCGAAGAAGATGTTTCCGAACGCAAAGATCGTCATGACCACGCGATCTCGAACCACATCAGAGAACCCGCCTGTCTTTGCCGGCGACCAGTGCAGTGTAGCCCGCTGATCGACGTGCTTCAATCCGCGCCTGAATCGTTCCGGTTGGCAATCGATTTGCGCGCGAAATGGCGTTTGGAGGTCACCGATGCCCCGAGGCAGCAAAGAGAAGTACACCGACAAGCAGAAACGGCAGGCCGAGCACATCGAAGAAGGCTACGAGGAGCGCGGCGTGCCGCCCGAAGAAGCTGAACGGCGCGCGTGGGCGACGGTCAACAAGGTCCACG
>Ga0075435_100003388_pt1 | contig 10812 bp, 13 predicted proteins | sample RhiMethybrSRZTD4_FD_75302 | JGI IMG/M metagenome (GOLD analysis project Ga0075435, IMG submission 75302) | Populus rhizosphere microbial communities from Tennessee, USA - Rhizosphere MetaG P. TD hybrid SRZTD4 | ecosystem: Host-associated > Plants > Roots > Rhizosphere > Soil | place: USA... | reverse complement strand
CGCTCGTCCTGAGAGCGGTGGTGAGACGGACCTCGCTCGTCCTGAGAGCGGTGGTGAGACGGACTTCGCTCGTCCTGAGAGGGGTGCTGACGCCGAACTCGCTCGTCCTGAGCTTGTCGAAGGACGAGCGCGGGGCATCCATCGGGGCACGCGCGCGATGTACGATCGATAATCCTCGCCGTAGCGCTCCTCGAGCAACTCCTCTTCCCAGCGCACGATTGCGTGGTACTCGACGGCGAGCAGCACCACGATGATCGGCACCAGCCACACAAGCCGCGCAGCGATCGCGAACCCGACCCACAAGGCGATGTTGCCCAGGTAGAGCGGATTACGGACGACGGCAAACGGTCCCGTGACGACAAGGGGCCCAAGGCGATCGCTTCGCGTCCGAGAGACCGTCCCGATGTGATGAACGGCCCACAGGCGGATCGCTTCACCGATGGCAGTGACGGCGATCCCCAGGCCGATCAGCAGGTTGGACGATGACGTGCTGCCGGGAGGCAGAGCGAGAACGGCAATCGCCAGCGGTATGGGAATGATGGTGCGGTGGCGGAACAACCAGCCGCCGAGGCGGGTCATCGACGGGGCGGAGTATAGTTGATACAATTTCCGACTTGGTCGGTCGGATATCGCCAATGTCCTCCTCAGACACCTCTTCCGTGCTCGATCGGGTCCCGGGTTCGCCCTCCGTCCTCGACATGATCGGACGGACACCGCTGGTGCGGCTGCACCAGTTCGAACGCGAGACTCCGGGCGTCGATATTTACGCGAAGGCGGAATGGCAGAACCCAGGCGGATCGGTGAAGGACCGTGCCGCGGCGCGGATGATTCTCGACGGCGAAGCGAGGGGGAAGCTGACGCCGGATCGCACGATCCTCGACGCCACCTCAGGCAACACGGGCATCGCCTACGCGATGGTCGGTGCCGCGCGCGGCTACAAGGTCCAGCTGTGTGTGCCGGAGAACGCAAGCCCTGAGCGCAAGCTGATTCTGCGCGCGCTGGGCGCCGAGCTCGTGCTCACGAGTCCGCTGGAAGGCAGCGACGGCGCGATTCGCGAAGCGCGCCGGCTCTATGCGTCGGATCCCGATCGGTACTTCTATCCGGACCAATACAACAACGACGCGAACTGGCAGGCGCACTACGACACGACCGCGCCGGAAATCATCGAGCAGACGAGCGGACGCATGACGCACTTCGTCGCCGGCCTCGGCACGAGTGGCACATTCGTCGGCGTCGGACGCCGCCTGCGGAAATTCAATCCGTCGATTAAGCTGGTTTCGTTTCAGCCCGACTCGCCGTTCCATGGACTCGAAGGTCTCAAGCACATGGACTCGGCGATCGTCCCCGGGATCTACGATCCGACGCTGGCCGACGAAGACCTGCGGATTGACACCGAACGCGCCTACCGGATGGTGCGGCGTCTCGCGCGGGAAGAAGGCCTGCTCGCGGGAATCTCGTCGGGTGCTGCGATCGCCGCAACCCTCGACGTCGCGAAGCGTCTCAAGAGTGGCATTGTCGTGACGATTTTTCCCGACGGCGCTGAAAAGTACCTGACCGAGAGCTTCTGGACGGCGGAGCATCATGGCGGTTGACCGACTGTTGATCATCGCGGCCGACGTCGAGCAGTCGATTCGCGCGCACGGCCAGGAGACGTATCCGCACGAGTGCTGCGGCGCGCTCGTCGGCAAAGGCGACATCGTGACGACCGTCGTCGCGTTGCCGAACACGACCGAAGAAGGACCGCGGCGCAGGTTTCTGGTACGGCCGTCGGACTATCGGCAGGCAGAGCGGCGTGCGGCGGAAATGGGCGTCGAGTTGCTCGGCTTCTATCACTCGCACCCGGATCATCCGGCGCGGCCGTCGCAGTACGACCTCGATCACGCGTGGCCGACGTTCGCCTACATCATCGTGTCGGTGATGAACGGCGCGGCCGGCGACATGACCGTGTGGTATCTGAAGGACGATCGTTCGATCTTCGAAGAGGGCAGTCTGGATCATGGCGAAAATTCTCATTCCCACTCCGCTCAGACCGTACACGGACAAACAGGACGCGGTTGACGCGTCGGGCGCAACCGTCGGCGAACTGCTCGCCGATCTGACGCGCCGGCACGCCGGGCTCAAGCCTCACCTCTATAACGATCAAGGCAAGCTCCGCAGTTTCGTCAACGTCTACGTCAACGACGAAGACATCCGGTATTTGCAGAAGGAACAGACGCCGGTCACCGCGGGAGACACGGTCAGCATCATCCCGTCAGTCGCGGGCGGAGTCGACGCGGTTGCGGACGTCGGTCGTGTCCGGCTGCAGTCGAACCAGAAAACGCCGCCAGAGCTGACCAACGACGAGATCAAGCGGTACTCGCGGCACCTGATCATGCCGGAGGTCGGCGTCGAGGGTCAGCGAAAGCTGAAGGCGTCGAAGGTGTTGTGCATTGGCGCCGGCGGATTGGGATCGCCCGCCGCGATGTATCTCACGGCGGCCGGCGTGGGAACGCTCGGCATCGTCGACTTCGATGTCGTCGACTTCAGCAATCTGCAGCGCCAGATTCTCCACGGGACGCCCGACGTCGGCCGATCGAAGCTGGCGTCGGCGAAGGATCGGCTGCAGGCGCTCAATCCAAACGTCGAGATCGTCACGCACGAAGTGGCGATTTCCTCCGAGAACGCGTTGAAGCTTTTCGAGCCGTACGACGTCATCGTCGACGGCACGGACAATTTCCCGACGCGTTACCTCGTGAACGACGCGTGCGTGCTCACCGGCAAGCCGAATGCGTACGGCAGCATCTTCAGATTCGAAGGACAGGCTTCGGTGTTCGCGACCAAAGACGGTCCGTGCTATCGATGCCTCTATCCGGAGCCGCCGCCGCCCGGACTCGTGCCGAGCTGCGCCGAGGGTGGGGTGCTCGGCGTCTTGCCGGGAATCATCGGCGTGATTCAGGCAACTGAAACCATCAAGCTGATTCTCGGCGCGGGCGAGCCGTTGATCGGACGCTTCCTGATCTTCGACGCGCTGCGGATGAAGTTTCGCGAGCTGAAACTGCGTAAGGATCCGGACTGCCCGGTCTGCGGCACTCACCCGACCGTTACGGCGCTCATCGATTACGAACAGTTCTGCGGCGTGAGGCCGGCCGCCGCTGAGGCGACGCCGCTGAACACCGCCACCGAAATCACATCCGTTGAGCTCAAACAGAGACTCGACCGTGGCGACAGGCTGAAGATTGTCGACGTGCGCGAACCGAACGAATACCAAATCAACCGCATCCCCGGGTCGGAGCTCATCCCGCTCGGCGACGTGCCGAAGCGCGTCAACGAGCTCAACCCGGACGACGAGATCGTCGTGCACTGCAAGAGCGGCGTTCGGAGCGCCAAAGCTGCCGATTTCCTGAGGTCGGTGGGGTTCAAGCGGGTGCTGAACCTCAAGGGCGGCATTCTCGACTGGGTCGACAAAGTCGACCCGAGCCAGCCGAAATACTGACCATGGCCGGACACCGTATGTTAAAGTAGGACCAGACTAGTCGGATATGTTGAGGCTCTCGAAAAAGGCGGATTACGCCCTGATGGCGATGAAACATCTGGCGCTTCGAGGCGACCGGCGGTCTCAGGGTTCATCGTCGGCCAGGGAAATCGCGGAGCTCTACGACATTCCGATCGAGTTGATGGCGAAGGTGCTGCAACGCCTGGTGCGCCGCGGTCTGCTGGCTTCGCACCAGGGCACGCGCGGTGGCTATCAGCTGGCACGGATGCCGTCGCAGATTTCGGTCGCTGACGTGATTCAGGCGATCGATGGACCGGTCACCGTGACGGCGTGTTCGACCGACGACGGGCAGTGCGAGCAGTTCGCCAAATGCAACGTGCGCGACCCGCTGTGGCGCGTACGGGAGAGGATTCTGGCGGCGCTCGGCGAATGCACGATTGCGGAGCTTGCGGCGGATCCCCCGTCGCCGGCGGCCGCGCAGCCGGCGGTGCTTCACACGCATCTTTAGCCCTTCGGGGCGGCTCGAGAGGCGGCGGTAGCGCAGCCCTTCAGGGTTGTTAGAGAGAAATGATGGCGATCAAGCTTCCGATCTACATGGATTATCACGCGACGACGCCGGTCGATCCGCGCGTCGTCGAGACGATGGTGCCGTACTTCACCGAGCATTTCGGCAACGCCGCCAGCCGCAACCATCCGTTCGGGTGGGAAGCGGAAGAAGCGGTGGAGAAGGCGCGCAAGCAGGTGGCCGACCTGATCGGTGCCAACGCCAAGGAGATCGTCTTCACCAGCGGCGCCACCGAATCGGACAACCTCGCGATCAAGGGCGTCGCCGAGATGTATCGCGAGAAAGGCAATCACATCATCACCGCCGTCACCGAGCACAAGGCGGTGATCGACACGTGTAAACGCCTCGAGAAGGAAGGCTATCGGGTCACCTACCTGGCGGTGCAGAAGGACGGCCGCATCAGCCTCGACGAGCTCAAGGCGGCGATCACCGACAAGACGATCCTCATCACGATCATGGCGGCCAACAACGAGATCGGCGTCATCCAGCCGATCGCGGAGATTGGCGCGATCGCAAAGGAGAAGGGGATCCTGTTCCACACCGACGCGGTGCAGATGGTCGGCAAGGTGCCGTTCAACGTGAACGACCTCAAGGTCGATATGGCGTCGCTGAGCGCGCACAAGTTGTACGGACCGAAAGGCGTCGGCGCTCTCTACGTCCGGCGCCGCAATCCGCGCGTGCTGCTCGCGCCGATCATCGACGGCGGCGGCCACGAGCGCGGCATGCGATCGGGCACGTTGAACGTCGCTGGCATCGTCGGATTCGGAAAAGCGGCGGAGTTGTGCAAGCAGGAGATGGGCACCGAGAGCGAGCGTCTGCGAAAGCTGCGCGACGACCTCAACGACAAGCTGCATCAGAACCTCGATGAGATCTACATCAACGGGTCGATGGAGCACCGCCTGCCGCACAACCTGAACATCAGCTTCGCCTACGTCGAGGGCGAGTCGCTGCTGATGGGGATCAATGACGTCGCCGTGTCGTCGGGTTCGGCGTGCACCTCGGCGAGTCTCGAACCGTCGTACGTGCTGAAGGCGCTCGGCGCGGGCGACGACCTCGCGCACTCGTCGATCCGTTTCGGACTGGGCCGGTGGACGACGAAAGAGGAAGTGGAGTACGTGGCGGAGAAACTGACGCACGTCGTAACGCGTCTGCGGGAAATGTCGCCGCTCTACGAGCTGGCGAAAGAAGGCGTCGACCTCTCGACGATGCAGTGGCAGACAGAAGGACACTAAAGATATGGCTTACTCAAACAAGGTCATCGATCACTACGAGAACCCGCGCAACGTCGGCTCGCTGCCGAAAAACGACGTCAACGTCGGCACGGGACTCGTCGGCGCGCCGGAGTGCGGCGACGTCATGAAGCTGCAGGTCAAGGTGAACCCGGACACCGGGATCATCGACGACGCGAAGTTCAAGACGTTCGGCTGCGGCTCGGCGATCGCCAGCTCGAGCCTCGCGACCGAGTGGCTCAAGGGCAAGACGGTGGACCAGGCGCTCGCCATCAAGAACACGGATATCGTGGCCGAGCTCAGTCTGCCGCCGGTCAAGATTCACTGCTCGGTGCTCGCCGAGGACGCGATCAAGGCGGCCATCGCCGACTACAAGAAGAAGCAGCGAACGGGCGACGTGAAAACTGAAGAGAAGCAGCCGCAGCCGACGGCATAACAATCGCTACGTACAGGGTCATGATTCAGATCAGTGAAACCGCCGCGCGCAAGATCCGCACGTTGATGGCCAAGCAGGGCATCGACGAGGGCGGTCTGCGCGTCGGCGTGAAGGGCGGCGGATGCTCGGGGTTGAGCTATACGTTCTCATGGGAGAAGCAGCCGCGGCTCGGCGATGAGGTCTTCGAAGGACCCGACGGCGCGAAGATCTACGTGGACAAGAAGAGCCTGCTGTACCTCAACGGCACAGTGCTCGACTACGACACGAACATGATCAGCAAGGGCTTCGTGTTCAACAATCCGAACGCGAAGACGACGTGCGGCTGCGGCAGTTCCTTTGGCGCGTAGCGCCGACTTTTTCAGTTTCCTCGGCCTGCCCCGCAAGCTGAACCTCGACATGGCCGATCTCGAGCAACGGTATCGCGCGCTCAGCCGGCAGTTTCATCCCGACTACTTCTACAACGCGCCGGCGGCCGAGCGGCGGGCGAGCCTGGAGCAATCGTCGTATTTGAACGACGCGTATCGCGCGTTGAAGCATCCGGTGTCGCGGATCGAGTATCTGCTGCAGATCGAAGGCGTCGCGCCGAAGAGCGCCGCCGACTCGGCGAAGCAAGTACCGCCGGCATTGCTGGAGGAAGTGTTTGCGCTCAACGAAGAGCTCGATGAAGTGCGTGAGCTGCGCGCCGGCGGCGCGCCAGCGGAGGAGTGGAAGACGCGCCTCGAACGCGCCCGCACGCCGATCGATGCCAAGCGTGCGAAGCACGAGTCGCAGCTGCAGGAGTTATCGGCACGCTGGGACGCAGCCGTCGACGGCGGCGCGCCAGCCGAGGAGCGCCGCAGGATTCTGGAATCGCTGCGCGACCGCTTTCTCGAGCGGAACTACATCACGAATCTGCTCAGTGGAATCGAACGGGAGCTCGGGACGGACACATAGCTCCGTCATCAACGCAGGGGTCGACCCAGGTGTCGGCCCGAGATGTCATGAGTAAGGTTGTTGGAATAGATCTCGGAACGACGAACAGCCTCGTCGGCTACGTCAAGGACGGCGCGCCGGTCGTGATCCGCGACAAGAGCGGCGACGGCCTCGTGCCGTCCGTCGTGTCGGTCGCCGAGGACGGCAGCGTCAACGTCGGACGCGAAGCGCAGCGTCGTCTGCTGACCGACGCGCAACGGACGGCGTATTCGGTCAAGCGGTTCATGGGGAAAGGGCGGGAGGACGTTCGGCACGAAGCCGAGCACTTTCCGTTTCGCGTCAGCGGCGAAGCGGGCGGCGTCGTTCGCATCGGTCTTGGCGAGCGTGAGTTCACGCCGCCGGAGATCTCGGCGTTCATCCTGCGCGAGCTGAAGCGTCGTGCCGAAGCGCACTTCGCCGAGCAGGGGGAGGTCGACAACGAGGTCGATCGCGCGGTCATCACCGTACCGGCCTACTTCAACGACGCGCAGCGGACGGCCACCCGCGATGCAGGCCGTATCGCCGGACTCGAGGTGCTGCGCATCATCAACGAACCGACCGCAGCGTCGCTCGCCTACGGTCTCGACAAGCGGCACACCGGTCTCATCGCCGTCTACGACCTCGGCGGCGGCACGTTCGACATTTCGATCCTCCGCGTCGAGGACGGCGTGTTCCAGGTTCTGTCGACGAACGGCGATACGCATCTCGGCGGCGACGACATCGACGTGCTGTTGATCGATCGCGTGCTCGGCGATGCCCCGGTGGCGTCCGGGTTCGGCCGGACTCCCGAGCAGCTCCAGGAAATCCGCAAGGCGGTCATTCAAGCGAAACTGGATCTCTCCGAGCGCGAGGAAACAACGCTGAACGGCCAGCGCTTCACGCGCGCGGAACTCGAAACGCTGATCGCCCCGATTGTCGAGCGCACCCTCGGCCCATGCCGGCAGGCGCTCGCCGACGCCGGACTGCAGGCGTCGCAGATCGACGAAGTCGTGCTGGTCGGCGGTTCGACGCGCATCCCGCTCGTGCGCCGGAAGGTCGAGGAGTTGTTCGGCAGGACGCCGCACAGCGAGCTGAATCCCGACGAAGTGGTCGCGCTCGGCGCCGCCGTCCAGGCGGACATTCTCGTCACCGGCAACCGCGACATGCTGCTCCTCGACGTCACCCCGCTCTCGCTCGGCATCGAGACGATGGGCGGCGTGATGTCGAAGATCATCCTGCGCAACTCCACGATTCCCGCGACCGGCGGCGAGATGTTCACCACCGCCGTCGACAATCAGACCGCTGTCGACATTCACGTCCTTCAGGGCGAACGCGAGCTCGTCGCCGACAACCGGTCGCTCGCGCGCTTCAAGCTGCGCGGTATTCCGCCGATGCCGGCCGGCATGCCGCGCGTGCAGGTGCGGTTCCAGATCGACGCGAACGGCATCCTCAACGTGACGGCGCGCGAGGAGCGGACCGACGTCGAGCAGGCGATCGAAGTGAAGCCTTCCTACGGCCTGACCGACGAGGAAGTGGAGCGCATGCTCCTCGAGTCCTTCGAACACGCCGAGGCCGACTTCGCCGCGCGCCTGCTCATCGACGCGCGCAACGAGGCCGAAAGCGTGATCGCCGCGACCGAAAAGTCGCTGCGCTCGCCGGACTTCCCGGACATCGACAAGGCGGACCTCGCCCCGGGCGAGCGCCAGAAAATCGAGTCGGTCCTCGCCGGGCTGAAGATGGTGCTGAACTCGAACGATCGCGAGACGATTCAGAAGTGGACGCACGCACTGAACGACGCCACGCAGCATCTGGCCGAAGTGATGATGAATCGCTCGGTCCACGCGGCGCTGTCGGGCAGGAGCGTCAATGAAATGTAGCCATGCCTAAAGTCACTTTCATCATCGACGGCGAGTCGACGACCGTCGAGTTCGAGACGGGCAAGCTGCCGTACTCGCATCACGGCAAGCCCGAGTCGTTTCTCGACGTCGCCAAGAACCTGGACATTCCGCTCGAGCACGCCTGCGGCGGCAGCTGTGCCTGTACGACCTGCCACGTCTTCATCCGTGAGGGCGCGCAGCATCTCAGCGAGATGCAGGACGACGAAGCGGATCGACTCGACACCGCGTGGGATCTGCGGCCGGAGTCGCGTCTCGGCTGCCAGGCGGTGATCTCCGGCGACGTCATCTGCGAGCTGCCGATGTACACGCGGAACTACGTGCAGGAAGGCGGCGGCATCCAGCTCGGGAAATCGGACAAGAAGGAGCGCAAAGCGCAGGAGGTCACGCCGTGAAGTGGACCGATTCCGAGGACATCGGCATCGCGCTCGCGGAGAAGTTTCCCGACCTCGATCCGCTGACCGTTCGCTTCACCGATCTTCGGGAGAAGGTCTTGGCGCTCGACGGCTTCGATGACGATCCGAAGACGTCGAACGAGCCGAAGCTCGAGGCCATCCAAATGGCGTGGCACGAAGAATTCAAGGACGCTCAGGAATAAGCGCAGTGGCCGTCCGCGACATGTTCCGGCCCGGCATGCGCGGCTACCTCGTGCCGATGGCCGCCGGCGTCGCGTTGACCGTCAGCGCGTTCCTGCCGTGGGTGATCATCGGCGAGTACTCGCGCCGCGGTGTGCCCGACGTGTGGGCGCTCTGGGTCGCCGGGCTGGGCGCCCTCGCCGCCGTTCTCGCGACGCTCAGCATGATCACCCGGAAGAACTCGCGCCACCCGCTGCTCGTCATCGGCCTCTGCTCGCTCGGCCTGACCTTTCTCGCCTGGCGCATCGTGCCGCGCTCGGCCGAACAGGGCGCGCGCACCTGGGCGCAAGCGGTCGCGATTGCCGACGGCGTGCCGGCATCCGCGGTCGAGGAGGCGCATGCGATCGCCGGCAGCGGCATCTACGTCGGTCTGGTTGCCGCGACGGTGCTCGTCGCCTTCGGCCTGACGATCGTCGTCAAACGCGCCTCGCAGCCATACATCGCCGTCGATCCCGACGACGACGTATGAGCGTCCTCATCGGTACGCAGTTCTACGCCGCCCACGGTGACAGCGAACGGCGTCAGGCGCTCGCCATGGACGCGCTCGGCGCATTGCAGGACGTCGAGATCGTCGATCTGCAGTGGGATCCGACGCCGCCGTGGCGACCGTGGATTCGCACGGTGTGCGACCTGCGCGCCGATTCGCGCAGCGTCAGCGGCTGCGGCGGCCGCCGCAAACCGATCACGACCGACGTGATGCGGGCGCTCGCCGATCTGGCGGAGCGCGGCGGTCATCGCTATTTCATGATGACCAATGCCGACATCATCGTGACGCAGGCGGCGATCGCGCTCGTCGAGAACAGCGGGAAAGAGACCTACGCGTTCTCGCGCCTCGACGTCGATCGCGAAACCGGACGGGAGCTCGAGCCGACGCTGTCGGGTCTCGACGCATTTGCATTCGACGTCGCCTGGTGGCGCGCGAACCGGCATCGCTTCCGTCGCTACATCATCGGCGAGGCATGCTGGGATGTCGTCTACGCGGCCATCGCGATGTGCCATGGCGACGGCATGATTGCCAGCGGCGGCGAGATCCGGCACGAGCGGCATCCCATGGAATGGGGCACCGGCGCGTTCGCCGACTACAACGGCTACCTGGCGGCGATCGACAATCGCTACTTCTCGCTGTGGTGCGAGTACTACGAACGGCTGATGGAAGGGCGCGCGCGCGGCGCGTCGCTCGACGAGGAGCGCAATTTGTGCAAGCGCGTGTTCGTGTGGCAGCCGTCGGCGGCCGCCGCCGTGAAGCAGATTGGCCGGAGCGTCAAGGCACGAATCGGCTACGGCCGCAAGCGTACGCGATGGAACCGTGAGCGGCCGAAGGACACGCAATGAAGCGCGCCGTTGTGACGGGAAGCAGCGGCCTCATCGGATCCGAGGCGGTGCGGTTCTTCGACGCACGCGGCTGGGAGGTCCACGGGGTCGACAACAACATGCGCGCCGACTTCTTCGGCCCGAGTGGGGACACGCGCTGGAACCAGCGCCGCCTGGAAGAGCTTTTCACATCGTTCCACCATCATGAACTGGATGTTCGCGATCGTCCCGGGGTGGCCGCCTGCGTGCGCGAGTTGCGGCCGCGACTGATTGTCCATGCCGCAGCCCAGCCGAGTCACGATCTGGCAGCGTCGCGTCCGTTCGACGATTTCGACGTGA
>Ga0075435_100003386_pt1 | contig 10813 bp, 8 predicted proteins | sample RhiMethybrSRZTD4_FD_75302 | JGI IMG/M metagenome (GOLD analysis project Ga0075435, IMG submission 75302) | Populus rhizosphere microbial communities from Tennessee, USA - Rhizosphere MetaG P. TD hybrid SRZTD4 | ecosystem: Host-associated > Plants > Roots > Rhizosphere > Soil | place: USA... | reverse complement strand
GGCTTCGGACATCATCAAAGGCGTCGCCTCAGGTATCGGCAATTCCGTGTACTACGTCGGCGCGAAAACCGGCCGCGACGGCATCCATGGCGCGACGATGGCGTCGGCGGAGTTCGACGATAAATCGGCGGAGAAGCGTCCAGCGGTCCAGGTCGGCGATCCGTTCATGGAGAAGCTGCTGCTCGAGGCGTGCCTCGAGGTGATGCAGACCGACGCGCTCGTCGGCATCCAGGACATGGGCGCCGCCGGCCTGACCTGTTCGACGACCGAAATGGGATCGCGCGGCGGCGCCGGCGTCGACATCGACGTCGCACACGTACCGCAGCGCGAAGCGGGGATGACGCCGTACGAGATCATGCTCTCGGAATCGCAGGAACGGATGCTGCTCGTCGTCAAACGTGGACGCGAGGCCGAGGTCGAGCGGATCTTCGACAAATGGGATCTGCACGCCGTGCACATCGGCGAGGTGACTGGCGATGGCATGCTGCGCGTGAGGAACAACGGCGCTGTCGTCGCCGAGATTCCCAATCGCGCGTTGACCGACGAGGCGCCGTTGTATCGCCGTCCGATGGCGGAACCCGAGTATCTCGCCGAGGTGCGAACGCTCGACCTCAACGCGCTCCGCGATGGCGCACGAACGCGTCAGCCGAACGGGAACGAGGCGCTGCTCGCGCTGCTGAGCTCGCCGACCATCGGCAGCAAGAAATGGGTCTACCGGCAGTACGATCACATGGTCCGCACCAACACGATCAACTATCCGGGCTTCGGCGCCGGGGTGGTGCGGATCAAAGGGACGAGTCGCGGGCTCGCCTTGTCCGTCGATGGGAACGGACGATACTGCTATCTCGATCCGTATCGCGGCGCGATCCTGGCGGTCGCGGAGGCGGCACGCAACGTCGCCTGCGCTGGCGCGCGCCCGCTGGGCGCGACCAACTGCTTGAACTTCGGCAACCCCGAGCGCCCGGCGATCATGTGGCAGTTCGCGAAGGCGGTCGAAGGCATCGGCGCGGCGTGTCGCGCCCTCGACGTGCCGATTACCGGTGGCAACGTCAGTCTCTACAACGAGACCGACGGGAAAGCGATCTATCCCACGCCGGTCATCGGCGTCGTCGGCCTGCTCGAGCGCGCCGACCGTGTCGTCAGTCGGCGCTTCCAGCGATCCGGCGACGCGATCATTCTGCTTGGTGAGGGGCGCGGCGAACTGGGGGGCAGCGAGTACTTGAAGGTGGTGCACGATCTGGTGCGGGGCGCGCCGCCGTCGATCGATCTCGAGGCGGAGCGGGCGCTGCAGGATCTGCTGGTCACGCTGGCGACCGACCGGCTGATTCATTCGGCGCACGATTGCTCGGACGGAGGGCTCGCGGTCGCGGTGGCGGAGTCATGTTTCGACACGGAAGGAATGGGGGCGGAGGTGTCGATCCCTGGCGTCGAGATCGTGCGCGATGCGGCGATGAACACGGCTGCGGCGCTGTTTGGCGAATCGGCGTCGCGCGTGCTCGTGTCGGCCGTGCCGGAAGACGCGACTGCCGTCCTCCAACGCGCGGCGGCGTTGAACGTCCCGGCGCGCATGATTGGCCAGACAGGTGGCAACCTGCTGCGAATTGCCGTTGCCGGCGAGACGTCGATCGATGTCCAGATCCATGAGGCGGAGCGGGTCTGGAATGGAGCGATTGAGCGCTACTTCGCGAGACGGGTGGCGTAATGCTCGACAAATTCCGAGACGAGTGCGGCGTCTTCGGCATCTTCGGCCATCCCGAAGCCGCCAACATGACCTATCTCGGGCTCTATGCCTTGCAGCATCGGGGACAGGAGAGCGCAGGCATCGCGGCGTCCGATCTCGAACGCGTGCGGATTTCGCGCGCGATGGGCTACGTCGCCGACGCATTCGACGCCCCGACGCTCGCGCAGCTGCCGGGAGGGCTGGCGATCGGCCACGTGCGCTATTCGACCGCTGGGGAGAGCAAGCTGTCGAACGCGCAGCCGATTCTGATCGACTGCTCCCACGGCCAGATCGCGTTGTGCCACAACGGGAACCTCGTGAACGCGCGCGAGCTGCGCGACGAGCTGGTCCGGCAGGGTTCGATCTTTCAATCGAGCAGCGACACCGAAGTCATCCTGCATCTCTACGCCCGGTCGAAGGCGCCGACGATCGAAGACGCGATCGTCGAGTCGGTATCGCAGGTGCAGGGTGCATTCTCGCTCGCGATGCTCACCAAGGACTGTCTGATCGCCGTTCGCGATCCGCACGGTTTCCGCCCGCTCGTGCTCGGACGACTGGGCGACGCGTACGTGGTCTGCTCGGAAACGTGCGCGATGGATCTGATTGGCGCCACCTACCTGCGCGACGTTGCGCCCGGCGAGATCCTGGTGATCTCGGCGAACGGCCTTCGATCGATCAAGCCATTCGCGCCGGCGCCGATCAACCAGTGCATCTTCGAACACGTCTACTTCGCGCGCCCCGACAGCTATGTGTTCGGCCGGAGCGTGAACGAAGTCCGCACTGAGCTCGGTCGGGTACTCGCACGCGAACAGCCCGTGGACGCCGACGTCGTCGTGCCGGTGCCCGATTCAGGCGTGTGCGCCGCCGTCGGCTATGCGGAACAAGCAGAGATCCCGCTGCGCATGGGCCTCATCCGGAACCATTACGTCGGCCGCACGTTCATTCAGCCGCAGGCCTCGATTCGCCATTTCGGCGTGAAAGTGAAGTTGAATCCCGTCCGCAGCATCCTCGAAGGCAAGCGGGTCATCCTGGTCGACGATTCGATCGTCCGCGGTACGACGAGCCGCAAGATCGTCCGGATGGTGCGTGCGGCGGGCGCCAGGGACGTGCACGTCCGGATCAGCTGTCCGCCGACGATTTCGCCGTGCTTCTACGGCGTCGACACGCCGAGCAAGGCCGACCTCATCGCCGCGACGCACACCATCGAGGAGATCCGCCAGTATCTCGAAGCCGATAGCGTCGCCTATCTCAGTATGGAAGGCTTGATGAGCGCCGTCGACACGGATCGAGCGTCGTACTGCAGCTCGTGCTACACGGGGCGGTATCCCGTCGAATTTCCGCGCGACGAGGCGCGCTACCTCCAGCTCGCGCTGAAGCTCGACAAAGAAAAAGAGCCGGTCGCGAAGTGAGCTCTCCACCACGGAGGACACGGAGGCGAGATCGCGCACGCGCTCTTCTTAGTGGCCTTTGTGCTCTTTGTGTCCTTTGTGTCTTTTGTGTCTGTGCCGCGCGAAGCGCCGCGCAGGAACCGAGCGCGCCGCAGGCCGTCTCCCCCGCCCAGCTCAAGGCCGCGATCGACAAGCTCGGCGATCTGGACTACGCGACACGGACCAACGCCTCGCGAACGATCCGGCGGACCGCGACGGCGCAAGCCGTGCCGGCGCTCCTGCAGGCCGTGGCGGAGCACACTGACGGCTACGTGCGCTACCGGGCGCTGGTGCTGCTGACCGGATTCAACGATCCGCGCGCGAAGGACGCGATGCGCGAGTCGCTCACCAGCCCGAACGATCGGCTGCGAACCGTCGGCTACAGCTTCTTCGAACACAACCCCGATCGCACGATGACGCAGACGTTTCTCGCCGCGCTCGACAAGGAGCGCGGCGAGTTCGTGCGGCCGGCGCTCGTCCGCGCGCTCGCCGCGCTCGGCCCGCAGCCGGTGCTCGTCCGCGACGTGAGCCGCGGCGAGGACTTCTTCCGCAGTGCCGTGATCGAGGCGCTTGGCGATTACAAGGCGGCGTATGCGTTCGACGCGATTACAGCGGTCGCCAAGGTCGAGGGCCCGCTGCAGGACGATGCGGCGATCGCGCTTGGAAAAATCGGCGACAAGCGTGCGCTCGAAACGCTCGCCGCGCTGCAGCGCAGCGCTGCGCGCAAGACGCAGCCGTCGATCGCCGCGGCCATCTGTCTGCTCGGCGTCAACTGCTCGTCGCACGAGAACTACCTCGTCGAGACGCTCAAGTTCGCGTCGAAGAACGCCGGCTTTCAGGAGCTGCTCCGCGGCGCGGCCGGCGGACTGGGCGTGGTTGCCGTCGCCGGACACGAGGAAGCGGTCGAGCCGCTGTTCGACATCGGCATTCCCGCGCGCGACGACTCGACGCGCGCGCCGGTCGCCCTCGCGCTGGCGACCATCGCGCTTCGCAAGACCCCGGTGATGCTGGCGGTCCTCGAGAAGCGGCTCGATCGCGACTCGGCGCTGGCACTCCTCGCCGAAGGGTTCGACATGCTCGAAGAAGACCTCGACAAGGAACGCTTCTTCGCCCTGGCGCGCCGAACCTACTGGGATTCGCCGCAGACCTCGCCGCGCCGCGCGCTGATGCAAACCATCATCGGGAAGTTGGATTTCTGATGGACTACAAGGCCGCGGGCGTCGACATCGACGCCGGCAACGAGACCGTTCGCCGCATCAAGGCGCTCGCGCGCGGAACGTTCACGCCCGGCGTGCTGTCGGACATCGGCTCGTTCGGCGGACTGTTCCGGCTCGGCGATTCCTTTCAGGATCCGGTGCTCGTCTCGAGCGCCGACGGGGTCGGCACGAAGCTCAAGATCGCCTTCATGACCGGCCGCCACGACACCATCGGCGCCGATCTCGTCAACCATTGCGTCAACGACATCATCGTGCAAGGCGCCGAGCCGCTGTTCTTTCTCGACTATCTGGCAACGGGCCGCCTGTCTCCCGACGTCGCCGAGCAGGTCCTGACTGGCATCGCCGGCGCCTGCAAGAAGAACGGGTGCGCGCTGCTCGGCGGGGAGACCGCCGAGATGCCCGGGTTTTACGCCGACGGCGAGTACGACCTGGCCGGATTCATCGTCGGCGCGGTCGAGAAGACGAAAATCGTCGACGGCCGGATGATCGTGCCGGGCGACGTGTTGATCGGTTTCCCGTCGAGCGGGCTCCACACCAACGGCTACTCGCTGGCCCGCCGCATCTTCTTCGAGCTGGCGCAGTGGAAGCCGGACAAGTTGGTGCGCGAGCTCGGCGTCACGCTCGGCGACGCGCTGCTCGCGACGCATCGGTCGTATCTGCCCGTTGTCCGTCCGCTGCTCGAGCGACAGTACGTGCGCGGCATCGCGCACATCACCGGAGGCGGCATCACCGAGAACCTCCCGCGTGTGCTGCCCGAGGGTTGCGCCGCTGAAATCGATCGCCGGGCGTGGTCGCTACCGCCGATCTTCCGTCTGCTCCAGCAGCACGGCCGGATCTCCGACGAAGAGATGTTCCGGACCTTCAATATGGGCATCGGTTTGATCGTTGCCGGCGCGCCGCGCGACGCCGAGCGGATCATCGACGCCGTGTCTCTCGCCGGCGAGCCGAACGCGATGCGCATCGGCTTCGTGGTGTCGGGCGACCGCACGGTTCGATACGTGTAGTTGCCGGTGGGCCACGCCCCGTTTCGATCCCGGCGCCTCGGCATCCTCATCTCGGGGCGCGGCAGCAATCTTCAATCGATCATCGACGCCGTGGCACAGGGTCGGCTCGATGCGACCGTCGCCGTCGTGATCTCGAATCGTGCCGAAGCGGCGGGACTGTTGCGCGCGCGGGAGGCGGGCCTCGAAGCGCTGCAGCTGAGCCCGCGTGACCACCCCAATCGCGATGCCTACGATAGGGCGGTCGTCAGCGCGCTCACCGCCCGCGGCGTCGACCTGGTGTGTCTCGCCGGCTTCATGCGGCTCGTCGGCCGGCCCTTCCTCGACGCGTTCCCCAACCGGATTCTCAACATCCACCCGTCGCTGCTGCCGTCGTTCCCTGGTGTCGAAGCGCAGCGTCAAGCGCTCGAGCATGGCGCGCGCATCAGCGGAGCGACGGTTCACCTCGTCACCGACGAACTGGACGGCGGTCCGATCGTGCTTCAGTCGGCGGTGCCGGTCCTCGCCAACGACACCGTCGACTCGTTGTCGGCGCGGATCCTCGTCGAGGAGCATCGCATCTATCCGGAGGCGATCGCGTTGGTGCTCGCCGGCGGCTGGTCGCTCGACGGGCGCCGATTCGTGCCGGCGGAATCCGCGCCATGATCGCCGCCAACACGCTCGCGCTGCTTCTCCTCCAGATCACCGTGATTCTGATCGTCGCGAAGCTGACGGCGGCGCTCGTCGCGCGCGCAGGCCAGCCCGCGGTGATCGGCGAGATGCTCGGCGGTCTGCTTCTCGGTCCGTCCTTGTTCGGCTGGGTGGCGCCGTCGGTCCATCGCGCGATCTTTCCCGCAGGATCGACCGGCACGCTGCAGCTCCTGAGTCAGATTGGCGTCATCCTCTTCATGTTTCTCGTCGGCTGCGGGCTCGATCTCACTCGCGTGACGCGCAGCGCGCGGACTGCGCTCGTCGTCAGCTATACGAGCATCGCCGCGCCGATGCTGCTCGGCATCGCGTTGTCGTCGCTGATCGTACGAGACTACGCGCCGCCCGGCGTCCGCTTCCTGCCGTTCGCGCTGTTCATCGGCACCGCGATGAGCGTCACCGCCTTTCCGGTGCTCGCGCGAATCATCGCCGAGCGGCGTTTGACCGCCACGTTCCTCGGCTCGACGGCGATCGCCTGCGCGGCCATCGACGACGTGACCGCGTGGTGCATCTTGAGCGCGGTGGTCGCGGTGGCGAAAGCCAGCGGGCTCGTCGGGGCGGCGATGACGATCGCCATGGTGGCGGTTTTCGCGGCGCTGATGCTGCTCGTGATCCGTCCGCAGATCGGCCGTTTCGGCGTGAGCCGGAGAGGGTCCGGCGACGGCGTGTTCGTCGCGGCACTGGTCTTCGCCTTTGCGAGCGCGGTCGTCACCGAAATCATCGGTGTTCACGCCATCTTCGGCGCCTTCCTCGCCGGTGTTGCGCTCTCGGCGAATTCGTCGGTGCGGTCGCTGGTGGAGGAACGGATCCACTCGCTGGCGTCGGCGATGCTGGTCCCGCTGTTCTTTGCCGCCGCGGGGCTGCGAACCGAGCTGTCTCTTCTCGCCGGGACTCGAAACTGGCTCGTGTGCGCCGCCATCATTGCCGTCGCGATCGTCGGCAAGCTTGGCGGAGGCGCGCTCGCCGCGCGATGGACGGGCATGGCGTGGCGCGACTCGCTCGCGCTCGGCGTCCTCATGAACACGCGTGGCCTCATGGAGTTGATCGTGCTCAACGTCGGCTACGAACTCGGCATTCTGTCGCCGACGTTGTTCTCGATGATGGTCCTCATGGCGCTCGTCACCACGGGCATGACCGCGCCGCTCTTGTCGGTGCTGCGCGCGAACGTTGGCGCGGTGGAGGCGCGAAGCGCGAGATGAGCGAGTGGAGCGAAGACGATTCGTCCCTCTACCGCGAGATCGCCGACGTCGCGGTGCCGCGCCGTGACGAGATGATGCGTACAGTCGTCACCGCGGTGCCCTTCGCCGTGAACGAATCGTTTCGCATCGTCGAGCTCGGATCGGGTGACGGGCGATTGGCGGCGGCGCTGCTCGAGCAGTTCCCGCAGTCGGCGATCACGGCGCTGGACGGATCCGAATCGATGCGCGCGCAATCGACGGCGCGATTGGCGCCATTCCGCGAACGCGCCCGCGTCCGAGCGTTCGAGATCGCGTCGCTCGACTGGTGGGACGTGATGTTCGGCGCGGATCTCGTCGTGTCGTCGTTGTGCCTGCACCATCTGAACGACGCGAAGAAGCAGTATCTGTACAAGGCGGCCGCCGATCGACTGTCACCGCGCGGTGCGCTCCTCATCGCCGACCTGGTCGCGCCGATGCATGCGTCGGCGCGGCGCGCGGCCGCAGACGAATGGGACGCGAGTGCCAGCGCCCGAGCGAACGCACTCGGCCGGCCGGAGCTCTACGAACGATTCATCGCGTCGGAATGGAATCATTTCAGGTTTCCCGACGAGATGGATCGGCCGTCGGCGCTCTTTCACCATCTCGTCTGGCTGAAGCACGCAGGCTTTGCCGCGGTCGAGTGCTATTGGGCGTTTGCCGGCCACGCCGTCTTCGGCGGGCTGAAATAAAGCGATCGTGACGCGATCGCGTCACGCGGACGTTTCGATCGTCAGCACCGCGACTTCCGGAGGGCAGTTGACTCTGACGGGAAGGTAGATCGTTCCGACACCGCGGCTGACGAACATCGTCGTCCCTTCGCGCCGCCCGATGCCGGAGATGACCGGGAACTTCTGCGCGGCGACGGCACCGAGGATCGGCACGACGACCTGTCCGCCGTGCGTGTGCCCGGAGAGAACCAGCGGAATTCCAAATCCGGCGGCTTCGGTCAGGCGTCGTGGATCGTGCGCCAGGAGCATCGTTCCCGCGCCGGCGCCTCGGATCAGCGGTGAGATGTCTGATGGGCGCTTGGTCCAGAAGCGGATGCCGACGATGTCGAGCGCTTCGCCTTTGATGGTGACGCGCGTCCGCGCATCCTTCAACATCTGGACCCCGTTCTTCGCCAGCGCCGCCGGCATGTCGTGATCGTCGTCGTGGTTGCCGAGGATGCCGAACACGCCGTGCGGCGCCGACAGCGGCGCCAGTGCTTCTGCGGCGGGCCCGACGAACCGGCGATCGCCCCAGGTCACGTAATCGCCGCCCAGGACGATGAGATCGGGGCGCTCGTTCATCAAGGCGGTCACGGCCGCGGCCACGTCCTGATGCGGGACCAGCTGACTGCGGTGGACGTCAGTCAGTAAACCGATTCGCAGGCCCGATAATCCCGGCGGCAGGCCGCTCGTGGCGATCGTTTCGCGCGTGACTTCGAGCTCATGACGTCCGTAGAGGTAGCCGTACGCGCCCGTGCCGCCGACGACGCCGACACTCGAGGCGAGCAGTGTCTTCAGCACGCCGCGACGAGTCACCAGCATCGACTGTTATAGTAATCGGATTACTGCATGACCAATCTCTATGATGAACTGCAGTGGCGCGGGATGGTGTACGACGCCACCGAAGGTTTGGCGGAAGTTTTCGCGAAGGAACGCGTGACCGCCTACATCGGATTCGATCCGACGGCGTCGAGTCTTCATGTCGGATCGCTGCTCACGGTGATGGGTCTCGCGCGCTTGCAGCGCTGCGGCCATACGCCGATCGCGATCGTCGGCGGCGGGACCGGGATGATCGGCGATCCGAGCGGCAAGTCGCAGGAGCGTTCGCTTCTGTCGCGCGAGCAGATCGAGGAGAACGTCGCCGGCATCAAGACGCAGCTCTCGCGCTTCCTCGATTTCGACGCGCCGGCGAACGCGGCGCGTCTCGTCAACAACGCGGATTGGCTCGCCGACTTCGATCTGCTGGGATTTCTCCGCGACACCGGGAAATATTTCACCGTCAATTACATGCTGCAGAAGGAGTCGGTGAACCGGCGTCTCGAGAGCGAGGAAGGCATTTCCTACACCGAGTTCAGCTACCTGCTGCTGCAGGCGCGCGACTTCGTCGAGCTGTTCGACCGCTACGACTGCACGCTGCAGATGGGCGGCAGCGATCAGTGGGGCAACATCACCGCCGGGATCGACTTGATCCGCAAGCTTCGCGGCAAGAAGGCGCATGGTCTCGTGTGGCCGCTGATGAAGACGGCGTCGGGCGCGAAGTTCGGGAAGACCGAAGCCGGAACCGTCTGGCTCGATGCGGCTCGAACGTCGCCGTTCAAGTTCTATCAGTTCTGGTTGAACACCGACGACCGTGATGTCATCGGGCATCTCAAGTGCTTCACGTTTCTCGATCGCGAGGCGATCGCGGCGCTCGAACAGGCGACCACGGCTGCGCCCGAGAAGCGCGAGGCGCAGCGCGTGCTCGCGCGCGAGGTGACGTCGCTCGTGCACGGAGCCGACCAGGTCGTCCGCGCCGAACGCGCATCGGGGGTGTTGTTCGGTGAAGACATTGCGACGCTCGACGCCGACGATGTACTCGCCGTCTTCGCGGACGTTCCGTCGACCGAGCTTCCGGCCGACGCGCTCGGCGGCGATGGAATCGGCGTCGTCGATCTCGTCGCGCGGGTGCAGCTCGCGCCGTCGAAAGGCGAGGCGCGCCGGCTCGTCCAGTCCGGCGGGATCTACGTCAACAACCGGCGGATGACGGATCCTTCTGCGCGGCTGAGCCGCGACCAGGCCATCGGAGGACGGCTGTTCGTACTGCGGAAAGGGCAGAAGCAGAACCATGTCGTCCGGCTGACTTGACGCTGGGCGCTGCGTACGAGATACTGTGCGTTCGTTTGGCGCGGGAAATTCGGACGACTGCCAGCGACCTCTTCAGCGGCGCTGTTCTTCGGTCGAGCGGGCAAACAACCTCAGCAGTCAAGATTCAGCGCAACGAGCTGGAAATTCTGGTTGACACGGTTGGTTCGCGCTAGTAACCTCAGAAGGTTCCCCTAAACGAGCCGCATCCGACATGCGGTGAGGCCTCTCCGGCGGGTCCGGGGCGGTGGGACCGGCGATGAAACGGGCCGCGAGGCCCGTAGACAGCTGGATACCCCAAACAACGTCGGTCGGGCGCCACGGGCGCACGAGCGGTCGGTTCTTTGAAAACTAGATAGTGCGTGCAAGCACACACAACCCGTCTCCGATGCCATCCGGCATCGGGACAATGAGTGTCAGCGCGTGGTACCGCGGAATCGGCCGACTGGAGTTGTCAGTCCGTGCGAGAGCGGCTGGCGGTAAACCACGATCATAAAAAACGGATTGAACAACGCAGAGCCAATCAATCGGCGCTCGCGTTAAGAGTTGTTCCCTGAGCGAGCTCGCGCAAGCGAGCGAGCCGAAAGGGCAACGCCTTTAACATGAGAGTTTGATCCTGGCTCAGAATCAACGCTGGCGGCGTGCCTAACACATGCAAGTCGAACGCGAAAGTCCCGCAAGGGATCAGTAGAGTGGCAAACGGGTGAGTAACACGT
>Ga0075435_100003384_pt1 | contig 10816 bp, 7 predicted proteins | sample RhiMethybrSRZTD4_FD_75302 | JGI IMG/M metagenome (GOLD analysis project Ga0075435, IMG submission 75302) | Populus rhizosphere microbial communities from Tennessee, USA - Rhizosphere MetaG P. TD hybrid SRZTD4 | ecosystem: Host-associated > Plants > Roots > Rhizosphere > Soil | place: USA... | reverse complement strand
GCTGGTGCAGCCCGATCGACGGCTCGTCGAGCACGTAGAGCACGCCGACGAGGCCGGAACCGATCTGCGTGGCCAGCCGGATCCGCTGCGCCTCGCCGCCGGCCAGCGTGGCCGACGCCCGGTCCAGCGTCAGGTAGTCGAGCCCGACGTCGAGCAGGAACCCCAGCCGGGCGTTGACCTCCTTGAGGATCCGCCCGGCGATCTGGAAGTCCCGCTCGGACAGGTTCAGCGCCAGCAGCAGTTTGGCGAGCTCGCCGATGGGCAGCGCGCAGAACTCCGCTATCGACTTGCCGTCCACGGTCACCGCCAGGGACACCGGCTTCAGCCGGGCCCCGCGGCAGGTGGGGCAGGGCACCTCGCGCATGTAGCCGGCGAACCGCTCCCGGCTGGAGTCGCTCTCCGCCTCCGAGTGCCGGCGCTCGATATAGGGCACCACGCCCTCGAAGTTGGTGTAGTAGGACCGCTCCCGGCCGTACCGGTTCTTGTAGCGGACGTGCACCTGGTCGTCGTACCCGTACAGCAGCGCCTTCTTCGCCGCCGTGGGCAGCCTCGACCAGGGCGTTCCCAGGCGGAAACCGAGCGCCGAGCCCAGCGCCTCCACCAGGCGCAGGAAGTAGTCGCTGACATGCCCGGCGCTCCACGGGCCGATCGCGCCTTCGGCCAGGGTCAGCGACGGGTCGGGGACGACCAGCTCCGGGTCCACTTCCATCCGGGTGCCGAGGCCGGTGCAGTCCGGGCAGGCGCCCCAGGGGGAGTTGAACGAGAACGAGCGCGGCTCCAGCTCCTCGAACGAAAGGTCGTCGTAGAGGCAGGCCAGGTGCTCGGAGTACATCCGCTCCCGGTGCGGATCGGTCTCCGGCAGGTCGATGAAGTCGAGCACGACCACGCCGCCGGACAGGCCGAGCGCGGTCTCCACCGAGTCGGTGAGCCGCCGCCGCGCGGATTCCTTGACCGCCAGCCGGTCCACCACGACCTCGATGGTGTGCTTCTCGTACTTCTTCAGCGCGGGCGTCGAACCGCTGCCGGCCTCGTCCAGGCGGATCACCACGCCGTCCACCCGGGCCCGGGAGAACCCCTTGACCTGGAGTTCGCGGAGCAGCTCTGTGTACTCGCCCTTGCGCCCGCGGACCACCGGCGCCAGCACCTGGAACCTGGTGCCCTCGTCGAGTTCCAGCACCCGGTCCACGATCTGCTGCGGCGTCTGCCTGGCGATCGGCCGACCACAGACCGGGCAGTGCGGCTTGCCCACCCGCGCGTACAGCAGCCGCAGGTAGTCGTACACCTCGGTGATCGTCCCGACGGTGGACCGCGGGTTGCGGCTGGCCGCCTTCTGGTCGATGGAGACCGCCGGGGACAGCCCGTCGATGAAGTCCACGTCGGGCTTGTCCATCTGCCCCAGGAACTGCCGGGCATACGCCGACAGCGACTCCACGTAACGCCGCTGGCCCTCGGCGAATATGGTGTCGAAGGCCAGGCTGGATTTGCCCGAGCCGGACAACCCGGTGAACACGATCAGGGAGTCCCTGGGCAGGTCGAGCGAGACGTCTTTGAGGTTGTGCTCGCGCGCCCCGCGCACAACGAGACGATCAGCCACAGCGCTCTGCTCTCTGGATGGTTCCGGCCGCGGTCAAGGGACACGTCATGGTATCTGGGGGCGCTGACAAAACCGGGTTTCCGCAGTTCCCGGGCCAGCGCTGGGCTCATACCACCAGCCCCGCTCTCCAGCTTGTCACGCTGTGCGCAAGGATTGGCCGCGATGCCCGAAAGGGGTAGCGCATGAACGAGGCCAGTCATTCCCTGGATCGCCTGGCGGCGGCGACCGACCGGCTGCTGGCAACGGCCACCGTGTTGAGCGACGCCCAGGCGCGCGAGCCATCGCTGCTGCCGGGCTGGACCCGCGGGCACGTGCTGTCCCACATCGCCCGTAACGCCGATGGGATGGTCAACCTGCTGAACTGGGCGCGGACCGGCACCGAGACCCCCATGTACGCCAGCGCCGAGAGCCGCAGCGCGGACATCGAGGCAGGCGCCCGCAGCCCCGCCACCGACCTCACCGCCGACGTGCGCGAGTCGGCAGCCAGGTTCGCGGCCGAGGCGGCGGCCATGCCGGATGATGCATGGACGGCACAGGTCCGTGCGTTGCGCGGGCCCGGCTTCCCGGCCTTCGCGGTGCTCGACCGGCGGCTTTCCGAGGTGGAGATCCACCACGTGGACCTCGCCGCTGGCTATGCGCCCAGCGACTGGCCGGCCGACTTCGTCGCCGACGCGCTGCACCGGGTCGCCGACTCGTTCACCGGCCGCGACGACGCACCATGCTGCCTGGTCTGGGCGGAGAGCGCGCCGCACGGGTACCGGATCGGCCCGGCAGGCACCGCCAGCCCGCCGGTCGTGGTGCGCGGGCAGCCCGCCGCGCTGCTGGCCTGGCTGCTCGGCCGGGACAGCGGTGCCGGGCTGCGGGTATCCGGCCAGGCTGACGGCCCCCCAGTGCTGCCCGCATGGCGTTAGCAGTCCCGTCCGGTGGGGCCCGCGGGCTGCTGGGGTGCCGGGCACCACGACGAGTCGTTTGGTAAGAAAATAAGAGCGCGAAGCGAAGGAGATACCGTGGCGTATACCGGGGACGTGACCGTCGGGGGCCCGCCCGACGCGAGGGAGATCACCGGCCTCACCGTGACCAAACTCGCGGTAGGCCCTATGGACAACAACGCCTACCTGCTCCAGTGCACGCAGACCGGGGAACTGGTGCTGATCGACGCGGCCAACGAAGCGCCCAGGCTGCTTGAACTAATCGGCGGCCGGCCGCTAAGCCGGATCGTCACCACCCACCGGCACTGGGACCACTGGCAGGCGCTGGCCGAGGTGCAGGCGGCGACCGGGGCGGAGACCATCGCCCACACGGACGACGCGGACGAGCTTCCGGTGCAGGTCACCACCCGGGTCAGCCACGGGGACAGGGTGCCGGTGGGTGCCCAGGAGATCTCCGTGATCCACCTGCGTGGGCACACGCCGGGCAGCATCGCGCTGTGTTATGAGGCGGGGGGCGAGCTTGCGGATACCCCGCACCTGTTCACCGGTGACTCCCTGTTTCCCGGCGGGCCCGGCAACACCGAGCACGACCCGAAGCGCTTCGGGCAGCTCATGGACGATCTGGAAGAGCGGGTGTTCGGCACGCTGCCCGATGGCGCCTGGGTGTACCCGGGCCACGGCAAGGACACTACGCTGGGCACCGAGCGCCCGCACGTTCAGGAGTGGCGCGCCCGGGGGTGGTGACCGGGCGGCCTTGCGTGGTGATGGTGCTGCGCCCGGTGCACGCTGATCTGCGCGGCGTAGACGACCACGTTGCTCAGGTAGGACCCGGTTGCCTGGTCGAACGCGCCGCTGCAACTGATGAGGCGCAGTTCGGCGTCGGGAGTGGGCCCGTACACCCGCTCGGTCGGGAAGCCGCTCTTGGGGTACATGCGCTCGGCGTATACCCGGAACACCACCAGCGTGCGGTCGGACCGGCGCACGTACACCAGATCACCGGGGCGTAGCAGGCGCAGCCGGAAGAACACGCCGGGGCCCTGGGTGGAGTCGATGTGCCCGGCGATGACGGACGACCCGATCTCGCCGGGCCGCGGGCTGCCGGTGTACCAGCCCGCCACGGTCGTGCTGGCCGGTACCTGAAGGGTTCCCTGCGGGGTGCGGCCCAGCCGTTCCAGCGAGGTACGGACCGCGATGGCGGGAATCGTCACGGCCACCGGCCGGGCGACCTTCTGGGCGGAACGCGCGAGCGGCGGGGCGGCGAAACTCCCGTGCGGCGCCGGGGACGGCTTGGCCAGCGGGCGCGCGACATCACCGGGGTGACCGGTCAGCCTGGTCAGGCCGACGGTGCCGCCCACGATCGTGAGCAGGCCGGCCAGCAGCACGGCGGCGGCCAAGGGCCGCCGCACCAGCCTCGCCCGGGATCCGCGGTGCGCGCTGTCCGAGCCGCGCCGGTTGCGGTCCGCCTCGGCGTCCTCGTACCAGAAGAACCACGGCTCCGGCGGGCGCCCGACTGGAGGATCCCCGTCCCAGGGGGATCCTCCAGTCCTGGCGCCAGCTGACGGATCAGCGTGCGTGGCGCGCAAGGCTCCTCACCCGGCGCATCCGGTAGCCGGCCGCGGTGGCGAGCAGCGCCCCGGCGGCAACCAGGCCGACCCACAGGACGGGGGACGAGCCCGGTACGGCGGCCGTGCCGCCGAACCCGGTTGGCGCGGCGCCTGACGGCGGGACGCCGCTGCCCGCGGCGTCCTCAAGGTTGGCGATCTGCAGGTTATGCCCCGAGGAGTCCAGCACCACCAGCGTGTGGATGGTGCCGGCGGCCAGCGCGATGTTCGCGGCGCCCTTGCCGCCCATCCCGGCCACGTGCACGTCGAAGCTGCCGGGAGGGGTTGTCACGTAGCTCGTCACGTGGGCGAAGTTGAGCTGCTTGGCCAGCGTGCGATGGTTGGCCATGACGGTGATCTTCTGGTAGCGCAGCGACGCCTGGATCACTCGCACCAGCGATTTGTCCGGCGGCGTGGTCAGCCGGTCGCGCAGGACCTGCAACCGGAGCCCCTTGGCTGGTCCCATGCCCGCGACCGTGAACGCGCCACCCGCCGTGACCTGCACGCTGGTGGACAGCACCGGCTGCGACGAGCGAGGGGCACCCGCTCCGCGCATGGCCACCGTGTACTCCCCGGCTTTCACCTTCTCGTACGGGGAGACGGTGCCGTAGGCAACGTGACGCAGCACGATCATGGCGTGCGAGTTGCCGAACGAGTAGAGGTAGACATCTACCGGTGGGGTGTTCGGCGACAGGTGCGCCAGCCGAATCCAGCCTGTGCTGCTGTGGTGCGCTGTGGCCGCGGATGCGGCGGTGGCCGATGCGACCGCCACCCCCGAGGCGAGCGTGCCGAGGCCCAGCACCGACAACACGATTGGTGCCAGGGCCTTGGTAGCCGTGGACCTGAGTCTCATCTAGGTTTCTCCCTTATCTCAACCGTGCGTGCCGAGCAGGCCAAGCAGGCTGGGCGCTGGATATCCGACACGGAGCACGGTGCGCCGTGATGCGGTGGTCACCGCAATGATCGAAGGACGGTAAGGCGGTTGCTGTGACCTGAGGAAGCTGCGCAGCGTCACAACAGGTACGGCCGGGGTACTGCCGGGGCCAGGTGCCCCGGCGATTTCGGCGGACCGGAGCGGGACGCCCGGTGAGGCGCCGGCCTGGTTCGCGCCGAAGCTGATGATGTCCACGGGGTGGCTATGCGCCAAGGCCACCACGGCGACCAGCAACCTGGTGTCTACCTGGCCAGCGGTGAGCTGGCGGCGGGCCGCGGGTGACGCGTGGATGGCGTGGTTCCGCAGCATCTCGGTGCCGGCCGCCTTGCGCGCCGCCACATCACGGGCCAGTTCGGCCCGGTAGGCGCGGGCACCGTCGGGAGCGCTGAACCGGACCTCGATGCGCGCCGCGCCGGAGCCGAAGGCTGCCAGGCTGACCGGCGCGTACACGGTCTCCAGGCGAGCGCCGAACTGGCTGCGCAGCGTCGCGGTGTCGAGCAGGATTTCCGAGCCAAGCGGGTCCTGCTCGCTCGGCCCGAGCACGAGCAGCCGGTTGGCCTGGACGTGCGCCGCCTCCAAGGCCACGCACATCATGGGGTCACAGCCGATGACCTCATCGGGGTTGACCTGCTGCGCCACCCAGGCGACCGCCTGCCTCCGGGCCGACGCCACCGCGGCCAGCGCGCCGCTGTCACTGGGGATGGCACCCTGGCCGGTTACGGAGCCGCTGGCGCTGTTGCCCTGGCCGCTCGTGGTGCTGCCCTGGGATTCCGTGGTGCTGCCTGGGGTGCTCGTGGTGCTGTCCCGGGTCAGCGTGGCCGTGACGGCACCGGCGACGAAGATGACGGCGGCGAGCACGAGCACTAGCAGCGCGCGCAACCATGGCTTCTCAAGCCGCCGTTTCGCCCACAGTTGGACGGTGGTGGCCACCACCGCGCCCCAGGAGGGCTCCGCGGCGAGCCACCGGGGCGGGACGCCCGTAACGGGCCGGGCGGCCGGGACCGGTCCTGGCCGGGTCGCTGGAGCGGCTTCCGGCCGGGCGGTTGGGGCTGCTTCCCGCCGGGTGGCCGGGGCCGCTGCCGAGCCGGCCGTGGGCGGGCCAGCGTCAGCCGGGCCAGGCACTCCGGAATCGGCGTCCCCCGGGCCAGCCGTTGCGGAGCCGCCGTCAGCCGGGTCAGCCTTGGCCGGGTCAGCCTTGGCCGGGTCAGCCTTGGCCGGGTCAGCCTTGGCCGGGTCAGCTGTTGCAGAGCCGACGTCCCCCGGGGCAGCGTCAGCCGGGGCGGCATGAGCCGGGGCAGCATCAGCCGTGCCGGGTTCGTCAGGCTTACGCGGCGGAATGGCCGGCCCGTGCGCGCGCCGCGGCAGCTCGTCACCGGTTTCGGGCCGCTCAAGGTAAGGCACGAAGAAGCTGCCCGTCGACTGGTGTCCCAATCGCACGAGCCCGCTAACCCTGCCCGGGACCCTCACTGAACGTGACGGCCGACGGAGCGGCGACGGCATGACGGAGATTCCCCCCGGTCACCAGGCATTGAGGTGGGGCGTGACCGCAGGAACCTAGCCGACCACAGCCGTATCTTCATTTTCAAGCGGAATCGCCCCAGCGTTTCTAAGAAATTACATGTTGTGTAGCTGAACACGGGATTTACGCCCGAAACCTAACTTGTCGTGAGCTTCATGCTTGTTATAGGCGGTTTCGTGCTTTCTGATTAATTCGGCTGGCCGTCACCCGGCGGAGCCGACCGTATAGCGCCACCACCGAGTCCACCGCGGCACCGTCATCCGGCAGAGCGTGAGCACGCTCCGTAGCGGCCGCCACCAGCCGGGCCGTCGCGGCGCGGTCGTCGAGGATGGTGAGCACCGCCCCGGCGAGCGCCGAGGGATCCCCGGGCGGGACGAGCAGCGCCCCGTCCTCCCCGGTCAGGTCGGGAATGCCGCCGGCCCGCGACGCCACCACCGGCCGTCCCGCTCGCAGCGCCTCCTGAAGCACCAGTGGCTGACCCTCCCACAGGCTCGGCACCACCACCACGTCAGCCGCCGGCATCAGCGCGGGGACATCGGCGCGCCGCCCGAGGAAGCGCACCGCCACCCCTGCGGCGCGGGCCTGGGCGCACAACTCGCCGGCCAGCGGGCCCTCGCCGGCGATGGCCAGCACCGGGGCCGGGTCGCGGCGCTGCCACCGCGCGGCGGCAGCGATGAGCACACCGAAACCCTTCTGTGCCGTCAGCCGGCCCGCCGCGAAGACGACCGGCCGGCCGGCCTCGCCGAGGGCGGCCCTGGCCGCCGCGACCTGGTCCGCCGCGGGCGCGGGAAACGCGGGCGCCGCGACCACTGCCCGCCCGCCGTCGCGCGCGCCGGCCCGGCGCATCCGCGCCCCCAGGTCGCTGCTGACCCAGGTCACCGCGTCCGCCCGGCGGGCGGTGAGCCGTTCCAGCGCCGCGTGGATGATACGGCCGGGCGCGCGGGCGGGCGGAGCGTTGTGCACGGTGACCGCGAGCGCGCCCGGAGAACCGGCCAAGGCCGCGAACGCCCCGGCGCGCAGCCCGTGCGCGTGCACCACATCCGGCGACCAGTCCCGGAGCAGCCGCCGGAGCCGCAGCACCGCGGCCAGGTCACGGCCGGGCCGTGGCCGGTCCCCGATCGCCACGGCCGTGAAGCGGGGCGGCTGACCTGGGGCGCCGCCGGTGCGCCCGGCGGCCGGGTCCTGCAGGCCGGGGAAGTACCGTCGCCCGGTCTCCGCGGGCCCGAACACCCGCACCGCCATGCCCCGCGCTGCGCACCCCTGCGCGAGCATCGCCACGTGTGTCCCCGTCCCGCCGGCCGTGGTGCCCAGCACGTAGGCGATCCGCGGCGGGGCACCGTCCCGGCCTTCCGGCTCCAGGGTCACCGGCTCATCTTTCCGTGGTCCTGGCTGCCAGCGCGCGCAGATCGCCACCGTCGAGCGCCAGCGCGGCTGCCCCGAACACCGCCGCCGCGCAGGCGCATACGAGCAGTGTGACGGCCGCGTTAGGCACAAAACCAGCGACGTGGAAGCGGGCGGCCAGCAACGCGCCCGTGGCACCGCCTGCCAGCGCGCCGGCCAGGCCCGCTCCCGCCGCGCGCGCGGACCCGCGCAAGGCGGCCGTGCCCCTGCTCGCCCGAACAGCGATAAGCAGAGCGATCCCGGCGTAGGTCAGGCCAATCGTGTTGCCCAGGCCCAGCACCGGCACCACCCAGCGCGAGGCCACCAGCGGCACCGCCGCGACGTCCACGGCCGTCACCACCACCCAGCCGCCGACCAGCGACACCGCGGCCAGCCGGCTGCGGCCGCTGGCGAACAGCACGCGCGACAGCGCGGCGGCGAGCCCGAAGCCGACCAGCCCCGGCGCGAAGGCGGTGAAGGTCAGCGCCAACTGCTGCACCTGCTGGGGATGCGCGACGAACAGCCGGGCGGCCGGCCAGGCCGCCGCGGCGAGCAGCGCCGCGCCGAGCCAGGAGACGAGCATGGCCGCGCGGGTGGCGCTCGCCGCGGTGCGGTCGAACTCCTCGCCATCGGCGGCGGACAGCAGCGGGAAGGCGCTGATCGCGATCGGGACGGCGAGGACCGCGTACGGCACGAAGAACATCTGCCAGCCGTAGTTGTAGAGCACGACCGCGCCCCCGCCCTGATGGCCGTTCGCCAGCACGATCACCGCCACCAGGGAGGCATCCTGGGCGATGAACGCGGCGACCCCCACGGCGGCCAGGGCCCGCACCCGGCGCGCCACGCCATCGGGGAAGCGCAGCGTGGGCCGCAGCCGGAGCCGGAGCCGCAGCGCCGGGCCCAGCGCGGTGAGCATGAGCGCGGCGACGCCGGCCGTGGTGCCCACCGAGAGCACAAGCTCGGCCGGCCCGGGCAGGCCGATCAGGGCGCGATCCCCGCCCGCCAGCGGGACGAAGGCAAGGTACGCGCCGATCACCACGATGCTGGACACGATCGGTGCCAGCGCGGGCGCGGTGAACCGGCGGTGCGCCTGCAAGATCCCGTAGAGCACCACCGCGAGGCCGTAGAGCAGGATCTGCGGGGCGAAGATGGCCAGCATGCGCGAGCTGACCGAGACCGCGGCCGCCTGTGAGCAGTGCGGTACGCCGGCCAGCAGCAGCGAGGCGAGCGGCCGCGCGATGAGGGCGATGATCAGGCTGGCCGGGGCGAGCAGGACGACGGCCCAGGTCAGCAGCGCTGAGGCAATCTGATTGGCTTCGGCATCGGCCACCGGGCTGGCGCCGTCGGCTACCGGGCTGGGCTTGTCGGCTCCCGGTCGGGCCCCGTCGGCCCCCGGCCGGGCCGCGGTGGCCGGGCTGCCGTTCCCGGCCGGGCGCACGCCGGTTCCGGACGGGCCGGCACCGTTTCCGGGCGGGCCCGGCCCCGCCGGTACCTCGCCGGACGGTACGGCGCCAGCACGGCTTTTCACCACCGGTCGGTACGCCGAGCGGTGGGCGGCCGCCCCGGCCAGGACCGGCACGATCGCGCCGGTGAGCGCGCCACCGAGGACGATGTCGTAGATGATGTTGGGCACCTGGTTGGCGGTCGCGTACGCCGTCCCCAGGCAGTGGCTGCCGACCGTGTGCGCGAAGACAAGCTGGCGGCCGAAGCCCACCATCCGCGCGACCACGGTGATGCTGCCGATGAGCGCTGCGGCCCGCCCGATGCCACGGCCCGCCTGGCGCAGCGGGCTGGACTCGGTGACCGAGACAGGCGGGCCCGTCACGGCGACGTTGCGGCCGCCGAAGCTCCTGCCTCCTGGCTGTCCGCGGGCGGCGGGTCATCGCGCCCCGGGACCGGGGCGGCCGGAACGGGCCGGCGGCCGAGCATGTCGAGCCATCGCAAGGCCGGGGTGCGCTCAATGACGGCGGTGAAGCTGACCACCTCGCTGGCCGCGGTGAGGCCGGTGATCGCGGCCAGCAGGGCGAGCCGGGCCGGGCGGGGCAGGCTGGCCGCCGCGGCCACCCCGAGCAGCGCCCCGAGCGCGTTGGCGCCCGCGTCCCCGAGCATCGCCCGCTCGCCGAGGTCCTCGGGGAGCAGGGCAGCGGCGGCGGCGAGCGGCGCGGCCACCGCCGGCAGCGCGGCCGCCGGCGACGGCCCGCCGCGCGCCCCGCCCACCAGCAGCGTTCCGCTGGCCAGGGCCACCTTGAGGGCACGCCCGGGGCGCAGGTCGAACAGGTTCAGCAGGTTGGCACTCCCGGCGACCAGCCCGGCGTTGACCGCGACGTCCGTCGGGCCGCCACCCAGCAGCATGGCCGACACCACGCCGGTCGCGCCGATGCCGCCCAGCTTGACCGCTCCCGTGGTGATCTCGCCCTGGGCCAGGGCACCGAGGTGCCCGCGGAATCCGCGCCGGCTTCCGCTGCCGGCCAGGTCGTCGTACCCGCCGAACGCCGCCGACCCGGCGCCCGCCACCGCCAGCGCGCCCCGGACCCGTGGCGCCAGGCCCGGCCCGATCGCGGAGACCGCGACGCTGGCCACGGTGAGCGCGGGCCCTTCGACCAGGGTTACCGGCTCACCCCGGTGGTTGGTCCTGGTCCAGAGCTTCCCACCGCCCGGCGGCCGCCGGGAAAGGGCGGCATAGGCCGCACGGGCCAGACAGGCAGCGGCTGTCCCCGCGGCCAGCGCGGCGGCGGGACTGGACCGGAACCTCCGGGCATGCCCGGGCTGACGGCCGCTCATCGCGTAACCGTCCTGGCCGATCCGGACCGGCCGGCCCGGGTGCTCGCCGTGCCCTGGGTCGAGGCCGACGTGGTCGGC
>Ga0075435_100003382_pt1 | contig 10820 bp, 9 predicted proteins | sample RhiMethybrSRZTD4_FD_75302 | JGI IMG/M metagenome (GOLD analysis project Ga0075435, IMG submission 75302) | Populus rhizosphere microbial communities from Tennessee, USA - Rhizosphere MetaG P. TD hybrid SRZTD4 | ecosystem: Host-associated > Plants > Roots > Rhizosphere > Soil | place: USA... | reverse complement strand
TTCTTGCGCGACATCTACGCTCCTGCAGCCGCGGTCTTGATCACCGCGACCACGATGCCGATGACCACATAGATCGCGATCATCGTCGTCGCGATCGGCGCGGTGCGCCGCCGATACACGACGCCGAGGCCGATCGCCAGGCTGACCATCCACCAGATGTAGATCAGGTCGATCGCGCCGAGAAGCCGCGCCGGAAACGAGCCGTCGTCGAGAAACGGCGCGAACACCAACAGGTTCGTCGTCGACGACAGGGTCTGGCGCGCGTACGCCAGCGGCGTGCCGAACAGCGACAGCGCGGCGAGAATCACTCCGGAATGGACGACGACGGCGAAGACCTGTTTGAAGGCGGCGTCGGCCCCGAGCAGCGCGTTGAAGACGGCAAAGGCGAGGCCGGCCACCAGCAGGCCGCCACCAGCGAGCGCGACGAACTGGATGACCGGCGCGACGTACACCAGATATTTCGAGAACGCCTCGAGGCGATCGATCTGTGCCTGATCGACCTGCCGGCCGTAGGACTCGGCCTGCGTGATCTGCTGATCGACCACCGCCGCGCGTCCGATCTCGGTGCTGATGAAAGTGGTCGCGACAGCTGTTGAAACGAGATACACCACCAGGAACATCGCCACCCATCGTGGGTGAGCAGCGACGTCCGCGTAGGTGGCCCGCGGCGCGAAGATGATTCCGCCGATCCGTGCCGGCAGGCTCTTCGGGCTCGTCGCCGAAGCCGCATCGACGGTGGGGAGTGTCTGCACCATCTTCAGTCTTCTTTCGGATCTAGGTTAAATACGACCGCCGCTTCGCCGGTGTTCTGTGACTTTTCCGTGACGTTTGGCCGGGCGCCGCCGCAAACACCTTCCGGAGCACGCCCAGGCCGCCGAGCAGGCGGCGGCGCGCCGGGACGTCGAGCGGCGCGAGCATTTCCGCGAGGTGCGTTTCGGCCGCCCGGCTGACCCGCTCGAGCGCGGCGCGTCCGGTGGCCGTGACCTCGATGATCGCCACGCGACGATCCTCCTCAGGCGCCGTCCGCTTGACCCAGCCGCGCTCCACCATCGCGCTGATCGAGCTCGAGATCGTCGGCAGGCTGACCCCCTGCAGCGACGCGAGGTCGGTGAGCATCCGCGGCCGCACGCTGAGCACCGACAGCAGGCCGAAGTGCGCCGGCGCCGGCAGCTCGCCGGCGGCGCGCAGCTCCGCGGCGACGGTCCGCATCACGAGCGGGATAATCTCGAGAATTTCGCGCGCGCTTTCGCGCGCCTGATCACGGGTCATTGCTTAGGGGTCCTAAGCATTATATCAGCCTCGCGTCGGGAAAGACGCGAGAAGCGCCGTCGCGTTCCTTGACAGTGGGAAACCGGGTGTTTACCATGCTGGGTCCGCTGCGACACAAGGAGCATGACCGTGGTCGGTTTCGTACCGAAGGAGATGTTCTTCACCAAAGGAGTCGGGAAGCACCGCGAGAAGCTCACCTCGTTCGAGCTGGCGCTTCGCTCCGCGGGCATCGCCGCGTGCAACCTCGTTCGCGTGTCCAGCATCTTCCCGCCCAACTGCCGGATCCTCTCGCGCGCAGAGGGCATGAAGCGCCTCGAGCCCGGCCAGGTCACCTTCGTGGTGATGTCGGAAGCGGCGACGCGGGAACCGCATCGACTCATCGCCGCCACCGTCGGCGTCGCGATTCCGCGCGACCGCGAGCTGTACGGGTACCTGTCCGAACATCACAGTTTCGGGGAGAGCGAAGACATCGCCGGCGATTACGCCGAAGAACTCGCGGCCGAGATGCTCGCCACCACGCTCGGCCTGGAGTTCGATCCCGACAAGAGCTGGGACGAGAAGAAAGAGGTCTACCGGCTCTCCAACGAGATTGTCCGCACGCAGAACGTGACGCAGACCGCCGTCGGCGACAAGAAAGGTCTGTGGACCACGGTCGTCGCCGCAGCCGTCCTCGTCGGATAGCGGCCCGCCGAAGCCCGTTCGCCGCCCGACACGGGCACCGAGGGCAACAAAGGAAACAGAGGAAACGGAGGAAACGGCTAGGCTTAGGGGCATGCGCAATGTCTCTCGGTCGGTCGTGTCAATTCTCGGCTCTTTAGCCTCTGTTCTTTCCTTTGTGTCCTTGTCGGCCGTCGCCAGTGCCCAAACGACGGACGTCATCGGTATACGCGCTCAGGGGATGGGTGGCGCTTTCACGGCCGTCGCCGACGACGCCACTGCGTGGTGGTGGAATCCCGGCGGCCTGGCAGCGGGACCGTTCCTCAATGGACTGATAGAGTTCGCGCGACCGCACACCTCGACCTCCGAGTCCGTGCGCGGGATTTCGGTCGCTTACCCTGCCCTCGGATTTACGTATTACCGCTTGCCGCTCAGGCAAATACGGATATCTGCCTCTACAGAATCGTCAGCCATAAACCGACAAGATGATGAAGCCGCGCTGCGGGTCTACGGGGCAACCGTCGGTCAGTCCATCGGCAGTCATCTGGTCGTGGGGACGACGTTCAAGGTCCTCCACGCGGACGACACGAACGTGGCGTTCGACGTTGGAGTGATGACGAGCTTCGGACCAGTGCGCGCCGGCGTGACGATGCACGACCTGACCGAGCCGAGTTTCGGCTCCGGGCCGACAGCGTTCACGCTGGATCGGACGGCGCGACTGGGGGTTGCGCTCACGAGCGGAAAGCGGGCGGCGATCGGGTCTGCGACGCTTTCGTTCGACGCCGATCTGACCACGACGCACGATCCGCTCTTCGGAGACGACCGGCGGATCGCTCTGGGCGGCGAGGCATGGACCAAGGGAAACCGGGCTGGTCTGCGCGGCGGGGTGAACTGGAACCGCGCGGCTGACCAGGGAGCCGAAATCAGCGGTGGCCTCAGCTTCGCGATACGGTCGAGTTCGTTCGTCGACGCGTATGTCGTCGGCGGCGACGAGACCGTTCGCCACGGCTGGGGTTTTGCCTTGAGAGTGACGTTTTAGGGCAATAATTGACACATTTTGTCAACCAAGAGTAAACTCGTCAGTTCATGGCCGTCCGCATAGGCGAACTCCTCCTCAAGGAGAAACTGATCACCCCGGAGCAGCTGCAGCAGGCGCTGACGCAGCAGAAATCCAACGGGGGCAAGCTCGGCTACAACCTCGTCAAGATGGGGTTCGTCAAGGACGAGCAAATCACCGCGCTGCTGAGCAAGCAGTACGGCGTTCCGGCCATCAACCTCGCCAGCTTCAAGATCGACCTCACGATCATCAAGCTCGTCCCGACTGAAACCGCGCGGAAGTACCAAATCATCCCGCTGAGCCGGTCAGGCAGCACGTTGACGATCGCGATGACGGATCCGACCAACGTCTTCGCGATGGACGACATCAAGTTCATGACCGGGTACACGGTCGAACCGGTGGTCGCCTCCGAGGTCGCGATCACCGACGCGATCGAGAAGTACTACCCGAGCGGCAAGCCGGGCGCCGGCGGCGCCGCCGGCGCCAAGGGCGGCAAGCCTGGCGACAAGCCGGCCTCCGGCAGCACGCTCGAAATGGCCAGCCGCGGCCTCGAGGAACTGCAGGCGTCGCTCGGCGGCGGCGCCGACGATGTCGAAGTCCTCGAAGAGCTGCAGGAAATCAGCGCCGAAGCGCTCGCACGCCAGGGCGAAGACGCGCCCGTCGTCCGCCTGGTGAACGTCGTTCTGATGTCCGCCATCCAGAAGGGCGCCAGCGACATCCACATCGAGCCGTACGAGAAGGAGCTCCGCGTCCGCTACCGCATCGACGGCATCCTCTACAACATCATGGCGCCGCCGATGAAGTATCGCGATGCGATCGTCTCGCGCGTCAAGATCATGTCGAAACTCGACATCGCCGAGAAGCGCCTGCCGCAGGACGGCCGCATCAAGATTCGCTACAACGAACAGGGCGAGCCAAAAGAAATCGACTTCCGCGTCTCGGTGCTGCCGACGCTGTTCGGCGAAAAAATCGTGCTCCGCTTGCTCGACAAAGACAAGCTGATGCTCGACATGACCAAGCTCGGGTTCGAGCCCGAGTCGCTGAGCAAGTTCGAGGACGCGATCGCCCGGCCGTGGGGCATGGTACTCGTCACCGGCCCGACCGGCAGCGGCAAGACCAACACGCTCTATTCCTCGATCGCCAAGATCAACACGCCCGAAACCAACATCATGACCGCCGAGGACCCGGTCGAATTCAACCTCGCCGGCGTCAACCAGGTGCAGGTGAAGGAGAACATCGGGCTCAACTTCGCCGCGGCGCTGCGCTCGTTCCTCCGCCAGGACCCGAACATCATCCTGGTCGGCGAAATCCGCGACTTCGAGACCGCGGAAATCGCCGTCAAGGCGTCGCTCACCGGCCACCTCGTGCTCTCGACGCTGCACACCAACGACGCGCCGAGCACGATCAACCGCTTGATGAACATGGGCATCGAGCCGTTCCTGGTCGCCAGCTCCGTGCATCTCATCTGCGCGCAGCGTCTGGTGCGCCGCGTCTGCAGCAACTGCAAGGAACCGCATCCGTTGACGCCCGAGGCGCTGATGCAGGCGGGCTTCAACGCCGACGACGCCGCGAACGTGACGCCGATGAAAGGCGCCGGCTGCGACCGCTGCAACAACACCGGCTACAAAGGGCGCGTCGGTCTGTACGAAGTGATGGCCGTCGGCGAAGAACTGCGCGAGCTGATTCTCGTCGGCGCGTCGGGTCTCGAGCTGCGGCGCAAGGCGATCGACGAGGGGATGATCACGCTCCGCGCCAGCGGTTTGCGCAAGGTGAAAGACGGGTTGACGTCGATCGAAGAAGTCGTTCGCGAAACAGTCAAGTGACGTGTCGGGGCTTGGGGCTCGGGGCTCGCTGCGGTCAGCACGCCCCCCAGTCCCCAGCCCCGACAGGCGACAGGGATTAACAGGGAGCATACAAGTGGCGACTTTGCCTGAACTGCTGAAAACGATGGTCGACATGCAGGGGTCCGACCTGCACATTGCGACGCAGACGCCGCCGCAGGTGCGCGTCCACGGTCACCTGCAGCGGCTGCAGCTGCCGGACCTCACGCCGGCCGAGACCAAGAATCTCGTCTACAGCGTGCTCACCGACTCGCAGAAGAAGCGCTTCGAAGAATCGATGGAGCTCGACTTCTCGTTCGGCATCAAGGCCATCGGGGCGCGGTTCCGCTGCAACGTTTTCAACCAGCGCGGCGCAGTCGGCGCGGTCTACCGGTTGATCCCGGAAAAGATCCGCACCTTCCAGGAGCTCGGGCTGCCGCAGGTGCTCGCGACGCTCGCCGAGCGGCCGCGCGGGCTGGTGCTGATCACCGGGCCGACCGGCAGCGGCAAGTCGACGACGCTGGCGGCGATGCTGGACAAGATCAACAGCGAGCGGCACGACCACATCCTCACCATCGAGGATCCCATCGAGTACATCCACCCGCACAAGAACTGCCTCGTCAACCAGCGTGAGGTGCACAGCGACACCGGCAGCTTTTCCAACGCGCTGCGCGCCGCGCTCCGCGAGGATCCGGACATCGTCCTCATCGGTGAGATGCGCGATCTCGAAACGGTCGAAGCGGCGCTGAAGATCGCCGAGACCGGCCACTTGACCTTCGGCACGCTGCACACCAATTCGGCGGCGCAGACGATCAACCGCATCATCGACATCTTCCCGGCCAACCAGCAGGCGCAGATCCGCACGCAACTGTCGCTCGTGCTGGAAGGCATCGTCTGCCAGGCGCTGCTGCCGCGCGCCGACGGCAAGGGCCGCGTCTGCTCGCTCGAGATCATGGTGCCGACGCCGGCGATCCGGAACCTGATTCGCGACGACAAGATTCACCAGATCTACGGCGCCATGCAGACCGGGCAGGAAAAACTCGGGATGCAGACGGCGAACCAGTCGCTGGCGAGCCTGTTCATGAAGCGGCTGATCTCGCAGGACACGGCGCTCGGCGCCTCGTCGAACAAGGACGAACTCATCGACATGATGAACCGCGGCGTCGGCGTCGTCGCCGGCGCAGGCCTCAATCGACCCGGCGCCGTAGCGATACCGCGGCCGCCGGCACGGACGGGAAGTTAGAAGGTAGAGGGGACCAGCCATGCCTACTTTTGCCTACTCGGGACGGACGCGCGCCGGACAGACCGTCACCGGCGAACGCATCGCCGATACGATGGACGCCGCGGTCGCCGCGCTGCGCCGCGAACAGATCAACGTGACCCGCATCACGCCGCAGGCCGCGAAGGCCGAGGCGAAGGCAGCGGCGCCGAAGGCGGGCAAGATCGGCAAGAAAGTCGCCGCCAAGAACCTGGCCATCTTCACGCGGCAGTTCTCGGTGATGATCGACGCCGGCCTGCCGCTGGTCCAGTGCCTCGACATCCTCGGCAACCAGGAAGAGGACAAGAACTTCGCCGCCGTGATTCTGCAGACGCGCAGCGACGTCGAGGCTGGCGCCTCGCTCGCCGACGCGATGCGCAAGCACCCGAAGACCTTCGATCCGCTGTTCACCAACATGATCGCCGCCGGCGAAGCGGGCGGTATTCTCGACACGATTCTCAAGCGCCTGTCGACCTACATCGAAAAGGCCGTCAAGCTGGCCGGCCAGGTCAAGTCGGCGATGATCTATCCGGTCGCGGTCATCGTCATCGCCGGCGGCGTCGTCGGCGTCATTTTGTGGAAGGTGATCCCGACCTTCGCGGCGTTGTTCTCGGGCCTTGGCGCCGACCTGCCGTTCCCGACGCGGGCCGTGATCTTCATGAGCGACAACCTGGTCCGCTATTTCCCGTTCCTGTTGGTCGGCGCCGGCGGCGCCGGCTACGCCTTCAAGAGCTACTACTCGACTGAGAACGGGCGGCGGGTGATCGACTCGGTGTCGATGAAGATGCCGGTCCTCGGCAACATCCTCCGCAAGATTGCCGTGGCGCGGTTCTGCCGAACGCTGTCGACCTTGATTGCCTCGGGCGTGCCGATTCTCGACGGCCTCGAGATCACCGCCAAGACCTCGGGCAACGCCATCGTCGAGGACGCGATCATGGTCACGCGCAAGAGCATCGAGCGCGGCGAAACCATCTCGGCGCCGCTCAAGGACACCAACGTCTTCCCGCCGATGGTGACGCAGATGATTGGCGTCGGTGAGGCGACTGGCGCGCTCGACACGATGCTCGGCAAGATTGCCGATTTCTACGAAGAAGAAGTCGATACGGCGGTGGCCGGCCTGCTGACGCTGCTCGAGCCGATCATGATCGCGATCCTCGGCGTCGTCGTCGGCGGCATCGTCATCGCGATGTATCTGCCGATCTTCGATCTGATCTCCAAGCTGACGTAGAAATGAGACAGGGGCACAGAGGTCGACAGAGGAAAGAGAGGCTCGCCTCGGTTGGCCTTTGCGTCCTTGTCAGCGTTAGTGTTCTATGACCGAACCGGGGCTGCGGCGGAAGGTCGTCCGGCTGATGCTGGTGCGAGCCATCATCGGCACGATCCTGCTCGGGTCGGCGATCTTCATGCAGGTCACCGCCCCTGGCTCGTTCCCGGTGAATCCGTACTTCTTCCTGATCGGGTTCACCTACGCGCTGACGATCATCTACGTGCTGACGCTGCGCTACATCGACCGCTATCGCTGGCTGGTCGACCTGCAGCTCGGCGCCGACGCGTTGATCGTCTCGGCGTTCATCTACATCACCGGCGGCATCACCAGCTACTTCACGTCGTTGTACGTGCTGCCGGTGATCGCTGCGAGCACGATTCAGTTCCGCCGCGGCGGACTGATGGTGGCGACGTTGAGCGCCGTGCTGTATACGGGGCTGGTACTAGCGCAGTACCTGGCGGCATCCGGGCTGCGGACCGACCCGTGGCTGATTTCGTCGGCGGTCGCCTTGCCGCCGGTGTCGGTCGCCCGCTACACGGCGGCGTTGAACATTTTCGGTTTCTTCGCAGTCGCGCTGCTCAGCGGGTCGCTGGCCAACAGCCTGCGATCGGCCGGGGTCCAGCTCGAACAGGCGTCGAGCGAGATTGCCGATCTGCAGGCGCTCAACCAGCACGTCATCGACAGCCTGCCGAGCGGCCTGGCGACGACCGACCCGGCGCACCGGATCCTCACCTTTAACCGCGGCGCCGAGGCGATTACCGGGGTGCCGTTTCGCGATGCGGTGGCGCGTCCGATCGACGAGGTGCTCCAGCTGCCGCCGGCGGTGATGCAGTCGGTGCAGAACGAGCTGCGCGTCAAGGGCGCGCGGCGGCACGAGTTCCGCTTCCAGCCGTCCGACGGCCGATCGGAGCGGGAAATCGGGCTCACCGTGACGTATCTCGAAACACCTGGCGGCCGCGCCGGCCTGATCTTCACGTTCCAGGACGTCACCGCGATCAAGAAGATGGAACGCGATTCGGCGATTCAGCAGCGTCTCGCCGCGGTTGGCGAGATGGCGGCAGGGATCGCGCACGAAATTCGCAACCCGCTCGCCTCGATGTCCGGATCGATCCAGATCCTGCGCCAGGAGCTGCCGCTCAGCAGCGAGCAGGAACAACTGATGGACATCGTGCTGCGCGAGTCCGAGCGGCTCAATACGACGATCCGCTCGTTCCTCGCCTATGCGCGGCCGCAGCGGTTCCAGATTGCGCGCTTCGACGTGCGGCGCGTGCTCAACGACACGGCGCTGCTGCTGCGCAACAGCAACGAACTGCGCGACGGACACGAAATTCAGGTCGGGCTGCCCGACAGCGAGCTGTGGTACGACGCGGATGAAGGTCAGATCAAGCAAATCGTCTGGAACCTGGCAACCAACGGCCTGCGGGCGATGCCCCAGGGCGGCCGCCTGCAACTCGTCGCCGAGGTCGAAGCCACGGAGGGCGTCGTGTTGACGGTCCGCGACGAGGGCATCGGAATCCCGGCGGAGGAACTCGACAGCCTGTTCCAGCCGTTTCACGGCACGTTCGCGAAGGGCAGCGGTCTCGGCCTCGCGATCGTCCATCGCATCGTCGCCGACTATCAGGGTGAGATCAGGGTGAGCTCGAAGCCTGGAGCGGGAACCACCGTGTCGGTGCGGCTGCCGGCCCGGACGCCGGTGGTGGTGTCATGAGCACGGCAGCCGCCCAGCCGATCGCGCCGGCCGCCGAACGGCGTCCGCCGAGAATTCTGGTCGTCGACGACGAGCGGTCGATGCGCGAACTGCTGGCGATCGTGCTGCGGCGAGAAGGCTACGAGGTCCTGCTCGCCGAGAACGGCCGCGGCGCGATCGACATGCTCGAACGCGAACCGGTCGACCTGCTCATCTCCGACATCAAGATGCCGGATCTGAGCGGCGTCGACGTGCTGCGCGCCGCCAAGACGATCGACCAGGACATCCTCGGAATCATGATCACCGCGTTCGCGTCGACCGAGACGGCCGTCGAAGCGATGCGGCTCGGCGCCTGCGATTATCTGAGCAAGCCGTTCGACATCGATCTGTTGAAGATGAAAGTGCGGGAGAAGATCGAGAACCGGCAGCTGCGCCAGGAGAATGTGCTCCTGAAGCGCACCCTGGGCCTGTCGCATCAGTTTGCGAACATCATCGGCCGCAGTCCCGCGATGCTCGAAGTCTTCAAGATGATCGAGACGATCGCGCGGACCAACAGCACGATCCTGCTCACCGGGGAATCGGGAACGGGCAAGGGGCTGGTCGCGCAGGCGATCCATTTCCACTCGCTGCGCCGCGACAAGCCGATGGTGTCGCTCAACTGCGGCGCGCTGCCGGAGAACCTGCTCGAATCGGAGCTGTTCGGCCACATGCGCGGCGCGTTCACCGGCGCCGACACCAACAAGAAGGGGCTGCTCGAAGTCGCCGAGCGCGGCACGGTCTTCCTCGACGAAATCGGCGAGATGAGCCCGGTGCTGCAGGTCAAGCTGTTGCGGGTGCTACAGGAGCGCCGGTTCCGCCGCGTCGGCGGGCTCGAGGAACTGCAGGCCGACATCCGGGTCATCGCAGCAACCAACCAGGATCTGAGCAAAGCGATCGCCGAAGGCCGGTTCCGCGAGGATCTCTACTACCGGATCAACGTCATCCCGATCTCGCTGCCGCCGCTGCGCGAACGCCGCGAAGACATCCAGCTGCTCGCCGAGCACTTCGTTGCGAAGTACACCGAGCAGATGGACAAGGAAATCACCGGCATCTCGCACCAGGCGATGGAGCTGCTGCTTCGCTACGACTGGCCCGGGAATATTCGCGAGCTCGAAAACGTTGTCGAGCGCGCCGTCGCGCTCGAGCCGACGCCGGCGATTCTGCCCGACAGCCTGCCGCCGATGATTCGCGGCGACATGCCGGTGCGCGCGGCTTCCGGCGCCCTCGAATTGCTGCCCGAGTCTGGGTTTGATCTCGAGGCCCACGTCAAACAGATCGAGCGCGGCTACATCGCGGAGGCGCTGAAGCGCGCCGGCGGTGTGCAGGTGAAAGCCGCCGAACTGCTTGGTATGAGCTTCCGGTCTTTCCGTTATTACGTGAAGAAGTACAACCTTCGGTAGCTCCCGATAGCACTGACATTCTTTGACACCGCGCCGCTGCCAATTTTTGGCCGCCCACATCAACGCGTCTACAACCTTGGATTTATAGGTGGTTTGCGGTTGTCGTCGCCATTGCACGGCGTCGCACTCACGCGCCGCCGCGCGTGGCTGCGGCATCACCGTTGCTCAGGTCAGGGACGTCCACCCCGACTGACCGGACTGTTTTTACAACCAAGGTTGTAAGGAGTATGCATGCGTAAGCAAGACGGTTTCACTCTTATCGAGCTGCTGATCGTGGTTGCGATCATCGGCATCATCGCGGCGATCGCGGTGCCGGGACTGCTGCGCGCCCGCATGTCGGGCAACGAAGCGTCGGCGATCGGTTCG
>Ga0075435_100003381_pt1 | contig 10820 bp, 9 predicted proteins | sample RhiMethybrSRZTD4_FD_75302 | JGI IMG/M metagenome (GOLD analysis project Ga0075435, IMG submission 75302) | Populus rhizosphere microbial communities from Tennessee, USA - Rhizosphere MetaG P. TD hybrid SRZTD4 | ecosystem: Host-associated > Plants > Roots > Rhizosphere > Soil | place: USA... | reverse complement strand
CAGTCACGTGCTCCGGCGGCTCGTCCAGCTCTCGTGCCGTCGCCCGTGGCTGACCATCGCCTGCTCGGTGCTCCTGGGGCTTCTGGGCGTTGGGTACGCCCTGCACGCCCTCACCTTCAGGACCTCGACACGGTCGCTCCTGCCCGCGCATGCCGGCTACGTCGTGCGCTACGACGAGTACGCGAGGGAGTTCGGCGAGCTCCAGGACATCGTGGTGGTGGTGGAGGCGGGCTCGTTCGAAGGCGCCCGCGCCTATGCCGCTCGGCTGACCGAGGAGCTGCGGGCGTCGCCCGTACCCTTCCGCCGTATCGCCTACCGGATCGATCCCAAGCGCTTCGAGGGGCGCCAGCTTCTCTACCTCTCGACCGCTCAGCTCGAAGCAATCCGCGACAAGATCTTCGACTACCAGGACTTCATCGAGAGCTTTGCCGGCGACCCCACGCTGGCCCGGCTCCTGGAAGGCGTCAACACCCAGCTCGCGGCCAGCTTCGTGTCCCATCTCTTCGATCTCGGACTGCAGAAGCGGGACACGCCGGACGACGTCCACTTTCTGCGAGTGCTGCTGGATCAGATGACGGATCGCCTTCGGCAGCCGGCGCCCTATCAGTCGCCGTGGGGCACCCTCTTCGCCTTCGGCGAGAGCGAGCCGGCGGACGCGGGCTATTTCCTGTCCGAGGACAAGAGCCTCCTCTTCATCCTCATCGAGACGCCAGCGGGAGACCAGGGGAGCTTCGTGGGTGACCAGCAAGCCATCGAGGTGATCCGCGGCACGATCGCGCGCCTGCGCCCGGCCTTCCCGACTGTCCAGGCCGGCGTCACGGGTGATCCCGCCCTGTCCAACGACGAGATGGCCGCATCCTTCCGCGATAGTCAGTGGGCGTCCGTCCTCGCCTTTGTCCTCACGCTGCTCGTCATGACCGTGGCCTTCGCGCGCGTGGGTAAGCCGCTCCTCATCCTGGGCGTCCTCGTGGTCACCTTGGCGTGGTCGATCGGCGTGGTCACGCTCGTGGTCGGTCATCTCACACTGTTCTCGGTCATGTTCATCTCTATCGTGGTCGGGATCGGCACCGACTACGGCATCTACGTCCTCTTCCGGTACGAGGAGGAGATCGTGCTCGGCCGCAACCTGAGGGCCATCGAGCGCACGGCGGCCCGGAGCGGGCCCGGCACCCTTCTCGCCGCCCTCGCCGCGGCCGGGACCTTCTTCGTGCTCATGCTGACGAGCTTTCGGGGCATCCAGGAGCTCGGATTCGTGGCCGGGATCTCCATCCTCCTCGCCTGGCTCGGCATGATGACGCTCCTGCCCGCGTGCCTGGTCGTGCTCGACCGGCGTCACGGGGCGCGTCCCCGCGACCACGCGCCGGCGGCGCATCAGCTCGCGCGGATTCGCGTCCCGCTGCTCGACAAGATCGGGGGGTACCCGAGGACGGTCCTCACGGTGGCGGTGATCGTCACCGCGCTCTCGCTCGGCGCTGCGCCCTTCGTCGGGTTCGACTACAACCTGCTCAACCTGCAGGCGAGGGGCACGGAATCGGTGACCTGGCAGAAGCGCGTTCTCGCTGCCACGGGCCGCTCCGGGTTCAACGGCCTCTCCTCGGCCGCGTCGCTCGACGAGCTGCGCCGCAAGCAGGAAGCTTTCGAGCGCCTGCCCTCCGTGGCCGACGTCGACTCGGTGCTCCGCGTCATCCCCGACGATCAGCAGGAGAAGGTCGCTATCGTGAAGACCTTCGCTCCCGTCATCGCCGGCGTACGCATCGGCCGACCGGATCCCGTGGACGTGGGCAGGCTCCGGAAGGCCCTCACCGACCTCAAGCGCCGCTTCGACATCGTCGCCGTCGAGGCCGGGGATTCGCTCCCCGGCGAGGTTCGCCTCGTCCGCCAGAAGCTGACCACCCTGCTGGCACTTCTCGATTCGGCGAACAAGGACTCCGTGCAGGCGGCCATCGACTACCTCCAGGCGCAGCTGTATCGCGATTTCGTGAGCAAGTTCTACCGCCTCCAGTCGAATTTGAATCCCACCCCCATCGCGCTCGCCGACCTCCCCGAGGATCTGCGGCGCAAGTTCGTGGGCAATCGGGGGCATTTGCTCCTGGAGATCCACCCCAAGGTGGACATCTGGGAGCGGCAAGGTGCGACGCAGTTCGTCGAGGAACTACGTTCCGTGGATCCCGACGTCACGGGACCTCCGGTGATCACGTACGAGGCGACCCGCCTCATGGAGCGCGCGTACCGGCAAGGCGCGGTGTACGCCTTCCTCCTGGTCGGAGCGCTGAGCCTCCTGATGCTCCGGCGGATCCGGGAAACCCTGTTGACCATGCTGCCCCTCGCGCTCGGCCTGCTCTGGACCCTCGGGCTGATGCGGGCCCTCGGCGTGCCGTTCAACCTGGCGAACATCTGGGGCCTGCCCCTCATCATCGGCACGTCGGCGGAGTTCGGGCTGAACGTCGTGCTCCGCTACCTCGAGGGTCACGCTCATGGCGGCCCGCTGGTGGCGCGCAGCACAGTCATGGGAGTGGCGCTCGCCGGCATCCAAACGATGGTGGGCTTCGGCAGCCTGATGATCGCCACGCATCGTGGCATCTTCACCCTCGGCCTGCTCCTCACCCTGGGCATGGCCTCGAGTCTCGTCGCCGCGCTGGTGGTGCTCCCCGTGGTGCTGCGGCTCGTCAGGCGAGCACCCGCACGCGCCGGCGCCGACGTGGCCTTGACCAAGCGGACTTCAGAAGCGCTGGACTAGGGCTGGCCGCTCTTCTTGCTCCGAGCCTTCCGCAGCTCGGCCTCGTGACGCCGACGCGCCAGGCGACGAATCCTTCGAATGGCGGTTCTCGTCTTGGAGTGCGAAGCCATCACAAACTCCTTTCTCGTCCATCTAGGACGCTCCGGTGTGACGGGAGCCAGATAGCCACGGCGAGCTACTAGCGTCAAGCACATACACGGCTTCCCCTCGTCTTGACGATTTCTTGACGCATTCGCGCGTCGGCTTGACGACTTCTTGATTCAGGCTGCGTTACAAGATGAGAGCGAACCCGCTTCGACAAGAAGAGCAGGGAGCGTGTAGATTCGAGCGGGAGAAGGAGAGGCATCATGGGCCGGAAACCAGCAGAGAGGGATCAGAAGATCACGCAGCTGGGCACGTCTCTGGGATTCGAAGCCACCGTTCCGTGCGGGTGCTGCGGCGCGGCGTCTCGCCGTCTCCGCCAGCAGTGGCGAATATGCCTCAACGGGCACCAGTTCGTGAAGAAGAGCGACCAATAGGAGGAGCGGCATGGGCGGACGGAATGACAACCTGGTCTGGATGGCGGTCGGCGGTTTCGGCGCGCTGATTCTCGGGGTCGTGCTCGTCCCGCTCCGCACGCTCACCTCGGCGTCCAACCTCGCCTTCGCCTTCCTCGCGTTCACCATCGTGATCGCCGAGTTGGGCGGCCGGTCCGCAGCGCTGCTGACGGCGGTGGTGTCGGCCATGAGCCTCAACTTCTTCCTCACGGAGCCCTATCTGACTCTGGCCATCACCAAGCCGGATGACGTGGTCGCCTTTCTCGCCCTGGCCATCTGCGGGCTCATCGCCGCGGCCTTCGGGCGGCGGCGGGAGCGCCTGTCGGACGCGGCCGCCCGCGCGGGCGAGGAGCTGAGCATCCTGAAGGACCTCGTGGATCAGCTCAGAGGAGGCAAGCCCCTGGGCGGCATCCTGCGCGAGCTGGCTCGACGCTTCAAGCTCGGCGCCATCGTGCTGCGAGACAGCAAGGGGCACATCGTGGCCGCAACCCCGTCTGACACGACACCCCTGTCGACGCCCACGGTCGCGCTCGCTGCCGACACGCTCTTCCCGCTGGAAGAAAAGAGGCTCCAGTTCGGTGTCAGCGGCCTGCGCCTTCCCGAAGGGGGAGGGCGCCTCAGCTTCCGGACCGCCCGGGGGGACGTGTCGGTCGATCTCTGGGAGGGTGACCCGGCTGGCTTCGGCGTGGACGAGGGCCGCACACTGGCCATCGCGGGCTCCATGCTGGCCCTGGAGCTGTCTCGTCGGGAGTCCGGGTAGGAGATCCGACCCGGGCTCAGCTCTCCTCGGCGACCAGCCGGTACCCGACGCTCGGCTCCGTCAGGAGGTACCGAGGCCGCGCGGGGTCGGCCTCGATCTTCCGCCGCAGCTGCGCCATGTGAACGTGCAGGTAGTGCGTCTGCTCGGCGTAGGCGCGGCCCCACACCTCGGTCAGGAGCTGCTTGCGCGTCAAGAGCTTTCCGGCGTGGCGCGCCATCGTCGTGAGCAATCGATACTCGATGGGTGTAAGGTGCACCTCCTTCCCTCTGACCAGGACCCGCCGCTGGCCGAAATCGATCTGGAGCTCGCCGGTCTCGAAGATAGGCTTGTTCTGGGCGCCCTCGGGACGTTCGGCGCGACGGAGGGTGGCCCGGATGCGGGCGAACAGCTCGCCGACGCCGAAGGGCTTGCTGAGGTAATCGTCCGCGCCGGCGTCGAGAGCGGCCACCTTGGTCGTCTCCTGCTCGCGAGCGGAGACCACCACCAGCGGCACGCTCGTCCACGAGCGCAGCTGCCGGATGATCTCGAGGCCGTCCATGTCCGGCAGCCCGAGATCGAGGATGATCAGCTCGGGTTGACGGGTCTCGGCAGCCTGAAGACCTTCCTGACCAGTCGTCGCTTCGACAAGGCGGTAGCCTTGACCCAGGAGCGAGGCTCGAAGAAAGCGCCGGATCTCCGGCTCGTCCTCGATCACCAGGACGACCGGCCCCTGATGGGAGACTGGTGTCTCTCCGGGCGAAACGGGCCGGGAGTCGGACGACATGTCAGGCATCGGAACGTCCTTTCTCGCGGGACTAGCCTGCCCACCAGGCGCGGAGGCGAGCATCGTGACCTCACCCTGGTCAGAGCGATTTTCCGCCAAGATCATACCTCGGCGCTCGACAATCACCGGCTTGCAGGGGTGACCTAGCGTGAGGCCTTCCGATGTCAGATCGACGGTCACGAAGCCTTGGCAGCGACCTCGTGGCCAGCCGGGACGGTTCGGTTCGACGCTACCAGGGGCACTCCTAGAGCACGACCTCCGTCCCGAGCCCGGTGTGGGTGAAGAGCTTCAAGAGCAGCGCGTTCGGCAGCCGGCCATCCACGATGTATGCGCCCTTGACCCCGCCCTTGACGGCCCGCGCACACGCTTCCACCTTGGGCAGCATTCCTCCCTCGATGACGCCATCCCGGATCAGCGCATCGAGCTCGGAAAGGGAGACCCGTTGAAGCAGCTGCCCATTGCGCCCGCGTATCCCCGAGATGTCGGAGAGGAAGATCACCTTGAGCGCGCCGAGAGATGCCGCCACGTCGCCCGCGACCAGATCGGCGTTGATGTTGAGGAGCTCGCCCCCGGGCCCGAGACCGAGGGGAGCGAGCACGGGCACGAAGCCATGCTCCTGGAGCAGCTCGAGGGGCGCCGGGTCCACCGTCTTCACATCGCCCACGCGGCCGAGGTCGATCTCACGCCCGTCCGGCAAAACGTGCACGCGACGAGTGGCGCGGATGAGTCCGGCATCGCAGCCGCACAGTCCCACCGCGCGACCGCCGTGCGCGCTGATGGCTCCCACGATCTCCTTGTTGATGCTCCCGGCCAGAACCATCTCGACGATGGACATCGTCTCGTCGTCGGTGACGCGCAGGCCACCGATGAAGTGCGGAGACTTGCCCAGGCGCTTCATCAGACGATCGATCTGCGGGCCCCCGCCATGCACCACCACTGGCCGCACGCCGAGCGTGCGCACCAGGGCCACGTCGCGCGAGAAGAGATCGCGGAGGCCGGCCTTCTCCATGGCCGATCCGCCGTACTTGATGACCACGGTCTGGCCATGCAGAGGCTCGAGCTGCCCGCGGGCAACCTCCCTGCTGTAAGCCGCTATCGGGCTCGTCACCCCCCGCGGACCTTCTTTCAGTGTCGCCAGGCTCATCAGTGCGCCCTCCTGATCGTGACGTGGTGCTGTCCGTCGCTTCTGGAGCTCGATTCGTCAGGCACCGGGCGTACGGTCCGGCAGATCCGCGAAGGGGGCCCCGTCGGGCCCGTGCTCGACCGACGTCGCCGTGGTTCCCGCGAGCCGCCGGAGGACGCCCTCCAACAGCGCCCGCCGCGACTCGAGCTCCTCCAGGTCCACGCAGCGCTCCGTGTGAGAGATGTCCGCGCGCAGGTCGGCCACGTGGGCTTCGAGCGCGACACGAAGCTCCTGGCGTTCCCCCGCAGTCAGCGCAAACAGAAACATGTCTCGGTCTTCCCCTGTCGTGCTCGTCGCTCGCTCTCCCTCACATCGCTCAGGCTAGAGCAACGCCCGCTCAAGCCGCTCTCAAGAATGGGAAGGGAGCCTTCAAGATCGCGTCAAGATGTGTGACTGGCCTCGGGGTCGCCGCGAGGGCACAAGTGCCCACCGTATAGGAGGATTTGCCATCGCGGCCATCGAGCCCTCCCTGTACAATCGGCTCTGGAGATCCCCCAATGGATGCGAACGAGCGCCTGCTTCGCTCAGCGGAAGAGCTGCTGCAGAACCGCGATGATCCTCGCGCGAGGCAGGCGATCGTCGAGGCGCACGCCGCGGACGTGGCGCAGGTCCTCCAGCATCTGCCGGCCTTCGATCGCGCCACCATCTTTCGCACGCTGCACCCGGAGCAGGCGGGCGACGTCCTCTCCGAGCTCGACGACGCCACCCTCCTCGGCCTCGTGCGATCGCTGGACGACGTGGAGGTCTCGCAGATCCTCGATCGCATGCCCGCCGAGCACGCCGCCGACGTCGTGGACGAGCTGTCCACCGAGCACGCCGAGAAGATCCTCGACCTCATGGAAGAGGAGCGCTCCGAGGAGATCCAGGAGATCCTCGAGTATCCCGAGGACTCCGCGGGCCGCCTCATGTCCCCCGACGTGGTGGCGGTGCGCGAGACCTCGACGGTCGAGGAGGCGGTGCAGCACATCCGCAAGACCGTCACCGAGGAGCGTCCCTTCGGCGTCTACGCCGTCGACGACCATCAGCACCTGATCGGCCGCGTGCCGCTCCGGCGCCTCCTCCTCGCCGATCCGCGAAGCCTCATTCTCAGCATCCTCGAGGACGAGGAAGTGGTGAGCGTCAGCGCCACCATGGACCGGGAGGAGCTGGCGCGCGTGGTGGCGAAGTACGACCTCGTCACCGTGCCCGTGGTCGACGATCAGAACCGGCTCATCGGCACCATCACCGTGGACGACGTCATCGACGTGGTCGAGGAGGAGGCCTCCGAGGACATCTTCCGCATGGCCGGCTCCGACGCCGCCGAGCTGGAGCGGCGCTCGCCGGGCCAGGTCGCGATGCTCCGCCTACCCTGGGTCCTGCTCACCCTCCTGATCGAGATGCTCGCCGGGGTGGTGATCCACTACTTCGACCGCACCCTGGGCAAGGTCATCCTCCTCGCATCCTTCATGCCGGTGATCCAGGCCATCTCCGGGAACACGGGCCTCCAGTCCGTGACCATGGTAGTGCGCGGTCTCGCCACTGGTCAGGTCCAGTTGAGCCGCTGGTGGGAGCCGCTGTGGAGGCAGATCCAGACCTCGGCGATCCTCGGTGCCGTGTGCGCGGTGGTGGTGGGACTGATCGGGCTCATGTGGCACTCGGTCACCTTCGGCCTCGTCGTCGCCATCTCGATGTTCGTCTCTGTCAACCTCTCTGGCTGCGCCGGGACGGGCATCCCCATGCTTTCGAAGCGCATGGGCTTCGACCCGGCCTTGACCGCTGGCCCATTCGAGACCGCCTTCCAGGACGTGCTCGGCGTTACGATCTTCCTCTCCCTCGCTACCGCCCTGCTCCACTGGCTCATTTAGACTTTTCAGGTATTTACAGATCTTCTGCTGTTCCTTGCAATTTCTCCGTCCATAGTGTATCAATGTATGGGTACACTATTACGCGACGCACCGAGACGGGTCGAGGACCCGGGAAGGAGGAGACGTGTTGAACTACTATCTGGCAGAGCAGATCGCGAAGGACAGGCTGTGCGAGGCCCGGGCCATGGCAGCCCAGGGCCGGCTCATGGACAAGGCGCGGATCGTGCCGGAGCCCCTGAGGGTGACCCTGGGGCTGGCGCTGATCAGGCTGGGCCGGTCGCTGGCGGGCCAGGCCCCCAAGAGCACCACCGGTCCGCGACGAGCGACTGCCTAGTCCCATGGCGCGCGAGTCCTGCCGTATAGCGCCCCCGTCGGGGCTCCGGGTGAACCGGAAGAGCGCTGTGCCCGTGCACGTGCAGCTCATGACCCAGATCCGGCACCTGATCTCGACGGGGGCGCTGAAGCCCGGCATGCAGCTCCCGACCGTGCGCCAGCTCGCGGGCTTCCTCCGCATCAACCCCAACACCGTCACCCGCGCCCTCGCCAATCTCGAACGGGACGGCTACGTCGAGGGGCAGCAAGGCCGCGGCACCTTCGTGGCCGATCGGCCCACGCGCGAGGGTCGGGCGGCCCATAGCCTGGCCCGCCTGGTCAGCGAGAGCCTCACCCGGGCGCGCCGCTTGGGCTTCACCCAGGACGAGTTCGTGGCCGCGCTTGCCTCGAGCGGGCCCACCGGGCAGGTAGTCAAGGCGCCCCGACAGCGGGCGGTGCTCGTCGAATGCAACGACGCCGAGCTGGCGCGCTACCGCGACGAGCTCGAGGCGGAGCTGCCGCTCCACGTGGATCGCATGCTCGTGGAGGAATTCGAGGCCAAGGCCGGGCGCGATCCCGGCTTTCTCAAGAGCTATCGCGTCGTCATCACCACCTTCTTCCACATTCACGAGGTGAAGCGCCGCATGCCCGTGGACGGCCCCCCCGTGGTCGCGCTCCTCGCCGAGGCCAGCATCAAGACGCTCCTGCGCCTCACGGAATTGCCGGAAGGCTCCACCGTCGGCCTCGTCTGCACCACCGCCACGGGCGGCCAGAACCTCCTCCGCTCCGTGCAGTCCGCGGGCCTCCTCCACGTCACGCCGGTGCTCGCATCCACGGACGATCCGTGGTCGCTCGATCGCATGCTGGAGCGCACGCGCACCGTGATGTGCTCCGAGCAGGCGGCGGAGCGCATCCGGCCCAGCCTGCCCAGCGACGTCGAGCTGATCGTGGCCGACCGCACCCTCGATCGCGGCGGCATCGAGCTCCTGCGCGACCTCCTGCTGGACGGGGAACCGGGGCCCGGCCATCGCTCCTGAGGCCGTGACGCCGCCCCCGCCCGTCTGCGTCTTCGACCTCGACCACACCCTCGTCAGCTCCCCTCTCGATCTGAAGGCCGTGGGCCGCGAGATGGAAGTCTTCGTGCGCGAGCGCGGCATCGCGCTGCCCGTGCGCGAGCTGCGGTGGTCGGGCGCGGAGATCTTCGGCCTCGTGCGAGCGCATGCCCCACATCTCGAGGCCGAGATCCTCGCCATCCCCCAGGCGCACGAGCGGCGTGCCATGGAGCAGGCGGTGCTCGAGCCCCACGCCGCCGAATCGCTCGAGTCGCTGCGTCAGCTCGGCTTCGCCACCGCGATCTGGACGAACAACGACCGGGTGGTCGCCGACCTCGTTCTCTCCCGCTTCGATCTCCTCCGCCATCTCGATCTCGTGGTCACCCGCGACGACGTCACCGCGCTCAAGCCCGATCCCGACGGCCTCCGCGTCGTCCGCGAGCGCTGGCCCGGGGCCGAACACATCGTGATGGTGGGCGATGCCTGGGTCGATGGCGTGGCCGCGCAGGCCGGCGGCATTCCTTTCATCGCCTATCGGGCGGACGCGGCCGAGCTCGAGCGCCGCGGCGTGGTGGTCACGGCGAGCATCGACTCGCTCCTCGATCTCCCCGTCGCCCTTGCCTGACCAAACCCTCTCTCTCCTCCGGGGAGAGGGCAGGGTGAGGGCGATGAGCAGTATCTTCCGCAGCGTATACTTCACTCCGTGGACCTGTTCGATCCTCCCGTTTCCTCCGCGCCGGCGCCTCCGGCTCCCCTCGCCGACCGGATGCGCCCCCGCAGCCTCGACGAGGTGGTGGGCCAGCAGCATCTGATCGGGCCCGGCAAGGTGTTGCGCCGGTCCCTCGAGGACGGGCGGCTCCACTCCATGATCCTGTGGGGCCCGCCCGGTACGGGCAAGACCACGCTCGCCTCGCTCATGGCCCAGGTCGCGGGCGCGCGCTTCGTGCCGTTCTCGGCGGTGATGGCGGGGGTCAAGGAGATCCGCCAGGTCGTCTCGGAGGCCGAGGCCGACCGCGCGCGCGGCGGCCGCCGAACGATCCTCTTCGTGGACGAGATCCATCGCTTCAACAAGAGCCAGCAGGACGCCTTTCTCCCTCACGTCGAGAAGGGCACGCTGATCCTGATCGGCGCCACCACCGAGAACCCGTCCTTCGAGGTGAACGCGGCGCTCCTCTCGCGCTGCCGTGTCTACTCGCTCCAGCCGCTCTCCGAGGATGACGTGGTGAGCATCCTCGAGCGTGCGCTCCACGACGCGGAGCGCGGCCTGGGCGCCTCCGGGGCCACCGCGGAGCCGGACGCCCTCCGCCTCATCGCGCGGCTCTCGGACGGGGACGCGCGGGGGGCCCTCAACATCCTCGAGCTCGCGGTGACTCTCCACGGCGGCGCCATCACGGAGACGGCCATCCGCGAGGCGGTGCAGAAGAAGGCGCTCCTCTACGACAAATCGGGCGAGGAGCACTACAACCTCATCTCCGCGCTCCACAAGTCGCTGCGCGACTCCGATCCCGACGGCGCCCTCTACTGGCTCGGCCGCATGCTGGAAGCCGGGGAGGACGCCCTCTACGTGGCGCGACGACTCGTGCGCTTCGCCTCCGAGGACATCGGCAACGCCGATCCCCAGGCGCTCCGCCTC